>JAEEGL012871440.1_pt1 | contig 70463 bp, 60 predicted proteins | sample 9134231 | NCBI WGS metagenome assembly JAEEGL01 (sample SAMN16246548, study PRJNA631951) | gut metagenome | biome: gut microbiome; feature: rumen; material: fiber-attached | host: Bos | place: Iran: Karaj | collected 2018-10
AATCGTAACAGTAGACATAACCGTTGATGTTCACTGCACAGTTTCGGTTGCCCACATTGCAGCCAGCGTAGTTGTCGTAACCGTCGCAATTACTTATATCAAGTGTTATTCCAGCATCGATAAATGCTTGGTAGATTGCTTGTCTAGCACTGGCTCGTTGCTCTGGTGTTAAATAACTATCTAATGTTTGTCCCTCAAGTCCATATTGTGTATATGGTTGGGATAAACATATTTCATGTCCCTGAATTGTTGCACATACATAGTACTTACTACTATCTTGGCCTATATATACGTTATGATTTGTTGCACTTCCGCTACTTTGTAATGTGCCTCCGTAATTTGGATGTGTACATGGAGTATCATATGTACATGTCGTGGTATCAAACCAATAACTTGTTGGACCTGGAATGGTTACTGTTCCGGCTGTACATGAGACATTGGCTACCCTAAACTTTCCTGCATATGTTTTTCCTGATAATGTACTTTGATCTGCATTTACATTATAAAACTTACTTGTTAATGTCCATACAGCTGTACTCATCGTATTTCCTGTTCCATCGATTTGCGCTCCAGATACAACGGTAGCACTATAATTGGTATATGATAAAGTTGATAAATCTTTTTCATTTTTAATACCATTGGTTCCCTCGGATACATGTGCATTTGATGCTAGTGTTCCTTGAATCGTAAATTCATTATCGGTTACTCCACTTGTATGTGCTGTATACTTATCACTGCTTGTCCATTCATAGATAATATCATATGTACACACCATACTATAATCGGTATTTGCCGTAAAATTGACAGTTAGCGTTGTATTATTCTCGGCTGCGACATTACCTTGTTTGGCTTGGACCATATTCGCTGCCGTTATATTTAATTGCATTCCTCCACCTAATGTATCAAACACCATATTATTTCTTTCTGTAACTGTATTAGCATTAGCTACATTTGTTATATTCATATTACCCGTTGAAAAGTATGCATATGTGGCAAAAGTTATAATTGTTAATAACGTAACTATTGCTATTGTTAATAAAATTATATTATTCCTTTTCATATAGACTCCTACTTTATATGTTAAGTATATCATATTTTTTGAATTATTTATATTAATTCATATTCTCTAGCAATAATTCTTTTGTCAGAACAATATCTTATGACATATTTATTATCTTGTTTACAAATAATAATACCAATTGTTTTATCTTGATTTATTCTTCTGACATTTTCATCTATATAATTCATATATATTTGTACTTGACCAATATGTTCTTTCTTTAATTCGGTTATTTTTAACTCTACTACTACATAGCAATTATATTCTATATTAAATAGGAGTAAATCAATATAGTTATATCTATTACCTACTTTAATCTTATATTCATTTTTTACAAAGGTAAAACCATTACCCAACTCCTCCAAAAAAGAAGGAATATCATCAAGTATTATTTTTTGTAACATTTTTTCCGAAACAATATTGTATTTATCATTGTTTTTAATCGTGATAGGATTTTTGACAAAATCAATAATACTTGATTTTTTCTTATTATTTACTAACTTATTTTTTGTTTCATCAGGTAATCTTTCATATTCATGCGATTTAATTCGTATTCTAAGCTGCCTAATTGATAAATTATGTTCTTCGATTATTCTAATATAGTATTTAACTTTATTAATATCATCATATGGTAATAACTCAACATAATGACTATATGACAATTGTTGCGACACTGTCGCCACTTTTTCAATTAAGTTATAAAACTTGCGCATTTTATTTAATGATGATACATCATACTTAATATTTAAATCGTTAGTTAATTTTTTAGAATATTCTTTTATAATTCCTTCACCATAATGCTTACCAGCTTCACTTAGCATTTTACCAACATTATAATATGCATTAAGATCACTTTTATTAATTGAATAATTCTTTACCTTTTTGTTAATCTCATTATTTAATAATTCTTCTTTAATATGTTCATAATAGTTCATCTTATTTGTCTTTTTTATCTCTCTAAAAAAATCTTGTGTTTTTCTTTTCAGTTTCAATAACATCGATAAGTTCTTGTTCACTAGGTATAGTTAATCGAAACTCAGAAGAAAAGATTGTATTATTATCCTCTGGCAAAGTATATTTAACAATTGTTTCGTTTTTATCAGTGGATAATAAAATACCAATAGTTTTATTCTCATCGTTCTTTTTTATAGTCCTATCATAATAATTTACATACATTTGCATTTGACCAATATCTTGATGAGTTACTTTACCTATCTTCAAATCAATTATTACAAAACAATTTAAAATACGATTATAAAAAACTAAATCAGGATAAAAATGCTCGGTATCTAAAGTGATTCTTACTTGACTACCAACAAATGTAAATCCCTTTCCTAGTTCTAATAAGAACTCTCTTAAATGTACTAAGATACTCTTCTCTAAATCACTTTCTAAATAACTATTATTATCTTTTAAATCTAAAAACTCTAAAACAAAAGGATCTTTGATAATATCTTTTCCTTCATATAATTCGTGTCCTTTCGAAGATAAATTCATTATTTTTGATTTATCTTTGGATATTATCAACCTTTCATATAATAAAGTGTCGCGTTGTCTTTGAAGTTCTCGAACATCCCAAGCAGAATTAATACATTCATGCATATAAAAATCACGTTTGTTCTTTTCTTTTATTTTTATTAATTCAACGTAATGTGACCAACTCAATTTCGACGACAATGTTGTCGCAATTGGATAACAAACATAAAAGTTTCTCATTCTCTCTAAATTTCTTGTTGAAAAACCTTTACCAAAATAATCAGTTAGTCTTTTTGATATTCCTTCGATTAGTAAATCTCCATACTTAGCTCTACTATTACCTTCTTGTTTTTCAACAATTTTCTTTCCAATATTCCAATACAAATTGAGCATTTCAGTATTTATAGTTTTATAAACCTTACTTCGACTTTGCTCTACTAATAATCTAATATTATTAAATAATTCATTGGCTTGATTTTCATCAATAATAATTGTGTTTTTCATTTTATCTACTTTTCCATATATCATAATAAATGATATTAATCCCTTCACTTATATATATACCGGAAAAGTTCTGAATTTCCTTTTTTTTTGACAAAAAAAATCAATTCTTTCGAATTGACTATTTTTCATATACACTTACTTTTTTCTTATCGCGGCCAAGTCTTTCATACTTAACTGTACCATTTACTTTAGCAAATAAAGTATGATCTTTACCCATTCCTACATTAGTACCTGGATAAATCTTAGTTCCTCTTTGACGATAAATAATGCTTCCAGCAGTGCAAGTTTCACCATCAGATAATTTAGCACCAAGTCTACGACCAGCAGAATCTCTGTTATTCTTAGTAGAACCTTGAGCTTTAACGTGGGCAAAACGTTGAATATTTATTTTTATAAACATTTTAATTCTCCTTTACACTTATATTTTTGGGATAATCTTCCTCTAAAGCATGAAGAACATCAAACATATTGTCAATTAACAAATTAGTTATTTCATCTTTTTCTAAAATAGTAATTGTCATTTGTTTATCATCTTCGAAAGATATTGCCGAAGAAGAATGTTTTTTTATGGCATTAATAGTTGTATAGATAACGCTTGAAACAGCAGCGCATACAATATCCTTACCAAATTCTCCCCAATTAGCGTGACCACTTATCGTAATCACTTCATCTTTTTTATTTATTTTTATCATTATTAACCATTTATCTTTTTAATTTCAACTAAAGTATATGGTTGTCTATGTCCTTGAGTCTTACGATATTTCTTCTTTGGACGATATTTAAATACTCTGATCTTCTTAGCACGACCATTCTTAATTACTTCAGCCTCAATGCTAGCACCTTTTACATAAGGATTACCAGTTTTACCATCAACGAATAATACTTCATCAAATGTTACTTTACTTCCAGCTTCAGCATCAAGTTTTTCAATATAAACTTTGTCGCCATCTTGAACATAGTATTGTTTTCCACCTGTTTTAAATATAGCTTTCATCATCTATGCCTCCTTTAATATTAATAAGTCACACCTTTAAGGTAAGATAAACTTTTTAAAAACCTTTTTAGAGTGGATGAAATGACTTAAAGCGATAATATCGTATCAAAACAACGATTATTTGTCAATCAAATAGTCGATATTCTCTAGCAATTATTCTATCATCAGAGCAGTACTCAATAACATACTTATTATCTTTCTTACATATAATTATTCCAATCGTTTTATCCTGATTAACCTTTCTTAAATTTTTATCTATGTAATTCATATAAACTTGGATTTGACCGATATGATCTTTCTTTAATTCAGTTACCTTTAGTTCAATTACTACATAACAGTTATACTCGATATTAAATAATAACAAATCGATATAATTATAAGAATTTCCTATTTGAATCTTATATTCACTATCAATAAAAGAAAATCCATTTCCTAATTCTTTTAAAAAATAAGATATATTTTCAAGTATTATCCTTTGTAATACTTTTTCTGATATTTCTTCTTCACTTTTATTACTTTTAATATATATGGGATTTTTAATATAATCTACTACACTTGTTTGCTCATTATTAATTAGTTTATTTCTTGTATCAAATGACAATCTTTTATATTCTTGATTCTTAATTATGACTTCCAACTGTCTTTTAGATAGTTTTCTTTCGATAACTTGTTTTATATAATAGTTTATTTCATTGTCATCTTTTATAGGAAAAAGAAGTCTATAATGTGACATTGTCAATTGTGCATCCGGTGGGTGCACTTTTAAGAATAAATATAGTTTTCTAATATCAAATAAATATCTCACACTATATTTCTTTCCTAAATCTATTGTCAACTTTATTGAATACTCTTTAATAATACCTTCGCCATATTTATTACCGGACTCCACCAATAATCTTCCAACATTGTAATAAGCGTTTAAATCACCTTTATTAATTGAATAAGTTTTAACACTATGATTAATCTCATTATTTAATAATTCATTCTTGATCTCATTATAGTAATTCAATTCATTCATTTTATATCACCTCTCACTTATATATACCGGATAAGTTAGTGATTTCCTTTTAAAAACACAAAAAAAGTTTGAAAATTCAAACTTTTTTTGATTTACATAATTTTCGGTGTGCCTACACTAACGTTTTCGCACGCAGTCGGCCTATTCGGCCTTCAATTTTGCCTGTCGGCAAAATTAGATTCAAGATATTAAGATGTCGCGAGCGCGGCAAGCAGACAGGCCAATACAACTACTCCCATGTACAAAAGGCAAGGCCAAGCTGATCGACTTTACAGATCTCGTCCTCAGAGCCATCGTAACAGTCGACAAAGCCCCAGATGTCTACTCCACAGCTGAGGTCGCCTACAATACAGGAAGCGTCGTAGCCGTACGAGCCGCAATCACTTATATCAAGTGTTATCCCTGCATCGATAAAGGATTGATATAACGCTTGTTTGGCACTGGCTTGTTGTTCTGATGTTAACTTACTATTAAATGTATGTCCACTTAATCCGTATTGGGTATATGGTTGACTTAAACATATTTCATGTCCTGTTATTGTTGCACATGCATAGTACTTACTACTATCTTGGCCGATATATACATTATGTCCTGTTGCTGTTCCACTACTTTGCAATGTTCCTACGTAATTTGGATGTGTATATAAAGGTTCATATTGTCCAGTATCATAATTAAATGTTGCAAATGGTGTTTGAAACCAATATCCTGTTGGACCCGACACTGTTACAGTACCAGCTGTACATGAGACATTGGCTACTTTAAATCTTCCTGCATATGTTTTACCGGATAACGCACTTTGGTCTTGGCTTACATTATAAAACTTACTTGATAGTGTCCATACCGCTGTACTCATTGTATTCCCAGTGCCATCGATTTGGGCTCCACTTACTACTGTTGCACTATAATTAGTGTATGTTAATGTTGATAAATCTTTATCAATATAGATACTATTTATCCCTTCATATGTATGTGAATTACCAGCTAAACTTCCCTGAATAGTAAATTCATTATCTGTTACACCACTAGTGTGTGAAGTATATTTATCACTTGAGGTCCATTCATAAATAATGTCATATGTACACACCATACTATAATCAGCATTGGCTGTGAAATTAACTGTTAGAGTTGTATTATTCTCGGCGGCTACATTATTACTGTTGGCTTTTTGCATACTGGCTACAGTTATATCTAATGACATGCTTCCACCTAGGGTAACAAAGACCATATTATTTCTTTCTGTTACGGTATTGGCATTAGCTACATTAGTTATATTCATATTACCTGTTGAAAAGTATGCATATGTTGCTCCTATAATTAAGACTAAAAAAGTCAGTATGGTAACAATCATTAAAACAATGTTATTCTTTTTCATATGAACTCCTACTATGATAAGTATAGCATTACAGTTTATAATAGTCAAAGTAATGATTAAGTAAATACTCTTTATCACTCATTACTTTGCTATTTATAAAATAATAGTATTTTACATCTTTATGGTAATTATTAATATTTTCATTTTTACTGATTACCCTATTAAAGAATAAATCATCATATAAACATCTTTCTAAAAGAAATTTATGATACATTATTTTTCTATTTTTTATTACTTCGATAGTCTTATATAAGAATAATCCCAATAATAAATAATTGTTGATTAAATAATGATAATTTAGTATTAAAAAGATGACCATAAAGAAAAAAGATACTAAGTAATATACTTTTAAACTATTTTTAAATGATAAAAATAAACAACTAATTTCCATTAGTATTTTACTTCCATCTAAGGGAATAATGGGTAAAAGATTAAAGAACATTATTTGGTAGTTTATTTGCATTAAGAAAGAATCTACTTTTAATAAAGATAAAATAAAAGATAATATTAATTGAAAAACAATTCCAAAACTAGCTATTAATAGATCATTAAAAATTGGTGTATTCAGATGTTTATTAATCTTAGTTAATCCTCCGAAAGGAAATATTTCAACACTTATTACTTCATAACCTAATATTAAAGTAATAAAGATATGGCCTAGTTCATGAAAAAGAACAATAAAAAAAGAATATAAAGCATATTTGATAAAACCACATAAACAAGCTATTAATAAAAAATATAAAGTAAGATAATTAAATTTGATTTTGATATTCTTCATATGAATAATATTTTTCATCTTTAGAAATTAACATATATAGTTTATTATTAACTTCCCCTAGAATAGTGTCTAACTCAACATAATCATACATTTGCACACTTATATTTTCTAAAGAAGCATACCAAATATCAAAGCCATTACTACCCTGAATTATAATAACATTCTCAAATTCCTCCTTGGGACCAATATATATTACTATCCCTGGTGTTATGGCCCTAACAGGATAATTACTAGATACATGAAAAAGTGTTCCCTCTTTATATGATTCATAACTAGTTAAATCATTATTTTGAGAAACTAAAACTGCATCATTATTAATAACGGATATTTTTTTATAAAAAGAATTAAACTTAGCAAAATTAAAATGATTCTCAAATACATATTTTTTAAAAGTATTTAAATTCTTATCACTTAATGATGTATAAATTAAACTACTCAAAACAATAATAATCATTATTAAATACTTAGTAATATACTTTGAAAGATTGTGTTTAGGTTTATCATTTAAATAACTATCCAATAGTTTATTATGCATTATTTCACCATTTAAGTATATGATGATGATTTAAAATAATGAATACTATCTGATATAAGAATGATATCAAATATATAGTTTTCAAAAATAAAAGACTAAAGACTATAAAAATAAGAATATTACTCAAATAATAATTCTTGATTAATTTATAAAGAAAAAAACTAATTATTAAAAAGAGTGTCATAAAACCATAAGTATAAGATACTAAATAATCAATTATTAAACCATAAAGAATAATTAAATAAAGATTCTTACTATTTAAAACATTAAGAAAAAAGACTGTTTTTTTAAAAGATAATAAATCAATTATAATTGTCATACTCTTTTTCCTTTACAACTACTACATCCATAGTAAGCACTTCATTATTAACTAGTTCAATTTCTAAAGTATTAGCTATTTCATTTGGATCTTTTTGGATTTTTTTAACAAAGCCAATTAAGAAATTATCACCGATATAGCCTAGATTCGAAGTATATACCTTATCATTTATATTTATTATACAATGAGCATCGACATTAGTAACTAAAACTTTTTGATCATACTTTAAAAGACCATAGCAATTATTAATCTGAACCTGTAACAAAATATCGGGATTAGTAAGCAATTTAACAATAGCCATATTTTGATATTTATTTTTTATAATTCCTAATAAACCTTTTTCGTTAATAACATAATTATTGATATTTATTTTAGTATCATCAATAGCAATTATTAATTCTTCATTAAATTTATAAGGATTTTGATAAAGAATTTTACCATAAACATAATTTTCTTTATAAATAACATTACTTTGAATACTGTTATTTATTACATTAATGTATATATCTTTAGAATTATTAATTAACTTTAAAAAATATGGTTTAGTTATAACCAATAAAAAAAGAATTAATAAATAATAACTTTTAGATACTAATATACGCATATTAATAGGATATCCAATTATTATCTTTTAATTCTAATTTATATCACAAGCATTTTCTAAGTCATTAATTTGTTTACTAACAAAGACAACATTATCTTTCTTACAATTAACAATAGTATAATCATGCAAAGGATAGTAACTATATCCATCTTCTTCGACTATCTCAGTTGATTTAACCAAATTGTCAATTGATTCCCTTTTATCCATCAAAAGATAGAATAGCTCATAAATATTATTTTCATCATAACGATAATAGATGCCTTGTAAACCCATGTAGTAGAATTTATCATAGGCTTTAGTTACTGAACGATCATTTATTTCGTTAACGATTAATTCATATTTATCATAAATAGATGAAGGAATTATTTTTGCATCAGTAATATGAATTTCTGTTTTTTCATCGCTTGTTTTAAGACTTCTTACAATACCTATTACTTCGATAAAATCATAAACATAGTAATCAGCAGGATCGATATCCAACCCATCAATAACAACACTTTTTTCATTATCAAATGATACATGACCATTTAAATCAATTCTATCTTCATAAGCCGATAATCCTAAGGAAGAAGTCCCTACAATAGTGGTTATTTTTCCTTCGATATGTACAAATTTATTCTTATATGTTTTAAAACTCTCTTTAGGATTTTCTAAAATCTTATTAACATTAATCGTAGGAAGATAATTCTTATCACAAGGGCAACTCTTTTTATAACCATTATCAATATTTAATTCGCCATCACAATCATAAACCCGATAAAACAAACTGTTATACGTTTTTACTTTTGTAGATGATACTTTTTTTATAGCCATTATAGGATATGTATTAAATAAATTGACGATGAAAAAATCGAATAAATAAAGGCCAACAATAAGTGATAAAGGAATTAAGATAATTTTAGCAACCTTTTCAGGCAAATTAAGAATTAAACCCATGGAAAAGATTATTATGCCAATTAAAAGCGCCACAATTCTAAAAATGCTATACACATTAATAAAATATGGTGTTATTAAAAAAAGTAAACCAATAATGATGAAAAAGATATTAACTTTTTTCAAACTATACTCCTTTACTATCTATAGTATACTATAATTTAATTCATTAAAAAACGAAAAAATCTCACTTAAATGAGATTTTTATCAGGAATGTCAAATCATTTTACTTATCTTTGGCATTGTATTTGTCAGAGGTATATGGTGATGGTAAATTTTTGATTTTTTTCTTCATTTTAGGCATCATAAAATACATACTTGTCAAAGATGCCCCCATTACCATTCCAATACCTAATGAGCTCATTATTCTTTTCATCATTCACCTCATTAAGTATTATTACCTAAAGACAAAATATTATTCTTGAAATTGGTCTATTAAAAAATCTTGCAAACTAGTTTTTCGAAGTGAAGAATAATTATTTTGAATGCCACTCGTAAAACTGCGAGGATCCCCTATTAAAGTTAGGCTTTTTTTAGCACGTGATACCCCTGTATAAAGAAGTTTATTATAAAGCATTGAATAATAACCTTTACTGATTGGCATAATAACATGATTAAACTCACTACCCTGACTTTTATGAACAGTCATGGCAAAAGCATGCATAATATTTTTTAAATCTTTCTTTTCGTAATCGACAATGTTGCCATCAAAATCAATCTTAACAACATCCTTATTATTAAAATTACGATAAATGCTCAATATTTTACCTATATCGCCATTGAAAACACCATTATCAGAATCATTAACTAGTTGTAAAACTTTATCATTTTCACGATATATTTTGTCTAAAAATTTAATTTCTTGTTTATGATCATCATGCGGATTATATATACTTTGCAACCTAATATTGAGATTATCAATGCCATTTATTCCCTTATACATTGGAGCTAAAACTTGCATATCATCTTCCGTAATACCCTTAGATAAAGCATATTTAACCGAAGCAGTAACTTTGGCTAGAATTTCTTCCTCTGGACAAATAATAAAATTATAATCGTCTCTTTTATACATAAACTCTTCATCAATATTTTGAAGTTTAATATCTTTGGCTAAAAAAGGAATATAAGAATTATCACTTTGACGATAAATAATCGATAAAGGATTATAAACAAAAAAATCACTATTAATTAAATCTTGTAAGACAAGACCTGGTCCAACCGAAGGTAATTGATAAATATCACCAACTAAAACCAAATTAACATTCACATTGATGGCAGATAATAAAGCCTTCATCAAAGAAATATCAATCATCGATGTTTCATCCACTATAATTAATTTTTGAACTATTTTATTATTCTCATCATATTCAAAAGTATCACTCTCTTTATGCCACTTTAAAAAACGATGGATAGTATAAGCCGGTAAACCGGTAGCTACTGATAACTTCTTACTTGCCCTACCTGTCGGAGCTAAAAGTGCTATCTCTTTTAGAACTTCATCCTTCATTAAAGAATATTCTTGAATATAAAGATCCACGATAGCCTTAATAATCGTCGTCTTTCCAGTTCCAGGGCCTCCTGAAATAATAGAAATACTATTTGTCAAAGCTGATTTAATAGCCTTTTTTTGTTCATCATTATAGACAATATGTTGTTTTTCCTCATAAGCAGTTAGTTTTTTATCTAAGTCTTTAATCTTTTTAATCTTACCTTTAGAAATACTATGTAAATCGGTAGCAACACACTCTTCTTCCATAAAATATTTTGTTAAGTAAAATCTTTTATCAATAACCACAATTTGTCCTTCGGAAGCTAACTGTGTAAGACATTCCATATACTTATCACTGTCAATATTTAGATTAAAAAACACTGTTAAGGCTTTATATATTTCCTCAAGATTATAATAAGTACTACCTTCATTAAAACTTATCTGAAGCATGCTATTCAAAAGACATTCCTTACATCTTAACATACTTTCTTTATCAAAATTATTTAAATAAATATCATCTATCTTTTTAAAATCAAAAATATCTTTCAAAAGATATAAATTACCTTCCAAAATAGTTTCAATTTCATCATTATGTTTAGCCAGTATTTTAGCACTATCTTCGATAGAAAAACCCATTTTTGATAATTTAAGGATAATTGTTTCATCTTTTTCATAAGCTAAAATACTATTATATATTTTCATGGCTTTTAAAGCGGTCATGCCTTTGATAACTAAAAGATTATTAACATCTTCCTTGATGATATCTAAAGCCTTATCGCCATATTTTTTAACAATTTTTTCCGCTGTGACTTTACCACAACCTTCGACAAAACTACTTTGTAAGAATTCCAAAATAGCATCTTTCCCTTCAGGTTTCACTAACTCATAAGTTGAAAAAGCAAATTGCCAAGAATACTTAGGATGTTTAACATAATCTCCTTGCAAAAGATAGTTAGCCTCAAGTTTTACATCATTAATTAACCCATTAACATTAATTAACTTATTATCTGCTTTATTAATCTCTTCATTATCCGTTTCTGCAACCTTAAAAAGAGCAACAAGATAATTATTGTCACCATTTTGATAAATAATCTTCTTAAATTTGCCCTTGATATAATAAGTCATTAAATCTTCCTTTGATAAATCTTATTTACTTCTAAAACTTCATCGATGGTTACTCCTAAATAATTTGAGGTATGGCCAAAACTTTTACCATCTTGATGATATTCGATTAAAACATCTAATGTTTGGCCTTTAAAAAGATCGTAATAATTCTTTTCTAACACTTCCGATAAATTGATTAATTTTCGAGCCCTATCCTTCTTATCACGTTCCGATACTTCATTAGGCATCCTCGAAGCAGCTGTACCGGTTCTTTTTGAATAAGGAAAAACATGAATCTTAGCAAAATTAATCTTTTGACAGAATTCATAAGTTTTTAAAAACAAAGCATCTGTTTCATAATTATGGCCTACGATAACATCGGTTGTAATGGCAATATCTGGTCTAATTTTACGAATTTGTTTAATTTTTTCTTCATAATATGCCGTATCATATTTACGATTCATAATCTTAAGTATCTCATCACAACCTGATTGCAATGGAATATGTAAATGATCACAAAATTTAGAATTATTTTTTAGAATATTAAAGAACTTATCATTTAATTCTGTTATCTCAATCGATGATAATCTAATTCTTTGAATACCTTTTATTTTAGAGAGTTCTTCAATTAAATCATATAAATCTTTACCATCATCATGATAAGAACCCGTATGAATACCCGTTAAAACAATTTCTTTATAGCCTTTTTCGGCTAGAGTGTTAGCTTCTTCGATAATACTTACGAAATTGCGAGAGCGAACATTTCCTCGCACATAAGGAATAATACAATAAGAACAAAAATTATTACACCCATCTTGAACCTTAATATAGGCTCTTACTTGATTAAAGTTATTTAAACTCATCTCTTCGAAAGGAATGTCTCGATCACTTTCAATATTACAGTAATTAGTTTTATTAACAAGATAGTCTTTAATTAATTCTACTAATGTACTTTTATGTCTATTGCCTATTATAATGTTAGCGCCTAAGTCTTTATATGGCTCACAATTATTTTGACTAGAGCAACCACAGATCACTAAGATAGCCTTAGGATTTTCTCTTTTTATTCTTCGTACCATTTTTAAACACTTTTTATCGGAGGTATCAGTTACACTACAAGTATTAATAATAACAATATCACTTTGATTTAATTCCTCACAAAAAGAAAAACCATTATTAACTAATGATTCACTTATATAATTAGATTCATACATATTAACTTTACAACCGAAAGTAATAATATTAAATTTCATAAACTCCCCCTAGTTTAACGACTTTTGTAATTCTTTTAAAGCTTTTAAAAACTCCTCTTCTCTTTTCACAGTAAATAAATGCACATCTATTTTAGGTGCTTCCACTTTTTGAGTAGGATTAACCAAATTATCTAAATCAAACTTCTTAATACTTAAACCATCTTTATCATCCTCAGAGGAATAATTTAAAGCATATTCTCCCGTATTAGATAATAATTCATCATAAGAAATAATTGCTTTATCTTCCTGCTCTTTTTCATACGAAGTAAAAGTTATTGGCTTAGGACTCTCCGTATTTTTTAAAGCTTCAGCAATATTTTTTAAATTATCAGGATCAGTAATCGCTTCTTGAGTTATTTCATCTTCATTAATACGAATAAAATATATTAAACTAACAACTAAGATAATTAAGAAAATCACCGTAAAGAAAAACACATAATCAATAAATGATAGGTTTTTTAAAAATAATATTATGTCTTTAACCATAATAACCACCACAAAATTATTCTACCACATTTGCATTTACTTGAAAACACTTGATGATTTATTTACTTAAAAATTATGTCAATATATACGGATCATTAACAGTTCCCGTACCGGAAACCACAGCCGTCTTAATAATAGTAATAACTGGCCGAATGGCTCTTAAATTATCACCAGTATCCTTGTCAAGAACTTTACCATTAGCGCTCACAGCAAAAGGTGTATAATCCTTTTCAGTTAACTTAGCACCCGTCAATAAATAATATTCAATTGTGATATCTTCATTGTATAAATAAAAACTCTTGTTTTCATCTTCGGTAGTCGCTCCAGCATAAATAACCTCATCTACCGTTAACATAGCAATCTTACTTTGAACTTTATCGCCTAAACATATAAAAGATGGAATATGATCAACTTTTATTCTTGTTTCAGATAATAAACCTTCATCACCTTGAGTATTATCATTACAATACTTTTGATTAGCTACATAAAATTCAGATTTTTTAACATTCTTAACAAACCAATCATTATTCAAATAAGTATATAAGTTGGAATTCTTAAACTTATAATTATCAATAGAATCATAATACTTCTTGATGGTTTCTGTTACCCCATCCAAGACTAATTTAACAGAACCATCACCGTTAATCTTAACTATTTTATAATTAACGTCATCGATTACCACATTATTATTTTGGACATTACCTCGAAAATAATATGCTGATCCATAATCATCAATTGTTCTAATTAAGCCTTCATCTTCGGTAGCTATTTCCTTACCCGGTTCTGTTAAAGGTGCAGTCTTAATTTCATTATGTGAAAGAATCGTATCCGCAAAATTAGTTACTTCACTATTCTCTTCACTCACACTTATTTCAATACTATAGGTAATCTTATCTTCAGCATTAAACGACAAAGTATAATTATGAATACCTTCGCCTTCGATTTCAATATAACTAGAAATAGTTGAACTATACGGAGTTAAATAATCCGTTATAGTTACATCATCTCCATTAGTAAGTGTATATTTAATATTACCTTTAATATTCTTCGGATTTAAAAAAGCTATATAATAATAAACTGTTTCTTCGGAAGAATTAATAACAGAAAAAGTAACTGTTTTATCTTTATATATTTTTAGTTTATCACCATTTTCATAGTTAATTGATAAAACCCCAGATGTTTTGATCATAGCCACATCTTTAATTTTTTTATATGAAAAATAGGAAACTCCTAAAACTAATGAACCAATTATTAAAAAAAGTAATATAATTAGTATTCTTTTAAACTTCTTTTGCATCGTATCTATCTCCATTATCATTATATTAAGGCATAAAAAAATTGTCAATTTCTATTTTCTTAGAATATTGACAATTTCTTCTTATTCTTCAGGAGTTTCTTTTTTCTCTTCTGGTTTTACAGGTTTAGGAAGTGCTTCTTTACGAGATAAGTTTAATCTTCCACGATTATCATAACCTTGAGACTTAACAATCATCTCATCACCTACTCTAAACATATCGCTTGGTTTTTCGACTCTCTTATAATCAAGTTGAGAAACATGAACTAATCCTTCACAACCAGGCCATAGTTCTACAAAACAACCAAAATCTTCAACTTTTGTTACTTTACCAGTATATACTTTACCTACTTCAACTTCTTTGATAACATCCTCAATCATGGCCCTAGTCTTATCAATTATTTCTTGACTAGTATGATAAATAACTACTCGACCATCATCTTCAAGATCAACTTTAACAGCATCTTTATCATTAACACTCTTAACGCCGGAAGCCTCAAGAATGATTTTAGTAATCATATCTCCGCCTTTACCAATAACATCTTTAATCTTATCTGGATCAATTGTAAAGGTAACAACTTTTGGAGCATACTTAGAAAGTTCTTTTCTTGGCTCAGCGATTCTTGCTTCCATAACATCTAGAATTTTCATTCTGGCTTTTCTAGCTTCTTCAAGAGCTTCTTTTAAGATTGCTTTCGTAACACCTTTAATCTTAATATCCATTTGTAAAGCGGTAATACCTTCGCGCGTACCTGCAACTTTAAAGTCCATATCACCCATATGATCTTCAAGACCTTGAATATCCGTTAAAATAGTATATTTTTTACCATTTGAGATTAAGCCCATCGCTATACCAGCAACGGGAGCCTTAATTGGTACACCAGCAGCCATTAATGATAAACAACCACTACAAATCGTAGCTTGTGAAGATGAACCATTACTCTCTAATACTTCAGATACCACTCTAATCGTATATGGGAACTCCTCTTCTGAAGGAATAACTTGTAATAAAGCTCTTTCTCCTAAAGCACCATGACCAATTTCTCTTCTGCCTGGTGATCCATAACGACCTATTTCACCAACAGAAAATGCTGGGAAATTATAATGTAACATAAACCTTTTTTCATCCTCAATTCCTAAACCATCAAGAATTTGATGATCAGAAAGTGGGCCTAAAGTTGTTGTCGCAAGAACTTGTGTTTCGCCTCTTGAGAATAAACCTGAACCATGAGTTCTAGGTAATAAATCAACATCAGCAAAAAGTGGTCTAATTTCATCCATTTTTCTGCCATCAGGACGAATATGTTTTTCAATAATTAATCTTCTTACTTCACTACCTTCGATTAAGTTAACCGTTTTTTCAACATCACGCATCTTCTTATCAAAATCTTCAGCGCCTTCATAAATTGCGGTAAAATGCTCAATTGTGGTCTTTTTAACTTCATCGATTTTAGCATATTTTTCTAATTTTTCTTTAATTTGAATTGCTTTAAGCATATCTTCAGTTGCGTATTCTCTAACTTCTTTATCTACTTCAGGATCAATTATAGCTGGTTCTAAGACAACCTTTTCTTTACCAATTTCTGCAATAATTCTTTCTTGGAATTCACATAATGTTTGAATATTTTCATGAGCAAACATTAATGCTTCAAGCATTTGCTTTTCTGATAATTCTTTACTTCCAGCCTCAACCATACAAATAGCATCTTTAGTTCCTGCTACGGTTAATGCAAGTGGACTTACTTCCGTTTGCGTGGCTGTTGGATTAATGATAAACTCACCATTTTCATCCATACCTACCATAACACCAGCAACCGGTCCATCAAATGGAATATCAGAAATGCCTAAAGCAAGTGATGTGCCAAATAAAGCAGCCATTTCTGGTGAATTGTCTTGATCAACTGACAATACGGTATTTACAACTTGAATTTCATTACGAAGATTCTCATCAAACATTGGTCTAATTGGTCTATCAATTAGTCTTGCAGCAAGTGTTGCTGAATCAGTTGGTCTTCCTTCTCTTTTAATAAATCCACCAGGTATTTTACCTACAGAATATAACTTCTCTTGATAAAGTACTTGAAGTGGAAAAAAATCTTGAGACACAGGAGTCTTACCCATAACACAAACAGATAATACAACCGTATCTCCATAACGCACCAATACACTACCATTTGTTTGTTTGGCAAGTTCGCCAGTTTCTACAACTAAATCTCTTCCTAAAAAATCTAATTTAAATTCTCTTTTCATTACTACACCCTTTCCTATAAGTAAAAAAAGACACTAAAAATAATTTAGTGCCTATTTTCTTAAATTTAATTTTTTAATTACTTCACGATAACTTTTTACATCGTTATTTTTTAGATAATCAAGTAATTTTTTTCTACGTCCAACTTTAATTAAAAGTCCACGATTTGAATGATAATCATGTTTATGAACTCTTAGATGTTCAGTAAGTTCGTCAATTTCTTTTGTAAGAATAGCGATTTGAACTTCAGCAGAACCAACATCTTTTTCATTCTTCGCAAACTTCTTAATTAGTTCAGACTTTTCATCTTTTGATAAAGCCATTTTTTATCCTCCTATTCACATATCCGTTTAAACTGAGTAATGATGAGAAGGATTTCATCAAAACTAAGTAAAAACTTCCTATTCATTATATTAAATATAAATCAATATTGTCAAGCATTTTTAAATTTCAAAATCGTTAATACAATATGCTGTCCCATTGTAATTAACCGTAGCATATGATCCACTCCGATTAGTAAAAACAATACCAGTATTATAAATGCCATACCAACTATAATTATTAATATTACATTTAATAGTACCTGAACTAGTAGTACAATCGCTTAGACTTATATTAAAACCAGCGTTAATTAATGTTTGGTAAAGAGCTTGTTTAGCGCTTGTTTGTTGTGCAGATGTAAAATTGGAATTTAACGTATGTCCCGTTAAACCATATTGCGTATATGGTTGACTTAAACACAACTCATTGCCACTATCTTCATCCTTCATACATGCAAAGTATTCACTATCATTTTGCCCTATGCAACTAGTAGTACTCATAGAAGAATATGTTGTATTTGCATGGCTTGGATATTCATAAATTTCATCAGAAAAAAAGTCAGCCCAATAGAAATCCGGTGTTTTTATTGTATAAGGATCATTCCAAGATCCAGCATGATTACCACTAATTAAAGTATCAGCTTTTAAATACACTACTGGACGTATAGAATCTGAAGATGATACAGTAAGGTTCGATAAACCACCTGAAGAATCCACTGCAAGTACTACATTATTAATACTACTAGAAGTTAAGGTACGATACCCTCCACCAGAGGAACCTGGTGGATTAGAAGTTATACCAGTATACCATAAATAATCATTACCAACACAATCAGACTTATAGGCACCACTTCCCCATCCTGAAGATGTCATGGCGGTACCTAAACAGGTGGTTCTAGAATAAGTACTGCCACCACTCGTAGCATAACCATAATCACTTGGATATATTAAACCGACTTTGCCATACCAGTAAGCTGCTCGATTCTCAAGCATATTTGATGCAGTGTATAAAAATCCAGTTCCACCAATATTACGTTCTTTATTGTAAAAGGCTTGAGGATTTCCTTCAGCATCCGTTGACCATGAATTTACTCCATATAAATCCCATTTTGCTGTTACTATTTTTGAAAGAGCTGATAAAGATATTTTTTTAGGTACAGTACCAGCTGTTGCTGTATAACTGCTGGTAGTTGCAGTGCTTGGTTTATAAACGGTAGTACCATTTCCATCTAAATAACTATACGTATCATTATAAAAATTATGTCCATTTCCATCTGCAACCACATTATTAGTTACTGTATAATTTGTATGTAATTGAGTTCCATATTTGTCATATGAAGTTTTTAAATAGTTAGACCCATTTAACATTAACATTAGCTGACTATCGCTCCAATCACCAGAACCACTAGAAGACAGTGATGTACCAACAGTACTTGATTTCTTATCATAAATAAAACTTCCCAAAGAATCGTTTCGAACTATTTTTACTAAGCTCCCTTTTGAAGTTGTAGCACATTCATCTTCACTACCATAGGTTCCTGTACAATATTCCATATCAGGCATCACACCAATTATACGCCATAATTCACCATTAAACGATATATAATTATTAGGGTTTTTACCAGCATAACGCAATTCGCCTTCGTGATCCTCTGTTAAAAACCATTGACTACCTGATACTGCATCATACCCTGCCCTTGGAGCATCATATGCTAAATAATCAGCAATTGATTTGACGCTAGATGATGAACTACAATGAGCATTTGCTACCATAATAAATCCCCGATAATTCTTATCAGAATGAGATGTTTGACTAACATCGGTTAAATTATAAAATTTTGTAGTTAAAGTATCTTGTCTAGTTTCGGTGGAATTTGCACTAGCTTGGATGCTTGCTTTTCCAAGTACTCTTTTTCCATCCACATAATTAGGTACTTGCATTTCACTAATTGCTCCCGATACAGTTAATTCCTTCGAAGCATCAGTAGAAATTACATATTGATTTGGAGACGTTGTATCCCAAACCCAAACATAATCATATGTACAATAGGCATCCGTACCTGAAGTATTTTGAAAACTGATATCAAACATAACATCATAGCTATCAGCAACAGAATCATTTGACCCTTGAACCATATTTGCAGCCGTAATATTAAGAGTAACACCATTAACTGACGCACTATTTATTGCGGCAGTGAAATTATAATTGCCACTATTAAAAGTTGTATTATAGGATATATTACCATTCGTAGTATTTACTCCGCCTGTAAAAAAGGCATAAGATATTCCCATTATGACACAAGCCGCTATAGCAATACCAATAATAAATAATATCACTATCCTTTTTTTATTCATTTTTATTCATCTCCATACGTATTATATTTCAATTTATATTATATCCTAAAAGATGAACATTAGCAATAAATATAATCAAAATAAAAAACTAGTATCCTAGTTTTTTATAATAATCATATAATTCTTTAAAACGATTAAAGTGAACAACTTCCCGTTGACGCAAAAATAGCAAAGGACCAATAATATCTTCATCATCAGTTATATTTATTAATGCTTCATAAGTAGCTCTAGCCTTTTGTTCAGCTGCCATATCTTCAGATAAATTGGCTATCACATCACCTGTTACCGCAAAATATGCTGATGTAAAGGGATTGCCAACACTATCTTGTGGAAATAATCCTACCCCATGCTCTGTATAATAGCAACCAAGTCCAGCTGATTCTAATTCTTCAAGGGAAGCATCTTTGGTTAACTCATGAATCATCGTACAAATCATTTCTACGTGAGCTAGTTCTTCGGTAGCAATATCATTTAACAAAGCTTTTCCCATATCATCGGGCATAGTGAATTTTTGAGAAAAATAACGGAATGATGCAGCCAATTCTCCATTAGCTCCACCAAATTGTTCTATTAAATATTTTGCCATTTTTAAATTTTTTTTATGGATACAAATTGGAAATTCTAACTTTTTATCATATTTATACATACATTCCCCCATCACTTTCCCAAGGCCATGGTGAACTTAACCATTGATATGAATTATATTGTCCTTCCGTATTACAAAGTGGACCATAAACGCTTTCATATTCTTTCTTTAAACTATTTAGTTTTTCTTTTTCTGTGTTATATTTTTCAAATATGACATGATCATCTGGATGAATGTCTAAATACAAAACATAATCAATCACTGCAAAAGATGATTCCATAATCTTTGATAGTTTTTGTTCCTTTTCATTTTTAATCTTAGGCATAACATACTTCATATTTTTATAAGGAATAAATTCGTTATCAAACATATTTCCTCTTAAAAACTTTTCTGATAAATAACTTTGATTATTATTTTGATAATTATAAGCATATTGATAATTATTAAGTCCAAACAAATCATTTAAATCATTAAAGTTATTAATATTTTCAAAATACATACTATATCCTCCTAAAATATAGTATGTTATACCTAATTATTGTTCTGGATGTATGCCCATAAAAAAATTAGGCCAAGCCTAATTTATATTAAGTATTTGATTAATTTTCTTGTATGCCTCATCAAAATCATCCATTGCTACTTCAAAAGTTTTAACATTACGGCACTCTTTTAATTCTTTAACAATGTTTTTATATTCATTTTGTTGTCTTACGCTATTTTCTTTACTAAATGATTGATAATTATGATGGGAATCACGAGCTAATCTTTTAATAAATAAATCTGTGTCTTTTAAATATAAAGATATATAATAAATATCAAAATTAAGTTCATTAAACTTTTCTAATAATCTTTGATATACATCCGTAAAGCGATATTCTTTGAAACCTAACCTTGCATAAACTTCTTCGGTAAAAAATGTACGATCAAATATTAAGTCCATGGGAATATCTTCCATATTTTTAAGATATTTCAAAAGGGTATTATACATTTTTCTACTAATCTTTTTTCCTTCAGAAGTTTTGTCTTTTTGACCAGAAAGACGATACAAATTAGAACTAGCTATATTTTCTCTTAAATAATTAGCAAGCGTTGTCTTACCGGTTCCTTGAGGACCTTCGATAACAATCATTCTATTTCTCATAATTAACCTCTTATCACAGATATTTTAGCCAATTTCTCTTTAGGGAAATCTTCATCATATGGAACACTATCAAAAATCTCTGGCATTTTTTCCTTGAGTAAAAGTAAAAATGGTATCAAAAGTTGTCTAATTGCCGGATGAGCATGCTTAGAACAGCGAAGTGTTAAAACATGCTTCCATTCCCGTATATTGCAAGTCATCGTAACTTCCGCAGCGGTTGAATGAGGAAGCATCATTCGTAGTTCATCGGCTGCAGCATCTAGTTTAGCCATTTCCATATAACCATCCTCAATATGTTGCATTGTTTTTTTCCAAATAGCATATTTTTCTTTATCATCACTATATAATGGTTCAATAAATTTGATACTATTCGTATATTTATCTTTGGAATAATTACAATATCTCGTGGATTCTATAGAAAATGAAGCACCCGCACGGTGTCTTGTTAAATCCTTATAGACACCAATATCGCAAGTAAGACGAACAGTTATCTTTTCATGTTCTAAAACGGATTCATGGCCCCGTGTAATACAGTTAGTTAATAATTTTTTATAACTATCTTCAGTAATAGAGCCCTCTGAACGATAACATGTCCGGCAAGCTCTTTCAATGTTCTTCATTATTTTTACACCATCGAATTTTTCATATTCGATTTTGGGTTTTACAACTTGCATTTAAATCTCCTTATACCAAAGTGGATATTTACTAGTTAAATCTAGTACTTCTTTACGTAAATTATTTAATACTTCTTCATTATCTTTGTTTTTCAAAGCACTAGAAATAATCTTACCAATCTTGATAAAATCTTTTTCCTTTAAACCTCTAGTAGTCATCGCTGGAGATCCTAATCTTAAACCACTAGTAACCATTGGACTCTCCGTATCTCCAGGAATAGCATTCTTATTAGTAGTAATATGAATAGTATCTAGTAGGTTTTGAGCATCTTTTCCAGTTATATTACATGAAGATTTAACATCTACTAAAATTAAGTGATTATCTGTTCCACCAGAAATAATCTTAAATCCCTCTTCTTTTAAACTTTCAGATAGAGCATTAATATTCTTAATAATTTGTTTACCATATTTCTTAAAATCAGGTTGTAATGCTTCATAAAAGCATTGAGCTTTGGCCGCAATAACATGTTCAAGTGGTCCACCTTGAATACCTGGAAAAATCATTTTATTAATCTTTTTAATTATTTCTTCATCATTAGTTAGGATAAGTCCACCACGTGGTCCTCTTAATGTTTTATGGGTAGTTGTTGTTACAACATGAGCATAAGGAATTGGTGATGGATGAAGACCAACTGCTACTAAGCCAGCAATATGAGCCATATCTACCATCAAATAAGCTCCTACTTTATCTGCAATTTCTCTAAATCTTTTAAAATCAATAGTTCTTGAGTATGCTGAAGCTCCCGCAATAATCATCTTTGGTTTTTCTTTCAAAGCTAGTTTTTCAATTTCATCATAATTTAACATTTCTGTTTCTTTATCAATATCATATGAAACAATTTCATAGTCTTTACCACTAAAATTCATTTTATGGCCATGTGTAAGATGTCCACCATTATCTAAGTTCATACCCATAACTTTATCGCCAATATTTAATAAAGCTTTATATACTGCCATATTAGCGGATGACCCTGAATGTGGTTGAACATTAGCATACTTACAATCAAATAACTTACAGGCATATTCAATCGCTGCACTTTCAAAAACATCAATATTTTCGCAACCGCCATAATATCTTTTACCTGGATAACCCTCGGCGTATTTGTTGGTTAAAATACTTCCTTGTAAAGCCAGAACATCGTTGGAAACATAATTTTCTGATGCAATTAACTCAATGTTCTCTTCTTGTCTTTGCCTTTCTTTTTGCAAAGCACTTTTTAAAATACTATCCATTAACACTACCTCCTTTATATGCTTCTAGGATATTTTCAATTATCATCGCAATTGTCATTGGTCCAACTCCCCCTGGATTTGGCGTAATATAAGCACATTTATCTTTTAAATTGTCAAAATCAGCATCACCGATAATTTTGCCATCAATAACACTAATTCCCGCATCAACTACAATAGATCCTGGACTAACCATATCAGCAGTTAGCATTTTGGCTTTTCCACATCCACAGACAATAACATCGCTATTTAACGTTATTTCTTTTAAATTCTTGGTTTTAGTATGGCATACTGTAACGGTAGCATTTTCTTTAAGCATTTCAAAAATTAATGGTTTTCCCACCAAATTACCTCGACCAATTAAGCAAACTTTTTTTCCTTCTAAAGGAATATTATAATACTTTAACAGTCTTATAATACCTTTAGCGGTACATGGATGAAGTCCAGCTAAATTATGACCCAAACTATAGAAACTATCTTTCGTAAAGCCATCAACGTCCTTTTTCGGACTAATATACTTAATACAATTATCCATATTTATGTTCTCAGGCACTGGACTTTGTAAAATAATACCCGTTATGCTTGAATCATTGTTAAGCTCTTGAATTATGTCAATAACTTGCTCTTCACTGGCCTTTTCTAACCTAACAAGTTTTGTTTTTATTCCTACTTTTTCACAAGCTTTTATTTTATTTCTAACATATATTTCACTTTGAGGAAAATCCCCAATTAATAAAATAGCCAATGTTAAATCAAGTTTTTCATTGTCTATTTCTAACTTAATACCCTCTAATATCTTATCTCTTACTAATTTTCCATCAAGAATCACTATATCACCTTCTTAAAATAATGAATGATTATATTCAATTTTCAAATGTTCATATGATTTTGGAGTTGCAACTCGTCCACTTCTCGTTCTTTTAATAAAACCTTCTTGTAGTAAAAATGGTTCGACAACATCTTCGATTGTAGTTACTTCTTCACCTATCGATGTAGCAATAGTTTCTACACCAACTGGTCCCCCATTAAATTTGGTAATCAAACTCTTTAAATACTCTATATCGATATTATCTAAGCCAAAATCATCAACTTTTAGCCTTTTTAAAGCATCTTTCGTAATATCTTTATCAATATTGCCATCACCTAAAACTAAAGCAAAATCCCTTACTCTTTTAAAAAGTCTGTTAGCTATTCTTGGTGTTTTTCTACTTCTTTTGGCAAGTTCTAAAGCTGCATCATCATCTATTGGCATATCAAACACTTTACTGGTTCTTTTAATAATCTTAGCCAATTCCGCATTTGAATAGTATTCAAGTTTATTAACGATGCCAAAACGATCTCTTAATGGTGCTGATAAATCACCGGCTCTAGTAGTCGCTCCTACTAAAGTAAAAGGTGGTAAATCAATCCTAATACTCTTACTTTTTCCCTCTTGGCCAATAACTATATCAAGTTCAAAATCTTCCATAGCGGGATACAGTATTTCTTCAATGAAGGAAGGTAATCGATGAATTTCATCAATAAATAAGACATCTCCTGGCTCTAAAGTTGATAAAACAGCCGCTAAATCACCAGGTTTTTCCATCGCAGGACCAGATGTGGTCTTAATATTTGTCCCCATTTCATTAGCAATAATATGAGCTAAAGTTGTTTTTCCAAGCCCTGGAGGGCCATATAAAAGCGTATGATCTAATACTTCTCCACGCATTTTGGCCGCTTTAATAAAAACATCGAGATTATCTGTAATTTCTTTTTGTCCAACATAATCGGCTAATGTCTGAGGTCTTAAGCTGACTTCAAAATCATCTTCCGCTGTTTCGGTTCCATCTACTATTCGCATATAATCTCCTTTCTAAGGTCATAAATACTACTTTAATAACAATTTTAAAGCTTCCTTTACTTGGCTTTCTACTGGAAGTGTAGTATCAATATCCTTTAATATCTTTTTAATCTCTAGTTGCTTATAGCCAAGACTTTCTAATACAGCAACTAAATCATCGGTATTATTATCCTCAATACTTTCTGATACTTCAAGATTAATCTTCCCTTTTAAGTCTAAAATCATTTGTTTAGCTATTTTTTCACCTATTTTAGGATATTTAGTTAAATAAATGATATTTTCTCTATTAATAGCATCAATTATGCCATTAACACTACCTGTTGCAAAGAAAGTATTAGCCATTTTAGGTCCTAAACCTTTAACATTAATAAGTTTTAAAAACAAATTTAGTTCTTCTTCATTCTTAAATCCATATAAAGAATTTTCATCTTCTCTAACATTATTATATATATAGACCTTATAATCCCCGCCTATTTCATAACTATAAGGATTAGCTACATAAACTAAATAACCAATATCATTATTTTCAACAACAATGTAATTTGCCCCTAATTCTGTTACTTTTCCCTTTATATATTTATACATACCTACCACCAACCTTATTATATAACAAAGGTGCCTTGATTGCTATGTAATTGCACTAATTTTACAAACAAGTGTTATTTTTATTATTTTAACCATCAAATATGCTATTTTACACTTATTTGCATCCCAAAATCATGATGTTATATCCTACAAACAAAAATGTTATACGTAAACAGCAGAACTTTTATTTGACTTTTAATTAAAGATGTGATATCATAGGGCGCGTTTATATCAAAAAGGAGGTTTTGATTATGAAAACAAAGGAAGATGTACTAGCATTAATTCAAATATGTGAGAGTGAAGCTGAATACGCATTAACTCGTGATGACATTGAACTTACTGATGAAAGACGTGAAGGTCTTGAAAAAGTATTAAAAGCCATCAAAAACGAAAAAGAAAAATTTGAAAAAGTTCCGGAAGATGATCAAAGAGTAATTGACGGTTACTACAATATTTTTACTAACTTATTTACTGAATTAAAGAAAATTAATCAACCTACTCTTAATCATTCTACAGACATTCAAATTAAAGGTGAAAATCCTATCATCCCTCAAGATGATGAAAATGGTATCATCCCAACTAATGATGAAAAGAAAGATATCATTGGTTTAGATGATGAAAATTTAGAAGAACCAAAAGATAATTCTAAAAAAATGAAAGTTAAAAAAGTTATTCCTGAAGAAGAACAAACAGAAGAAACAAAAGAACAAAGGGATAGACTAACTAGAAATTTAAGAAGAATTTTCTATGTATTAGGTTCTGCTGCAGCTTTAGCTATTATCATTGCAACTATTAAATACTACGTTGATCATCCAAAAGATCAAAAGGCAAATGATTTACCTAGAACTACACAATCTGATGTATTACCTACTAAAGATTCATCTAATATATACTATATTGAAGATGGTGCAAACGATGAATCAAAAGCCATCACTGAAGAATTACCTGAAGAAGTTCAAAAAGTATTCAAAATAGCTGATGTTGACATTAATGATTACAATCAACTTGTTACATATGCTACAGAAATCAATAATGAACTAAATGATACAAGAATCACAATTGATGACATTATGTACGCTATTAGAATGGCTAACTGGGATAAACTTCAAGATAAGAGTTGTTTCACAGATCGTCAAGGTGTATGTCGTAGTACATACAATGCTGGTGTTGTTGCAACTAAATTAGGTTCAGATGCCATTGTTCAAAAAGATTTAAACAGTGATATCTTTATTACTGATCAACAAATGGCTGACATCTTAGTTTGTGTAACTAATGGTAAACTAACACTTGCAGATTTTGAAAGTGCTAAAGTTGAAGACAGAGGTTATGACATCTATGCCGTAATAGACAGATGTGTTGCTGGCATGAACGAACATGTTGGTTCAACTGATGAAAATGACATTATTCATGATACTCATTATGCAAGAGTATTCAACGAAGTTGTTACAAGAGCTACAATAAGCTTCTCAATAGTAAATTCTGACGAAGCTTTATTAAGTACTGTATATACACTATTAGGTACTTACAATGCTAATTCTAATCGTCTTATGGATTTAACTAAACAAGATGGTCCTATTTATGGTACCGGACCAAGAATTGATGGAAACTATGGTAATATCTGCGCACTTGAAGTAAATACTTTAGTTTACATTGACAAACAAGACAAAAATGGTACACCAAACTTCATTGGTAACGAAAAAAATATTTTCTACTCTGGAATGATTGATGAAGTTATACTAAATCCAGAAAAAAGTATGGGTTTAAATTAAAAAGTTAGGGGGTTTTGAAAATGTATAAAAATAATAAAAATGGTAAAATATTAAATTTCCTTTTAGGCATTATTGCCCTATTCTTAATTATTTTCATCATTGTATGGATAGTTAATAAAGGAAATAGCGCTACTAATACAACAGCTAATGAAGCAGAATTTAAATCAAGCTTAAATAACATCCAAGAAAAATCAAAAAGTTATTTTGCAAATGATTTACCTAATGACATTGGTGACACTAATGTATTAACTCTTCAAGATTTATACGATTTAAAATTAGTTGATACCGTATCTTATGGTAAAACAGCATGTAATCCAGAAAACAGTTATTCTTCAATTACAAAAATCAACGCTAATGAATATAAAGTTAAAACTAACTTAGTATGTGGCGACAAAATTGATAATATAACTGAAAAGATTAGTGCTAATACTATCGTTGTTGAAAATGATGACGATAATAGTAAAGAAATTATCAATACTGACAAAGAAGACGTAACTGTTAATATTGATAAAAATGTTACTTCATCTGATGGTAAAACAGCTGATGTTGTAAATTGTATAGGGCCTATTTGTAAAATTGAAGAAGTTCCTACAAAATGTACAACTACTTATACATATGAATTCGTAAGAAGAAATGTATCTTGTCCTAGTGGTTATATTCTACAAGGTGGTACATGTGTTAAAGTTACAAATAGTTCAATTGATGCAACTAAGAATTATTCTGATGAAACTACTAAAGTAGTTGATGCTAAAGTTAACGTTGGTGGTTCATACAGAGTATATACTGATCCAATTGTTACACCAGGTACATCTACAAAAGTATGTAAAACTGGAAATCTTGCAGCTGACGGTTTCTGCTATGAATATAAAGATAAATTAACAAGTTCATCTGATTCTTGTCCTGAAGGTTATACAAGAAATGGTAATGCTTGTTATAAATATACCGATTTAGTAACTGATACTTCTTATTCTTGTCCTGCTGGTTATACTAAAGAAGGTAATGCTTGTTATAAGTATACAGATTTAATTACTGATGCAACTTATTCTTGTCCTGATGGATATGCAAGAAATGGTAACTACTGCTATAAATACACTGATGTAATCGCAGATACTACTTATTCTTGTCCTTCTGGATATGAAAGAAATGGTAGTTATTGTTACAAATATACTAATTTAATTACCGATACTACTTATTCTTGTCCTTCTGGATACGAAAGAAACGGTAATGCATGTTACAAATATACTGATCCAACTACTGATACTACTTACTCATGTCCTTCTGGATATGAAAGAAATGGTAACTATTGTTACAAATATACTAATCCAACTACTGATACTACTTACTCATGTCCTTCTGGATATGAAAGAAATGGTAACTATTGTTACAAATATACTAACCCAACTACTGATACTACTTACTCATGTCCTTCTGGATATGAAAGAAATGGTAATTACTGCTACAAATATACTAACTTAATTACTGATACTACAACATCTTGTCCTGAAAACTATATTAAGAGTGGTAATACTTGTTATAAAACTGCATCTCCTGTTAAGACTTACACTGCTTGGGGTAACCCAGTAAATACTTATCAAACATTTACACAAGAAACTGTTTATGAATATGAATATAGTAAAAAAGTATTAATTGGTACTGGTACAAAATATGGTCAAACAATTTATACTTATGCTATTTATGAAAGAACTTCATACTATACTTGTGCAACTGGTACATTAGGATCTGATAATAGATGTTATATTTATACTAATCCAGTTACTTCATCAACATCTTACTGTCCTTCCGGTTATACTAAAGATGGCAATACTTGTTATATGAGAACTAATTTAACATCTTCTTCTACTACAACTTGTCCTTCTGGTTATACTAAAGATGGTAATACTTGTTATATGAGAACTAATTTAACATCTTCTTCTACTACAACTTGTCCTTCTGGTTATACTAAAGATGGTAATACTTGTTATATGAGAACTAACTTAACATCTTCTACTACTACAACTTGTCCTTCTGGTTATACAAAAAGTGGTAGTACATGTTATATGAAAACAGATCTAATTTCTGATACTACATCTTCTTGTCCATTTGGTTATACAAGAAATGGTAATACTTGTTATATGAGAACTGATCTTGTTTCTAGCACTTCATATTCTTGTCCTTCTGGTTATACTAAAGATGGTAATACTTGTTATAAGAAAGCTAATTTAATTACAGGTTCTACATCTTCTTGTCCTGAAGGTTATACAAGAAATGGTAATACATGCTATAAGAAAACTGATTTAGTATCTTCAACTACAACATCTTGTCCTACTGGATATACTAAGAGTGGTAGTACATGTTATAAGAAAACTGATTTAATCACTTCACATACTGCATATTGTCCTGAAGGATATGCTGATAATGGTTCAAACTGTTATAAGAAAACTAACCCAACTGTTGAAACAACTCCAACTACTTATGCTTGTCCTTCTGGTTATACTAAGAGTGGTTCAGGTGCCAATATAAAATGTTACATTGATAAGACAAGTGCTGACACATATTATTGTGAAGATGCTAATGCCGTATTAAATGGTAAAAAATGTTATGTAACAATTCCTGCTCAATTTACTGGTTATTCTTGTCCTGCTGGTTATAAATTAAGTGGTAGTCTATGTCTAGCTACAACTACTGAAACTGCTTCTCCAATCTGGAGTAATGCTGAATACATTTATAGCACTGAAGATTATGTTGCAGGATACCAAAAAACTGGTGTAGCGAAATTCGTTACAAAATGTACACCTATCGAAGAAATACATTATAAATAATTTAAAAAACTAAGGTATAAACCTTAGTTTTTTTATTGATTAATAATTAATTTTGCAACCATCTCTGCTACTTTAATTCCATCAATAGCCGAAGATGTTATACCTCCAGCATAACCTGCCCCTTCACCACAAGGAAATATTCCTTTAATATTACTTTGTAAACATTCATCACGAAACATCTTAATTGGAGATGAAGTCCTTGATTCTACCGCGGCTAGAATTGTTCCATCACTGTCAAAACCTTTAATCTTTTTACCAAAATAAGTCATAGCTTCTTTAATATCACTATTTATTTCTTCACTAAAGAGCTTATTTAAATCGCCAAAAGTATATTTTCCCTTAAATAACGGATTAACATCTAAAAAACGGTTAGATATCTGCTTTTTTTGATAGTCTTTATATAATTGTACTGGAATTAGGCCATTTCCAAGCCCGTAGGCCGCTTTTTCTAGTGATTCCTGATATTTTACCCCATCTAAGGGATTGGGTCCAAAATCAGCCTGAGAAACGGTTACAACAATGGCACTATTAGCATTTTCAGAATCTCTTAAATAATTACTCATCCCGTTAATAACTAATTGGTTACGAACGCTCGAAGCATTAACCACATAACCACCAGGACACATACAAAATGAATAAACCCCTCGATGATGCGATGATTGATAAGTTAGTTTATAATTAGCACTCCCTAATTTATCAGCATATTTTTTACCATATTGAGATTCATTAATCATCTTTTGGCGATGAGAAACTCGAAGTCCTACCGCAAAAGGTTTACTTTCCATCAAAAGGCCATGTTCATAAAGCATATGAAAAGTATCTCTTGAACTATGACCCAAAGCTAAAACCAAAAAATCACAAGCAAAGCGTTCACTATCATTTAAAATAATTTCCTTAATATGATTATTATCAATGACAATATCAGTTAGCTTTTTTTCAAAATAAAATGATCCACCCATTTCTTCAATTTTCTTACGGATACTAACAATAACCCTCGATAAGCAATCTGTACCAATATGGGGTTTATAACTATATAAAATATCTGATGGTGCACCATGCTCCACAAAAGTATTAAACACCTTTTCATGCCGATGATTTTCATTCTTAATCATCGTATTTAACTTACCATCAGAAAAGGTTCCAGCTCCCCCTTCACCAAACTGAACATTGCTATTTGCATTTAAAATGCCTGTCTCCCAAAAGTGATTAACTGTTTTAATTCTTTTCTCCATTTTCTCACCTTGTTCAATAACAATGGGATGAAAACCATTTTCAGCTAAAACATAAGCACAAAATAGTCCTGCTGGACCACAGCCAATTATCACGGGTCTTACTTGAGAATTACCATTAACATATGGAAATTGATAAACTTCTTCGTTAGCTATTAAAACATCCTTTATTTTTAAATATTTTTGTTCATCATTTAATTTAACATTAAATTCATAAACATACATGATTTTTTCTTTATCACGAGCATCTAAAGATTGCTTGGTTATTTGATAATCTAATATTTCATTTTGTCTAAGATGTAATTTTTGACATAAAGCTTGTAATCTTGTCGTTTCATTATCATTTAATACATCAATCTTAACTTGTCTTACCTTCAACATTTTAGACACTCTTTCCTGCTAAATAACCACTGATAAAAGCAAAAGCTAAATTAAATCCGCCACAGATACCATCAACATCTAGTTCTTCACCAATAAAATATAAACTAGGAACCTTTAATACTTCCATCGTCTTTTCATCAATATCCTCAAGAGAAATACCTCCTGTACATACTTGAGCTTTATCAAAAGAACCGTAGCCACTTACCACAATTGTAAACTGGGTAATAGTTTGAACAAATCTTTTCTTTTCACTATCCGTTAAACTCTTCCAGTGAGCATTACCATTAATACCACACTTTTTAAAAAAGATACTATTTAATTTATAATTAAACAAGCTTTCACATAATTCATTCATACTAAAATCCACTAAATCTGAAGCTCGTTGATCAAAGAATTGATAAAAATTATCAGTAAACGGTGCAAAGTTAATCAACACTTTAACTTCACGATGATTATTAAGAGCTCTAATAGCCTCACTACTTAAATTAAAAACACAAATACCACTAATACCATTATCAGTAAGTTGAATCTCACCTGACTCTTTTTTTATAAACTTATTATCTACTAAAAGGGAAACCTCAGTATTAGCTCTAATGCCACTCCAAACTTTTAAAAAAGATTCACTAGTCTGTAAGCCAACTAATGATGGTAAAACTGGATTAACTTTTAACCCATATTCTTTTGCAATTTGGTAAGCTAATCCATCACTACCTGTTTTAGGCATGGCCTTTGATCCCATCGCAATAATTACTTTATCACAGGATATACTTTCTTTTTCACTAACAACTTTAAAACCATCAGCCATTTTTTCCACTTTAGTAACCGTGTAATGATATTTAATTTCAATATTTCTTTTTAATAGTTCATTAACCAATATTTCTCGTACACTATAGGCAGAATTGGCATAAGGATAGTAATAGTCTCCTTTTACTTGGGGATAAATACCTAAGTAACATAAATAATCATAAACTTCATCTTTATTGTCTAAAATATGACTTAGTTTTGTAACGTTATCAGTATGATATTTATCAACAGAAATAGAACTATTCCAATAATTGCATTTACCATTGCCAGTCAGAAGGATTTTTTTGCCACAACAATCATTCTTATCAATTAGAATTACCTCATGTTTTTCACTAGCCTTTAGAGCTGCAATGATACCTGAAGCACCAGCTCCAATAACAACAATTTTACCCATAGGACACCTCATATACCCATTATAATAAATGCCATTTAAAAATACAATTTAAAAAAAATGAGAGTTGCTAAAAAGTAACTCTTATTTTTTCTTTTCTAATTGACGAATCTTATCTAAGGTAGCATTATTATAACATTCATTAAAATTAAAAGTCTTTAAATTGGTATCTACAAAAGATAAAGTAGCTTTAACAATCGTTGGTATAAAGAAAATCATCGCTCCTACAAATACTTTAGTTAGGAAAAGTCCAGTGGCCTTTTTAATATCTTCGTCATATAGAATGGTTTTAGAAAAAGATATGATACTCGTAATAATAATGATTACCGGTACAAGGATTTTTACTACTTGAATAATTGTTTTGACAATATATATAGCTCTTAAAGCATTTGGATTTTGGCAAAGAGGTGTATTGGTAGTAGTCGTATAACCACTTCCTGAACTGCCTTGATTACCACTTGAACTACTATGACTTCCACTATTGCCTGATCCTTGATTGGTTGAACCGCTGTTACCATTACTAGAACCATGATTATTGCCACTTGAGCCTTGATTATTAGAGCCACTACTAGATCCTTGATTTCCGCTACTAGAACCCTGATTGTTATTATTACTATGTTGGCAGATTGTGCTAGTAGTATAACTAGAATAATCACTCTTTCGTAAGGAAGCCGCCAACTGACGATAATGATCTGCTGAAGTAGATGATAATGCATTGCCCATCGTATCTTCATTTGATAGAGAACCACTATAACCAAAATAAACCGCTTCACTACAATTTAAACATGTTGCTTTTACCGAGGTCCAAACAATACCACCCCATGGCTCAATATCCCATGGATCAGCTTGGAAAATCATTTCTTTAGGCACCGTAAATTGACCAGATAAAACTAGTTCCGCGATATAAAGTAATTTAGCTTGTTCACTCGCAGGTACATAATTTTCAAAAGGCACCGTTTTATATGTTGAATAACCACCATAATCACTATTAGTTAAATTATACATCTTATCAATAAAAGTAACGCCACTCTTTCGATTAGCGTTATTTAAAACGACACTAGCGGTAACTAATTTGGCAAAAAAATCTTCATCAGGGTCATTATTAATTGTTCCCCCAACTTCACGATAGATAATTTTGGCCATTTGTTCAACAGTACTTTCGGTACAATAATCACTTGCGGATACATTATCTATCAAAAGAAATAAGCCTAATATAATAAACAATACTTTTTTCATTTAAACAACCCTTTTTAATAAATGTTTTCGTATCAATTATATCAAAAAAAAGCAGATTATTAAATAAAAAAAATCAATCCTCACGAATTGATTTTTTTATATTACATTGCATATGCTACGATTGTTACATAAATAACTAATACTAGTAACACAGAAAGCGCAAATAGCCAAATATACTTGAACCAAGATTTGTAATCTAATTTCAAATATGCTAAACCAAATAGTAATAAACCACCAACTGGAACAAATACTTGAACCAATCCATAAGTAGTTACATAAATAGTATGAAGTAATGTAAAATCACTAGCAAATTTACCAGTAAGAACACTACTAACTAAATATGATGTATAACCTAAGTCAGCATGGAAAATAGATGATACTAAAGCAGTTATTAATGCAATGAATGGATTAAACTTCTTAGTTAAACCAAATGCCCAATCAGAAATAGTTGCTACAAATGGTGTCATATAAGTTACAATAAATACCATATATGTAAGAGCATATAAAGTAACTGGTTTAATTAATTTAGTCATTCCTTCACCAAATGAATTCGCAAATTCGCTTGGTTTTAGTCTACCAATTACTGCTGCTAAGATGGATGCAATTATTAAAATAACTATCATATGGCTGATTTCCATCATACCAAATGCAACCGAAGCAGTTCCAAGAATATACTTAAATAAAGTAAAGTCTTTACCAATTGGAAGTTCAGTTAACCAAGTGTGGAATCTATCAAAAGCATCAAGGCCCCAGTTAGCATTCCAACTAATGTATCCTAAAATGATGAAGATAAATAAAAGTGCAAAAATGACAATAGTTGGCCAAGTTTTAACTTTTCCTTTAGCTTCTTCAACTTCATATGGATCATCAGTTACTTCAGCAACCTTATTCTTGGCTTTTTTCATTTTTAAAATGCGCCAAATATTATAGCTAACAAACAAAACAAGAATAATTAAGCCTAAGATTAAACGATGAATAATACCAACCGTAATCTCAGAACTAGCATAGTTATTAAACCAATATATGCCTTCTGTTCCATAAGTCGCAGATATTGAACCAACAAGTAATGAACCAAATGTAATACCCATTGTTGTAATTTTATCAAATTTAGCATTTAATAAAACACTAATTAAAAATGGAATAAATACAAGTAAGACAAGTGTACTCTTAATTATTGACGTTAAAGTAATTAATAAGATCATTAATACAATTGCTACTGGTAATTGCTTGTTGCTTACAAATTTAGCAAACTTATTTACAAGAGCTTTGTAACCTTTAGTTTTAGTTAATACACCATAGAACCCACCTATTACTAAGAAGTATAAAACTGTTGTTAAGCAAAAATATACTGAATAGTAAATAAGTTGTGGAATATCGGTTAATCCAAGACGATTCATTCCATATTCATAGAATTCTCCGCTTTGAAAAGAACCATATGGTAATACCCATGTGAAACAAAAAGCAATGAAAATAAAAATGCCAATCCATTTAAATAAATCGTTACCTTTTGACTTGCATGTAAATATTGCCATAACAAGTGCAAGAACTAATACTACAATAATTCCAATAACCTTTCCCATAATTTACCTCCTTATTCAAATTATAGCACTACTGCAAATAAAAAAAAAGCAAAAATGCTTTTTTCATTATTTATTATTATTCTTCATCGTTGGAAATAAAATAACTTCACGAATCGTTTCTTGCTCGGTAAACAACATACAAAGCCTATCAATACCGTATCCAATTCCTCCAGCCGGTGGCATACCATACTCTAAAGCTTCAACAAAATCCATATCGATATCATTGGCTTCATCATTACCTAATTCTCTTTCTTTAAGTTGTTCTTCAAAACGAGCTAATTGATCAATTGGATCATTTAATTCAGTATAGGCATTAGCAAATTCCTTACCACCAATAAACAATTCAAAACGATCAACAAAACGTGGATCATCAGGATTTTTCTTCGTAAGCGGAGATATCTCTACTGGATGACCATATAAGAAAGTTGGTTGAATTAAAGTATCTTCAACAAATTTCTCAAAGAAAAGATTAATAATGTGACCAACTGTCTTTTCGTGTTCTTCTGGATAAATATCGTGCTCATTAGCTAAACGAATTGCTTCATCAATAGACATTTCTTTCTTAAAATCAATTCCTGTTTGTTCCTTAATGGCATCAACCATACTAATCCGTTTCCATGGTCCTTCTAAACTAATTTCATTACCACACCAATTATATACCATCTTTTTCGTTACATTTTTAGCAATCGTGGTAAACATCTTTTCCGTTAAATCCATCATACCTTCTAAATCAGAATAAGCAAGATAAGCTTCCATTAAAGTAAACTCTGGATTATGTTTTGGATCCATACCCTCATTTCTAAATACACGACCTATTTCATAAACTGCTTCCATACCACCTACTAGTAATCTTTTTAAAGGTAGTTCTAAAGCAATTCTTAAATACATGTCCATATCTTGGGTATTGTGATGGGTCACAAAAGGTCTAGCAGAAGCACCAGTTAAAAGAGTTGTTAAAATTGGTGTCTCAACTTCTGTAAATCCCTCTTTATCCATAAAGTTTTGAATACAACGAATAATCTTAGGACGCATAAAAGCAATATTACGAGAATCATCATTCATAATTAAATCCACGTAACGACGACGATATCTCTCTTCTGTATCAGTTAAACCATGAAATTTTTCAGGAAGAGGACGTAGCGCTTTAACAAGATGTGTATATTCTAAACATTTAATGGTTACCTCACCGGTTTGTGTCTTCATTATTTTACCCTTAACTCCAACAATATCACCAATATCAGCACTCTTAAATAAAGTATACACTTCTTCGCCTACATCATTAATAGAAATGTAAATTTGAATTTTATCGGTTTTATCCTTAATCGTAAAAAATGATGCTTTACCCATTTTTCGAATAAACATTATTCTTCCTGCTACACATGCTGTATCATTCATGTTTTCAAAAGCATCATGCTCTACGTCTTGATATTTCATTTTGATGTCTCTAGCAAAAGCTGTTCTTTCAAAACGATGACCAAAAGGATCAATTCCCATTTGGCGAATGTTTTCACACTTTTCACGACGTATTACTTCTTGTTCTGTTAATTCCCTCATTTTTCTCACCTGCCTATAGTTTATCACAAAAAAAAACTATTAGGAATACCTAATAGCCTTTAATTATACTATATTCTTTGTAATTTAGTCTTTTTCTTTGTAGCGAAGTATACACCAACAGCAAGTACTGCACCACCAGCAATGATAGCATATGGAATGCTTACACCAGTTTCAGGAACAATCTTGCCTTCAGCACCTTTGTAAGTGTATTTGATAGTACAATCCTCATCAGGAGCATTCTTATTAACAACTACAGTGATTGTACCAACTTGGATTTCAGAACCCTTACCAGGATCAGCCTCAGATGCCGTAAAAGTACAAGCAGCACCGGCAGCAGCATTAGTTTGAGAAGCAGTAAATTTACCTGCATCGCCACAAGTGAAAGATTTAATAGCAGGTCCGTAACTAAATGTAATTTCAACCTTTGTGAAATCAGCAGTAGCTTCACTTCCAGTATTGTTTAATGAAACAGGATAATAATAAGTCATTGTCCCATCGCCATTATCAACTTTCTTTGATGGTTCACTAGGTAAATATGCAGCACTCGCAGCAAAAGTATCTAATGGATACATAAGAAGCACTCCCAATACTAACAATAATGCTAAGACTTTCTTCATAATCAACACTCTCCTATCTTTATTATGTCTTAATTATATCATAAAATTCTAAAAATCAATATGTTTTTTAAAAAAAAGTATTAATTGGTGTAAAGGTGTGTTATCATATTAATATAAGATGGTGGTTGAAAGTGAAAATCCTTGTAAAAATTAAAGATGATAAACTTTCATTTTTAAACAAGAAAAAGTTAAATGTTGAATATAAAAATATGTTAAATACTAATGTTATCAGCAATGATGAATTAGTTTTTAGTGATGAGTATATCCAAAAGAATTATAAAATTCTTTCGGCTTTTTTTAGTGAATTAACTAACACTTATAATATTAACGTTTTGTCTTTTCAAACCATGGAAGTTGCTCTATTAATAATGCCTATTTTTAATAAGATAAAAAATATTAATGCTATTTATTTTGATTCTGATGAAGTACTCCCCTATAAAGTATGTGAAAAGTTATTAAAATGTAATAATATTACCTATATTAGTGCGGGATATATTCCTCAATATATGTTTGAATTACTAGACAAATATGATATTATTCCAGAATCACGAAATGAAATACTATATACTTCAGGTTTTATGGAACTTAACGGACTATCAACCTATTCTACTTTGTTTTATAAATATAGTGTTTTGTTAGATAGTCCTATCACAAACGAAGATTTAAATGACTTTACAACTTTTTGTAAGATTAACAAATATCTTAAAAATGTCCATATTAATAAGCCAACTAAAATTAATCTAGAAAAGATTATCTTTATTCTTAAAGAATATCGCCATAAAAACATTCGAATCATTATTCATGGTGATACTATTGATGAAGAAGTAATTGAATATTTAAAAAAGTATAATAAATCTATTAAGAAAAAATATAAAATATTAATTAAAATAAAATATAGTGAAAAATTTATCGAAGAAAATATTGTTAATGAAACCAATAATACTATTCTAAGAGCATGCGCACTCATTATGTTCTTCCTGGCTTTTGGATCAATTGGTATGGTCTTTATTGATAATTATAAATCCATCAAAGAAGTATCAAAAATTCAAAAGGCGATTGAAACATATATTGTCGCTTCGGATACCGAAGAAATAACTAAAGAATTACAAAAGCAAACCACTACACCTATTAAAAATAGTTATATAGCCGCTTTAATGAACATTAACTCAGATGCCGTTGGTTGGTTAAAAGTAAATAATACTAATATTGATTATGCAATTTTACAATCTGGCGATAATAGTTATTACCTAGAACACAATATTTATAAAGAAAAAGATCCTAACGGATGGTTATTCTTAGATTATGAAAATAATGCAGACCGTGTAGATGATAATATTATTATATATGGACATAATCGTCTATTAAACGGAGTTATGTTTGGAACACTAAATAAAGTATTATATAAAAGTTGGTACACCAATCCTGAAAATCAAATTATCAGATATGATACCCTTTATGGTTCATATGAATATCAAATATTCTCTATCTATGTTATTCCAACCACAAATGATTATTTGAAAACAACTTATTTAAATGATGATGAAAAAATGGAATTCTTCAATCTTATTAAAAATCGTAGCATCTATAATTTTGATGTAGAATTAAACAATGATAGTCAAATTATTACTTTACAAACATGTCATGATGAAACAACAAAATTAGTTGTTCATGGTGTATTAGTTAAAAGATAGAAATTACAAAATTTCTATTTTTTTGTGAAAAAAAGTAGTGATTAAAAATCACTACTTTCCAAATACTCAATTTATTATTTAGGAGTTTCATTATTAACGGAACCAAATTGATTAATTAAATTATTAAGTTTTCCCTTAAATGTTGTTTCTTCTTCATCAACAAATCCCTTATAAAAGACTTTTTCAATTTGATTATGGTCAAACATACAAGTTTGATTTGATGCCATTAATCCTTCTGGATAAATGCATCCGCAGTAATCAAAAATCTTTCCTTCCTTACCTTTAGCCATCGCACAAAAGCCAATAATCATGACCCGTTTCTTTCCACCATTTAGTAAGACAACAGTACCAATCGGTAAAAATCTTTCTTCCATAATTTCCTCCTTTATATTACTCTTAACAACCATTATTGTTGGTTTTCTTTTTTAGATTCTTCTTTATCTTCTTCAGAATCTTTTTCATTTTTATATTTATTTATTCCATATGCTGATGCTGTAGCTGCACCCAATGCAATTCCGCCAATACCAATTGGAGTATCATCAAACTCAGATGTCTTAATTTCCTCAGTTGTAGTGATTTCTTCCTTTGGCTCACTACCTACTATACCAGAAAGTGGTGTAATATTAACAGATTCAATTCCTTGATTAGAAACTGCATCTAGACTACCAGGAACAGTCGTATCTGGCATTACTGGAATCTTAACCGTTGTTGGTTTAAGATCAAATTCATAAATTGGTTCTGCAATTACTTCATTTGGATCTACATATTCTGGTTGAGAATCAATTACTGGTTCAGGATATGTAATGGTACCGCCACCACCAGGTAAATAAATTTCATCACTATAATTATTTGAATATCCAGTCGGTGTAATATCAATACTCTCAGGGCCTGCATTAATCACAGTTACATTTGGATCGGTTAATTGCTCATCTTCAGGTGGTAATTCTTCACTAGCCTCTCCTGTTTCAGCCGGTGGAGTCAAATCCTCTTGCTCATCTTCAGATGCTAAATCATCGATATCTTCAGGTTCGTCTGTTATAATTTCTGAATTACCTTCCTCAGGTGGAACAAATACATTTTCTTCATCCGAAGAATTATTGTCTTCTTCTTCGTTATGACTATCTTCTAAAGAATCTTCTACAGGAGGACGCCCTGATTCTACCACTGTATAATTATAATTAACCGCATCAGTAATATGACTACCATTAGCCCCCGTCATACTCGTCAACTCACCAATAAATGTCGCACCAGTAACACCACCATAAGCAATTACACTTACTGTTGTACCCCAGTCTACTTGAGATGAACTTATTTGATCTAACACACTATGAATAGCATCTTCATTAGTTAAATCAACCCATACAGCTTGCATCTCACCTTGTTCAGTATTGGTATATATAATGCCTGTTGTATATCCTTCTTCATCATTATGAAGATCATTTAATATTGTTGATAATTGATCAACAACAGTTTGCGTATATTTTTCAGTTTCATTTGTATCTGGTAAAACTGGTTCTAATTCTATTACTGGTTCTATAACAGTATCAACACTTGGTGTATAACTACCAGAATCACCACCAAAAGAACCATTATCTATATATCCATTATCACTGGTAATTGGTAACTCTACTCCACTATCACCAATAATTGGTAAAATTGGAGCAATAACTGGCTCAGTGGATGGACTAGAATTATCAACAGTAACATAAGGATTTTCTCCAACATAACCACTAGGATAAGCTCCTTGATCATCCGAAGGCGCTGGTGGAAAACCAGTACCATCAAAACCTTCATTAGAACTCTCATAGTATGGCATTCCATAATATTCGCTAAGCCATCCAACTTCTCTTAGTATCATTTTTGCATAGTCGTCTAGGTCAGCTGCTGTTTTACGATACTCAGTCAATTGATCAGAAATACCAGTTTCACTATTTTTTAACAATTTTAGAGGTCCTTTTTTAACTCTTTCATAAAAATTAGGTGTTATCTCATCTAATAATTCATCGTATTCATTAGCATTGTAGTTACATGACTCTAGAGACTCAGCCATTTTCTCTAAATAGGTGCAAAACTGCATAAATTTTTCTTTATCCATTGATAAAGATGAACCACCACCACCAAAAGTAATCGAATTGCCACTAACACTTGGATAACTGTTAGCATCAAGTGCAAACGGATTACTCACAGTGGAATCAGCTACAGCCGATGAAGAATTGTCAATATCTGTCATTTTTACCTCCTTTTATTTTTTTGTTTTAATAGAAGTTCTATTACTTGTCAAATTATCAGTTGAAATAAATACTGATCGATCTTCAGAACTATCAATACTTAAAGTACCTGCAACAGTATCAACTGCATAATATCCATCAACAGTACCATCATATACTAAATAGCATCCATTCGAACCACCCTTTATTGTCGTGTTAAATGCACTATAAGGTTTATCATATACGACCTCTGTTCCTGGAGCTATATAAATTATTTTTGGCAATTTTTCTTGACCAATACTTACTTTATCCCAATGAATTTCACTTTGAGCTGTTGCATTGCTTCGCAAGAAATTAGTATCATATACCCGATGTTCATTATCACGATATTTGGCAAAAACAGTATCCGCCCAACCAACATTTTTGTTATTTTTAACATCACACGCTGTTGATCCGACACTATCAAAAGGAAAATCAGTAGCATATGTAACACTATAAGAATTTCCACTATAACAATATGTTTGAAGGAATTCCTCTCGACCAGGAATGTCTGTACCTCCATTACCATCATAAACTACACGAGGAGCTAATGTACCACTACTATTCAAATAAAAAACTTGATCATATGGACTAGTTCCCTTTGTAAAATACATTGTACCGCGCGCATCTCGCATTAAGAAATAACAAGTCTCGCCATTTATAACCACTTGTGTACCACATGTAATGGTCTTTGGAGAATAAGTAAAATATTCTTCATAATTATCATAGTATGCCAAATCAGCAGAACCTGCATTTTTTCTTCTTGTAAATTCACTTCTAGTCATTAAATTAGAGAATGCTTTATATGTGGCATCATCGTATTTATGGCTACTTGGTTTAACATTTTCACCATTGATACCCGCATTATTATCATAACTAGGTACATAATTGTCAGCTTGAAGGCGGCAAATACAATAGTCAACACCATATACACCATTTTGGTAGCCATAAGCAATATTATAATTTGGATATGGACAATTATTGGAATATTTTAAATATTTTGAAGATTCATTAAAATAAATAGAACCTACTCCGCCTTCAGGATCGGTTTTCTTAGCAATTCGAATCATTCCATCGCTTGTACGCTCAAAATCGGTATATCCATCAGATCTTAAGTTATCCTCCACAACAGAGCAAAACTTTTTAAAATATTTATCGTACCAATCTTCTAAATCTTCTTTAACTTCTTTATCAAACATATCTAGTTTAGTTTCATCTAACGGCTGATTTGTCTGAAGAGTTAAATCAAAATTAGAACCAGTACCATTCAATTTAGAACGCAAATCATATAAATAATCTGCAAATGGGTTTCGACCATTAACTAACAAAGATTCTTCACATATGTTAATACAACTGTCAAGATACTCAATTGCTTCATATAAACTATTTTTAGCTTTTGATTCAACATCCCAAGCAGTATTAGCCAATTGATTATGCGCTACATATTTGTCTTTTTCCAAGATATAAAATGGACGTTCCGTCGAAGACTGTGCTGCATCTTTCAATTGAATCAACGTCATACTGTCGTATCTACTCACTTTTTATCACCCTTTCTAAAAAGTATATTGTAAATAAAGAACATATTGCATTTCTTTACTTACAATATACTGCATATTTCTATGCAATATATTTTTTTACAATTAAACCAACATCTATGGATTTGTTGGTGTAGCATTGGCCATTTCTTGTTGAGCCTTTTTAAATTCGTTATTAGCATATTCAATTTGATCTTGAACAGTAAGAACGTGTCCAAGTTGACTTCTAAAACTATCAGTAAAATTGTACCAAGCTCTTATAAAGCCTTCTGCTGCAGCTCCAGTCCATTCACCAGATGTTCCGATTTTACCTTCAATATCAGCTGTTAAACGATTAAAATCTTCAGTCATTTTATCAGCTAAATCAAGAACATTTCTAGCTTTCTCTGTAGCAGCCGCATAATTTATATACTCTCTATCCATTATATTTATCTCCTTCCATTATTACATATAGTTTTCAATATTTCTTGTCGTATCATCACCAATATCTGCAACAATACCAAGAGATTTTCCATAAGTAGATAATTCACCAGCAAATCCCTCAATACTTGCCTTATTAGTATAATAAGAGTTTTTGAAAGCATTATAAGTTCTACCATTCCAATCGCTTTCTAAACCATTTACAAGACCTGTTAATTCCTCAATTTTTGCTAAATATTGCTCAGCAGCATCATAAATATCCTGAGCAGTATTACGAATTTTTTCTGTTACATAACTAATGTTATCGCTCATTCTTTCACCTCCCTCACATTATAATCAATTTGGCTCCGTTTAAGATTCTATTTTCCTTTACGGTTTTATTGACATCATAAACAGAACCGGTAAATCCATCAACTAATGATAGTTCTTCATTAATAGGAAAACTCCCTGAACTAATATCATTAATGGCTTTGTTTAATAAGAATATAATTTCAATAGTCTTTTTATTGACCGGAATAAATACATTGTATTGTTCTTCAAGGGCAGGAACTATAACATCAACATTTACTTTATTTTTCATAATTCACACCTATAACATTTCTTCTTCCGAATCATAACTTTCGACATATTTGAATAATGTTGGAATACCAGAAACAATGTTATAGCCAAAGTTATTTGGAATATTATTAGGTAAAGATCGCGTACTAGCAAATAACTTGAATATACTTTGTTCTGCTAGACCATTACCAATCCAAATACCCCTTGTACTATTTACAATATCCTTATACCATCCATCATACTCTAGTTTCTTTAAGTTGTCAAACGTATCGACAATCACATAACTTATCTTTGATAACTTTTTCGAGTTCATTAAAGTACTGCCTACAAGGCTATCAAATTCAATACCAAGAATTGTTTTAATCTTGTTAATACCGGTAATAACCACTACCATATTGCCATAATTCTTTAAGGCATCATTATCATACCCATTCTTAACGTAAATATCATTTAAACCATCAACAGTAGTTTTAAAACTAGCAAATACCTTATCAAAAGAACTAGTATACAATTTAGCATTTCCTGATACATCACTTACTAATTTTTCGGCATCTATAACACAAACGACAGTATTTTTGATTGTTGACATTTCGTGCACGAACACGTTTACAAATTTTTGTAAACTATTGATTTTAGTTGCAGATATCACAATAGAAGTTTGATTCTTTACATCTACTGAAAGAATATTTAAATTCTCTTTAGCAACACCAATTGGTACTTGATGAAGGCCCATAAATTCTGAAGATACAAACGAAGTAGTAACTTTATCTGGTAAAGTAGGAATTCTTTCTGCTTTCTTAGTATAAAGAGTATTTAAATTAGTAATTGTTTTAGCAATAAAATCCGGTATTTCTGCTGTCTCTGTTGGATAGGCAGTTTGAAATTCATAAATACCCTCTCTTTTAGCAAGACCTCGACCAAATATCTTACTTGGCAACACTTCACTTCTTCCCAATAATTGACGATAATCAAATTCATCGTTCATTTGTAAAACTAATTTTTCATTAAAGTTTTGAGCAACTTTCATTCGAATATTACTTGCTGCACTAACAGTTGTTACAAACAATAATCCGTATTTTACACCTTCTCTTGTTAAGAGAATAATATCATCGGCAAAATCAGGATACAATTCATTAAATGATTCATAACCATTTATAATAGTAATAATAGTTGGTAACGTTTTACCACTGTTCTTACAATAATAATCATAACTTCCATTATAATCAGCAAATAGTTTTTTTCTATCAGCCATTTTCTTTTGCAGTAAACGGAATAATGTCATAAGTTGATCTTTGTCATCAGCTCCGACAATCCCACCAACATGTGGTGCTTTAGAATACATTCTCAAAGCTTCTGTACCAAAATCTAAAATATATATATTTATTTCATCTACACTATATGTAGTTATTAATGAATAAACAAGCGTAGACATTAAGTTTTCTTTTCCACTACCAATTGAACCATAAACTAATAAGTTTCCACTTTGAGATAGCGGTAAAGTTAATAGATTTTGTCTTTGTTCTTTTGGAGCATCATATTCACCTATAACAGGATTTATAACAAAAGGTACTTTGTTATAACGATATTTCTTTTTTAATACATCCACAAAGATATTAGCAGGAATTGGATCAAGCCATAATTGACGAACATCAATTTGTTCTTCATATCCCAAATCAGCTAGATAATTTAGAATACTCGTTACTTCTTCGCCTTTATGTACTCCTCTTAAATTTTGTTTATCATTATCAATACTTTTGATGCGTTCACCAATATTATCAACGAAATTAATAGAATTATCCACAATCTTCTTTCGCTTTTCAGATTCATAATAAGGAGCTCCACACCAAGCAGATTGACCCTTAGCAAAGAACTCATTAAAGCCAACTTGAAGATAAAAACGACCAGTTTCTTTTAAGTAAGCGGCATCCGGTGATTTAATCATATCATTACTATCTGACTTATCTTGAACTTTTAAACATACTCTAAATTTTGAGTTAGACCAAATCTGTTCATCAACAACACCACTTGGTTTTTGAGTAGCTAAAATTAGATGGACACCTAATGAACGACCAATACGAGCCGTAGATATCAACTCATCCATAAACTCTGGTTGTTGAGCTTTTAATTCTGCAAATTCATCAGATATAATAAACAAATGAGCAATTGGTTCTTTTACTTTACCCTCACGATATAATTTTTGATATTTATAAATATCAATCGTGCTTTCATTACAGGCATCACGAGCTTCATTAAATATTCTTTGCCGTCTTTTCAATTCACTTTGTAATGATGATAAACTCCGATTAATTTCATTTACATCAAGATTGGTTATGGTACCTGCCAAATGTGGAAGTTTAACACCTGTTTCTTTGTTTTCAAAAGCTCCAGCTAAGCCACCACCTTTGTAGTCAATAAGTACAAATTGGACTTCATAAGGATTATAATTAACAGCCATTGACAATATATAAGTAATGATAAATTCAGATTTACCTGAACCAGTCATACCTGCGATAAGGCCATGGGGACCATGCACCTTTTCATGTAAATCTATTTTAAATAATTCACCATTTTCATTAATACCTACCGGACAAGAAAGCGAAGTTGTCGGATCATTTTTTTGCCACCTGTTGTAAGCATTTAATTGCTCAACATTTCCTGCATTGTACATCTCTAAGAAGGTATATAAAGTTGGAAGTTCAAAAGCTTTATCGCGGGTTTCAATTGGTATATTAGAAGTAGCATATACATACCTATCAATGGTTTTGTTAATAAAGTCAGGAATAAATTCTTGCTTTTTATTAACTAATTCATTTTCGAAAATACCACCAACCGAAGCATCAATACTAATGAATGTTGAACATTCACTTGGTAAAGAATTTAATTTATCAGTTAAATATAAAATGGTAAAACCATTAGATCGACCAGATTTTAAGATATCATTAATTATACCTAATCTATTTGTTATATATACATCATCAGTAATAATGACATAATGTGGAAAAAATCTCGTCTTTTTTTCCGAATCTTGACCAGATCTATTTTGCCATTCATTTTCTAGTTCTGATGACACTCTAACAGCTTCATCAGAATCAGTAGCAAAATATCTAACAGTCTTATCATTATTCCAACAATACGGAGAATTTTTTAATTTTTCCCAATAAGAACGATTACTGTCATTAGTAAAGATGGCAATCTTTAATTCATCATATGAATGATATGCTAACATCTGAAGAATCAATCCATCCGTATATCTTCTTAAAAGGTCAAATTTACCAATCAAAGCAGTGATATTTTTTTCTCGAAAATTCATGGTAACTGGAACATCGACAAGGGTATTATTCTTTTTAATAATGGAACGTAATTCTTCCTCTAAATCATCAGATTCCAATTCAAAATGTTCAGGAGCATAATTAATGTTTAATTTTGGTTCCACACTACCTATTCCTAAACGCAAATTTAGAAAATCATCATGTGTAACCTTTCTTTCCCAAAGATTTCTCTTACGATATAAAATAACATCGCCAACATTATCTAAACTAACATTATTTTCAATTAAAACTCTTTTTTGATAAGTACATTCATCAATAATCTTTTTATCCAAGTCTTGTAAATAAGCATGGTATTTTTCTTGTCTTAACTTCTCTTTTTGCCGTTCTGTTTTCTTTTGATAAGCCCGATTTGCCATAGGAAAAACGAACATTGCAACAATCATACAAAAAGCTGTGATTATTGAAGTAAAACTTTCTTTAAAGCTAGCCTCCCCAGAAAGAACTTTTGTTAAAGCCATGACACCTGTTATCGAAGAAGTCATTCCCATAATTACCATCGGTCCAAGTGTCAAAATAATCGGGAAATCCTCACTTTCTTGCTTACGTGGAGGTCCATCAACATCAATATCTTTTGTTTCTAAAACATTACTAAAACGAGGCGGTCTAATAAAATAATCACTTTTTGAAAACAATTCTACACTTGCATCAGTTATTTTATCAACAGAGGCATAATCTAATTTATTAACTTTGTGACCAGCAAACTTATTAGTAACATATTTTACTTTATTTTCAACCGTACCTAGCATCAAAATGTTACCCACAATAGAAAAAGTTAAGCCTTCAAGAAAAACTACATCGCCATTTTTTAAATAACAACTATTTGTAAGATAATTATTTACATAAACGTTCACACTAGGATTGAGATTTGTTAATCGACATATGCCATTTGAACGAACAATTTCAATTTGATTATAATGAACATCAGGGTTTTCATAAGAAATATAATTGGGTTGTCCGCCTTCATTCGAGGAAGAATTACCAATGTAAAAAGTTAAATCTCCAGTCTCAATAAAGTCTAACAAAAGCATTTTACTGTCGAATGTTTCACCAACAAAAACGCGGTATTTTTCACCACTTGCAACATCCACAAAATAATAAAAATGATTTTCCACTAATTCGATATTATCGATAACTCTCCCATTATCTACAATTTTTATATCATCATTACTTTTGATAAACCATTTATTATTTAAGGCTTCAATATTAACTAGATTTTCATTATTCTCATTAGTTATCCAATAATTACCATAAATTCTTTGGGGTAATATGGTATTAACTAACTGGGTTTTTCCGATTAATCTAACTTTCACACTAAACACCCTATTCTATAGAAAATTATACCGTAATTTGCTATTTTATACAAGAAAAAAAGATGTATTTAGCATCTTTTCATCTTAATTACTACAAGAATAATTTTTCGTATTTACATAGTATGAATTAATCGCCGTATAAGTCTCTGATAATGTTTCATTATTCTCCGCTTTTAACTGCTCATTATCTAGTTTAGCTACTAAACTAATAGTCTTATTAATTGTATCCATGATAAAGTACCCGCTTCGACCATCGATTGTAATCCGATTGTTCTCGATATTATTTAGAGCATTTTCAAAAGCTAATTCATCATCATATTGATAATTATACAATCGTAACGAATAATCTAGATTTTTACGGTTTTCATCAAAAACAAAATAATCAGTTACACTATAACCATAATCAGTTTTATTTGTAGTCTTACTTGTGCAACTTAAACTCATCGCTGGTGCTTTGTCAACCACATATAAAACAGCATAACCAAGTTTTTCGCTTCCACTGGAATGACTAACAGAAATACTGATACCATATACGCCATTTGATTTAACATTATCTTTTAGCGAAATGTTATCGGTTAAGTATTCGTATTCATTACTTGTTAAAACAAACTCATCAATTTCTGGTATGTCATTAATTTTCTTATAAACAACTTTTGTAGCAAAACTTATCTCAGGAATAGATAAAACTTCTATTTTCGCACTATGTTTAGTACTTCCACACTTTACGGAATAATTATATGTTCCTGGTGTACTAGCATCAATACTATCTAAACCCGTAATTAAACAAGAAGAAATGTCGATTTTAGAAAAATCTCCATAATCATTAATATTATGTGATATAGTATCACCTACATAGATAGTTACATCTTTCAATGTAAATATTTTATGATTCTTTCTAGCTAATGATAAATAGAAATATAAACCATAAGCAACGCCACCCATTAAAAGTAAAATAATCACAGCAAAAATGACTTTCTTTAATGTATCATGTGGTTTTTTATCAGGATTTGGCGTCGTACTTTTCTTCTTTTTACCTTTCTTATTCTTTTTATCATCTAAAGGCTCAATCGGTTGAGGTGTTGGTTCAGGTTGCACCCCAGGTGTTGGTTGCATTGGTTGAGTTTGAGGCGGTACTGCGCTCTCTTGTGGGCTTGGTACATTAGTAACAGCCCCAGTTTGATTGATGGCAGGAACAGAATTTGTACCTGAGGAATTAACACTAGCGTTTTCAGGATTTGCGGTATTCGCAGCATTGGCACCATCAGATGTTGGTTCAAGTAACGGCAAAAAGTCAAGGGTATCAATAACCTCGATAGTTGTTGGATCTGTGCCAATATCACTAATCTCATTTGGAAAAACGTTATTCATTTTTTCATCCCCTTATGATAATTAAATTATATCTTTTTTATGAATTTAATGCAATAAGAAAAGCAGTACTTTACTTTAATACTGCTTTAATACGTCTAACACCTGATGATGAACTTTCTTCCTTTATAATCTTAAATGTCCCTAAAACGGAAGTGTTTGCCACATGAGGGCCACCACATAATTCTTTTGAAATATCCCCTATACTATAAACAGTAACTACATCAGGATACTTTTCAATAAACATACACTCTGCCCCGGATTTAATAGCTTCTTCCTTAGGCATTTGCTCGCACTTGACATCCAAGCCTTCCTTAATCCAATTATTAACAATTGTCTCCGCTTGATTTAACTCTTCATCACTTAGCTTATGATCACATGAAAAGTCAAAACGCATTCTTTCATCAGTAATATTTGAACCTTTTTGATGAACTTCAGGGCCAACAACTATTTTTAAGGCAGCATTTAATAAGTGTGTGGCCGTATGATATTTAGTCTCGACTTCTGAATTGCCTGCTAATCCACCTTTAAACTTACCTGCTGAGGCAGTTCGAGATTTTTCTTGATGTTCTTTAAACATTTTTTCATAGCCTTCTTCATCAACAGACAAATTATTTTCACTAGCTAATTCTTTAGTAAGTTCTAATGGAAAACCATAAGTATCAAATAAATGGAAGGCAACTTCACCAGTAATATTCTCCCCATTTTTAGTAAATTCACTAAATTTTCTCAATCCTTTTTCAAGGGTTCTTGTAAATTTAACTTTCTCAATAGCTAATTCTTTTAAAACAACTTCAGCATTATCTTTAAGTTCAACATAATACTTATCATATTGATTAAGAATTATTTGAGCGATTTCACACTCCCATGAACTATTACTATCAATACCTAAAATTCTTGCATGCCTTATAGCCCGACGAATAAGTCTCCTTAGAATATAACCTTGATCTGTATTACTTGGTTTAATACCAGCTGGATCTGCTAAAATAAAAACTGCTGTCCGAATATGGTCTGCAATGATTCGCATACTTTTTTGATATTCACCAACATATTCTTTTTTAGAAAGTTCACATATCTTAGCAATAACATTTTGCCAAATAGAAGATTCATAATTATCTAATTTACCTTCCAAAACCGAAGTAATTCTTTCTACTCCCATTCCTGTATCAACATTCTTCTTTGGAAGTTCAACAAATGTTCCATCACTTTTCTTTTCATATTGCATAAAGACATCATTCCAAATTTCTACCCAACGATTATCATCAGGATCAAATTCATCAGGAATAGCATCTTCACTACGAAAATAGAACATCTCACTATCTGGTCCACAAGGTCCAGTATCTCCGGCTATCCAAAAATTATCATCAACAGTCTTGGCGATTCTTTGGGGATTAATACCTAAAGAAATCCATTTATTATATGATACTTCATCAAATGGAATATTATCATTACCTGCAAAAACAGTTACAGCTAGTCTTTCAACAGGAATGTTTAATTCTTGCGTTAAGAATTCAAAACTCCAAGATATAGCTTCTTCTTTAAAATAATCACCTAAAGACCAATTACCAAGCATTTCAAAAAAAGTATGATGAGTTTTATCACCAACTGAATCCAAATCAGTAAGTCTAATACATTTTTGATAATCACACAATCTTGTTCCATATGGATGCTTTTGACCCATTAAATATGGAATTAAAGGCATCATACCAGCTGTATTAAATAAAACACTAGGATCGTTTTCAGGTACAACAGGTGCACTTGGAATTTGTTTGTGTCCCTTTTTAGTAAAAAAATTAATGTATAAGTCTTTTATGTTCATTGTAGTGTCTCCAAATATTTAAATACCTTATCTCTTAAACTCTCTAATGTATCATTAGCTAAAGTATAATCAAATTCATCATAATTCTCTAATGCTGTTTCGGTAATATGTGATTGTTGTTCTAATGAAAGTGTACTATTGCCAAATTGATTAACAACGTAAATAGCATAAACTTCATCATAGTTTTCTTTAATTTCTTCGATTTCTTCAGGCATTCTAACATCAGCAATTACTAAATCACTAACGTATTCTTGATATATTGAAATATCTTTAATCATATTCGAAGTTAAAAAATAAGGATCTTTCCTACGAATTTTATCACCTAGTTCTTGCATAAAATCACGTGGCTTGTTAGCATCTGTTCCATCCCAATCCGTTAGTTCTCTAGCAAATTGTTTAATATATTTACTATAACTTGTAATAGCACACTCCTCAAGTTTGTATGTATAATACTCCTTTATTAATTTGGCTACTTCTCCTTTTCCACTTCCTGCTTTACCAGCAACTAAAAATATTCTCATACTCTCTTCCTTTCTTAAAAAATAAAAAGGATAATACCAAGGAGCCAAATCGGCGGTACCATCCTTTATTTTACTTTATAGTTTTATAGGTCTTCACCATTTAATCTTCGAAAGCAGCAAACATTAAATAATATTTATTCTCTTTCACCAATTAAGAACTCTCTTTAAAATATTATTAAACATCATCTTTCATCAACAATTACATCTATAGTTTAACACATATTAATTATTTTGCAAGTAATTATAATAATCTATATGGATTATTATATGATCCGTCGCCATCGATAACAACTGTATCAGCATTTAAATATAATGCTGGTCGTGTATTATATGAAGAATATGCATAACCAGAAGTTACAAAGCCACTAGAAGACACTTGCGTGATATACTCCGTACGACTAGAATAATTAGTTAAAGTCACACCATTTATTGCAGTTCCTTTAGAACTAGCAGTCGCATTCTTATAAGTAAGATAACTCATAAGTCCACAATAAGTTCGATAGTTACCTGATGCATTCAAATTGGCTGAAAGGCAACTAGAACGCGGATATGTTGTTCCATCATTTGAACCACCGCCAGAATAGCCATAATCACTTGGATACATAAGGCCCACTTTACCATACCAATATGTTGGTCTAATTAATGAATTAGTACCTTGTGTACATGCCGTGTTACTTGTAATAGTCGCACATGTATAATTACTTTTCTCTCTTTGATATATTGTTTCAACCGTGTTTGCTATTGAAGATATACCACCTAAATTCCATTTTACCGTAGCAACCATTCCTTGGGCCGAAAGACTAAATGGTTTAAAGCAATCGTTTACTGTGGAACCAGAACACTTTGTAAAAGCGGTTGTCGAATTAAAACCGTTTGTTAAATTAGCACTAGCCGGTTTATACACTGTATATGTGCCTGTATTCCATAAACTCGCCGGATTACGATAAAAATTTACACCATTTGCATCTTGAACATACCCATTTCGAATAACACTTATTTGAGGTACAGTGCCACTGACAGTATAACTAGATGTATAAAAAGTAGATGGATTAGTCATCAGCATCAACTGACTATCACTCCATACATTAGAACCACTTGTATTACCAGAAGAACCAATATTTTTGGCTTTTCCATCAATAATATAAGTTGACCCATAAGTTGTACTTCTAATAATTTTAACCAGGTTCCCATTTGTTTCTGGTACTCCATCACCATTCGTATCATAATCTACTGGCATAACGCCAATTATTCGCCACATTTCACCGTTAAATTCAACAAAGTTTGGTGGATTAGCTCCCGCATATCGATAATCCGTTTTACTATCAGATGAATGAGTAACCGTAGTTAAAAGCCAATTATTTCCTTGAGCATCAGTCCCTGCATTAGTACTAGCATTTGCCGTATTACTAATTATTTTATTAGCTAGTGTCGTTGTACCGGTTGGATAACAATGAGCATCATCAATGGCTATTTGTCCACGATATGTCTTATCCGCATGATAATCTTGGTTAACATCTAAATTATAAAATTTTGTCCCGATATTCCAAGTTTGTGTTGTCGTCGTAGCATTGGCACTAATAGTATATCGTCCTAATACCATTGAATTTTCAATTGAATATGGAACATTTATTTCTCCTAAACTTAGTCCACTACCTGTCGACCCATAAACAACAAATTCATTTTGATCAGTAAAACTTTTTTCATAAGTATCAGAACCACTCAACCAATTCCAAATAATCGAATATGAGCAAGTAACATTTATGTCTGATTGCAAACGAACAACTATATTTTTGGATTCATCGGCAGCTACACTATTTTCACCACCTATTAGCATATTTCCACCATTAATATTTAAGGTCATATTCGTATTTCCTGTAACCGTAAAATTAGCTACGGTTCCATTAGCAAAAGTTACATTGACATTTAAATTATTAACTATATTTTGATTCGCAGCTAAATAAGCATATGAAAAAGATAATACAACAAGCATTATAACTATCATAACAATTGAAATATAAATCACTAACTTTTTATCTTTCATACAGTTAAATTATACAATAAAAAAAAAGAAGCGGCAATATGCTTCTTTTCAAATAATTTAATTATTTTACATTATTTTATATGGATTATTATAAGAACCATCACCATCAATATAAACGGTGTTAGGGTCCAAGTATAAAACAGGACGATTAGTATACCCTCCACGAGCCGTACCATCGGTTAAATTACCATTGGAATGTGACATAGCAGCATAAAAAACATGGGATAATTTAGGTGTCAAGGTTATCGTACTATTAGCTGTTCCCTGTGAAGAATTAGTAGCATCATTGTATCGCAAAAAGGTTTTTTGTGCACAATAAGTAAGAGGATTTCCACTACTCCACGTACTCATGTTTGAACTCATACAAGATGATTTTGGATAAGTACTATCATTAGAACCATAAGCCGATAAGCCAATATCGCTTGGATACATAAGGGCAACCTTTCCATACCAATATGCCGATCTGTTAGTCGTCGTATTAATAGTTCTTTCTAGTGCATAGAATGCCTCAGCAGATGTTGCGGATGTAGAATAACCACCTAAAAGCCATTTAACGGTTGCTACCATACCTTGAGCAGAAAGATCTAATGATCGAAAACACCCCGTTGCTGTACTACTCGAGCATCTAGTCATTGTCGTAGTTGATGTAAAACCTGAAGTTTTAGTTGCACTTGCTGGTTTATAAACCGTATATGTCGAACTAGTATTCCAGAAAGCAGATGGATTTCGATAATAAGAAACACCATTACTATCATATACATAAGATCCACGAACATAACTCATCCATGGATGAGTTCCACTCGAAGTATATCCACTATTTAAAAACGCTAAAGGATTAAATAGTACCATCATTTGGCTATCAGACCACTCATTAGAACCATACGTTGCATTAGTGGATGACCCTAGGCCAGTCAACTTATAGTCTCTTGGAACTGAAGTTCCTGCCGTGTTACGAATTATTTTAACTAAATTAGCATTTGTTTCTGGCACTCCATCACCATTCGTATCATAATCTACGGGCATAACACCAATTATTCGCCACATCTCACCATTAAATTCAACAAAGTTTGGTGGATTAGCTCCCGCATATCGATAATCCGTTCTACTATCAGAAGTATGTGTCGTGGCAAATAAAGACCAACTATTACCTTGAGCATCAGTCCCTGCATTAGTACTAGCATTTGCCGTATTACTAATTATTTTATTAGCTAGTGTCGTTGTACCGGTTGGATAACAATGAGCATCATCAATGGCTATTTGGCCACGATATGTCTTATCCGCATGATAATCTTGATTAACATCTAAATTATAAAATTTTGTCCCGATATTCCAAGTTTGTGTTGTCGTCGTAGCATTGGCACTGATTGTATATCGTCCTAATACCATCGAGTTTTCAATCGAATATGGAACATTTATTTCTCCTAAACTTAGGCCACTACCTGTCGACCCATAAACAACAAATTCATTTTGATCAGTAAAACTTTTTTCATAAGTATCAGAACCACTCAACCAATTCCAAATAATCGAATATGAACAAGTAACATTTATGTCTGATTGCAAACGTACAACAATATTTTTGGATTCATCGGCAGCTACACTATTTTCACCACCTATTAGCATATTTCCACCATTAATATTTAAGGTCATATTCGTATTTCCTGTAACCGTAAAATTAGCTACGGTCCCATTAGCAAAAGTTACATTGACATTTAAATTATTAACGATATTTTGGTTCGCAGATAAATAAGCATATGAAAAAGATAATACAACAAGCATTATAACTATCAAAACAATAGAAATATATATTACTATTTTTTTATCCTTCATATAATTATATTATACAATAAAAAAAAAGAAGCAGCAATACGCTTCTTTTTTAGATATTACTCCTTAATATCGTTAGTTTAATATACTAGATTGATATCAAAGAAAATATGCTATATAAGTAATACCTGGAATAGCACTACTTATATTATTTATCCATCTATTTTTTTTAAACTAGTAGTTTTTTCCAATTCTTCACTCTCTTTTTGATAATTAAGACTCATCCCAATTACAAAGAAATATGCAATAAAATAATACCAAATCATCAAGATACAAATACTCGTGAGCCCACCATACAAAGCTGAATAATTCGCTAAATGATTAATAAAATAAGAATAAATTTGTGTTGTAAGAATCCATGATATAGTGGTAAATAACGCACCATAATTTGTGTTATGTGACTTTATATAACGATCTGGAGCTAAAACATAAATCAATTTGATTAATATAAAAAGGAAAATCCACATGACAGGTCCTTTTAAATATTCATATATGGTAATAACGAGATTCGTTATTTTCTGATTCATATTAACTGTTTCTATTAAATTAACAATTTGATCACCAAAAATAACAATAATCAAAAGAAAAACAATAATCAAAACAAAGATAAAAGCCATAATAATAGACTTAATTCTTCTTTCTAACCAACTACTATTCTCAATACCATAGATTTGGTTAGAAGTGACAATTACTGAAGCGGTACCATTACTAGCCACATAGTAGCCCATAATCAGTACAAAAGTCATCTTAATTCCGGCATTTGAAGCAGAAGAAACCCCTAATAAGAGATCTGCTATCTCATGAGAAAAAGCTTTTTCAAAAAAACTATGTAATATATCGGTAGATAAATTTAAAACCGAAGCCCCATAAGTAATAAGCGTCATCGTAGGAATTGTAGCCATAACCAGAAAAAAAGCCAGTTGTCCTGGAAGTAACATCATATCTGGCCTTTTAATAACTTTGAAGATTCTATTAAAAAATTTTTTAATCCTTTTTCTCATTCTCCGCCTTTTTTTCTTTTAATATCTTGGTAGCTTCATTCAATGCATCCTCAATTGTTTTAATATCATCTAAAATCATCGAGTAACCATACTCTGCTCCATAATTGTATGGTAATTTTCTAAATTCCTTGTTTAATTTATGAATATAATTTGTAATTTGTTTTTGAGAATAACCCACCATATATACAACGAACTCATTACCATCAGTTCTGATAATATCTGAATTATCAAGTTGTGTCTTAATAAGGGCATTCGCTGCGGCTTTAATTTGTTTATCGCCTTCCTCATAACCTTTAGTATCATTAATAGCTTGTAAGTGATTTAAATCCACAACCAATACAGCCTGAGGATAAATATTATTATTTCCCCATTTACCAATATTTTCAGATAGATAACTTCGATTTTTTAATAAAGTTAACTGATCAATAAAACGAATTTTATCATCTTTCTTAATTTTCTTAGCTATAACAATCTTTTTAGTTTTTCTAATAAATAAGAAAATCATAACTGCTAGGATACAAACTAGGATTATGAAATATTTTGCTATAAAGCCCAATACTTTTCCAGTTTGAACAGTTTTTTCGTGATTATATAATCCTTCGATTAATATTTGATTTGGATCAGAAATATTTAAATATTCATTTAGCAATTTATACATGGCATTATCATTTTTGACATTAAAACCATAAATATAATTTAAATCGTTCTCGTAACGAGCTGAATAATTCTCCAACCCATGTGATCCGTAATAATCAAAAATATTTTTATCAACAACAATTATTTCATCTTTTTTATTAAGACGAAGTAATTCTTTATTATTGTTATAATATTTAACTTCAATACCTGAAATATTATTTAAATAGTTAGCAAAAACAGAATTCTTATCCACATAAACAGTCTTGCCAATTAATGAATTAATTGAATTAATTACAATACTATTTTTAACGTTAGCAATAACGACGTAAGAACTTTTTAATCCACCCTCAGTTGTTAAAAAATCATTAGTAATATTACTGTAGCCAAAATAAATATCAACTTTTCCTTTAGCAAGAGAACGTGAGAAATTATTAAAACTACGATATTTTTTAAAGTTAAATTCAACATCGGCAAAATCAATAAAACCTTTTAAATAAACAGCTGCTACACCACCATAATTACCACCAGAAATGACTTCATATGGTGAATTATTAATGTAACCATATTCATAAGTCATACTCCGCATAGCATCAAGTTCAGTCGAAGAAATATTTAAGGCATTTACCATAAGATTAAATAAACTAATGCTATAGTAATCATGAATATTGTCTTGCCAACTATCAAAGTATTTATTTAAAATACTACTAAACTCCCCTTCACTAGTGGTCATCGTATAGTAAATATTAATATCACTAAAATGATAACAAACTTTATAGTCATTTCTTATAATATCACTTAAATACAAATGAAGAGGTACAATAATATAGTCATTTTCCTCAATTGAGGCCAATAAATCAGATCTATTTTCATAAGTCTTATAATTTAAGTTAGTTTCTTTTAAATAACTAGATATATAAGATAATTCATTCATTAAAATGCCAATATTCTTACCACTCAGATTATTTAATCCACTGATAATAGTATATTTTTTACTAACTAAAACATAATGGTCTGTATAGACAACTTTATCATTGTTGTTAACGGTATTTTTAACTCCAAAGACAACATCCGAAGGAGTTGCACCATATTCAAAAGTTACTTCATTAATATTTAATGAGTACTTATTTTTAAAGTCATTAATAAAATCGTAAAAGACTCCACTACCATTATTACCAAAAACATCAGCATTGTTAATAACATTAACATTAATTACTTGGCCAGAAATTCGGGTTTGATCTAACCAATTTTTTTCATTAATTGTAAGGCCACTAGAATTCTTTACAAAGTACATCACAATGCTCAAACCAATCAGAGCAAAAACGATAATAACCCCAATCAATGCATATTTTTTAGTTTTCATCAGTTTCTTCTTCCTCTATTATTTCGGTATTATTATTCCATGATACATGATCAGTTATAGAATTCTTGGCTCCATAAACTAAGAATTCACTATTTTTAACAGCAAAATTAATATCATAGTAAGATAAGATATCTTCATCAAATAGTTCCAAAGAATTATAAGCAATACTTTTAGCATCTTCTAAAGAAACTTCATCTTCAAATTTGATATGAACATAAATAACGCGTCCCTTAGTATTAATCTTAACTTTAGCAACGCCATCATTTTCATATACAGCATCCTCATATTCATTCTTAAACTTTTCTGTAATCGGATGCTTATCGATATCATCAAGTCTAGAACCATAATTACTTACATTTTTAGAATAAAAAAAGGTTATAGCTACACATACAATAGCAATAAAACATATTAGCAAAATGGAAAGTAAAAGCATTAAAACTCTATTTTCCCGCCATAATTTTTTCATAATTCACCTTCTAAGTAATAACATTATACTACACAATATTAATTTATTCAAATGTTCATTACATTAATCACATTTATCAAAAAAAAAGAAAGGTTGACACCTTTCATTTCTAAATTATTATGGAATAAGACAATATGCTTTGTCAGAACTATTAACTTCACATACTTGTAAAGCATTATTACTATTTAGACAATAAACAATGCCTTGAGAATTAACGCCACAACCGATACCACTAATATAACAATAAACAGCGCTTGCCTCTGCAGTACAGTCACTAATACTTATAATAGCTCCAGAATCAACAAAAGCTTGATAAATTGCTTGTTTAGCACTTGCCTGTTGAGCGGCTGTAAAATTAGAACCAGGTGTGTGACCTGAAAGGCCGTATTGCGTATACGGTTGTGACAAACATGTTTCATGTCCTTGTAATGTTGTTGCACACGCGTAATATTGAAAATCTTGACCAATATATATACTACGACCGCTTGATGTACCTTCAGGCAATAAAGAATCCCCATACGCTGGGTAAGTGCACGGATTTGATGGTGTACACGTAGAAGTATCAAACCAATATTCCTTAGCGCCTGAACATTGAACATTCTTTATTGATACTTTTCCGCTTGGGTGTTGACCAGCCGCATCATTTTGATTGACATTTAAATTATAAAATCCAAATTGAAATTTCCAATCTATAACCGCAGATGGTGATGACGAAGTAGTTCTTATATATGTGGAATACAAAACAATCTCATTAGAACCAGCAATTGACATATTAATAATTTCATTAACAGTTCCGTTTTCATGTAAAGATTGACCAGCTCTTATAACTAGTTCTTTTAAATTACCTGCTACCGATGCAGCACTTGGTACATATGCCACCGTAGGTGTATAAACAATATCATAACTGCAATACAATCCATGAGGAAATTGGTTTACATCAGTATTCAATGCAATAGTAATATTACTTACAGGTCCTAATACAACAGTACTATTATTAACAACATTATCCACAGATAAGTCACTTTCAGTTATATTTAAAGACAGATTAACACCTTCTGAGTAACTTAATGTAGCATTACCAAGGATAGTGACATTTGTATTGGTATTACCAGTCACAGTTGGTCTACTTCCATAAGCAAAAGTTACAGCAAAAATAGCGGTTAAAACAGCCATAACAACGATACTTAAAATAATATATATTTGTTTCTTATCCATGACATACCCTCTACTAAAATGATTATAACAAAAAAGTGTATAAATAACAAATATATTTATACACTATAGTTTACATATTCATAACTTCTTTAATTTTTTGTTCATCATAAATCATAATATTTAAATCAAGAGCTTTTTGATATTTACTACCGGGTTTTTCACCAACAATAACAATATCCGTATTCTTCGAAACAGACTCACTTACAGTACCATTATTTTTTTCAATAAATTCTTTAATTTCATCACGTGATAAACCTTCGATAGTACCTGTAATAACAAATTTTTTACCTGTTATATATTCATTAAATGATGTTTTTTCACCAATATACTCTGTATTAAGGCCAATACTTTTTAAAGTTTCAATTAACTCTTTGTTATTGTGAAAATAATCAACAATGTTCTTAGCAAGAATATCACCAATATCTTTAATAGAGGTTAGTTCTTCAACCGAAGCATATTTTAACTTATCAATATTTCCATATTCCTTAGCAAGTAATTTAGCATTTTTTGCTCCTATACCTGGTATACCTAAACCAAACAATAATTTTTCTAAACTATTTTGTTTACTTGCTTCAATACTATCTAAAATATGACTAACACTTTTTTCACCAAAACCCTCTAGTTCTTTAAGATCTTCTTTGTAAAGATATAATTTATAAAAATCTGGTATAGTTTGTAAAAATTTTTCATTATAAAGATTTTCAATTATTTCATCTCCTAGTCCATCAATGTTCATAGCGCCTCTAGAGGCAAAATGAATTAAACTATTCACTTTCCGGGCTGCACAATGTTCATTTGGACAAAAATAATCTATTAAACCTTCTTTTTGAATCAACTTTGTTCCACAGATTGGACAAGTATCAATCATTGAAAAATCTTTTTCAAGACCAGTACGTCTTTCCTCCAAAGGACGAATGACTTCGGGAATAACATCTCCAGCTTTATGAATAGCAACCGTATCACCAATTCTTAAATCCAAAGTACGTATATAGTCTTCATTATGAAGTGTTGCTCTTTTGACTTTAGAACCCATGACAATAACTGGTTCTAAAACTGCATTGGGTGTTATTTGACCAGTTCTTCCTACCGTAAAAATAATATCTGTTAATTTAGTATATACTTCTTCCGATGGAAACTTATAAGCAATAGCCCATTTAGGATATTTGCTTGTAAAACCCAGTTGTTCTTGTAAATCTAATTCGTTTACCTTAATAACTACTCCATCTATATCATAAGGTAAATCTGGTCTTTGCTTAGCGAGCGTTTCAATATAATCTAGTATTTCTTGTTTAGTCTTTACTAACGCACAATTTGTACTAACTTTAAAACCTAAACTACGCATAAATTCAAGAGCCTCATAATGAGTTTTTAAACCATAATCTTCCGGATTCGGTAGATGATAAATAAAATTATCAAGATTTCTTTCAGCCGCTATTTTAGAATCTAATTGTCTTGCTGATCCAGCTGCAGCATTTCGACAGTTTTGCAGTAAAGGAAGACCTTCTTTACTTCTTTTCTCATTCAACTTATTAAGAGTATCCTTACTCATAATAATCTCACCACGAACCTCAATATCGATATCTTTTTTTAAATGTAACGGAATCGTCTTAATGGTCTTAACATTATGCGTAATATCTTCGCCAACTACTCCATCACCACGAGTAGCACCACTTACTAAGTAACCATTCTTATAAATTAAAGAAACTGATAAACCATCAAATTTTTGTTCACATACATAACTAGGACTAATATGTAATTCTTGAATTTTATCCACGAAATCGGCTATTTCTTCTTCATTAAAAACATCTGGTAAAGAAAGCATTGGCTTAAGATGATTAATTTTTTTAAACTTATCAATTACTTCGCCACCAACATGCATCGTTGGAGAAGTACTCTTTTTATATTCAGGATATTTTTCTTCTAGTTCAATTAACTCACGCATATAATTATCATATTCCTGATCGGTAATTGTCGGATTATCTAAAACATAATAATTATAATTGGCTTCTTCAAGAATACGGGTTAATTCCTCAATTTTTTCTTTCATCTTTACCCCCATAGTTTAGCGGGATAATCACCTTTTTCAATAAGTTCATTTAAACTTTCTTTAAACTCTGCTAAATCTTCTTTGTAAGTAACACCCATCCATTTCGAACTAGCTTTCATTTCTAATAACTTTACTTTATTTTCTTTAATTAAACTAGCAATTATTTCGGGTATTAAAAACTCGTTTTTTAAAGTAATTTCCCCATGAATAAATTCATCAAATTTATCAGCTAAAAGTGGGAAAAAGCCTGGTCTAAATCCAATAAAATTCATTGATACGCCTTGATCAGGTGCAATTTCAAATTCATGTTCATCAATAAGCGATTTAGCTATATATTTGCCATCGACATAAGAGATTTCACTTTCAATATTTTGTGTTACATAACCGTCTTTTAAATAACATACACCTCTTTTAACAGCCCCATTTTTACTCATAGTTAATTCAATTGGATAATTAACTGTAACGTATTCATTCTCATCATGATGATTAGCAAAATAATCTTTAGCCTTCATAAAGGCATCTAAACCATAAAAATCATCGCCATTAATGATGACAAAATTACTATCAATAACATCTCTTGCACAGTAAATTGCATGACCAGTACCCAACATTTTTACTCTATCTTCAGGGATATGAACATCACTTGGTACTTTAGATAATTCTTGAAAAGCAAATTCAACCTTTATTTTATCCGCAAACTTATTCGTAATATTTTCTTTAAAATAATCTAAGTGTTCTTCCCGAATAATAAAAACTACTTTGGTAAAACCTGCTCTTATAGCATCATATACTGAGTAATCCGCAATTATTTCACCATTTGGACCAACTGGTTCAATTTGTTTTAAACCACCAAAACGACTTCCCATTCCCGCCGCCATTACTACTAAACATAAATCTTCTTTCATTTTTACACCTTCCTTATACCTTTATAATTTTTCAAAATCTTTTTTGTACCTATCCGATGATTAAATGCAATGGTAATAAAGCGATCATCAATATCTAAAATGACTCCTTTACCATACGTAATATGCATTACAATATCACCTTTTCTAAACTTAGAACTACTTGAACCATCCTCATCATATAAAATACTCTTATTTACTTTATTAGTTTCTAATTTTTGATTTTCCACATCAAGTAATTCCGAATTAATCTCACTAATAAACCTACTTGGGGGATTCATAGTTAAGCGACCAAAGAGCATTCTTTTCTGAGCATTTAGAAAATACAATTTTTCTTTAGCCCTTGTTATAGCCACATACATAAGTCGTCTTTCTTCTTCTAACTCTGATTCTTCATACAAACTATTAACATGCGGTAAGATATTTTCTTCAAGGCCAATAATAAAGACTACTTTAAACTCTAAACCTTTGGCACTATGAATCGTCATTAAGGTTACGGCATCGCCATCTTCAGAATAATCAGCAGCATCCGCTACTAGGCTTACTTCCTCTAAGAAATCATTTAAGTTAACACTTCCGGTTACTTTTTCATAGTTTTCGGTAACACTCTTAAATTCCATTAAGTTTTCTAAACGTAAATCACTTTCTAAAGTTTTATCCTTCTCCAATAATTCTTTAATCTTAGTCTTCACTAAAACATCATCAATTAATTCCGTCAAGGACATTTTTTCACTATCTTCAGTTAACTCTAAAATTAAATTTTTAAATTCTAGTTCTCTTCCTGAAGTAATACTATTAAACATGGATGTATTACCAGCAATAGCTAAGTTTTCTAAATTATCAATCGTTTTTTCCCCAATTTTTCTTTTTGGTTCATTAATAATTCTTTTTAGAGATATATCATCATCATGATTAGCAATTAACTTTAAATAAGCAAGTAAGTCCTTAATTTCTTTTCTCTTATAGAAATAATAACTTCCATAAACTTTATATGGAATGTTTTCTTTAACCATTTTATCTTCGATAGCCCGTGATTGAGCATTAGTTCGATAAAAAATAGCCATATCCTTTTTTTGATAACCATCCGCAAGTAAATTTCGAATCTCACTAACTACTTTAGATACTTCGGCTTCATCATTAAATAAACGATAATACTTAATCTTAACACCCTCGCCTAAGTCACTAAATAAATCAATATCTTTCCGTTCTTTGTTATTCTTAATAACATCATTGGCAGCTTGTAAAATAGTTTGGGTACTACGATAATTTTGAGGTAACTTAATAACATTACAATCTGGATAATCTTTTTCAAAATTTAGAATATTTTGGAAATTAGCTCCGCGGAAAGCGTAAATAGATTGTGATGGATCACCTACTACAAATAAGTTACGATACTTCTTAGCAAGTAATCTTACCATTTTATATTGTACTTCATTAGTATCTTGATACTCATCAATCAAAATATATGGATAATGATCTTGATATTTTTCTAATATATTCGGATTCTTAGTAAATAATTCAACTGGTTTTTTTAATAAATCATCAAAATCAATCGTATTATTTCTCTTTAATATCTTTTCATACTCAAAATATACTCTTGTGGCAATTTTTTCCGGCGGAGATGTTAAAAACTTTTCTATTTCAACATCGGAAAGCATATTATTCTTTATGAAGGATATTTTATTTCTTATAAAAGATGGCGAATATTCCTTTGAATCAATATTTAAATCTTTTAAGATTTTTTTGATAACACTATTTACATCTTCTGTATCTATAATTGTAAAGTTACTAGACAAAGAAAGACTTTCTGTATTTTCTTTTATAATCTTTAAACCAAAAGAATGAAATGTTCCTACAAAAGCACTATGAGAACCAATTAAGTTTTCGACTCTTTGACGCATTTCATTCGCAGCTTTATTGGTAAATGTTATAGCTAAAATGTTGCTAGACCTAACCCCTTTTTCAATTAAATTAGCTATTCTAGTGGTTAAAACTTTGGTTTTTCCTGAACCTGCTCCTGCTACTACTAAACATGGTCCCTCTATATGTTCTACGGCTTCTAATTGATTTTTATTTAAACTATCTAAGTAACTCATTATAACTCCTTATATGTCTTTATTATATCAAATATAAAGATATAAAAAAAGGAACTTTACAGTGCATTCTTGATTGAATAAAAACTAAAAATATGATATTTTATTTCTGAGGTAAAAGTTATGAAAAAATTATTTACATTTTTCTTAATATGTTGTGCTCTTGCAGGTGGATTTTTTATCGCCAAAAAGGTTAAAATTTCCATAGATGAAAAAAAGTATGTTGAAAAAGTTAAAAAAGGATGGTATCTAGAAGTCCTAGTTGATGAATTAAATGTTCGTGATGAAGCTAACCAACATTCTCATCTCGTTGATTCTGTAAAAAAAGGTGAAGTATATGAAATACTTGACTATGAAATTAATAATTCTGGTAATTATTGGTATAAAATTAAATTAAGAAATACTGGAACTGGCTGGGTTGCTAATCCTAAAAAGGGAACTAAATATGTAGAAACCTTTAATGGAACTATTGATGTTGCTACTCCAACTATTAAATTTAAAGAAAACGTCTATCATGTTATAAGCATTAAAGATATTAATTATGATCATTTAACCGCTTGGGATGATACAGATGATTATAAAATAACTCATGTTGTTTGCCACGAAGTAGATCCTACAAAAGATATTGATCAATACTGGATTAAATATACAATAACTGATGGTTCTGGTAAGTCATCTTCTAAAAAACAAAAGATTGTTTTTGAAAAACTGCCTAACGAAGATGCTGTTGTCGATTTTTATGATGAAAGCTGCGAATAGCAGTTTTTTTATGTAGCAAAAAGTAAGTATCTCTTAGTACAGTTTAAAACTTTTTAAAAAAATTTACTTCAAAAAAAAGGAAATTGAGAAAAAAAACTGTATATATAAGGGTGAAAGGAGGTACATGACTAAATTTTATACTTCTAAGTATGATCGCGTTTTTAGAACTATCTTTGTCGATGATAATAACCTTCACCTACTCGAGGCTTTAATATCTACTTGTTTGAATAAAGATATCAAAATAATTAAACTTTTGAAAACTGAGCTTAACGTTAATTCATCTAAAGAAAGAGTCAAAAGATTAGACTTAGTAATTGAAACAAATGGTGAAAAAATTAATTTAGAATTAAATACTAGTTTTAATGATGCTACAAGAATTAGAAATTTTAATTACTTTACGGCATTTTATAGTTCTAATGCTAAAATCGGTGAAATATACGATTACAAAACAAGTTTTATTCATCTAGATTTATCATACCAAATGGGTCTTAATAAACCGACATTTAATGAATATTATGTTCATAGTAAAGAATATGATGATTTATATGTTAATAACTTTAAAATCATTGTCGTCAATATGGACAAGATTATGAAGTTTTGGTATGATAACGACAAGAAGTTAATTAAAAAATATGATTTAATCATGATGCTTGACTTACTTCCCAATGATTTAAATAACTTAAGAGAAATAAGTCTTAATAAAGCAATCATAGATGAATACAAAAGTAAGGTGTGTAAATTGAATGAAGATTATGATTTTATAGCTCCGATATCAGCCGAAGAAGATTACGTACTACTTATGAATACAGAAAAACAAATGGCCATTGAAGAAGGATACGCTGAAGGCTTTGAAAAAGGAAAAATGCAAGGAATACAGGCTGGCATTGATAAAGGTATCGAGCAAGGCATCGAAAAAGGTATCGAACAAGGTATCGAACAAGGTATCGAACAAGGTATTGAGCAAGGTATTGAACAAGGAACCAAATTAAGAAATATTGAAATTGCTAAAAACTTGTTAAAGCAAAACATTGATATTTCCATCATAAGTAATGCAACAGGTCTTTCAATCGAAGAAATTAATGAAATAATCGAAGAAAAATAAGATAGTTATATAATGCTATCTTTTTTCTTTTCATAAAAAAAGCCTTGTTTCCAAGGCATCTATTTAACAAACACAGTCAACATAACAGTCATTTAAACAGCGAATGCAACATAAGCAATCACAGTTCATTGTAAATAGTGAATTTGTAGCTATATATGGATTTAAAGATGTTTCATCTGGATTGTCAGCTAGCACTCTAAATGTACAACAATTACCTTCGAGCTTCTCTACTCTAAAGACAGTAGAACAGTTATCACCGATAGCTTGTCCTGAACAATTAGTAGTTACATTTTTGGTTGTTGGCATACTCCAAGGAATACCGTTTGAGGAACAAGTATATAACATGACGGGTCTAGTGTTACAAACAAGGCAATTAGATCCTCCCCCTAACATTGGTCGATCACAAGAATCTAAAGAACTATCACAACACGCATTTTCTTGAAGAACAAAAATTACGGATAAGATTTCATTAATACAATTACCTGATCCATTTGTATTATTATTCATTTATTTCACCCTTTCTTTTGCTTTCATTATAATTTATGAGAGATAAAATAAATCGTGCTATAATTTTTATGATTTTTATAGTATAATTATTTATGGGTGATAAAATGAGCACAATAGTTACGTATTTAATAATTGCATTTATTTTAATGATTATTGCTTTAGTAGTTTTAAAATTAAATAAGAAAGATTTTAACATCGAAGCCAATAAGTTAATAACATATCTTGGTGGTAAGGATAATATTATCAATGCCGAAGCTAACATGAGTCGATTTAAAGTTATTCTTAAAGATGTCTCTTTAGTAGATAAAGATGGTATTCAAAAACTAGGTGCTAAAGGAATTGTTGAAATTGATAACCAGTTAAAAATAATCTTTGGCAAAGATGCAAGAACATTAAAAAAGTATATTAGTCAAATTGTCTAATATACTTTTTTATTATAATTTATATACTAATAATTCCAATCGCAGTTTGCCGTTCCATAAGGGGATAAAGCACAATAAAAATCTCTAACCCAATCTTGGCATTGAATAAATCCCCTAAAAGAGACATTGCATGCTGTATTTTCATTTAGTAAACACATAGGAGCCTGTTCACTAGGATAGCAATCATTAATATCAATATCTACACCCGCATCGATAAACACTTGATAAAGGGCATATACTGCACTTTCTTGCTCTGCTTGAGTAAAATAGCACTGATAATCAAAACAACTTGTATGATTTTCAAGACCATATTGATTATATGGTTGTGTTAAACATACTTCATGGCCTTCGCCATCATTAGCACATACATAGTATTTGTCTATGCCTTGGCCAACATATGCATTGCCATCTAAACTAAAGCCCGTTTCACTTAAGGTTCCCCCATAGTTTGGAAATTCATAATACGTCCCATCTGTAGTAACCCAATAGGCAGTTGGGCCTGGTTTTGTTACTGAACCAGCAATACATGTGACATTGGCTACTTTAAATCTTCCGGCATATGTTTTCCCTGATAATGTACTTTGATTGGCATTTACATTATAGAATCTGCTTGTTAACGTCCATACTGCTGTACTTGTACTATTTCCTGTTCCATCTATTTGCGCTCCACTTACGACGACCGCACTATAATTGGTATATGTTAATGTTGATAAGTC
>JAEEGL010165035.1_pt1 | contig 70462 bp, 45 predicted proteins | sample 9134231 | NCBI WGS metagenome assembly JAEEGL01 (sample SAMN16246548, study PRJNA631951) | gut metagenome | biome: gut microbiome; feature: rumen; material: fiber-attached | host: Bos | place: Iran: Karaj | collected 2018-10
ACCCGGCCGCTCCAGTATTCATGATTGCCGCTTACGTAATAACAGGGATATCTTTTAACCAGTCCTTCTATCAGGGCCTTTGCATTATCGTCCTTAAGCCTGTCGTCAAAGATGTCACCGCCGAGCATCACGATATCGGGTTCCTCTTTATATATCCTGTTAAGCAGCCACTTTTGCCCGGGGCCGTAATAACAGGAATGAAGATCCGTGACCAGAGCGATCCTTATATCCACCCCGGCTTTGAGGTCCAAGTTTATCCTCTCCGTTACCGGAAGCCAGCTGATCCCCCACAGCAGGAGAATTAGTATCAGTGCAAGCGGGATAATGATCTTTTTCTTTTTCATAACTATTTGATTTTAACATATTTTTAAGATAAAATCTTATGAAAACAAAAAGAAAAGGAGAATCCTTATGATAAACAGACTTATGAACAGGATCAAAGAGCTGGAAGCTCCGATAGTCGTTGGACTGGATCCCACGCTCAAGCTTTTGCCGCCTCAGCTTTTCGAGGCATCTAAGGCAAACTTCGGCGAAACAGCCGAAGCGGTGGCTGACGCATTTTTCAATTATAACAAAGGCCTGGTGGATGCGGTGGCTGACCTGGTTCCCGCCGTCAAACCCCAGATAGCCATGTATGAAGCCTTCGGCATTCCCGGACTGGAAGCTTTCAAAAAGACCGTGGATTACTGCCATGAAAAAGGCCTGGTTGTAATAGGTGATATCAAGCGCGGCGATATAGGTTCCACTTCGGAAGCTTATGCTCTCGGCCATCTCGGCGCCACCGAGCTTGGCGGCACTCTCTATTACGGCTTCGATGAAGACTTTGCAACCGTCAATCCCTATCTGGGAAGCGACGGCGTCAAGCCTTTTATAAAGGTATGCGAAAAAGAGAAGAAAGGTATCTTTGTCCTTGTCAAGACTTCCAATCCTTCCAGCGGCGAGTTCCAGGACCGTCTGATCGACGGCCGCCCGCTGTATGAACATGTGGGTGACAAGGTAAGGGAATGGGGCGAAGAACTTATGGGTGAGTCCTACAGCTATGTCGGAGCCGTGGTCGGCGCTACCTATCCCGAGATGGGCAAAGTATTAAGAAAGCTGATGCCCAAGACTCTGATCCTGGTTCCCGGTTACGGCGCCCAGGGCGGAAAAGGCAAAGATCTGGTACACTTCTTCAACGAAGACGGCCTCGGTGCCATAGTTAATTCTTCAAGAGGCATCATAGCCGCTTACCAGCAGGAGAAATATTCCAAATACGGAGCGGAAGGCTATGCGGATGCTGCCCGCGCCGCAGTACTTGATATGAAAGCCGATATAGCCGAAGCGCTCGGCTAGAGTGGTGTCTGCGCTGCAGGATAAAGGGGGAGGGGACGCCTTAGGCGCCCCCTCCTTTTTTGACCGCAGTATCCTTTGTCCTGCCTGTCGTGATCTCTCCGCTGTCCTTTTTCCTACTGTGCTCTTTCTTTTCCTTCTTTTCGCTGTTCAGGAAATCCTTCACCTCAGCCTTGTCCATTTTCCTGTGTTTATCGTCCTTTGAGCCCTTCGGTTCGCTGAGCGGTTCAGCCTTTGCCGCACTGTCCACATTCTTTTCTATGGCCTTCATTTCTTCAAGCTCCTGCTGATACTCCCTGCGAAGCTTCACTCCGTCCACCAGCTCAAAATCCTTTTTCTTAAGATCCGAGATGATGCCCGCTTCCGCCTGCACGAGCAGTTTTACCGTAGGCAGCACACCGGCCGGCATGTTTTTAACGTCACCCAGCCCGCTGTCTCTGACATTCATCTGTGCAGCCAGCGCGATATCAAAACGTTTTGACCCGGGATAGAGCCTTCCTCCTCCGAACTGCTCCAGCTTGTCCGTATACGCTTTGGCATATATTCCCAGATCTGATATCGCTTCCGCCACTTCCAGCGGTGTATTATCGCGTCCAAGCTTCGAGACAGCCTTCAGGGCATTCTTCATGTTTATATACTGTTCCGAATCCTTGCTGAAGGTCTTTCCCAGCCCTTCCATGATCTTAAGCTGTTCCCCGGCTGCGGCCGCCTGTTTTTCAACCTTCTGTGCGTAAGCCTCCGCATTGGCGCCCATTGCCTCCTCTTCATTCTTCGTCCGCAATACGCCCAGTTTTGCTGCAGGCACACGCAGCATTTCTTCTATACTGATGTTTGCTTCTTCGGCACCGCTCTCACCCAGTATCAGAAGCTCTGATCTTTCCTGTTCAACGCTTTTCTCAAGCCATTTGTTTCCCTTCTCCGCAAGCCTCCTGCGCTCATCCTTCTTCGCATCGGGCCTTGACGCATTACCGCCCTCATCCTTAAACGCTTCAGCGCATTCCTTAGAAGCCGTTGTCAGCTTGCGCATCGTGCCGGCGATCTCGGCAGCCGTGTTCTTTATCGACAGGGCGCAGACCTCCTCAAGATCACCTACGAGTTTTGTATATTCCGTCGGATCCGCCTGAGCGTCTATACCTGTCCTTCTCAGTTCCTCCAGCAGTTCTCTCGCATTCTTCCTGTATTCCGCAAGTGCCCCTATATATTCCAGGCCTTTATCGTATATCTCCTGCTGGGACTCCTTATCCCTGTTCTGCTCGGGGGTCAGGTTCTCCGGCAGATTCTTCCTCTGCGCCTCGCGTTCATATTCCTCGGCCACCTCCTGCCTTACCGTCTCCAGCCCCTTGTTCTGCACATCCTTCACCGATCTGCCCTTCAGATCCGCTGCATCCCGGAAGTAGAGCTTTGCCTCTTCCTTAAGCTTCTGCTCTTCCTCGGGACTGCGCTGCGCCGCCTCCCTCTTAAGGCCTTCAATGTTCAGCTTTCTCGGAAGGTATACCCGGTCGCTGCGGATCAGGCCATCCTTAGATAACAGCTGCTCATCCCGCCTGGGAACTCCGTCCTGATTACCGTATCTGTTTATCCATAAGCCGTTCTTCTGGGTTTCCAGCAGAAAGCCGTTCTCATCGCGCTGCTGTGCATTAAGCACGATCTCTCCGTTATCAGCCACGCCTACGCCTTCGTCCGGGAGTCCCAGTATCTTTCCCTCATTGTCAAGCTTTATATCCGAGCCCCACAAAAGCTGGATATTACGGGTCACATCCCCGGCCTTTCCTTTGGTGAAGAGCATGGCCTCCACGAAACTGTCTATGGACACCCTGCGCATACGCTCCGGCGGATTGACCGAACTTAAGGGATCCTGGATCAGCAGTATGTCATCCTTTATTCCCACGATATTTACAAAATGTCCGGGCTGTCGTATCGCCAGCGGAGAATGGTCTATCATCAGAGCCTTTTCAACTGTCTGCCTTATCAGCTCTTTTGCATTCTGTCTGTACTGTGCGGGTCCTATGCCCTGCGCATTGAGAGCACTGTTTGATCCCGTGTCATACGCAGCTATCTCCATGACACGCACCATGGTATTGGGAGCAAAGGCCAGCACCGGATCCAGCATGTCCTTTATCGACAGTGCCGCATCCTTATTGTACAGGGTATCCGCTTCTTTTAGGCCCGGATCATTGGCATAGTGGGCGTTTATCTCATCGATCCCTCTCCCGGCCGGACGGTAGGAACGGATATCTTCCTGAGTTATATCCTCCGTTCCGCGTCCCTGTACTATCTGCTGCAGCGCTACCGACCAGCATCCGTTGGCTGAACTCTGGGCTTTGGGCTGACGGATGTTAAGCTGTACAAAACCATCGCTGTCCATGAAAAGCTCCGGCTTGGCAGGGCGCATCTCCCCGCCTTCAAGTGCCTGCTCTCCCTCCTGCTGCCTCTGTGCAACCTTTTCTGCCATTTCTATATGCTTCAGTATATACAGCTTATCCGCAGCGTTCAGCTTTTCTTCATTGTCGTTCAGATACCTGCGCAGTCCTTCCGCATCTCCCGACATCCTTGCCCCCGGCGACAGTCTTGACAGATTATCATCCCTGCGGTTATACGGTCTGTCCCAGTTGTGGAATATATTGTCAAACTCATCGTGCGAATTCCTGTAATCAAGCAGTCTCCTCATTTCATCCCTGCTTAAGTGGTCATAGAGATAGCGGGCATTTTCTTCACTAAGGCCCAGCTCCGGAAAGCTTTCCTCAAACTGTTCGAAAGACAGCCGGTCTTTGATTTCCTGCAGCTTTGTCTCTTCCTTCTGTTCATTCCTGTAACGTTTAGCCGCATCTTTTAACAGCTTTTTATATCCCGAATCTATTTTCTTCATCGCAAGCCTGGTGTCTTCCGGCGCATCATCCGAAAGCCTGCTGCTGAGGCCGGTCATTTCCTGCTGCATCCGGATATACTCTTCTTTCTGCGCATCCTCCGGATGTGCTGCCAGCACTCTCAGATAAAGCTGCTGCGTAGCCCTCAGCACATCATCCGTGCTGACGTTTGTCTGCACTTCCTCCATCGCTGCCATCTTGTTGTATATGCGGCCCGCACGCTCCATTATCCCCGTGTAATCCACGGGAGTCTTCTTCATATACCTTTCAGCGTTGAACGGATCTTTTATCACCCTTCCGTACATGTCGGTATCCGGTACTCCGTGCATGAGTTCTGAAGGCTTTCTCTCGGCATCGCCGACCAGCATCAGGTTCTGAAGGGTCTGCAGTCTGGCCCCGTATTCCTCAGCTGACAGCTGGCCCGTTCCACGAAGAAAATATCCGAATTTGGCCTGCTCGGTGTTTTTCAGGAAATCTCCGAATTCGTGCATGGTGATATCACAGAAAAGCTCGTTCCTCTCTGCAAGGCCAGGATCGCCTTCCAGCAGGGCGGGCAGCTTCAGCGGTCTCATCAGCGCCTGTTCCGCCACGGTATATTCATAATCATTGTCTGCCTTAAGGAACTTGCCCGAAGCAGTCATAAGCTCCAGGATCTCCTCGAGGCTGCCTGCCTCCTCCGCTCTCTTTTTAAAGCTGAGTGGCTCCAGTCTGCTTACCATATTGTCGACAGTTGCCTTTGTCGGAGTCTTCAGGTATTCCTCGAGATCCACACCGTTTAATTTCCAGTTTTCATAAGCGAGAAATACGCCGTTGATCTGTGCCATGGTATGGCAGTCCCCGGTGAACTCATGAGGAAAATCATTATGACGCCAGCTGTCCATATTTCCCGGAAAAATATTGGGATCCTGATTGAAATATTCTTTTGCTATATCAAACAGTTCCCGCATATCCGCAGCAGTCTTTTCATGTTCCTTCTTTGCCGTTATTATCTTATCCGGCGAAGGCGGGATCTCATTTATGGCAGCGATCAGCTCGTTCTGTTTCGCAACAAGCTTGTTCAGGCCGTATATCTTGGTCCCCTGTTCCATCACGTTATAGACTTTTCCGTTTGGAGCCGCGAAGGAATCATTGTAGTCGTAATCTTCAAGCTTCATTTCCTCCATCTTCTTAAGCATAAGCCTCAGACCTTCCCTTGTCCTGTCGCTTATGGTCACGCCCTCATCCAGCACGGTCTGCAGTTCTTTTTCACGCCCCTTCATCAGATGCTTTGTGCCCGTTGCCTCCGGATTGGAAACAAAAAGATCGTGGTAGCGTCCGCCTTCATAGACAGGTTTTACGACCGACATGGCATGTTTCTCCCTGCGTACAAGGACCCTGCTCACATCTTTGTCCAAATGGCCGAGTTCATTGCTCACGGAATCTTTTGTCCTTGTTATATGCTGCGCCGTATATTCCAGTGCTTCTTCATACTCACGCTGCTTCCCGGGATCACCCTCCAGTTCCTTTGGCATATTGTTCTTAAGATTATCGCAGCGCTGTCTGTAGGGATATTCCACAGGGTCCCGGAAATCATCTTCAAGAGTGTCCTTATAGGAGTCCAGCTGTGCGGTCAGTTTCCCCAGTTCCTCCGGCCCCATCTCTTCTTCGAGGGCATCCAGGAAAAGCCCGCTGTCGACCCCGCCGTGCAGTTCTTCAAAAGACGAGAGAAGGTTTTTGGCAATGATCGAATCGAGGTCCGCCTGAGGGATCACTCCCTGTCTGATCAGTTTATCCACAACAGCGCTTGTTCTTTCACCGAAAACCGACAGGCTAAGCCTTTCTATGAAAGGCAGACTATCTATGACATCAGGCTTATTTGTCCTCAGATATTCTCCTATCTGATAGATCACTCCCGTATCTCTCCTGGACTCTTCCAGCAGTTCCCGGTATCTGTCCTCTCCGGCTGCTTTGGCAAAGGCCTTTATCACCTTATCCGCCGGGATCGGGGCTTCGCGCAGATCGTTCCGGAAATGGATCAGCATATCCGGCTCACGGCGATTACGTTTCTGAAATTCTATATACTTATCGCCTTCTGTAGCGGGATCCGGCTCGACCCGCTTTTTTTTCTCCTCATCTATCTCCTTGTATTTAAGGTATCTTTCAGTTAATTCGCCCATATCAGTACCTCCGAATATTTTCTTTTCCCTTACTATAATACAAGAGGCGTAGCAAAAGCGTAACTGTATGCTTGAAAAAAAATTCAGCGCATTTTTATTAAATGCGCTGAATCTTCCCCCTCATCTTCCGGCCTTTGGCCGTGGTCTTCCTTATACGCTTACGGAATTGTACTCATCCGCAAATTTCTTTATGTTGGAAGCATTGCTTATCCTCTTGGCATTTCCCTTATCGACTATCACCAGTGTGGGAGCCTGGCGCACATTGTACTTATATGCCAGCTCGGGGCTCTCCTCTGCGTCGATGGGGATGTAATCTATACCTTTAAGGTATTCCTTCACCAGCTTGCAGTTAGGGCACTTCTTTGTAGTGAAGAGATATATGATGCTCTCAGGCTCTGAAAAGCTTACTGTTGAATTCTCATCCAGCACGTCACCCATAGTCACTACTGCAGAGATGGGGCGCTTTAAGCAGGAATTCTCGATATCATACTCCGTACGGTTAGCATATTCCTGAAGCTTGCCGTCGTTCCAGTTCTGTACCGGTCTGTAATATCCGGTGATCCTGGAGTATACCTCAGTGGTCTTGCCGCAGTGAGGACAGGTCTTCACTTCACCTGCCAGATAGCCATGCTCGCGGCAGATCGAATAAGTGGGTGAAAGCGTGTAATAAGGCAGCTTGTAATTTTCTGCTATGGTACGCACCAGCTTGGCTGCTGCTTTCCAGTCAGGCAGCTTCTCGCCCAGGAAGCCGTGGAATACGGTACCCGAGGTGTAAAGAGTCTGCAGCTCGTCCTGTATATCCAGTGCATCAAAGATGTCGGTAGTAAAGTCAACAGGCAGATGTGAGGAGTTGGTATAATATGGTGTATCTCCTTCATGGCCTGCTGTCTTGATGCCGGGCCACTTCGCCCTGTCGTGCTTAGCCAATCTGTAGGAAGTTGACTCTGCGGGAGTAGCTTCCAGGTTATAGAGGTCGCCGTACTGTTCCTGATAATCGGAGAGACGGTCTCTCATATGGTTCAGCACTTCCTTGGTAAACTCCTGTGTACGTCTGTCGGTCATATCTGCTCTGAGCCAGTTGGCATTAAGGCCGACTTCATTCATGCCCACCAGACCTATGGTGGAGAAGTGGTTGCTGAAAGTACCCAGATATCTCTTGGTATAAGGATAAAGTCCCTCATCCAGAAGCTTGGTGATAACGCCTCTCTTGATCTTCAGGCTTCTTGCAGCTATATCCATCATCCTGTCAAGCCTCTTGTAGAACTCACTCTTGTTAGCTGACAGATATGCAATTCTCGGCATATTGATGGTAACCACGCCTACGGATCCGGTGCTCTCGCCCGAGCCGAAGAAACCGCCGGTCTTCTTCCTGAGTTCTCTCAGATCCAGACGCAGTCTGCAGCACATACTTCTTACGTCACTGGGCTCCATATCGGAATTGATATAGTTTGAGAAATAAGGTGTTCCGTATTTGGATGTCATCTCGAAGAGCAGTCTGTTGTTCTCCGTATCCGACCAGTCAAAATCGCTTGTTATCGAATATGTAGGGATGGGATACTGGAAACCGCGTCCGTTAGCATCGCCTTCGATCATTACTTCTATGAAGGCTTTGTTCACCATATCCATCTCTGCCTTGCAGTCTTTGTACTTGAAATCCATCTCCTTGCCGCCTACGATAGCCGGAAGCTCTGCAAGGTCTGAAGGTACTGTCCAGTCAAGTGTTATATTGGAGAAAGGAGCCTGTGTACCCCAGCGGCTGGGTGTGTTCACACCGTAGATGAAAGTCTCTATGCACTTCTTGACTTCCTTATAGCTTAAGTTATCAACCTTAACGAAAGGAGCAAGATAGGTATCAAAGGATGAGAATGCCTGTGCGCCGGCCCATTCGTTCTGCATGATGCCGAGGAAGTTTACCATCTGGTTGCACAGAACCGAAAGATGCGCTGCGGGAGCTGAAGTGATCTTACCGGAGATACCTCCCAAGCCTTCCTGGATCAGCTGCTTTAAAGACCAGCCTGCACAGTAACCGGTAAGCATTGAAAGATCATGGATATGGATATCGGCATTTCTGTGTGCCTCGCCGATCTCATTATCATATATTTCCGAAAGCCAGTAATTTGCGGTAACCGCTCCTGAATTGGAGAGGATCAGACCTCCTACCGAATATGTGACTGTGGAGTTCTCCTTAACTCTCCAGTCCTCTACTTTAACATAACTGTTAACTACATCCTTGTAATCAAGTATGGTGGACTTCATTGTACGCATCTTTTCCCTCTGCTTACGATAGAGGATATATGCCTTTGCCACCTCTGTGTATCCTGCTGTTTCAAGAACCTTCTCAACACTGTCCTGGATCTCTTCCACATGGATCTCGCTGTTCTTTATCTTAGACTGGAAATCCGCTGTGACCCTGAGTGCCAGCATGTCAATGATGTCGTTGTTGTACTGCATTTCTGTTGCCTCGAAGGCTTTCATTATTGCATCATTGATCTTGCTTAAGATGAAATCAGACCTTTCTCCGTCTCTCTTGATTACACTGAACATCTTGTACTCCCTTTCCTACCCTCATTTGATTTGTATTTTGGCCGGGATCCTGCAGTATCCCGTGTAGTTATGTAAACCAGATCATTGTGGCAAGTAAGCCCATATTCTCGATGCGAAAATCTTTAAGACCACTATGTTTTGTATGATTTCTTTTGTTTTTGAACCTTAGACGGTTTACATAACGTATTATGTGCGATGTGTTGTCATTGTAGCAAACCACTCGTTAAATGTCAACACCGTCACACAACATATTATGTCACCCAAAATGGCCGAATACCATATATTGTATGGTATTTATACTAATTGACGAAATTTTGAATATTTTTTCGTAAAAATTTCTAGAGTGCCCGGATACGATGGAGCAAGCAGCTTTGCTGCTTGTAAATGCTGCGAAAAAATCGCCTCGGCAAGCCTGCTTGCCGGAGCGATTTATTGCGCAGCATATACATACGATCGAAGATCGTATGCTCATCGTATCCTAAATTATCTATGACATTTTACCTTGTGATAAGAAAAGCATATTCTCTCTCCAGCCCCTCATCACTGCCGTATATATCAATATAGGCTTTTAAGAGTTCCAGAGCCTTTTCATAGTCTCCCAGATGCTCGCAGGAGATGATCTCATTGCGCTTCAGTGTCTGTGTACAGGTATTGTTTTCCTTGATCTCCAGGCCTTTCCTGAAAGCCTGCAGGGCCTCTTCATACTCTCCCTGTTCCGCATAACAGAGCCCCAGTTCATTACATATCTGGGCATCCGCATGCTGATCTGCATAACCGTTATAGACCACGGCTGCATACTCATACTGGCCCTGGAGTTTGTAGCACTCGCCCAAAAGTTTTATTATCGTTGCATCCGCCGCATCACTGGAACGCACCCGCTCCAGATAATTGCATGCCTGGGCATATTCCCTGCTGTAATAACACAGCCTTCCCTTGTCATAATCGGAGATATCCTTGGCATCCGCCTTGAGCACAGCGTCCAGATATTTCTGGGCCTGGGCCTCCTGACCGTGCTGCATCATGCAATCATATATATCAAGGCACATACGGTAATCCTTCTTTTTAAGCTCCGCCGCCTTGTCAAAATCTCCTACCGCGCCTTCCACATCATTAAGATAAAGCTTCATATTGCCGCGCAGAAAATAGGCCTCGGTCTCCTTCGGCATCATTCCCGTTATGGCATCATAACGCTCTATGGCTTCATCATACTGCCCCAGCTTGTAGTAGCAGATCGCCATATAGTAATTAATATCTTTTTCCGTATCTCCGGGATCTATCCCCGCTTCCTTAAGGGCAGAATAAAAAGCCGAGAGAGCCTTGGTGTACTCTCCCTGTCCCATATAGCAAAGCCCCAGCCCTCTGCAGACCAGCTCCTGATCCTCTTTACCGGCCGCCAGCGCCTGAGTCAGTTCCATCTGCGCCGTATTGTAATCCTGCGTTGCCACAGCGCTCATGCCGCGGAAAAAAGCGTCTTCCTCCACGTATCCGCAGCCGCCGAGAGTGACCGCCAGGGTCAGTAATATTGTAATGATCTTCTTATACTTCATCATCTTCTCCTATAGGCTTCTTAATTATAACATTTTCTGCAATTATATCAACCACCGTGTTATAATACCTACATGATCTACGAACCCGATGAGATAATAAGAAGCAGGCGCAGGACCCTGTCCCTTGAGATAAAAAAGGACGGGCGTTTTGTCGTGCATGCTCCATATTATGTTAACAATGCGGAGATAGAGGACTTTGTCCGCAGCAAACAGGACTGGATCATCAAAAATCTGGAGAAATGCAGTGTACGCATAAGCAAAGCCCTGGACGTTGATTACTCAAAAGACAGCAGCATCCCCTTCCTCGGCTGCATGATAAGACTTGACTATCATGACAGGCGGACTATCAGACTTGAAGGAACTGAGATTTTAAACGAGCTTCCGGCCGACCGCCCCTCCGACTTTATGCCGCTTGAAAACGTCTGTCTTAAGCTGCCTTCACCTGCTTTCAGGAAAAACGGGATAGAGCTTAACGACTCTCCCCTTTCTCCCGAACTCGAAAATGAAGAAAACCGCCTGATGATAAACGGCTGGTACAAACATCAGGCTTCATCGATCCTGAAGGCCCGTACGACCCTCTACGCGTCCCGTATGGGCCTCAAATACAGCCGGGTGGGTATCACAAAAGCCAGGAACAGTTGGGGGTCCTGTAACGCAAAATACGGCATCAATTACAGCCTCCATCTTATATGCGTCTCTATCCGGGAACTTGACTATGTGGTGGTACACGAACTCAGCCACATCCTGCACCGCGACCACAGCGCCGCTTTTTATAAAGAAATAGAAAAAGTCCTTCCGGACTATAAAGAAAGAGATTCCGCCCTGGAACATAACGCCTGGGTCCTTGAAATATAAAAGGCTTCTCCCATCCGGTGAGAAGCCCTCATGTTTTATAACTGGGCCAGCTGGATTCGAACCAGCGAGATGCAGGGATCAAAACCCTGTGCCTTACCGCTTGGCGATGGCCCACTATCCGGAATAAATTTAAAACCCTTGATTCTCAAGGGTTTTTTTAGCTTCCGTGTTGAGGGTGGCTAGAGGGACTCGAACCCTCGATCTCCAGAACCACAATCTGGCGCGTTAACCAACTACGCTATAGCCACCATAACGTGCCCAAAGGGATTCGAACCCCCGACCCACGGCTTAGAAGGCCGTTGCTCTATCCAGCTGAGCTATGGACACTTGCCAATCGTTATTCCTGCCGCTTTACAACGGCAAATGAGATTATCTCAAAAAAAACGGGTCTTGTCAAGACCCGTTTTATCATTACAGTTACTGTGATCACTTAAATGTATACCCGCCGTGGCCGTTCTTGACGAATCTCTCCAGCCACTTCTTTGCCTTATCGCAGCCCTGACCTGCAGCCTTGGCAAAGAGCGCAGCTGCACCGTCATAATCCTTGCCTCCGTTCGGAAGAGTCTTGTATACGCCTATCAGATAATCCGCATCCCTGACTCCTGCATCGGCAGCCTTTTTAGCATACTCATAACCTTCTTTTAACATGTCATCGGTAGGTATATTGCTGAATTCCTTTTCGGGATTGATCAGGCAGTATCCTATCCTGTATACCGCATCCCTGTCGCCCGGCTCCAGCTCCAGCAGCTTCTTATACCATTCAACTGCCTTGATGGCATCACGCTTAACTCCGAAGCCGAAGTTGTAAGCTCTTGCCATACCTCTGATGCCCTTTTCCTCTCCTGCTTCGGCTGCCTTCTCATTCCAGAAGAGAGCCTCCGTAACATCCCTGCTGACACCTTCGCCGTAAAGATAAGCCTCGCCTACCCTTGCCATGCCTGCCGTGTTGCCTGCATTCGCGCATTTGAGGAACCAGTTGAAAGCTTCATCCTGACTCTTATCGACCGTTACGCCGTCAGCATACACACGTCCCATGATATACATTGCATGATTCTTAAGTTCTTCGCAGGTCTCAAGCTCCTTGTCATCCAGCGCTTCATTTAACAGATTTGCAAGATAGCCCTTTACATCGGGAATAGCCTTGCGGTCACGGAGCATATATTCAGCAAGATATATCTTGGCTGCGCCGCGGTCTTTTGATGCAGCATCCTGAAGCAGCGGCGCTGCTTCCTTATACATTTTCTTCTTAAAGTATCTGACTCCCAGTCTTTCTTCTATCTTCCAGAAATCATCGCTTGCATCAATGGTCGCGGGATCGATACCGGCATTTTTAAAGAACTCTTTGTATTTAGCCGTAGCATCCTCAAGCAGTCCGATCTCCTTTTCGGGATCCGGATTATCACATTCCAGAGCAAGACCTGCAGCCTTGATCACTTCTTTCTTTGCTGCCTCAAGCTCTGCAGCTTTCCTTGCCTCTTCGGCCTTTCTCTCTTCCTCAGCCTTCTTTGCGGCTTCTTCCGCTGCCTTTCTTGCTGCCTCTTCTTCCGCAGCTCTCCTTGCCTCTTCAGCCTTTCTCTCTTCTTCAGCCTTCCTTGCAGCTTCCTCTGCTGCCTTTCTGGCTGCTTCCGCCTCAGCCGCCTTCCTTGCTTCCTCGGCCTTCCTCTCTTCTTCGGCTTTCTTTGCAGCTTCCTCTGCTGCCTTTCTGGCCGCTTCTGCTTCAGCCGCCTTCCTTGCTTCCTCGGCCTTCCTCTCTTCTTCGGCTTTCTTTGCAGCTTCCTCTGCTGCCTTTCTGGCTGCTTCTTCCTCAGCAGCCTTCCTTGCCTCCTCGGCCTTTCTCTCTTCTTCGGCTTTCTTTGCTGCTTCTTCCGCTGCCTTCTTGGCTGCTTCTTCCTCAGCAGCCTTCCTTGCTTCCTCAGCCTTTCTCTCTTCTTCGGCCTTCTTTGCTGCTTCTTCCGCTGCCTTCTTGGCTGCCTCTTCTGCTGCTTTTCTTGCAGCTTCTTCCTCTATTGCTTTTCTTGCAGCCTCTTCCGCTGCCTTTCTTTCTTCCTCGGCCTTCTTTGCAGCTTCTTCCTGGGCTTTCCTTGCTGCCTCTACCGCTGCTCTTCTCTCTTCTTCAGCCTTTCTTTTTTCTTCCTCGGCCTTTCTCTTTTCCTCTTCAGCCTGTCTCTGAGCTTCCTGCTCAGCCGCTATGCGCGCCTCTTCTTCCTGGCGCTGTCTCTCTCCTTCAGCCTTCAGCTGTTCAAATTCTGCTTTCTGTTTCTGTTCCTCCTGGAACTTCTTTTCCTCTTCCATCACCTTCTGGGCTCTTGCCTCAGCTTCACCTGAAAGCTGGCCGGCCGTAATGGAAGCCTCCTCTTTGGCTCTTCTTTCCTCATCAGCCTTCTGGGCAGCTTCGGCACTCATTCCGAACTGCTGGGCCGTTGCACGCTTCTGCGCAGCCTCAGCCTCCATAAGCGCTTTCTGCGCAGGAGTAAGCTTAACATTGGAATTCGCCATGGCCACGGGCTCAGCCTGTGAGATATGTGTAGGCTGTCCCACCGGGCTGGACATAGGCATAGTCCCCGGCATAGCCGAAGGAACAGGTCCCGTCATGCCACCGGGAACACCTCCCTGCACAGCCTGGACGGAAGGTCCCTGCGAAGGCGCTGCCAGCATCGGATTATTGGGAGCGCTCTGAAGTAAATTCTCTTTTTCTTTCTTGGCTGCACTCTGAGCAAGCGCCGGATTGGTAGATGATATCTGCGCAGAAAACTCATCTGCGCTCTTAAGGAAATCCAGCTCAGGAAGAGCCTCATCCTTCTTTGCGTCTGCAGCCGGCGCCGGAGAACCTATCGGCGTAACCGGAGCTGCCGGTATATTTGACTGTACGGCTGCTCCTGCGGGAGCTGCATCCATAGACTTTCCGCATACCGTACAAAACTTGTCTTTACCGTCTGTCATGGCTCCGCAGTGCGGGCAGGCTTTCTGCTTTGGCGAAATGACCATTCCAAAGACGTTCTTCTCCACTATGTCAGACTTGCCGCATTTAGGGCAGAACATGACGTTTTTTCCTAATTTAACCCCACAATGTACACATTCCCTCATAACAGTGTAACCTCCTGATGATCATGGAAAATATTATATCTTAAAAGTACATTTTTTTCAATATCGTATTTATGCCTGCTGTCTCTTATTTTATTATGACAACTCTCTTTTTCATGCGTCCGAAAGCAATGGCATCCTCATGTGTCTCAAAATACACATCTATCCTGTTATTCTTGATGGCGCCGCCCGTATCTTCCGCAACAAAGGTCCCCACGCCGTCTATCACCACAGTAGAGCCATAGGGTATCACTTTCGGATCCACAGCTATGGTACGTCCCTGGGTAGGTGTGGTTCCGGTTGCCGTATGTGCCGGTAATCCCGTCACTTCGGGGCTGAAATTGCCGCAGCATTTTTTACAGGTGCAGTATGCCGTCAGTTCAAACATATCACCGTCAGCCACCTCGGGTGCCTGTCCGTTAAGCGTACTGTCATCCACCTTTACCGCTCCGTTCAGTCCGTTGTACTGTACCATGGATACGGTATTTCCGCTTCCCGGCATAGCCTGGCCGGCAATATCCGGAATAACGGATGATATTTTCTTTCCTCCGACGGTCGCTTCCTTTATCTCGTTCTTGGCTATCAGCTGGCGCGCCGCCACTTCAGCCTGCATCATCTGTTCATCTTCACGGACCGCATCCCTTACAGCTTCGGCTTCCTGCTGCAGATCCATCTCGTAAGAACCTATGATCAGACCGCTGAGCATCGCGGATGTGGCTATCCTGTTCCCTCCGGTGCTCCCGCTCCAGCCGTTCGAGCTTTCCCTGGTTTCCGTGACAGTCTCAAAATCTATGCATTTTTTGTATACATATCCGGTCTCCCCGTTATAAGACACCTTTGCGAATTCGGCATTTCCGCCTTCTTCTATATCAACGATCTCTCCCTCCGGGATCAGACTTATGGCCCTGCTCTTTAAGTCAGGACCGCTGCGGAAATTCACGGTAGCCAGGATATGCCCCTTCTCCAGCGTGACCGTCTCTTCTTCGATCAGGTTTCTGCTGCCTTCACCTATCTTCTGTCCCATACTGATGCGAAGCGCCCTTCTTGCTGCTAACGCCTGCACATCTTCTCTTGCTCCTGCCTGCGGCTCTGCCTCTTCGATCACTTCGGTATCTGCCGTTTCCGTAAGCTCAATGCTTTCAGGAACAACTATCTCTTCTGCTTCGTCCTTATCCGCGCTTTCAAGCTCTCCTGCCGGATCTCCGATAACGCCGCTGAATACATAGCCCTCTATATCGCCGAAACGCACGAAGCTGTAGTCGCCTGCCCTGCTGCCGAGGAAATACACCACTTCCCCTTCTTTGACAACAGTAACTATAACGCCCTCTATGGACGGAGTGCGCCTTAAATTACAGCCCGCCAGAACCGTATAATATCCTTCTTCTTTTTCCGCTGCCGACGCCTGTATCCCGCTGCCTATAAGCAGCACGAGTATCAACGCCAGCCCGCTCACAAACTTTTTCACAACTTTTCCTCTCGTGTTAAGTGCCCCCACCCTGTACCTCTGTTCAAAAGCGCACAATAAAAAGGCGGTATTCACCGCCTTTTATCATACTTTGTTTCACCAAGTGCTGTCAACCGCTACATCTCGTGCCCTAAACTCTCTGAAAGCGTAAGATATAGGCGTTTTTCGGGAGTTTTATGCAAAACAGTCCGAAAGCTCCCTTGCAGCCCTTTGCTCATCATCTCCATCTGCAACCAGCTCGAAGGAACTTCCTTCGCTCAGATCCAGGATGGACATACCCATTATGCTTTTCATGTTGATGCTTTTCTCCGCAGCCTCGATGTAAATAGAACTGCTGTAATGACATGCAGACTGTACCAGATAGGGGATGAGCTCCGTCCCCATTTTCTTTTCGATGCAGATCGTCTTCCTAACCATTATCATTCCTCCAGGATAAGAATGAATCCCCCAATACCCCATAAGTTAAGAAATCCGGTCTTTCGTTAAAAAAGTGCCGATACTTTATCGGCACTCTCATTTTCAAGCGATAGACGGGACTCGAACCCGCGAGCTCAACCTTGGCAAGGTCGCGTGCTACCAACTGCACCACTATCGCACGTGTCTTGACGACAAAAGCTATATTACTATAAAAGCCGATGCCTGTCAAGCACTTTTTTAATCGATCACAAGATTTACGAATATGCGCTCCAGTGAATCGTCCAGGCGCTCCTCGCTGAGCTCACCTGCATTAAGCGCATCAAGTATTCCCTGCCTTATCTTCTCAAATTTCTCTTTATCATATACGCAGATCATATCTGCGCCCGCGTTAAGCGCCTTCACACCTGCCGAAGCAATATCCTCCGCTCCGGAGAAGGCTTTTTCATCCATAGGCGCGGTGATCACCACTCCGCTAAAGCCCAGGGCATCCCTGAGTATTTCATTTACGAGCTGACCGGAGATGCAGGCCGAAGTATCGCCTGCAGTTGAATTGCCTTCATCGGTATTATTCCATATTATATTGCTGACCACGATCGCAGAAACACCTTCCTCTATCGCTGCCTGATAGGGCAGGAACTCGCATTCGCGCATCTCTGTATATGACCTTCCGGTGGCTGCTTCCGCCTTTTCCGGAGCCGCTGTAAGTTCACCTTCTCCGGGGAAAGCTGTCATGGCAGCATCTATACCGCCGTCCTTAAGTCCCTTGACCGCTGATTTAACAAGAGTCTCCGCTACATTCGGATCATTACCGAACAGCCTGTCCTTAAGATAACATTTATCGTTTGTCAGCACGCTGCCCTGGGGTGCTAAGTTCAGCGTCACTCCGTACTCCTTAAGATATGCGGCCATATCCGAATAATTCTGATACGCCGCTTCGGTGTCCACTTCCTTGGCAAGTTCCGAAGCCGTCTTTGCAGCCTTAACTCCGGTGGCCTTTCCCGCTATCGTATTAAACGCGCCTTCCTCGGTGACTGCAACTATCAGTTCCCTGCCGTAAAGCTCGCTGTAATACTCCCTCGTATTCTTTATCATCTCTTTGAACTGATCCGCGCCGGTCACGTTTGAAGCATTATAGATTATCCCGCCTACCGCGTAGTTCGAAAGCGCATCCTTTGTGCCCTCTCCGGCCTGGGTAGCCCTGTCTACTCCCGTAACGGTCTCGGGTGCGACAAGGAAAAGAGCATCCACCTTCTGTTCAAGCTTCATCTTATCAAGCAGTTCCTGCGCCTTCGGATCTCTCTCGGGTCCGCTCTCCTCCGGCACTTCCTCTTCTTCGGGGGTGGGCGTCGGTTCATCTTCAAAATCCGGTGTCTCTATGGCAACCGGTTCTTCAGACTTCTCCTCCTCCGCATTTTCACTTTCCCCGGGCCCTTCCGCAGCCTGCGCCGCTACTGCCTGTCTTGCCGCTTCTGCTTCGGCCTGCTTCTTTTTAAGATACTGCGTTCCTTCCGTTAAGAGAAAATATATACCCACACCCAGAAGCACAGCGATCACAATAAGAGCAATAAAAGCCAGGGCCCTGTTCCTTGCCCTTCTCTTACGCCTGTATTCACGCCTTTCGTTATCTTTTTCCATATCGGACATACTGTTCTTACTTCCTTCTTTTCTTCCGGCTTCTTTCTTAGCTGAGAGAAGCTTCCGTTACTTTGCACCGACGGACGATAGTGTAAACTTCTTATGTAAACATTCCGTATTCTATCATCAATCCCTGAATTATGCAAGCCGACATGGAAAAAGGCAAATGTAAAGACCCCTGCAATATTTTTTCTTTTGCAGGGGCCTTTACTTAAACTCTGTCTCCAATGGACTGTACCTCCATTATTCTGAACTTTTTGCCTGTTTCCCGTTTTCACGCAGGCGTTCCGTATTCAATTGTACCTCTCGTCAGTCCTTATCGCCTATCATCCTCCATCCTTGCATCTGATGCTCCAGCGGTGTGATATGTTCTTCGCTGTTCCTTTCGATGAAACCTAAATAAGCTTCCGGTCCTGATCTCCTGTACCTTTAAAGGCTTAAACCAAGTCTTCAAGATACTTTACTTACTATTCGGGCGGTCCGTACCTCTCTTTCCTAAGGATTCTTGTTTGGAAACCTGCTCTCCAACTTCATCTGCGTTGCACCGTTTCCTTTCGTTTGCCCTTCCTTTTATGTGATCAACAAGTGTTATCTTGTTGTTATGTACTTATCTTACCACATAATTTTAAATTGTCAATACTTTTTTTAAATTTTTTTCAAGTTTTTTATTCTACTTCATTTTCCCTGTATTTACACGGATCTTTGCTATGCCGCTCTTCATACTTATATATCGGAGCGGCTGTAATTCCAATCTCTTTCATCAAATTACAGCCGTTCCGCCCCTCAAATGCCCATTTTTTCGGTCAAGCAGCTGTAATCCAGCCTTTTTCAACATAATTACAGCCGCCGGATCCTTCAAATCCCCCTTTCCCCGGCATTATGGCTGTAATTCAAGCCATTACCCTCATAATTACAGCCGTAAGCCCATATCGGGGAACGCCCGCTGCACAGTTGTAATGATGCGCAGATCCACGAGACGTTCCCCGTGGCGAAAACCCTGAGCAGCGGAATGCTGAAGCTATCGGACTCCTGCGATTAAGGGCGGCACTTAGCAAGGACGAGCAGCATATCCCCGTCGCAGCAACTTCCCGAAGGGAACGTTGCGAGACGAGGGATAGCAATGCTACGATGTTCGAGCTTAGTGCGCGCCCGGCTTAGCAGGAGCCTGATAGCTTCAGCATCCCGCATTCAAAACAAAAAGCCACGGGGAGCGCCCGTGGCTAATGTAATGCCACAGGGAATCCCCCGTGGTTGAATTACTGATGTGAGATAGCTCAGTCGTCGAGTCCGAAGATCTCGTGAGCAGCGTTCATAGCCTTTTCGACTTCTTTTTCGTCGATAAGCACGGTAACGCGGATCTCGGAAGTGGAGATCATCTTTATGTTGATATTGGAATTGTAGAGGGCCTCGAACATCTTGGCAGCAACGCCGGGATTGCTCATCATGCCGGTACCTACAACGGATACCTTTGCAACGCCCTTCTCGCATTCCACATTGTCATAGCCGAGTCTCTTCTTGTTGTCCTCTATTACCTTCAGCGCATCATCCGCATAGTCGCCGACTACGGTAAATGCTATATCCTGTGAGTTGTTGCGGCCTACCGACTGCAGTATCATATCTACATTGATATTTGCCTGTGCCAGCGCATCAAAGAGCCTGAAGGCGCTGCCCGGCTTGTCTGAAAGTCCCATGACTGATATCTTTGCGCAGTTCTTATCGGATGCAACACCGCTTACCAACATTCTTTCCACTTTTACTTCCTCCTTCACTACTGTTCCTTCTTCATTTGTAAGACTCGAGCGCACCACCAGCGGCACACCGTATTTTCTGGCCAGTTCCACCGAGCGGTTGTGAAGCACGCCCGCACCGAGAGTTGCAAGATCCAGCATCTCATCATAGGTTATCTCTTTTAATTTCTTAGCGGTCTTAACTACTCTGGGATCCGCAGTATATACGCCATCCACATCGGTATAGATCTCGCAGGCATCAGCTTTCAGCGCTGCAGCAAGAGCTACGGCGGTAGTATCGGAACCGCCTCTGCCGAGGGTAGTGTAATCACCGTATTTGTTTATTCCCTGGAACCCCGTAACCAATACGATCTTTCTCTGATCCAGCTCATGCATGATCCTCTCGGTATCTATACGCTTAAGTCTGGCATTGGAATAATTTGAAGTGGTATGCATTGCCACCTGGAATGCATTGAGCGAGATCGCAGGTACACCCAGCGCATCAAAAGCCATAGCTGCCAGAGCTACCGAAGTCTGCTCTCCGGTGGTGAGCAGCATGTCCATCTCCCTCTTGGAAGCCTTGGGATTGATATCCCTGGCCTGCTCGATCAGCACATCCGTCATCTTACCCATGGCTGAAAGCACCACCACCACGTTATTGCCCTTCTGGTATTCATCGATGCAGCGTCTCGCAACATTGAAGATCCTTTCCTTGTTGGCTACGGAGGTGCCTCCGAATTTCTTTACGACTAACATATTTTCCTCCCTTAGAACCTGATGAATTTGATCACGCCTGCAAGTCCCTCAAGTATCTTTTTGAATTCCGTTTCGCTCATCACGGCGCTCACCAGTCCGCTTTCTTTATCATGCTTAATTACCTTTTCGGCTCCAAGTTTATCAGCAGCCTCATCGGCATTTGCATTATCTACTCTAACAAAGAATCTTCCCTTCATATCTCCGGGATCATTAAGCTTAAGCGCTTCGTCGGTCCAGCCCCTGCCTACTTCCTGTCCCGCAAAACGCACACATTCAAATGCATCGGCAACAACAGCGGAAGCCGTAGCCAGCTTGCCCGCTCCTCTTCCGTAATAGAGGGAATCATCCAGCATATCCGAGTGGATCAGCACTCCGTTAAACACACCCTTAACACAGTTAAGCGGACTGTCGGCGGTGATCAGTCTCGGACTTACCCTTGCGCTGCAGCCTTCGTTAAAATCACACATAGCGATAAGCTTTATGCTGCAGCCAAGTTCCTTTGCGTAGCTGAAATCTTCCGTATCTATATTGGTGATGCCCTCTGTCTCTATATCAGTCCAGCTTACCTTTTTGCCGCTTACCAGCGATGCCAGTATCGCGATCTTCCTGCAGGCATCATGTCCCTCTATATCAGCCGTGGGATCCTTCTCCGCATAGCCTTTCTCCTGTGCTTCCTTAAGCACTTCGTCAAAACCGGCCCCGTCCTCATCCATCTTGGTAAGTATGTAATTGGTGGTACCGTTTAGTATTCCGTAAATCCTGTCAATACGTTCCGCTGTCAGCGCATCGTTGATCGTACGGATCAGCGGTATGCCGCCGCCCACGCTTGCTTCAAACAGATAGCTGCAGGAATGCTCCCTGGCGATAGCCATCAGTTCGGCACCCTTTGCCTCCACCAGCTCTTTATTGGAAGTACATACACTGATACCCTTCTCAAGAGCCTTCTTACTGTATTCATAGGCAAAAGTCGCACCGCCCATGGTCTCGCAGACCACGCTTATCTCGGGATCGTTCAGTATCACATCCACGTCTTTGACCAGCTTTGAGCTGTTGGGATCACCGGGAAAGTCCCTGATATCCAGCACATACTTGACATGCATGTCAGCTCCGCGGCTCTTCATCAGCTCCGCGTTCTTATCGATGACCTCCACTACTCCGGAGCCCACCGTTCCGTATCCGAATACCGCTACTTCTGCCATTTTCTGTCTCACTTTCCTTTTATTCAAAAAAACATGCGCTACGATAATATCACAAGCTTACTGCTCTTGCAAGCTAAAGTAGTTTTTTTAATGCCCGAAGATGCTTTCTTACCGAATCAAGATACCTTTCTTTAGGAAAAGCTGCCGTTCTGTAGCCCTCTTTCATAAGGGCATCTATAGTATGATCCACCATATCCGTAAGCAGTACGCGGTCCTCATGATCCAGAAGCCTGCCGTAATCTGCCGTAAGCATCAGTTCGCTCATATCCTCCCTGTATCTTGCCAGGGGATCCTTCAGCACCTCCTGCACATCCTCATCATTCTCTTCGCATATGCTAATCAGGAAAAGCGGAAGGTAGGGATACTTGTTCATCATGATGGTCTTGCAGATCTCCATGTCATACCTTAAGTCGAAATAATCCATGCCCTCCTTCATGGTCCGCATATTAAACTCCAGCATCGCATATTTAAGGGCGTAGCTTGCCATAAAACTGTAGAGCCCGGTCTTGCTCTCAAAATAATGAAACCACAGCCCCTTGCTCACTCCGCAGACCTTGACCATCTCATCGGTGGAAGCATGCCTGTAACCGCTTTTTGCAAACACTTCCATCGCGCCGTTTATCATGGTATCCTGTTTTTCTTTTTTTAAGGAATAAAACTTTTCGTTCATATGAGCGTTCCCCTGTAAAACAGCAACTAATATAACATATTTAACAGAAAATTCAAATACTTCTCTTTTATTTTTCGGATATTTATATTATGATATATACATAAAACTGTGCCTGTGAGGGGCATCGGAAAGGGGTTAAAAATGAAGGCATTTGGAAAAATCGTTACATTCAGTATGATAGTAGGCGCTACAGCTGCCGGCGTTTACCACTATCTCCAGAAGAAAGACAGCGAGCTCGTAGACGCGGACGACTTTGATGACCTTGACAATTTCGAAGGCGCAAAAGAAGAAGAACCCACCCGCAGCTATGTTGATCTTAGCAAAGCAGGCGAAAAAGTCAGCGAAGCCGCAGACAAGGCTAAGGCAGCGGTAAAGGACGCATACGAGAAAGTCAAGGAAAGCGGAGCCATCGACAAGGCTAAAGAATTTGCAGGCAGCGCATACGAAAAGGTAAGCGAGAAGATCAAGGATCTTACTTCCGACAAGAAAGAAGACAGTGAAGAAGCAGACGGGGAAGTTGAAGTAGTCAAAGCTTCCGACGAAAGTGAAGATGCAGCAGAGGCTGTCAGCGAGGAAGGCGACAGCAGCGAAGATTTCTTCGACGATAAGGAATAAAAAAAGGGCTTCGGCCCTTTTTTTATTCTCCGAGTTTTTTCTTTATCTCGATCAGCAGTTCCCTGGCTTTTTCTTTATTCTGCGGTGTTGCCGTCCTTGATGTGATCACATCCTGCAAAAGCCTTACGCCGTCTTTGAGATTGGTATCGGTTTCCATATATATCGCTGCTATCACATAATCGAGTGTGGTGGAATTCATTCCCGCATAAGGCGGAGTCTCTCCGGCCCTTGCCTTGATGAATCCTTCCGCTGCCGTTATCAGGTATTCCTTTTCGGCATCCTGCATGGCTTTCAGTTTATCTTTATCCTTCTCGCCTTTTTGTATGGCATCTTCGCGCATGCCTCTGTACAGCCAGGCAGCCCTCAGACAGATATAGGCTTTCTCACTGTTCTTCGCCAGTCTGACCATGGCATTGGCCAGTGCCATCTTGTATCTTAGCACTGCATCCTCGTAGCTTATGGTCTCGGGAAGATCCCTGTTCTGCGGTTTGAAATTCTTCCTGATATTTTCATTAAGAAGCTTTCTGTGCGTCGGAGCCAGAGCCGCAAAGTATCTTGTCAGCACGGCATAACCGCAGTCTGTACAGAAGATGACATCATATTTGCTCACGTCTATCCCTTCATAGACCGGCCTCAGATCGATATCATGGCCTGTGCATTTAAGCGTAGTCCTGGCCAGACGCTGTTTAAACTTGCGCTGACACACGGGGCATTCGAATTCCTTTTCCATAAGGAAGTCTTTTTCTTCCTTTTTTTTGGGCTGGTCCGAAACACCCTCCTGCTCATCATTCTTATGTTCTTCTTCGTATATGGTATCTATTTTCTTAAGGTTTCCAAGGCCCAGTGCTTCCAGGCCGTCAAGTATCCCCATTCTTTATGTCCTCCCCGGGATCAAAGCTTAAACGAGCTCTTGAGTCCCACTATCCTGTTAAATACGGGTGCACCCTCTTTGGAATCCTTATAGTCCACGCAGAAAAATCCCTGTCTAACGAACTGGAAGGATTCATAGGCTTTGGCGTCCTTAAGCGCCGGCTCAGCCATGCAGCTTTCAAGAACTTTTATGGAATCGGGATTGACATTCACATTGCCGTTCTCGTCATATACCCCTTTTTCCTCATCAACAAGATTTTCATAAAGGCGTACGGTACACTTAAGCGCATCCTTTGCGGGCACCCAGTGTATCGTGCCCTTCACCTTTCTTCCGGGATCCGGTCCGCCCTGCTTTGTAAGCGGATCATAGGTGCAGTGCACAGTCGTTACTTTTCCGTTCTCGTCCTTCTCGTAGCTTTCGCACTTAACGAAATATGCGCTCATAAGACGTACCTCGTTGCCGGGATACAGTCTGTAATACTTCTTGGGAGGCTCCTCCATAAAGTCATCACGGTCGATGTACAATTCTCTTCCGAAGGGAACCTTGCGGCTTCCGAGGGATTCGTTCTCTAAGTTATTGGGTATCTCCAGTTCCTCGTATTCTCCCTCAGGATAATTATCTATTACAAGCTTGATAGGATCGAGCGCTACCATCATCCTGGGTCTTGAAAGCTTCAGATCCTCGCGTACGCAATACTCGAGCATTGCCATATCGCAGGATGCATTGGCTTTTGAAAGCCCTGAGAGTTCTACAAATCTCTTGATTGATTCCGGTGTATATCCGCGTCTTCTCAGAGCTGCGATGGATACCAGTCTCGGATCGTCCCAGCCGTCAACTATTCCGTCTTCCACCAGCTTCTTTATATAACGCTTGCCGGTCACCACATTAGTCAGATACATCTTGGCAAACTCGATCTGACGGGGCGGCTTCTCGAAACCTACTTCCTTTACTACCCAGTCATACAGCGGTCTGTGATCCTCAAACTCCAGAGTGCAGAGCGAATGGGTGATGCCTTCGAAAGCATCCTCAAGGGGATGAGCGAAATCATACATCGGATAGATGCACCATGCATCACCGGTATTGTGGTGCGTCATATGCGCAACCCTGTAGATAACCGGATCCCTCATGTTCATATTGGGGGAAGCCATGTCTATGCGCGCTCTGAGCACCTTCTCACCGTCGGCATATTTCCCTTCCTTCATCTCGGTGAAGAGCTTCAGGTTCTCCTCTATGCTGCGCTCCCTTGAAGGATCCTCTTTACCGGGATTCTCGAAATCCCCTCTGGAGTCCTTTATCTCATCGGCGCTTAGATCAGACACATATGCCTTTCCTTTTTCTATGAGCTTTACGGCACATTCATACATGCGTCCGAAATAATCCGAAGCAAAGAACAGTCTGTCCTCAAAGTCCGCTCCCAGCCACTTCACGTCTTCCTTTATGGATTCCACAAATTCCGACTTTTCCTTGGTAGGGTTGGTATCGTCAAAACGAAGATTGAACTTGCCGCCATACTGCTTGGCAAAGCCGTAGTTGGTAAGTATGCTCTTGGCATGACCTATATGAAGATAACCGTTGGGTTCCGGCGGGAATCTGGTATGCACTGTATCATACACCCCCTCAGCCAGATCCTTGTCGATCTCTCTTTCAATAAAATTCCTGGATTCTTTTACTTCTTCCTTAACTTCCTCTTTGATCTCTTCGCCCATATCGTCTCCCTGTTCTCCTAATCTCCTTCAGCCGTTCATTACAGACTTCTTCATTCCGAAGGCACTAAGGCATTTTTGATATTCCCAAACATTATACAGATAGTCCCGTTGAAAAGTCAATCGGCTTCCGCCTCTTCGGGCTCTACCCCGTACTTCTCACATTCTTCTTCCACGATCTGTTTCATCGTGGCAGTATCAATCTCATCAGTCCTGGTGGCCTGCGCCGTTTCACCCACTTCCGACTCCGCTGCATACTTATCAAAATCTTCCCGCTTGGTCTTTAGTATCTCCATCATCCTCTCATCGATGGCGTTCTGGGTAAGCAGCCTGTATACGAGGACGCTCCTGGCCTGTCCCATCCTGTAAGCCCTGGCCACTGCCTGATCTTCGATTGAAGGTTTTATCTGTGGCTCGCAGAATACCACTACGCTGGCAGACTGTATGTTTAGACCGACACCTCCGCTTATCACCTGGCTCATTATCACCGCTCCGGCTGCTGCGCCTTCGAATTCATCTATCAGCCCCTGCCTGTCGGCTGCGGGTACCGAGCCGTCAATGCGGCATACAAAAGGCGCTTTATCTTCAAGCATGGTCCTTACACGATCCAGCACTTCCAGAAAGTAAGAGAACACCAATAGCTTGCGTCCTTCTTCCATAGCCTGTTCCCAGAGTTCCATGAAGCGCTCGGCCTTTGAGGAATCCTCTGCCTTCCACACCGCATATCTGAGAGGCATGAAACTCCTCCGACTCTTTAACAGCGCGCCTCTGTAACACTCCTTCTCCTTATCCGTCATCCTGCACCATTCGTCACTCTCGACCAAAGGCGGCAGTTCCTTCAGCACATCCTCCCTCTGTCTTCTCAGATAGACAGGTGCAACGGTCTTCCTGTACAGCTCCGGGCGGCTTAAGGTTCCGGGCTTCTTAAGTTCACCTGCCACTCCGGGATTCAGCGCTTCCACAAGACCGTTCATTTCCTCTACTTTATTCTCCAGTGGAGTACCGCTCATGAAGATCACGTATTCCGACATATCAGCATACTTCAGCACCGACTTGGTACGCTGCGCTGCCCTGTTCTTCACATAATGCGCTTCGTCCACCACCAGCATGTCGATGATCATGCCTTCAGGCAGTTCCAGCTTCTTCACCGTCTCATAAGTAGTAACGGCTATGCCGCCTTCCTTTATCCACTGTTCGAATTCCTCTCCCCTGTCAGAGCCGTATATCGCAAGCACTTCCATCTTTGAATGTTTGGGTATCTCGCGGCTCCAGTTGGTCAGCACGCTTAAAGGACAGATCACGAGAAAATACTTTCCGCCCTGTGCTTTCAGATGCGCAATGGCTGCTATGGCCTGTATGGTCTTGCCCAGACCCATGTCGTCACCCAGCAGCACCCTTCCTCTTGAAAGTATATACTTGGTACCGAAATCCTGATAAGGTCTTAAGCGTGATACCATGAGACTTAAGTCGGGTTCGAACTTTTCTATCTCCTCTGCCATTTCTTCAGGCAGGGCATATTTTAATTTTTCTTCACCAAAGTTTAGCTTCTTCTTACCGCCGCTCTCCCGCAGCACATACTCCAGCGTCGTATAAAAGTCGGCGCTGTTCGTCGTAAACCTTTTGAACGAATTCTTCGTAGCATCAGTGAATACCGCATGATACTTATCTTCAAGGCTCTTCCATTCTTTATACTGCGTACTCGATACCAGCGTTTTCAGCTCGTCACTGATACTCTTTGAGCGTTCTTTGGTCTCCTTATTCGAGAACACGTAACCCAGCATGCTCTGCCCGGTCTTCGAATACTCTCTTGCCTGACCTGTCTTAAGTTCCAGGACCGAAGCCGCCTTAGCAGCCGCCTTGAATATGTCTTCTGCGCTGCCGTATTCGTCCACAGCAGCGATCAGACCTTTCTCATCACCGTCAGCCGAAGAAGCATCGATAAAAAAACGATAGTCATCGGACAGCATGTTTTTCAGTTTCATCACTGCCAGTATGGCCTTCTGCGCAGACTCGGCTCCTATGCCTTTTATCCTGGTCAGCTCCGCCTGGTTCTTTCCGGCAAGCGCACCGGCATTGTTGATGCCCGCTTCCTCAAAAGCCGAAAGCTTCAGTTCCGGATCGATGTTCTTGAGATTTTCAAGCGGAGTCTCATGCAGCAGCTTTTTAACACCTGCTTCCTTTATCCTTTTATAACGCAGGTTTATCTCCGATCTCAGACTCTCTTCCTTGGACGAAAGACTGCGGAGCTTTCCCGCCAGTTCTTCCGCATCCTGCAATGCTTTTTTGTTCTCGCCTATCTCCTTAAAACTGATCATACACTGACCTCTTTTCTTCCCGGCTTTAATGCCTCTCCGAATTCCGCCAACAGTATCGCAATAAATACCAGAGCGCAGCCTGCAAGCTGCCTCATGCTCAGATGTTCATTCAGTATCAGCCAGCCTCCCAGCACGCAGAATACCGATTCGAAACTCATCATCAGCGAAGCAAGGGTGGGCTGCACATTTTTCTGACCTACGATCTGCAGTGTATAAGCCACACCGCAGGAAAGAATGCCCGCATACAGTATAGAACCCCAGGCATCAGGCGCCGTCATCAGCCCCATCAGTCCGCCCTCTGCCTCAGCCCATTTGCCTCTCTCAAGTATGAGCATGGGAAAAGCTGAGAGTATACCGCATACAAGAAACTGTATGGCCGCCATGCGCACTCCGTCCACGTCCGCCACGAAACGGTCTATAAGTATTATCTGTACCGCAAAAGCAAGAGCGCTTAACAGTAACAGTATATCAGGCGTGGAAATGCCAAGGCTCCCGCTTATGCTCAGCATATATATGCCGGACATGGCAAGCAGCACTGCTGTCCATATATGAAGACCGCTCTTCTTTCCCATGAAAAAACTTATGACCGGAACGAGTATCAGATAGCAGGCTGTGATGAAGCCGGCTTTTCCGGCACTGTGTCCGTAGGTGATGCCCAGCTGCTGCAGATTGGTCGCAAGGAACAGGACTATCCCGATCAGGCTTCCGTAAAGATACAGCTTCTTACTCTCTTTTTTTTCTTTAGGTTTCTGACCGTAGCCGAGTCTGTCCAGGAGTTTGATGACAGGAACAAGAACGGCCGCACCGATAACGTTGCGGACCGCATTGAAAGTAAAAGGGCCCACGGCATCGCCGCCGGCCGATTGCGCCACAAAGGCGAAACCCCATATTGCCGCTGTCAGCAGCAACAGGAGTGAATATTTCATAGTCTTGGACATATAAGCTTACGCCTCCAGAACTGCGTTAAGGAAATTCCTGGTCCTCTCGGCCTTGGGGTTCGTAAAGATCTCTTCAGGCGTGCCTTCCTCGGCAATAATGCCATCCGCCATAAAGAGCACCCTGTCAGCCACCTCTCTCGCAAAGCCCATCTCATGAGTCACGCAGAGCATGGTCATTCCCGACTCTGCCAGTTCTTTCATAACTTTCAGCACATCACCCACGAGCTCCGGATCGAGAGCTGAAGTAGGCTCATCAAAGAGCATTATTTCCGGATTCATGGCCAGAGCCCTGGCTATAGCCACACGCTGCTGCTGTCCGCCGGAAAGCCTGCTGGGATATTCATTTGCTTTTTCCGAAAGTCCCACACGGTCAAGCAGCTCTTTTGCCCTTTCCTCAACCTCTTCTTTCTTTTCCTTCTTTACGATAACAGGCGCTTCACATACATTCTGAAGCACCGTCTTATGAGGGAAGAGATTGAAACGCTGGAACACCATGCCCATCTCAAGCAGCAGCTCCTGCTGCTTCTCACGGGGCAGCTTGTCAACCGTATGATCATTCTCCCTGTGAAGGAAAAGTTCGTCACGTATAAAGATCTTTCCGCTGGTAATCTTTTCCAGCTGGTTTAAGGATCTTAAGAAGGTTGATTTACCGGCGCCGGAAGGCCCGATGATACAGATCACCTCGCCCTTCTTAACGGAGAGGTTAATGTCCTTAAGCACTTCGAGAGTTCCGAAGCGCTTGCTGACATGTTCGGTTTTCAGTATGTATTCGTATTGATCGCTCACGGCAGCCTCCTATTCGTAAACGGAAAACTTCTTCTCGATCTTGTCAAAGATGAATCCGAAGAAAGCAGTGATCACAAGGTATATCACAAGCGCCGGTATGAATACCAGATACGAACCTTCGGAAGTCATTATATTCTTTGACACAGTGGTAATGTCCATCAGTGAGATCGCAAAGACCAGTGACGCATCCTTTAACACCATGATGAATTCGTTGCTCACGTTGGGTATCATGCGTCGTATGGACTGGGGTATGATGATGCGTGTCATGGTCTGGCCGTATGACATGCCCAGAGCCTTGGCCGCCTCGAACTGTCCCTTGTCTATTGACTGTATCGCGCTTCTTACGATCTCGGCACAGTATGCGCCGGAGTTCAGCGCAAAGGCTATAAGGGCCGCCACAAATGCTCCCTTATATACCGCTTCCGCATCATTTACTCCGAACAGATCCCTCCACGCGAAGCCGAAGATACCCGGTACCGTAAAGTACACTACGAAGATCTGTATCAGCAGCGGGGTTCCCCTGAAGAAGAAGATATAAGCTCCCGATAATTTGGACAGTATCTTCTTTTTACTGATCTTGCCGAGGGCAAGCAGGGTACCCAGAAGCACACCGAAGAGAACGGTAAGCGTCGTTAAAGTGATCGTAAGCTTTGCGCCGTGCATCAGGTTCTCGCCGACACCCAGCATCCTGTAGGTATAATTCACCATCTGGCCTACAACCTTCATGGCGCCTTCATCAGCGGGATATACTTTGCCGAGGAAGCCCACGTAGCGTTCGCTCATCACATTCGCGCCCGAGGTTGACAGGGACGCGTAATTGATGATGAACAGACTGTTGTAGGTGACAGTCACTCTTTTTCTCGTACTGTTTGCATCGGCATCGATCATCTTCTGCATCTCGGGAGAAGTCTGGGTCATAAGCGCTTCACGCCCGGGCTTCAGTATTCCCAGTATGATGCAGATAAGGATGATCACTGCTGCCGTGATTATCTTGCCGGAATGTTTTTTCAGTTCCGCTTTTTTCATCGGTCTTTATCTCCGTGATTTATTGTGCAGCTCCAAACCAGTAATCATAGGTTTCCTTGATGAAGCCTTCATCTTCCAGTTCTTTCAGTGCCTGATTGATGGCTGCCTGAAGTCCTTCGTTTCCGGGAGCCATTGCTATACCGAACTGCTCGGGCTCGGACTGATCTTCATATACGATCTTGAAAGCATCAGAGCTGTTGATGTAACCGTCTGCAACTGTACTGTCTACAACGACTGCATCCACTTCACCGTTCTGAAGCTGGGTAAAGCAGCTTGTAACCTTCTCATTTGCAACGATCTGTATATCGATGGTGCCTGTTGACTTATAATCGCTCATGAGTATATCTGAAGTAGTCTCCTTCTGAAGAGCGATGGACATTCCGTCCAGATCGTTGAAAGAATTAACCTGCTTGCTGTCATCCTTAAGCAGAACCACTGCCTGATAGTTGTTGATATAAGGTGTAGAGAAGATCATTGTCTCCTGACGCTCAGGCGTGATGGTTACGGCAGAACATACAACATCGTAGTTTACGCCTATGCCTGCAAAGATACCGTCCCATGCGGTATTGATGATATTTACCTTAAGTCCCAGCTTATCGGCAACTGCAGTGATGATGTCCACATCATAGCCCTTGGGTGTGGTACCGTCTTCCGCAAAATCCTCAAAGGGAGGATAACCAACCTCACAGCCAACATTCAGTACGCCGTCGCTCATGAGTGTTGCTGCGGATATGTCTATTGCCGGCTTGCTTTCCTGTGTTGTGGCAGTATCCTGTGTCTGTGCAGTCTCAACCTTGTCTCCGCAGGCTGAGAGCCCGAACAGCATTACTGCTGAACAGATCAGTGTCAAAACTTTCTTTTTCATAACTTATCTCCTTTTTCTCCCTTGATAATATAATAGGACAAACCAGAAGTTTGCCCCATTGCAAAACCGCACCTAATATACCAAAATACAGCGGATACGTCAAGATAGCATCAAGTGTCCAAAAAAGGCGGCCGTTAAAGGCCGCCCTCTTATCAGTTCTTATTGCTGGTGATCACTACACCCTCGGGCTTGTTCTTCTCGTTGTTGACAACGCCGTCAGGGAAGTTCTCGTCATAGTTTACCAGGTCATCCAGAAGTTTCGGTATGTTGATGTCCATGGTCTCATCTGTAAACTGACAGGTACCAACTTTTCTGTGACCGCCGCCGCCGTATTTAAGCATCAGCGCGCCTACATCCACATGACTGGTCTTGTTCAGTATGCTGTAGCCTGTTGCGCAGGAGCAGCCCTGGCCGCCCTTACCGCTTACTATCCAGCAGGATATATTCTGCTCGGGATACATGCTGTAGATCATGAAACGATTGCCCGAATAAATGGGATCCACGCCTCTTAAGTCGGAAATGATCACGTCCTTTTCCACTCTGGTATGAGCGTTTACCATCTCTTTGAACTTGGCAGCCTGCTCGCGGTAAACTTCTATTCTCTCTACCACATCGGGAAGTGCCAGCACTTCGTCGGTATTCATGGTACGGATGGCTTCCATCAGAACTTCCATCAGACGATAGTTAGGTATCGTGAAGTTCCTCCATCTGCCGAGACCTGTTCTCGGATCCATCAGAAGCCCCACAAGTATCCAACCCTGGGGATTCTGTATCTCATCTATGGTAAGATTACCGGAATCGACTTTATCCACCGCTTCCATCATATCATCAAAATGGGCGAATCTCTTCTCTCCGCCGTAATACTCATATATTATGCGGGCGCATGAAGGAGTGATCCTGCTCTCTCCCTTATACTTTCCTTCCAGTTCATTTCTCTCAAACTCGCTGGAATGATGGTCAAACCACAGTCCGCAGCCTTCCACAAAGGGAACATTGGCAAGGCAGTCATTCTCATCGATCTCGATAAGTCCATCCTGCAGATCCTTGGGATGCACGAATTTCCAATGATCGATAATCCCCGCCTCCAGCAACAGCGTACCGCATGCGAGTCCGTCAAAATCGGAACGTGTGATCAATCTCATTGCCATAATTCATACCCCTCTCGTACAAAATATTTACACCACCTAACATAGTACAATATAAATCCGAAACTTGCAAGATTAAGTTTCACCGCCAAGCAGCGCATATATCTCTTCGCTTCCCTGCTTGGTCTCCGAGGAAAATGCTATCAGGATCCCGTCTTTATCCATGCCGAGGGTCTCTCTTACCAGCTTCTTCTGTTTCTCGGTCTGGCTTCTCTTTATCTTGTCAAGTTTGGTGGCTATTACCACCGGTGTATAGCCGTTATCGACTATCCAGTCGTACATCAGCTTATCGTTGGCATTGGGTTCATGCCTGATATCTACCAGCAGGAAAACTCTCTTTAGCGAGGCGGATGTATTCAGGTAACGTTCCACCATCCGTCCCCATTTGGCCGATTCTTCCCTGCCGGCTTTTGCATAGCCGTATCCCGGAAGATCCACAAGATAGAAGCTGTCGTTTACATTATAAAAATTCAGCGTCTGTGTCTTCCCCGGCTGTGAAGAAGTGCGTGCCAGATTTTTCCTGTTCAGCAGCGCATTGATAAGTGAGGATTTTCCCACATTGCTTCTGCCCGCGAATGCATACTCGGGTTTGTCGCTTGCGGGTATAGCGCTGTTTATCCCACATACCGTTTCCAGTTCTGCTTTGACTATCTTCATATCTTATTTCCTGAATGCCAGCGGGATCACTTCGTCCATCTTCTTAACGTAGATGAGTTCCACTCCGTCGGTGATCTCCTTATCTATCTCTTCCACATCCCTTTTATTCTCAAAGGGTACCAGCACCGTCTTTATCCCCAGAGTCTTGGCCGCCAGTATCTTCTCCTTCAGGCCGCCTACAGGCATCACCCTGCCCCGGAGTGATATCTCACCGGTCATTGCCAGATCTCTTCTTACCTTAGTCCCGCTTATGGCTGAAAGCACGGCAGTCGCCATGGTTATGCCGGCGCTGGGGCCGTCCTTGGGTACTGCGCCTTCGGGAATATGGATATGTATGTCATTCTTCTGGAAGAAGTCTGCCTCTATGCCGTACTTCTTACTGATGCTTCTTACATAGGAAATCCCGGCCATTGCGGATTCCTTCATTACGTCTCCGAGCTGGCCAGTAAGCTCTATATCGCCTTTTCCGGGCATGATGTTCACTTCTATCTGCAGAGTATCTCCGCCCACACTGGTCCAGGCCAGGCCTCTTACTATACCCACTTCATCGCGGCCGTTCAGTTCCTCTTTGGGGAAACGTATCTTTCCTAAATACTTCTCAAGATTCTTTCCCGTTATCCTAATGGTCTTTTTTACTTCATTCTTCCTGCGGCCCCTGCCGGGCTTCTTATTCTTCAGTATCTCTACCGCTGTCTTCCTGCAAAGCTTGTCAAGCTCTCTTTCCAGCTGTCTTACTCCGGCTTCCCTGCAGTAACAGTCTATGATCAGCCTGATGGCTGTATCGCTGATGACGAGTTCCGACAGTCCTATACCATTCTTTTCATATACCTTTTTGATCAGATGTTCCTTAGCGATATGGAACTTCTCATTAGAGGTATAGCCTGCTATCTCTATGATCTCCATCCTGTCCAGTAAGGGCCTTGGTATCGTGCCGTCATCATTGGCCGTAGCAACGAAAAGCACGTCTTTCAGATCCAGCGGCAGTTCCAGATAATGATCCCTGAAATTCCGGTTCTGCTCGGAATCCAGCACTTCCAGCATTGCGGAAGCTATATCCGAATGATAATCCTGCCCCATCTTGTCTATCTCATCAAGCAGCATCAGCGGATCCCTGACTCCTGCCTGCTTAATGCCGTTAGCAACGCGTCCCGGCATTGCTCCCACATAGGTCTTCCTGTGACCGCGTATCTCGGCTTCATCCCTTACACCGCCAAGGCATATGCGTACATAAGGCTTACCCGTAGCTTCTGCTATGGACTTTGCGATGGATGTCTTACCGGTTCCCGGAGGTCCCACCAGACAGAGTATGGGACTCTGTCCCAGACTTGTCAGGCTTCTGACCGCCAGATATTCCAGTACCCTTTCCTTTACATCCTTAAGTCCGTAATGGTCTCTCTCCAGTATATCCCTTGCTTTCTCTATATCGATGAGCTTATCGTGATCCGGCGAAGTCTTATCCCATGGCATCTCCAATATGGTCTCCACATAGGAACGTATCACCGAACTCTCCGGTGATGCATAACCGTTCTGTTCGAGATGCTTTATCTCCTTGCTCAGTTTCTTCTTTACTTCTTCGGGAGCCTTCAGTTCCTCCGCAGCTTTTTTATATTGCTCTATCTCGCTGAGTTCTTCGTCTTCCTCGCCCAGCTCGTTCCTGATATATTCCATCTGCTCCCTCAGCAGATACTCTTTCTGATGCTGGTCCACCTGACGACTGATATTCTCGGACAGCTCCCTGCGCTGTCTGGTGATCTGAGCCTCTTTGGTCAGTATCTTCAGCAGCTCTTTTGCTCTCTCGTTTATGTCTTCGGTATCAAGTATTTTCTGTTTATCCTCTTCGGGCATAGGCATGTTCCCGCAGATGCGGTCTGCTATGCTTCCCAGATCCCTGCTCTTCTTTATGCTGGCAAGGAAACGCAGATCGACCATGCCGAATTCCTTGCAGAAATTCTCAAAGAATTCCAGTATCTCCCTTCTTTCTGCCTCAGCCGCATCACCGCTGTTGGTCCCGCAGTCGCTGACTTCCCGTATACCCGCAGTGATATAAGGCGCAGAGTCTGCATCAAGGGACATGATCCTTCCCCTCTTCAGCCCGTAAACCTGTATACGAACCATACCGTTGCCAAGCCGCAGCATCTGCTGTACCTCGGCAACCGTACCTGTCTTTGCTATTTCGTTTTTTTCGGGAACGGCCGTATCTTCTCCGCTGCGGCCTACCATGAATATTTTCTGTTCAGAAACCAAAGCAGCCTCTACCGCCTGTACAGACTGCTTTTTCTCCAGATCGAACTGCATTGATGCGCCGGGAAATAAGGTAAGCTCCCGGACGAATACCACGGGCATTTCACCGCGGCCTGTTTTTATTTTTTTCTGTGCCATTTTATGCTCTTAACAATTTCTTGCGAGGCTTCTCCTTATCTCCGGATACCTTATGCTCCCTGTAGGTAAGCTTGGGTTCCTCCTGCTTGTCTATCGCAGCCTTGGTGATCGTGCAAGTTGCTATCGTATCGTCCGAAGGTATGCGGTACATGATATCCAGCATGGTATCTTCAAGTATGGAGCGCAAGCCTCTTGCTCCTATCTTTCTCTCAAGCGCCTTCTCGGCTATGGCCTCGATGGCGTCATCTTCAAATATCAGTTCCACCTCGTCCATCTCAAACAGTCTCTGATACTGCTTGATCAGGGCGTTCTTGGGCTCGGTAAGTATGCGTACCAGCGCAGCCTTGTCAAGTCCGTCAAGTACTACGCCCACAGGAACACGTCCGACAAATTCGGGTATCAGACCGAACTTGATCAGATCCTGAGGTGTTACGCTGTGCAGCAGCTTGGAGATGTCCTCTTCGTTCTTGCCGCTTATCTCGGCAGAGAAACCGATGGACTTCTTATTCAGTCTGTCACCGATTATCTTCTCCAGGCCGTCAAAAGCTCCGCCGCAGATGAAGAGTATGTTCGTGGTATCAATCTGCAGCAGTTCCTGCTGGGGATGCTTCCTGCCTCCCTGAGGCGGAACCGAAGCCAGTGTACCTTCTATGATCTTCAAAAGCGCCTGCTGTACGCCCTCACCCGAAACATCTCTGGTGATGGAAACATTCTCGCCTTTTTTTGTGATCTTGTCTATTTCGTCAATGTAAATGATACCGAGCTGTGCGCGTTCGATATTGTTGTCAGCTGCCTGTATGAGCTTTAAGAGTATGTTCTCCACATCCTCGCCCACATAGCCCGCCTCTGTAAGCGTTGTCGCATCAGCTATCGCAAAAGGTACACCTAGTATGCGCGCCAGTGACTGGGCCAGATAAGTCTTACCGGATCCCGTAGGTCCTACCATAATGATATTGCTCTTCTGCAGCTCCACATCATCCTTGGTCTTCGTGGCAGTCACTCTCTTGTAATGATTGTATACCGCAACGGCCAGGGATCTCTTGGCATCATCCTGACCTATAACGTAGCTGTCAAGAAATTCCTTTATCTCAACGGGCTTTAAAAGATTGATCTCGAACTCATCAAGAGCATCTTCATCATATCCGCCGAATTCCTCGCCCTCAGAGATTATCTCGGAGCATACGCCAACACATTCATCACAGATATATATGCCTTCAGGCCCTGCGATGAGCCTGTGGACTGCGTCCTGTGCCTTACCGCAAAATGAACATTTTATCTTTCTCGGATCTATGATCTTACCTGCCATTTTTACTTTCCTTTTTCATTATCTGCCTGCGGTCTCTTATAGATCACTTCATCGATCAGACCGTAAGCCTTAGCTTCCTCTGCCGTCAGCCAGTTATCCCTGTCGGTATCGCCTACAACATCTTCATATTTCTTACCGCAGTTTTCCGCAAGTAAGCGGTTCAGCTTTTCCTTGGTATGAAGGATGTGTTTAGCGGCTATCTCTATCTCGGTAGCCTGTCCCTGAGCTCCGCCTAAAGGCTGGTGTATCATTATCTCGGCATTGGGAAGCGCATAACGCTTGCCCTTTGCGCCGCCTGCCAGCAGGAAGGCTCCCATGCTGGCTGCCATGCCTATGCAGTTGGTGGAAACATCACACTTGATGAACTGCATGGTATCATATATAGCCATACCTGCAGTCACGCTTCCTCCGGGGGAATTGATATAGAGCTGGATATCCTTATCGGGATCCTCTGCTTCAAGGAACAGCAGCTGCGCTACCACAAGGCTAGCGGTTACTTCAGTCACTTCACTGCCCAGGATTATGATCCTGTCCTTTAACAGTCTTGAATAGATATCATATGACCTTTCCCCGCGGCTGGTCTGCTCCACGACCATAGGGACCAGTTCATTGTAAATGTCATGATTTATCATTTTTCTACCGCCTTTTCAACTATGAAATCAAGTGCTTTGGTTATCAGTGCATCCTTGCGTATTAGCTTGTCATCTTCGGGACGGATGGCTTCTTTGAGCTTATCTGCTTCCATTCCGTACTCGTCAGCCATTTCCTTTATGGTCTTCTCATAATCCTCATCGCTTACGCTCATGCCCTCTGCCTTTGCAACTGCCTCGAGCACCAGTCTGGACTTGATCCTCTTCTCTGCCGAAGGTCTTGACTGCTCCATCATCTTTTCTTCATCGAGTCCGGTGAACATGAAATACTGCTTAAGTGTAAGTCCCTGCATCATCAGCTGCTGTGCAAACTCATCAAGAGATCTTCTCATCTGGGTCTTGATCATTGCTTCGGGTACATCCATCTCTGCATCTTCCAGGATCTTTGCAATTACCGCATCTTCCTTCTTCTTTCTTACATCAGCTGCTTTCTTCTTCTCCAGCTTCTCTTTCAGATCCTTCTTGTAATCGTCAACTGAATCAAAGCCTGCATCATCTGCAAAATCATCATCCAGCTCGGGAACCTGCTTCTCCTTGATCTCATGGATACGGCACTTGAATACTGCAGCCTTGCCTGCCAGATTGTCTGCATGATAATCTTCGGGGAAGGTAACATTTACATCAAAATCTTCCTCAAGCTTATGACCTATGATCTGCTCCTCAAAGCCGGGGATAAAGCTGCCTGATCCGATGGTAAGCGAATGGTTCTCACCCTTGCCGCCTTCAAAAGCCTCACCGTCGACAAAACCTTCATAATCAATGATCGTGATATCGCCGTCACGCACTTCGCGCTCTACGGATACCATTCTTGCCTGCTCGTCTCTCTCCCTGTTGATCGCTGCTTCCAGTTCCTCATCGGAGACTTCGCTGTCGATCTTCTCGATCTCAACACCTGCGTATTTTCCTATCTTAGCTTCAGGGTTAAGAGCAGCTTCCGCAGTGAAGATAAAAGGCTTGCCTGCTTCAAGCTGTACCACATCAATGTTCTCGGGGCTGGAAACTATCTCTTCTTCACACTCGTCATAGGTCTTTGACCATGCCTCGGGGATGCAGATATCCGCAGCCTCTCCGAAGAAGAAATCCTTGCCGTACATCTTCTCTATCATCTGCCTGGGCACTTTTCCCTTTCTGAATCCGGGAATGCTTATCTTGTTCTTATTCTTCTTAAATGCACTTTCCACTGCCTTTTCGAATTCCTCGACAGGCACTTCTATCGTGAATTTAGCCATATTGTGCTCAAGCTTTTCCATCTTTGCGCTCATTAAAAATATCCTCCAAGAAAATTATTATACGGATCCGCCACAAACGGCGGCACAACAAAATATTATATCACAAAAAAAGGCGCAGGTCAATGCGCGCCAAAAGGCTGCTCCCCTTGGGGAGAAGCTGTCGCCGCAGGCGACTGATGAGGGGCCGGTCTTTTACTTACTGCTCAGATACTCCTCAAAAAACTCCGTAGCCCTGTGTTCCGAATAGTTCTTGGTCAGATCTATATTACATATGGCTCCGAGGTCTATGCTCACGTTCTTCGCCAGTACCCTGCCTTCCAGCACCGCCGTTGAACCCACATTAACGTTGCCTTCCACATCCAGGTCGCCTCTTACCGCTCCGTTCACATCAGCGCTTCCGGCCTTCACATTTCCTATGATGGTCACACCGCTGCCTATTGACAGATGATCGAGACACTCTATGTTGCTCTCGATCAGACCGTCATTAAGCTCTATGCTGCCCACCTTCAGATCATGTCCTTTTATGGAACCTTCCAGTTCAAGCGTTCCCTCGATCTGTACGTTACCGTCAACCTCACCGGCCAAAAGAAGATCGCCGTCCGATATCACATCGCCGGTGATCCTCATACCTTTGGGAATATAACTCTTTTCCATAAGCAACCCCGCCATAACAGTTTATTGTAAACCAACCACTGTTTACTATACCACAAAGCCCGGAGCAGGTCAATCAGTGTCAATCAGGGGGACGGTTCCGCGGTTGAAAAGTATTTCAACCGCGGAACCGTCCCCCTGATTGACAATCTTGATTGACTTGAGTTATGAGGGGATTCAGATAGCTTCATGAAAAGTTCTGCTTATAACATCCGCCTGCTGTTCGGGCGTGAGCTTTATGAAGTTTACCGCATAACCCGATACACGGATGGTCAGCTGCGGATAGTTCTCGGGATGCTGCTGCGCATCTAAGAGCGTGTCCCTGTTCAGCACGTTCACATTCAGATGATGTCCGCCCTTTGCTGCGTATCCGTCAAGTAAAGAAACAAGATTGTTAACCTGTGCATTTGATCCGTTCATATCATTTACCTCCTGTCTTTGTCATAAGGCTTCTCCCCTTGGGGAGAAGCTGTCGCCGCAGGCGACTGATGAGGGGTTCCTTGCCCTTCTGTTAACCATATCTTATCATTTATATGCAAAAAATCCGTAACATCTGTTACGGATCATGAAAATTTCCCAAAGATATCTTCCGTTTTCCTCCGACCTCAGTACAGCCCCTCCAGCCTGTCCATATCCACTATCTTCACAGCTTCCCTGTCTACGCTGATCAGCCCGTCTTTCTGCATGTTCATCAGTTCCCTTGAAAGTGAGGGCCTTGCAACGCCCAGGAAATCTGCCAGATCTTCCCTGTTCATCCCGAGCTTAACCCGTCCGGCCGCATCCATATTGTCAAGAAAATATATAGCCAGCTTTTCCTTAAGGCTCGTGGAGCTCAAAAGATGCAGCTTCTTGGTCATGGAGAAATTTCTGCCCGCAAGTATTTCCAGCAGATTCCTTGTGATCATCTGATGATGTCCGCAGGCATTTTCACAGAAGCCGTAGAAAAACTTCCAGGGTATCATTATCACCCTGCTCTTCTTCATGGCTATCGCATCATACCAGTAATGCGACTGGCCTGAAAACAGGAAAGCTTCACCGAAAACATCACCGGGTTCCACCGTATAGAGCAGATTCCTTTTGCCGGAAGCAAAGCTCTTTTCCAACGCTACTTCCCCGTGCTCCAGTATAAAGATATTGCTTGGCGTCTCACCTTCCGAAAAAACCGCCTCCTGGGGACAGAGTTCCCGGGTGACGGCTCTTGAGCATTTAAGCATCTTTTCAACTTCTTTTTTTTCTATATCGGCAAAGAGATCCATATCCCACCTTATTCCTCTGTAAGCGGCACGTAATATTCTTCACCGGTCTCCAGATTCATGCAGCCCAGCCTGCTGGAACGGTTATTGAGCGCCATGCCGCAATCCATATCAATGACCTTGTAGCCGCGGTATTTTCTGCTCTTGAAGATTATGCCTCTTCCATTTTCATCCGATATGCCAAGTCTCTGGGTAAATATATGACCTACTATGTAAGTATCGCCTATGTAGCCGAAGGGCCTGTAGCCCGTATCCTGATTGGGATCGCCCTCCATCTCAAAGAGTGAATCCCAGACTATGCTTTCCGCCTGCTTGGGTGTCACATCTTTAAGGAATATTTCCTTTCCGAAATGCTTTGATAAGGAATACGAATGGGAGATATGATATGAAGTCTTACCGACCTTTATCCTCTTGATCAGCCTGAGGGATGCCAGATATTCTTCGATCTCGTCCTGTTCTTCCTGACTCAGCGCAAAGAACTGGTCATGGGTTGCCTTGCCGCCGTTGGCGGGATGTGTCCAAAGCTCATAAGGGCTTAAGTGCTCGCCGCGATCCAGCGGATCTATCTCCCCGTTCTCTACCTTCCTCTGATACCTTATCGCCTGCAGCATCATCAGCTCATGATTGCCGAGAAAGAGTTCCACATTATCGCGCTTCATTATATCCTGTATAAGACGTATTCCTTCGTCGCCGCGGTCTATAACATCCCCGACAACATACAGCTGATCCTCGTCGCTGAATTCAATGAGCTTCAGCATCCTCAGGAATGGCTCGTAATATCCGTGTATATCGCTTAATACAAAAGTCCTCATCTACACCATCTCCACGATATCCGCTTCATTAACACATATGATCGGTCTGATTCCCATGCCTTTGTTGAGCTTCCATTCCGTCAGCTTATTGTCCACCAGCGCATGTCCTTCGTAGTTCTCGGCGCACTTATAAGAAGTTCCGCCTTCTATATGCCCTCTTGAACGGAGCGCATAACTCGAATGTGTTAAACTGTTGCCGGATTTTGCCGCAGCATACTGCGAACACGGTGCCAGATCCAGCTCTCTCTGTTCCTTTCCTCCTCTGTTCATTCCCATATCAACCATGTCAAAGCCGAATCTCGTCTCTTCTATGGAAGGGAGATACACCTTATCGTAGGTTATCCTGTCGGAGAAACCTGACTGTGTCGTGGATATCTTGGTGACGTTAAGTCTGGTTCTTTCTTCCTCACTGAAGGTCCTGCGTACGAATACGGAGTTCAGCCATTCTCTTATCTTGCTGTCCTCCCAGTATATGCCGCTGCGGATCTTTGATATTTCCTTATCATTCATCTTAGCGTATTTGACATCATCAAAAAGCTTGAAATCAATGATATATTCGGACTGGAGCGTAACCCTGCCGGATCTCTCCCCTACTATCTTCCAGGAGAGCATGTTGAATTTGAAATATCTGTAACCCGCAAGCTCGCTGTCTTCGCCCATTGCCTTCTTGACCACGGAGAAAATATCGTTCTGCTTCACATTCTCTTTATAAACCGGCATGCGCAGATATTTCTCGCCTTCAACGACAGCCACATCATCCTTGTCATACTCCGCATAGACCAGATCGGAGGTGAGCTGGGCGCCGGTTATCTCATTCATGGGATAAGCTCCGAACCATACTCTTCCGTTCCTGTCCTTAAGTATGTGATTATCTTCTCTTCCGGGCTGGGGCACATTCTTCTCATCGGGATAGCAGCCGTAGAGATCCTTATATAGTTCCTCTATGCTCTGCTGCCTGTCCTCAGGCTTCATGGAAAGGCCTTTCATGATGGCCGCCGCAGTCTTCTTGTCTATCTGTATCGTATAGTCAGCCAGATTGACCAGCTCGTCTTTCTCATTTCTCTCATAGGATGACTGGGGGATATCTCCGGTCATCATGCAATACAGTGTCGCGCAGATTCCGTAGATATCGGTCCAGGGTCCCTGCTCCGTCACTTTTGAAAGCATCTGCTCAAGCGGCGCAAATCCCCACTTTCCGAGGAATACCTGTTGGTTTGCAAAGCCCATTTTCCTCGATCCGCCGAAATCGATCAGCTTGATGCTTCCGTCACCGTCCATCATTATGTTGTCCGGACTTATATCCCTGTGGATCAGTCCTGACTGATGCAGCTTGCCCAATATGCTGATAACAGGCTCCATAAGACGCAGCGAATCGTCCACAGGCAGCCAGCCGCCCTGGGAATCTATGTATTTTCTGAGGTTTCCGCTCTGGAGATATTCCATGATCAGATAACCGGTATTGTTCTCATAGAAGAGATCCTTTATTGCCACAATACCGGGGAACTTGGAGAACTCCGCAAGTATACGGGCTTCTCTCAGATATGCCTTCGTTTCTCTTTCATATTCTTCGGTATTTACCGCATCAAGAACCAGGACGGTCTTGCCGTCATCGGCCCTGTCAACCATCTCATCAGGGAAAAATTCTTTTACGGCAACAGGATATTCAAGCAGCATGTCATAACCTATATAGGTTATGCCGTATCCGCCTTTTCCGAGAATATTACCTATCAGTATCTTTTGATTTAATATCGTCCCCGGTGTCAGTGCCTTGGACCAGGTCTGCTGGCCGGCCTTTTCTTTCCCGCAGAATGGGCAGATTTCCGGCTCATCACTGACCTTCATACACCTGAGACAGATTTTTCCGATCTCTGACTGTTCCATGAAGCCCCCAAATAGTTAGAAATTTTTATTCTGAATAATTATACAACCCGAAGTCGAATTATTCCATACTTTTTATGCATTTTTTTATAATAAACCGCGCTGTCTTAAGCCGCTATTCTGCCCTGATGGCAGCCAGAGGGCTTAACTTCATTGCCCTTATGGACGGGAAGAAGCCTGAAAACATGGCTATAAATACCGCAAACAAAATGGATATCAGACTGAGCCAGGGCGGTATGCGTGAAAGATTCCCGCTTCCCATTCCCAGCATATCCGAATTGGCTAACAGTTTGTTTATCACAAAGGACAGCAGATAGCTTAAGCCTACTCCCAGCACGCCGCCTATAAAGCCGATATAACCGGCTTCAAACAGGAACAGTGCCTGTATATCCTTGATCCTGCAGCCTATGACCTTCATGATACCTATCTCTTTGGTCCTCTCGTAGATTGACATCATCATGGTATTGGTGATACCGATAGCCGCAACCAGCAGGGATACCGCGCCTATACCGCCCAGCACGGCCTGGATGATGTTCATGCTCTTCATCTCCTGCTCTATCCACTCGGCATTTGCATCTGCAGAATATCCCATATCCCTTATGATGCTCTGTACTCCGCTCACATGGTCCATGTCCACCACATTTACCCTGATCTCGCTGTAAAAGATCTCCTTATAGGGTTTTCCGTTCTTCTGGGTGGGCTGTCCGGGAATGGCTCTGCCCTTGTATTCCTTTTTAAGCGCCGTCTTCAGCGCATCTATATTGCAGAATGCATTAAAAGCATAACCGTTATAATCGTCAGGTCCGCCCTCTGCCACACCGCAGGTGGGGATCATATATTTCTTCGGCATCTTGGGTGGCTGTCCGCTTTCATCCGTCACATTATTATTCCATTGCCAATATGAATCCTGATCCATGATCGTAAGCAGCTGATCATGCATCAGATCGACTGGCGCAAGCTCTCCGGTCTCATAATATGGATACACATTAGTCTTTGAATTCCTGAACTCCGCAATGACCATGTTTCCGAAGAAAAACTCCAGTTTATCCGGATCCTTCGGAAGCTCACCCTCGCCGATCTTTATATTCATGCTGTCCAATGCCTCGGGTGACATTCCGTAAACGGATACATAGGTATTCTCATATATGCCGCTCTTGATCACCACATTTGTATTGAGCACCGGATCCACACTCTTGACATAGTCCAGCTGCAGCAGTTCATCCACCAGCTTGTCATCAAGGAATTTCTGCTCACTGTCCTTGCTGCCGCCGTCACTCGATGCCATGTCATACATGCCGCGCATATTACCGGTTGTGACGGAGATCTGTGTCAGTGAACCGTAACTCTCGATATCTTCCAACATGGACTGCTTCATACCTATGCCGAGGCTTATCATGACCACTATGGAAGTGGTGCCTATGATAACGCCGAGTATCGTAAGGATGGTCCTTATTTTTCTTTTAAACAGGCTCCCCAGGCTCATGGAGAGCAGGTCTGTCATCCTCATGTTTCTTTATTTATCCCCGTCTTCATCATCCGTTTCGGATATATCGTCTTCTTCAGCCTCTTCTTCATCTTCGGGATATATCTCATCCTCGGGATAAGTCTCATCGCCGTCAAGATCCATTATCTCCTCATCTTCCTCAAGGAAATCCAGTTCGGCCTGTCTTGCTTTTTTCTTCTTTTTCTTTGAAAGGATGATGAGCACTATTACGATGATAGCGATCAGCACGCCGGCGCCTATCAGTATCCACTTGATAAAGCCGCCCTTTCCGCCGCCTTCTTCTCCGTCAAGATACATGTCATCTCCGTACATGCCTTCGTCGTACATACCCTCATCATAGTAACCCTCGCTCACATAGAGATCGATCTGCTTTTCGAGAGTCTGAACGTTTCCGGCCTCGTCCTCATAATTTACACTTGCGGTTATGGCGGGATCATCCATGGTGCCCATGATACCGTTTACCATCACATCCACATTTCCGGTTCCGCCGGGCTCGATCTTACCGAGGAAAGTAGTCGCGCTTTCTATGGTATCGCCGCTCATCACTACTTCCACATTGTAAAGTGTGGTCTTACCCTTATTGTAGACAGAGAACATGATGTTGGAACTCTCGCCTACACTTATATTCGGAGGCATCACCTCGGCATCGGAGGTATCTACCCTTGCTTCCTGGTTAATGGGTATGGACACATTACTGTCCATCTTATAAGAATTATTCTTCTCATCTTCATAATCAGCCGTAACCGTTATAACATAAGGCTTCTTCGTCAGGTCACTCCTGGCGCTCATCTCTATGGAGATATCCTTTGTATCCCCGGGCGCTATCCTGTCAACATAGATGGTAGAAGAACCGGAGGTCGGAAGGAAAGCCTCATATACCTCATCTTTGCCTTCCTGGGCTGCCTTCAGATCAAACTGTATGTTGGAAACTGCAGTCTGGGATGAAGTATTCTGTACGCTCACTGTCAGGTTGAAAGTATCTCCCGCATATACGTCTGCAGGGTCCGTCGTAAAGCCGGTGATGATTATACGGGGAGTGGACATCTTGCCGCCTTCCTCCTGAGTCACCAGACTTCCGCTTCCCGGAGCGCCGGTTATATTGATATAAGTTTTGAGATCCACTTCTTCGATAGCATTGTTCCTGTAATACCTTGCATGGAAAGTTATGGGATACATGCCTGTCTTTGCATCGGGTGATACCACGAAAGTCCAGGTTGCGCCCTTTCCGAGGAGTAGTGCTTCCTCAAGGGTTGCTCCCGCCGGCACCACATCTATCATTCTGGCATCGGAAGCCGTAGCGATAAGGAAGGGCCACTTGTTGATATCGGTATCCACATTGGGTGTCAGCACCAGATCGTACACATTGCTCTTACCGAGGTTGATCAGATTAAGGTTGATGGCTGCCTGCTGCGAATATCTGGCAGTTGTTATCTTTGTAGCATTATTGATAAAAAGGAATTCCTTTGCGCCTGCCGTAGGGTTGGATGCTGCAGTCTGTATATTGGTCTTCATCCTTTCAACATACATGTTCAGTTCAGCCACCGTCATGCTGTTGTTTGCAATGAAAACATTAGCCTCATAGAAAGTATCGTAGATATGCTGCATGGCTTCCTTGGAAGGCTGCGTCTGTCTGATGAGGGTATCAACCTCATTCATAAGTATGATGTAGGCAGCATCCCTGTCTGCGTTGGTGATCTGCCTGTCATTTTCATTCTCATAATTCTGGCTGTAGTCGGCTTCCGGCACGGGTGTCGGTGTAGCCTGGGGTTTATCCTCATTTTCCTCGGATGCATATACTCCGAGTTTTCCTCCTGCCCACAGACTTGTCATCAGCACTGTTGCTGCCACTATTCTCTTAAATGTCCTGATCCCCTTCATCTTGTTCAACTCTCCTTACTTTCTGTATTATCCTGACCGGCTGATTCCACCTCATCCCAGATGGTCTTTTTCTGCTCTTTATCCTTCTTCGGCTTTTCTGTCTTCTTAGCGGGAACCGCTTTCTTCACTGTCGTCCCGCCCTCTTTTTTTCTCAGCGTGTTATCCGTTATCTTTATTATCTTTCCGTCGCTTATCCTTATTATCCTGTCTCCGAAGCTGGCCAGATGGTTATCGTGAGTAACCATTACCATCGTCTGGTTCTTCTCATGGCTGATCTTCTGTATCAGTTCCAGCACTTCCATGGTGGTCCTGGAATCCAGGTTACCTGTCGGCTCATCCGCAAATACTATCTCGGGGTTGACCACCAGCGCTCTTGCTATACCCACTCTCTGCTGCTGTCCGCCTGACATCTGTCCCGGTCTGTGATCCATGAATTTGCTGAGTCCCACAAGTTTCAGCATCTCGGCAGCCCGCTCTTTACGTTCTTTTTTGCCCACGCCCTGAAATATCAGCGGCATCGCCACATTTTCTATGGCATCCATATTCGGCATCAGATTATAGGACTGGAAAATGAAGCCCACATGCTCCTGTCTGAACTGGACCAGCTGGCTTTCATTCTTTTTCTCTATATGTTCTCCGGCTATGACTATCTCACCTTTTGTGGGTTTCTCAAGACCTGCCAGCATATTAAGAAGCGTGGATTTTCCGGAACCGGAAGTACCCACAATACAGCAGAATTCACCCTTACGGATGGAAAAATCCACTCCGTTAAGGGCTCTGACCTTATTTGTTCCTATAGTATATATTTTATAGAGATCTTTCACTCTGATAACTGAGCTGTCCATGAGTAATAGCTTAACATAAATTTATGTAAAGTCAACCCTCAAAGTACAAGATATTGGGTTCAGATGAACTCTCCGTACAAGCCTCCCAGATCCCCCAGACTTATCAGCTGCCTGCAGGTAGCCGTATAATTGTTACTCCTCCCCGATAACAGAAGATACTCCAGATCCTTCCTCACTTCCGGATCTTCAAGCAGTTCGGGGAGATAAGGCGCATAACGGGTGCCGGCTCCTTCCTTAAGTTCAGTGATAAAATCATCTATGGTATGGGTATCGGCATAAGCCCTGCCTATGGAATCCGTGGCAGCATCCAGCCCGTCCGCGCAGGCTACCAGCTCTGTCACAGTTTTTTCGGGAAGGTCCTCAGGCATTACTGCTTCGGGATATCCGCCGCTTCCGTCATACCAGCGGTGATGCATAAGCGCCACATTCGCATAACTCTTTGTCGATAAATATGCGCCAAGAAGCTTCGCGCCTTCCTCCGGATGTACTCTTATCAATTCGAACTCCTTGTTGCTTAAATCTCTTCCGTAGGTCATTATCGTATCGATAACAAAGATCTTGCCCATATCATGAAGAAGCCCCGCATGGTAAACAAAGGCCTGGATATCGCTTATTCCCTTAAAGCGTTCCGGCTCCTTTTTGTTCAGATGCCTTGCAAGACATCTGCTTATCTGCGCTACCATCACACCGTGTACATAGGTGGAAGGATGTACCGCCGCCATACAGTTCACGCACATATTTTCAAAACTCATTACCCCGGGTATCTCCACAAAATTGTGCAGTATCTCGGAGATATATTCCAGGATATAGCTTAACGAATTGCTTCCCGATGCGTGATATACATAGCTCAGTATGTCATTATACAGATGCTTGAGTCTGTACTGGTCCCGCTCGCTTATATACCCCGGATCCAGAGTCAGCATGAATTCCATCGGCAGCATCAGGTTTATCACCATCCCCTGAAGTCCGTATTCCCTTGCATCTCTTTTTGCATATAGCGAAAGCATTTCTTCGCGGTAAGTATTGATATCGGTCTTTCCGCACTCATAAGAAGCCCTCAACAGCAAAAACTGCAGTTCCATGTCCGGCGTCACTTCACTGTATACATCCGGCGCGCTGTCCCACAGCTGTCTCATGGCCAGAGTATCTTCATAAACCTTATCAAGTATATGCTGCGGAAAGCCGCGCCTGTTATGATACTCGGGCAGTATGGCAATGTAATAATATGTTGCCATGCGATGCCGCTCCCAGTCATATTCCTTAAGGGCGTTTCTGTATTCCTCATCCTCAGCCAGCTTTAACCCGCGTTCAAGCAGCGCGTAGTCTTCTTCACAATCTTTCTGTGTCATATCCGCACTTTGCCACAGCACTGTACTGTATCTGCTGTTTAACAGGATGATGCTTTTGAGCTCATCATCAGGCAATGTGGCAAAGGCGCTTTTTTCCAGATATACGGACATCCTCTTCCATGCATCAAGCCCCCTTTGTCTGTAGCTCTCCGCCAGATCCCTGCGTCCCTCCAGCCTCCCGGTAATGCTCAGCATCGTATAACAGATCATTATCTCCCTGTCCAGCTGATGTATCAGACATGCGGTATCCTTTGTCTCCTCCGCCCGCTTCAGCAGCGCTGCGGAAATGACCGACAGTATCGAGGGATCCAGGTTGTTCAGTTCATATGCATCAAGAAGCTGGTCACAGAATTCATCAAGTTCGCCTATCTCTTCCACTGACATGGGCTCTGTATCTTCAAGTCGGCTTTTGAGTTTTTTGAGTATATGGCCGTTCTTCTCCGAGAGCCTTCCTATCACAAGGAAATTGTCACGGAGCAGCGTTCCGTACTCCTCCGCATCGGACAGCTCCGAAGGGATAGGTGCGGATAAGCGTCTTATCTCGGCTATGTTTTTAACATACTGTTCCAGTTGTTCTCTCATCACAATACACTCTTAAGCATCAAAAAGGTTTTCTGATAATTCCTGCGTCGCACGTTTTCAAGTATATAGATCAGGTCAGCCTGCGCCTTCGGGTCTTCAAGACAGGCCGCTACCTCGGGTGAATACCTGCTGCCTGCTTCTTCGATTATTTCTTTTATGATCTCCGCCGGTCTCTTACCACCGGTATAACTGCGCCCCACGGTATCGGTAGCGGCATCCATACAGTCAGCGACCGCCACGATATCAACAAGTATCTTATCCTCGGGATCCTTCGCATCAAATTCTTCGGGATATCCCTTGCTGCTGTCATACCATTTATGATGCCCCAGGGCTATCCTCGAATACCTTTTTGTTGAAGGATATTTCTCAAGAAGCATGGCTCCCACCCTCGGATGATGTTTAAGCAGCGCATATTCGGGATCCAGCAGCTTCCTGCCGTATACGAATATCGTATCTATCATCAGCAGCTTTCCGAAATCATGACAGAGTCCTGCTTCATAACACAGCTCACTTATCCCATACGAATTTTCCGCTACTTCTCTCTCATTGTCATAGCCGTTTATGCCTATAAAGGCTGCAGGGTTTATCCTCAGCATATGCCTGCAGATGCAGCGGGATAATTCTCCCACCAGACCGGAATGTATATAAGTGGGCGGATGCATGGCGGCCATGCTGTAAAGCCCCATCTGCTTAAAGCTGGTGCCGCCTTCGATCTCTATGAAATTATAGATCAGCTCTCCATAGTATTCGAGGAGCAGAGAGAAGGCATCGCTGTTGGTAGCATGGAATACATAGTTTATCACCCAGCTGTATATCTCTTCTATTTCCTTCTTTTCTTCCTCACTGTACTCTTCCTGTCCGCCATAGCTTATTATGATCTCCACGGGTATTTCAAGACTCGGGAACACCGAATAGAAATCATAGGCCTTGCTGCGGTTTTCCATGTACATCTTCTTCAGTTCACTCCGGTATTCTTTCAGATCGCTGAGTCCTCCGTAATAACGGTTTCTGCAGCGCATCAGCTTGACGTTTAATAATGGCAGGACCTCATTGCTCTTTTCCGGATCGCTGTTCCAGAGTTCCAGCAGTTCATCCTGAAGCCCGGCTATCATTGCGCACTGCTCTTTGGTAAAGCCTCTCAGGTTTCCACATTCTGTAGACTGCCCCAGATATTCAAGACACCTGAGCTTATGATAAGTCCAGTCATAATCCGGCGCATTCTCCACATAGAAAGGATCCGTAGACATCCTGTATGACTTCAGGATCATATCTATGAAAAGCTGATTGATACCCGGCGTCTCGTAATCGGTCTCGTACATAAATATGGCATAACGGGAATTGACCAGCACTTCCTCTTTGCTCTCATCATCCAGCTTTAAAAATTTTTCTTTATCCAGATAAGACCATATCTGCCTTGCAGCATTCAGTCCTTCTTCCCTGTAGCTTTTGACCAGCTCTTTAGCGGTCTTCATACGCTTGGTCTGATGCATCATCTCATAGCAGGATACGATATGATCATACAACTGGTCTATCACGGCCTTATCATCGCCATGCTCCCTGGCTTCCTGTAAAAGCCTCCTTGATAATCTGTACACCAGGCTCTGGTCTATGTCTGACATATCCTTGCCGTTCTGCAGCTCATCGCAGAATCTTGCAAGGCTTTTTGCTTCCTCGGGTGAAAGGCGTCTTCCCGGATCCAGAAGTGGATAAACATTGCGTTCAAGGAAGCGCTTGTTCTCGGTAGCCAGCATACCAATCTCCTGGAAATGCTGCTTCAGCAGTATTCCGTACTCTGCCGGATCCCCTATATCTTCCAGCTGCGGAGCGGAAAGCTCGCGTATGCGGGCCGTCCTTACTATCAGGCCATCCAGCCTGCTGTCAAAATCCTGCTTCTGGGTATTCCTTACATTATTGAGCAGCAGATAAGTATTGCGGTAACTGTCTTCGGTTCCCGTATCCAGCAGGAAGTCAATATCATCCAGCACTTCGGGGTGATCAAAAAGAGATGCAAGAGCGGGATCATATTTGCTTCCGCTGCCTGCAGCTATCTCTTCTCTGAGTTTCTTAAGCATGCTTTCTTTGTCTTCTTCATTAAACGACAATGCGATATTGTCTATGGCTGCCGCCATACCGCAGATCAGGGCATACATCCTGTCCGGATCATCATCGGACTTTACGTACTGTATCTGTTCGTAATTAAGATCATGCATTGCAGCGATCCCGGCATAAGCCTTAGTCCCGGAATGCCTTTCCAGAAGATACCTGCTCATGGAGGAATGCAGATTCAGCACTTCCTTTTCGGGCCACATGAGATCTCTTCCGTAAATGATCACGGTGTCCATCATCGATATCTTTCCTATATCGGGATAAAGCGCCGCATTATACATTTTCTTAAGGAGCAGATCTTTCTTTTCCTTAACTTCATTTACATCCTTTATCCCGTCTGCACCGATCAGCGCTTCCGGAGCGGTCCGTATCAGATGGGCCATAAGGCATTTGGAGATCGAAGCCAGTTGTATCGAATGGAAATAAGCCGGCGGATTCAGCGCTGCCAGGCACTGCAGCACCATATCGGAAAACTCATATTCACCGGGTATTTCCAGAAAACGTTCAAGAAAGACATTTAAATATTCCAGCATAAAAGAGTATGCCTCATTAACGCGGGAATTAAGAATATAGTTGGTTATCCAGCGGTATACGCCTTTCTGCATATCCCGGGCAAATTCATCAAGTTCATCTTCACCTACCGTGGCCAGATATTCGGCCGGCAGGAAAAGATTGGCCAGCACCGAATACATATCATATTCCGCATTGGCATAGCGGGTGTACAGCGTGATCAGATCCCTGCGATACTCCGTTATATCCTTTCTCCCGGAATAATATCCGTTACGGCTCATAATAAGCTCCAGATGTATGCGGGGCAGGCAGGCTTCTCCCTCTGCCTCATCTTCCGACCAGATGCTTTTCAGCTCATCCATATATTCCATTATGGTCCGGCACTGCGCAGGAGTCATGCGCCACTGGTTTCCGTTCTCCGTAAGCTGCCCCATATGTTCCAGTGTCCTTATCCTGTGCTTCTTCCAGTCAAGGCCCGGAGTATGTTCAATGAGCCAGGGATCTTCTGCCTGCTTCAGACAGTCTATAAGGCCCTGCAGTCTTAATTCATTTGTCTTCTCATCACTTATATACCAGGTATCGTAAAGCGCAAGATAAAAACGCGAACCGCCGAGCACAGCCGCTCTCGCCTCAGCTGTCATCAGTTTCGCATATTCATCATGTTCCAGATATTTAAGCAGTATCCCTGCTGCTTCCAGACCTTCATTCTTATATATTTCAGTGAATTCACGCGAAGTGCGTATCCTGTTAAAACGGTTAAGATTGCTGTAGCATGCGCCTATATGCCTGTTGAGGCATAAAGCCTTTCTGTCATCATTATCACTTTCAAGCGCATCGGCTAAGAGACGTTTGCTTGCGCGGTACAGTAAGGTCAGATCCAGATCTTCTTCCGGCCACTGCTTCAGAAGCTGTTCACACAGCCATTCCAGGCCTTCGACCTCTTCTTCATTCAGTCTTTCCTTAGCTTCAATAAGCGGGAGCAGAGTCTCTTCAATGATCTGCCTGTTCTTCTCTCCGACTTTCCTAAGTCCCCGGAAGTTCTTTTTGAGCATACGGCTATAGCCTTCGCTGTTGCCTATTTCCTCGATCCTCGGCTGCGAAAGTCTTCTGGTTTCGATCAATCCCTCGACCAGTCTGTTCAGTTCGGATTTAAGCCTGCCCTTTTCCATACTTCTCCATCAGTTCCGCCACTTCCCGCTTCACCGCCAGTTCCAGTTCCCTCGCTGACATCCGTCTGCAGTTGCTGCCCCAGGCCACAGTCTGTTCCCACAGATCCGAGGTAGCAACAGTCATGTCACATTTTCTCCCGTACTTGGCCGCCAGGCCTTCGATATAGGAATCCGCCGTTTCTCCTTCTGCGGTATAGACCACCTTCAGATTAGGCAGGTCCATCTCGGTCCGGCTCCTTCCCTTTACCCTGTAAGCATCAAAGACCAGTATCACTTCACTTCCGATAGCCCCCTGGTAATTGGACATTATATCGATAAGCTTATCCCTGGCGCTGTCCAGATTTTTCGGCGCCATTGTTTTTAATTCTTCCCAGGCAAAGATCATATTGTAGCCGTCCACTACCAGCAGCTTATCCTTCTTCTCGGAAGGCTTATATTCATAATCGGCATAGGCTTCATCAAAGTCCATACTCTTCGGCCTCTTTTTATCTTCCCTGCCTATGCCTTTTCTTTTCTCAAGTTCTGCATTCACGTCACTTCCGCTGTTGGAATAAAAGGTGCGGTTCAGTATATTATCAACCTCATCATTACCGATGCTGCCGGGCTCGCTGTTTTCCGCTTCGATCCGTCTCGCATTAAATGCAACCGCCTCATCATCGTGAAAAACATTGTTTTCCGAAAATGGATTATATTCGCTTTCCACATGCATATAATCCCGCACCTGATTCCAGGGCACCACGAAGCCGGAACCGTGGGCACAGAATACCGAATCCGGTGTGTTACGCAGATCCGATTCCGGGATATATGCTGCTTTTTCGATCACCTCTTCGGGATTGTGGCAGTTACCGTATCCTGCCGGGCTGAATGCGATCCTTCCCATGCCGCTGCTGTATGCCGCCAGCTCCTTCGCATAATTTCTTATGGAACTCACCGGCGCCCTTCCGGTCAGCACTGCTTCCTCGCCGTTTATCTCCGGCGCATCGGCCTTCCCCTGCATATTCTCCACATCGGTCATTGCCCGTCCGAGATTTTCCACGGGCAGTTCCATCCGGAAATTATAATAGGGTTCCAGCAATATACTCTCGGCCTGCATCAGTCCCTGGCGCACCGCCCTGTAGGTTGCCTGTCTGAAGTCGCCTCCCTCCGTATGCTTCGGATGCGCCCTTCCGGTAAGGATGCTGATATGCATGTCCGTTATCGGACTGCCTGTCAGCACGCCCCTGTGCACCTTTTCCTGCAGATGCGTCGTTATCAGTCTCTGCCAGTTTTTATCAAGTATATCCTCACTGCAGCGTGAGCCGAAGGAAAGGCCGCTGCCCCGCTCCGCAGGCTCCAGCAGCAGATGTACCTCCGCATAATGCCGCAGCGGTTCGAAGTGTCCTATGCCTTCAACGGGCGCTGCTATGGTCTCCTTATAAACCACAGAGCCTTCGCCGAAACAAACGCTTATGCCGAAACGATCCTGCATCGTGCGTTTAAGCACCTCCAGCTGTACCTCGCCCATGACTCTTAAGAGTATCTCTTTTTTGCTGCTCTCTTCGTCATGAAAGACTTTAAGCTGCGGTTCCTCTTCTTCAAGTATCTTAAGTTTTGAAAGCAGGGCGGAACTGTCAGTTCCGTCATCCGAGGTCACTGCATAACTCAATACGGGTTCCAGTATTATGGGATTGCTTCCCTTAAGCGCTCCCAGTCCCATTCCCGTCTTCGTTGCATTAAGTCCCGTTACCGCACAGATACGTCCCGCCTGTATCTCCGGAACAGTCTCATATTTTTCACCGGAGTATATCCTTATCTGATTGATCTTTTCTTCGCCTATAACTTCCCGGCTTTTAAGGCTTCCGCCCGTTATCTTCATATGGGTTAAGCGGTTGCCCTGTCCGTCACGGCTTATCTTGAACACCCTGGCAGCAAATTCATCTGCATATTCTTTCACCGGCGCATAAAACTTAAGCGCATAAAGCAGTTCATCTATGCCTTCGAGCTTAAGCGCCGAACCGAAAAACACCGGGAACAGCTTACGTTCTCCGAGCAGTCCGGCTATGCATCCGTTATCGATCTCTGCCTTTCCCTCCAGATATGCTTCCATAAGCTCCGGATCGCATACCGCTATCGCTTCCTCATCTTCAGCGTTCAAACCGGAAACTGCCCCGCTTAAATCCACACAATTCTCGCTCAGTCTCTTCTTCAGTTCTTTAAGTACAGCTTCACCGTCCGCTCCCGGCTGATCCATCTTGTTGACGAAGATCATCACCGGTATGCCGTAGCTTTTCAGCAGCGCCCAGAGCGTCAGTGTGTGGCCCTTCACTCCGTCGGCAGCGCTGACCAGCAGTACGCACATATCCAGCACCTGCAGCACGCTCTCCGCTTCCGCCGAAAAATCCACATGTCCCGGTGTATCCAGCAGCGTAATGCCCATGCCTTCATATTCGAGCTCCGCCTGCTTTGAATATATCGTTATCCCCCGCTCACGCTCTATGATATCCGTATCCAGAAAGCTGTCTTTTGAATCCACCCGTCCCAGCTTTCTCAAAGTCCCTGTTTTATAGAGCAGCGCTTCCGTCAGCGTTGTCTTTCCGGAGTCAACGTGGGCAAGTATACCGATATTTATATGTTTTGCTTTACCATCCGTCATTTATCTTCTCCATAATAAAGATTCTATATTCACAAATATACGGATGTCAATAAAAAAAGGCTTCTCCCCTTGGGGAGAAGCTGTCAGCCTTCAGGCTGACTGATGAGGGGTGGCTGCCCTTAAAGTATCACTGCATCCCGCAGCGTACAGTACATATACTCACCTTCATAATAGGTATCAAACAATCCGACGACAGTAACATTCTCTCCCTCACCGGGACAGTCTTCCGGTGAGGCAGTTTCAAACTCTATCCCCTGGGCGCAGCAGGCCGTGGCATCCTGAATGATGCAGGCTCTGTATTCGTTTCCGCTATCCGGATCTTTGTATAAGCTGTATGCGCCTTCCATTTTCACTTTCTTTCCGACATATTCTTCAGGTGAGGTCATCATATTACTGACCTCGGAATATACCATTGTGGAAGAAAGTACAGTCAGATCCACATCTATATTTCCTGTATCGCCTGCAAACTCTGTCCCGCCTTTCTGCATTTCCGTTTCATCAGTTTTTTCCGTACCGGCTGCCGTTTCATCTGCTGTCTCCGTATCAGTCACCGTCTCTGTAGCAGTCTCAGCATTTTGCCCATCCTGCTCATCTGTTTCTGCACCTGCTTCAGGAGCCTTAGTTTCCGCATCGTTCTGTTCCTCGTCCAGCCTTGCCTTAAGCACATCATCAACGGATTTCGTATTGCTGACATTTCTTCCGGCCGCAGTATCCGCTTCAGTTCCGCAGGCCGTCAAAGCTGCCAGACACAGGGTACACAACATACCTAAGACTTTCCTTCTCATCCTCTTCTTCCTCCCTTGAAGCTTCCGATCACAAAACAGATAAAGAACACCAGCGCATCCATAGCCACTATGGTGGAGCCCACCGGGGTCCCTGCCAGCAGCGATACTGTCAGCCCCGCCAGCGCGCTTACGACAGACAGCGCTGCCGAAGATATCGTCACTGCCTTAAAGCTCTTAAAGAGCCGCATGGCAGAAAGCGCAGGGAATATCACCAGCGCCGATATCAGCAGCGATCCCACCAGATTCATGGCCAGTACTATTATCACCGCAGTCACCACAGCAACCACCATGTTATACAGACCCGCTCTCGTGCCGCAGGCCCTTGCAAAATCCTCATCAAAGGTTACCGCAAATATCCTGTTATAGAACAGCACAAATATGACCACTACTACTATGGACAGCAGTATGCATACCAGTACCTCCGTATCCGTCAGCGTCAGTATTGACGTGGATCCGAATAGGGTGCTGCACACGTCACCGCTTACATTTGACGAGGTCGAAAACACATTCATGATAAGATAACCGAAGGCCAATGCTCCGACGGATATCATTGCTATCGCTGCATCGCCCTTTATCTGCGTATGCTGGCCGGTCTTAAGCAGCAATACCGCACAGAGCACCGTTACAGGCATGACTAAGAGCATATTATCGGACAGCTGCAGCACTGCAGCTATGGCCATTGCTCCGAAGGCCACGTGTGACAGTCCGTCTCCGATGAAGGAAAACCTTTTAAGCACCAGCGTTACTCCAAGCAGTGATGAGCACAGTGCGATCAGCACACCGACGATAAGCGCTTTCTGCACAAAGCCCCTTGACAGATACATCAGCAGCTTATCCATTCCGCTCACCTCCCCTGCCTAGAAAATATCTGCCTTCCTCGCTCTCAGCATATTCTTCACGGCTCCCGAAGAATATCCAGCTGCCTATATGCAATATATGACTTGCGTAACGGAAAGCCGCCTCAATATCATGAGTGATCTGTATCACCGTAAGTCCGTCTTTATTAAGCTTCCCTATCAGTTCATACATTTCCGTCGTCACTTTGGGATCAAGTCCCGCCACCGGCTCATCCAGCACCAGCAGCTTCTTCGTAGCGCAGAGCGCCCGTGCCAGCAGCGCTCTCTGCTGCTGCCCTCCCGACAGCTCACGGTAACAGCGCGTCGCAAGGGACGATAATCCCAGTTTTTCCATATTAACAAGAGCCTGCTGTTTTTCTTTTTTACCGTAGAATGGCCGTCTGCCCATATGGGCCTGACAGCCCGAAAGCACTATCTCATAAACCGATGCAGGGAAATCTCTCTGTACAAGGGTCTGCTGCGGAAGATAACCGATCTCGTTTGCCGATAGCCCTGTAAAACGGATCTCTCCGCTGCTTGCAGGGCGAAGTCCCAGCATAGCCTTCATCAGCGTGCTCTTACCCGCACCGTTTTCTCCGACTATGCAGAGATAGTCGCCTTCATTCACGACAAAGTTCAGATCTTTTATTATATTGTGCGAATCATACCCCAAAGAGAGATGTTCTACCCTGATCAGTTCCATAAATACTTCCTTTATTTCAGTGCTTCTTTTAATACTTCGAGGTTTTCTTCCATCAGTGAGAGATAACTCATCCCCGTATCAACATCCTTTGCAGTGACAGACTGAATGGAATTAATCTTAAGTATCTTTGCGTCCCTGGCTTCGGTATTATCTATTATGGTCTGCGCAATACGTCCATCACCGCTCTCGATCACCATCACATTATGCAATGACAGCTCGTCCACTTTCTGAGCCAGGAACATTATCGTCTCGAAACTCGCTTCCGTCTCTGCCGAACACCCCACAAAAGCGGCATAATAAGTAAGACCGTAATCATCAGTCATATAACGGAAAGGAAAACGGTCTCCGAACAGCAGTGTATGTGTACTTCCTGCCGCAACCGCTTCGGCATACTTCTGATCCAGTACATTCAGCCTTTCAATATAGCTCTCAGCATTTTTGCGATAGTCCTCCGCATATTCCGGATCTGCTTTTTCCATCGCTGCCTCAAGTATTCTGCAGGCTGCGGCAGCATTGCGCAGAGACAGCCAGATATGCTCATCATATTCCGGCCCTTCCTCTTCTTCTGCTTCCTCCTCTTCTTCCTCAGCCTGCATACCTTCTGTGACTTCTTCCTCTTTGACCATGTCACCGAGGGCCTCCATGAGATCTACCACGATCATATCTTTATTTGTTACTTCCTTAAGTGCATCCTTTACCCAGGAATCAGATTCCCCGCCTACATATACAAACACATCACAGTCAGATATGCGGAGCATATCCTCCGCAGTAGGCTGGAAACTGTGCAGATCCACACCGCTGTCCAGAAGCATGGTGAGTTCTGCGTGTTCCGCATTTTCCCCGAGGATATTTCTTACCCAGTCATATTCGGGAAAGATAGTAGTTACTATATTCAGTTTTCCGTTATTCTCAGCCATTACCTTATCGGCTCCGCATGCACAGAGAGCGGAAACCATTAACATAGCGATAAATATCAGTTTTATTTTTTTCAACATAATAAAAACACCTCCAAATAATCAAAGCTACCGTCTGCAGCAGGCAAACACCTTCCTGCTTTCGGCGCCAAACAATGAGTTACCGGAGGTTTATTCAGATATTGAGTCTTACCTTGTTTTCAATTAAAAATGCTGTGGGATAAACAGTACTGTATATTGAAACATGATGCAGTACGCGTAGAAATATGAATGTACAGACAGCGGCCACAAGTCCCGTACCGATCTGGTCAAGCTGCTTTTCACACAGCTGAATACATGCACAGATCGCACAGTCCTCATCATGACATTCGTGTCCTGCTTCAGCCACGATAAAGAATACGGAAAAAAACATGCAGAATAGCAGCACGCCCGCAGTTATCACATTCAATGTTTTTTTCCCGAAAATACGGCTCACTGTCGTCCTCTCAAAAGTGTTTTTAGTACAACAATCAAGGATGATAAAGCAGTGCCGCTGATTTGTCAAGAGACGTGAGCCCCGGTCTTTCCTCCATGCACAAGGAAGTCCGTCAGTTCTTCAGGCTTGTCAAATCCGTCAAAGCTCTCCATCGGCTTCGGCGGCTTACGGTTATTTTCAGCCAGATACCAGCGGGCCTGCATCGGCTTCATTCCTGCTTTAAGGGCCGCTTCCAGTTCGTGGCTGCCCCCGTCGCCTACATACATGCACTCTTCAGGCGCAACCTCAAGCGCCTTTACCGCCCGTTCATATATTTCCTGATCCGGCTTCATCACACACTGCTCATAAGAAAGCATTGCCACATCAAAATAAGGAAAAATACTGCTCTCTCTTATGGCCGGCACTTCTTCTTCAAAGCAGTTGCTGATCAGGGCTATCTTAAGTCCGAGTTTCTTTATTCCTTCAAGCATCGGAAGGATATCCTCGCGGAAGTCCTTAAAATGCTGCTTCTTGATCTTGCTTCTCTTTGTCACTATCATATCCGACAGTTCCTTAGTATATATGTCATTGGCTTTCAGTATCCTGTCGATGGTTTCTCTGAGAGTCAGCTTTCCCAGGGTCCTGTCATCATCCGTCGTATCCCATATCTCTCTGAACTTTGCCTCACTGATCCCCATATCTTTAGCGATATGCTCTCCGAAATACAACGTTCCTCTGTTCTGCGTCACCAGTGTCTCATACATATCAAAGATAACTGCTTTGATCATCCGATCCTCCTTTGTCATAAAGCTTACTGCCTTTAACAGATCCTTTATACCTTACCAAAAAAGGTATTGACAATTACAGTTTATATGGTAAAATAGCTAATGTTGCAGTGCGGGTGTAGTTCAATGGTAGAATGTCAGCCTTCCAAGCTGAATACGGGGGTCCGATTCCCCTCACCCGCTGCCTGAAAGCCTTGATTTTCAAGGCTTTTTTGTTTGAAAATTCTGTATCATTCCAACTTTCTGTTCCTCCCTATTATACGGAAAGCTTTTTCCTGGCGTCTTCCACCTCCTGTTTTCTTTCTTTCCTGTTCTTTTCCCTTTGCTCGCTGCTTTTAATACTCAGCCGTTCAACTGCCTGTTTACGCTTCAGTATCCTTTTTTCCATCGGCATATCTTTATCTCTTAAATGTATCGACTTATCTTCGATCTTTCGCCCGTACGTTTTTCCGTGTTCCGAAAACTCCTTCGATATCTTCAGTCTTGTCTGTCCGTCCTTCGTAAGCGGTCCTATCAGTGTATCATGAAAATACGTGTACCGGTCCGCAGCTGCCGTAAGACGCCTGTAAAACTCATTCGCCTCGCTGACTGAGGTTTTCCCCCCAAGTCTGCTGCCTTCTTCAAGTACCGCCCGGAAGTCGTCATATTCATCGCTGCTTATCCTGCCCTCCCGGGTTTTATCAAGGATCTCCAACTTTTTTTCACACAGTTTCGCAGTCTCCATCACCGATTCAAGTATGGCGGTCTCATCGGCCAGCCTGTTCTTCTCATCATAGAGTTTCCTGCCTGTATAGCCCTGTTTCAGATCAAGCCGCGTTCTGTGTTTTTCTATCCTGTCATTTAGCGCATTGTTTTTATTCTCACCACGTTCAAGTGCAAGTTCCTTCTCAAGCTCATTGGTCTCCCGCATCGTGAAAGACAAAAGATCACTGACCAGATCGACCCTGTACAGACTGTCTCCGGCAGCCGGTATCCTTGTTTTCTTCATATACTCGCGGCAGACTCTTATCATTGCCTTATGCTGTTCGATGATCTCATCCTTTGCGGCCTTTCCCGCCTTCATCTGCCTGAGCGTTTCGATCTCATGTTTTACCGCATTTAAGCGTTTATTGGGTGAATCAAGTATACGTTCTTCTATGCCGGTATTTTTTTCCGTAAGCTCCTGTCTTGTCTCATCATCCGGAAAACTCATCTCCAGCTGATTCTCGATGAACCAGTCCCTTACCATCTTGTGGATATTGTTACATCTCTTCCTCTGCGGACTCTCATCCCCATACAGCGACTTAAACACTTTGGAAAGCTGACTGTAACTCGTGATCCTGACCATGTTATGCTTTTCATCGGAAATATATACTCCGTCCGGCATCTGGCTTATCCCGCTGCCGCGGTACATCTCGCCGGTCTCCGCATCATAATAACCCTGGGCATGTTTTTTCCCGTCTCCGAGTACATTGATCTGCGATTCATCGACTTTCCAGATATCCATCAGATGATCTGTCGTCGTAAGGACTATCTTTTTTGCGCCCTTTACATGCTGAAGCGGAAGCAGGGCATCATAATGGTCCTGCGCCATGGTGCAGATCACTGTTGTATTAACGTTTTTAATCCCGCGCAGATCACAGACACCCAGGCGCAGATCCGTTATTGCGCCTGCCACGGGGTCATACAGTGTCAGATCATATTTCACACAGTCGGCAAAAGGCTTGCACTCCGGATGATCGGTCACATACTTCTGCACCCACTCATTTATCTTCTTTACCGACTCTCCCGCAGCTACAGCTCCGCGGCTGTGCCCGGAAAGTATTATATTTATATCTCTCGGCTCCTCACCGTTTTTAAATCTTTCGAAAAGCGGTTCAATGAACTCCTTTGCAAAATCCCTTGCATGGCTCCCGCTGCTCTCGATACTGTATTCTCCCAGATTAAAGAGTCCGCTTATCTTTCCCATATTGGGAGAAGCTCCCGCTATGGCATATCTTTTCTTTTTAACGCTCAGCTCATCATTGACCTTATACTCACGCTCAGTGCTGTGTATATAGTCAAAGTACAGCTCATTACCGTTTTTGTCCCTGCCTTTTTTAACTTTTTTTCCGTATCTTTTTTCGTATTCCTCCGGTCCGGCATTATCCTTTATCTCACCGTTCCGTCCTTTATGATACTTGATCACATCCTGCGCGCCGGAACCTGCGAATTCTATCTCAAGTACCTCATGTCCCTGCGCCTGATATTTGGAGCCTGTCGAATGATAGAGAGTCACGGTTCTTTCCTCAGCCGTACCGCTCCTCATCTCGTCTATCTCATCATATACGTCTGAACCGAATACTTCGCTTATGACATCTCTGTTGGATTTCTTTATATTGTTATGTTTCTGCCCGTCATTGGGAATAAAGCCCTGTTCCCTTTCCTTCTTTCTCTCATACTGGGAGGTTTCCGCCAGGATATACTTATCTGACTCGCGTGCTTTTTTATTCTGATATTCTGTATGATCCCGGAATTTATCCTGCTCGCGTACTATATCCGTGATCGAGGTTTTTATCCTCCGTCCTGCATCTGCGGAGTAACTGCCGAAATTGGCGTCATTCGGATACTCTGTTGCATATATGGCTTTGGCACGATAACGCTGCCATATTAGACCGTATGCTTTTTTCGCTTCCGGCGTCTCCGTGCTCTGCTCTATCATATAATTCATAAGCAGCTTTAACGTACTGAACCTGTCAGCAACAGTGTCTGTCACCGTGTTTTCCAGCTGCGATATGATCTGCTTTCCGTCGAGCCTGTCACGGCTCTGGTACTTTAAAGATTTTACAGCCTTATATATACTGCCAAACATCGGTATATCAGATACAAGCCAGCCATTCTTCAGGGCACGCGAAACCAGAGTGCATTCATTGTACTCATCTGTTCCTATACGGTTATCCGCTTCCAGTTCCACCAGTCTCGAATCTATGAGAGATATGCATCGCTGTTTTATTTCGGCCGTAACACCTTCGGTAAGTTCTCCCTTTTCCTGAAGCTCCGTATACTCATTTATATTTATGTTTAACGCTTCTAAAAGTTCAGGATCCATTTTTTACCTCAAAACATCTCCCTGCTCCACTTTCATTTATAGTTTTTTGCAAGTGCTTTAAGCTTCCATAAGTACTGTCTAGATCTTACCCATGGTTGCCTCTTTATGCTGCTGGCCCGCGTCAAAGGTTTTGCTGCGTTTTATCGGATGTTCCTCCTTTTTCTTTGGTTCCACCCCGCCTTCCTTTTTCTTTAAGCCCTCCAGCCCGCCTTCGACCAGTTTTCGCTCCCTGACGGTGGGCAGCTTGTTTGCTTCCATTATGTCGGACTGCCTGTTTATCTGCGACAGGAGGCTTTCTTTTTTTGTCACCAGTCCCCTCTGTGAGCTTCTGGCCTTCACGATCAGTTCTTTGCCACTGTATTCCGGCTCCTCCAGCGCGTCGGGCTTTCCCGTCATGCTTTTCATAAAATCCATATCTTCTTTCGCCATGGCGGCAAGCTTATCCGATATTCCCTTTCTCTCGCGCCCCTTTGGCAATACACCCTTGAACAGGGCACTGTTTTTTGTATAATATGCATCTGATGTCGTATTCAGCCTTTCCAGAGTCTTACTTATCTCTTCCGGTGAGTTTTCGACCGTAAGACCGATAACGTCCTTGAGGGCAGTTTTCATTTCGTTAAATTCATCTGATCTTGACCCATCATCCAGCCTCTCCAGCTTTTCCAGCTCAGCTCTGTATTCTTCCTGACGCATCAGCAGCTTTTTATTTATTTCACCAAGCTTTTCATAGGTATGCGCGGCATCATCATAACGGTCTTTGTCATACTCCGGCCTGAATCCTGCCAACTCACCAGCCTCCGCCTCGCCCAGAGCCACTGCCTTCTTCTTTTGTTCGTAAGCTGCTCTTGCCATCAGTTCGGACATTGTATACAGATTGGCACTGATTCCCTGCGTGCTGCGGAATAATCCGCCCTGCATCCTTTTTAAGAAGCTCAGCTTATCATAATCGGGATAATCGGTATCCGACTTATCTTTATTTTCGGGCTTTGTGCTCCATTCTTTTTTTCTGGCCTCTTCCTCTTTTATAAGATTTCCGGCAAAGCTGTCCTGCTCCTTCATATCCTTTGACAGTTTCAGGAAATGAGCCGCCTTTTCATCCGCGGACAGACCTGACAGATCCTTATCAAAGTCCTCCTTTATCCGGGCAAGATTATCTTTTGCCTTATTCCATGCAGCCTCGTCAATAAACGGCTTCAGATCCTGCAGGTTTGATTCATTTTTTTCAAAGGCATTTTCAATGAAGTGATAAGTTCCGGCAGCCACATGGACAGGCCAGCCCTTGGCTATTCCTTCGCGTATCTTTGCGGTTTTACCAAGGCTGTGCCCCAGTCCCCTGTCTCCGAATAAATCGTCATTCAGCCTGTTTCTGTTGGACTTTTCAAAAAAGCCTTCATATTTTTTTCTTTCATTTTCCGGAATGGAAATTATCTTTTTTGCGCTCTCGTCAAATCTGTCCAGCTGCTCCAGATACGCATTTTTAAGCTTTTCCTCATACTCCGGATCGGCAATACCGTTCTTTGCGTTTACGGCTGACTTCACAAATACCTGATGGGCATTGGTCAGGGAGTCAAACACTTCACTGAAGGGCGCGCTTTGGTTGAGTTCCTCCAGCTGCCTGATTGTCAGATTTCCCTTGCCGTCACCCGCTTCCGTGAAATTAGCCCAGATACCGTTGTTTGCGGCCACAAAAAATGAATCCGTTTCAGGTATATCCTGATCCTGCAGCAGCACATCCTGCGCAAAGGTCTGGATATTTCGGAGCACCGCTCTCTGCAGTGTACCTTCCGGTACTCCCTTACCACTGTTTAGCCTGTTTTCTATATCGTCATTGACTTTTTTGGCCAGATCAAATACTGCCTTATTCGAATCAAACACCTTACCGCCGGCGATATCCACGGCATCAGTGGGAAATACGGCAGCGCTGAAGGCATTCGTGAAAAGCTTTGGCACACTCTGTTTTGACATGGAGGAGGCATTGAGCACCGCTAAAGCGTCCTGCTCATAGCCTGCCTTTTTGTTCCCTATCCATCCCGCCAGTTTAGAGGCGGCCGCGTTGGTCAGAAACGATGAGGAACGTCCGTCCATCTGAACATTTTTCATTTCCGGAGCCGGATGGGGCAGCTGGTCTCCCATCCCCAGCTCTTTCATGTGCCCTGCCCGTTCCGTGGCCTTATTGCCCGCAAGCAGCTCTGCGGTCATATCATTCACAATCCCGCGCGCCTTCTGTTTTTCCTCTTCACTGACACTTCTGAATTTTTCGGAAGCGTTATAGCAGCTTTTATCAGCGCAGGCTGCGGCAGTAAGGCTGTAGAGATCCTTTTCGTCGCCGATGATGTCGTCTCTGCCGTCCAGCTCCGAGGCCACTTCCCCCATACGGTCCTGCAGACTTATAAGATACGCCGGAAGACCTATCCCGTTTTCGTCAAGTTTTCCCTTCAGCTCATTCAGTTTCCCGGGCGAGGTGCTTAAATCCTTAAGTTGCTTGCGTATCGCGTAAAACTCGGCTTTTTGGGGGTCTGCTGCATAGACAGGGTCGGGAGCGACGAATACCGGCTCTTTTAACGTCTGGAATACCGCAAGGGCCGGATACATATCATCGTAGGTAAAGCCGTTATCCATCAATACCTCTGTAAGCTTCCCGGCCTTTTCGGATGCGGCATTACCTCTGCTTTCCTTAAGGTTTTCTATGGTCTTGACCCGCATATACGGGTGATCCTCAAGCTTAAAATCCTTATTATCGATATAGCTGTCGGTATCCTTCAGCGCTCCGTATACTTTTACGGTGCTTTCCTTAAACTGCCTGTTGAATTCCGCTTCATATTCTTCGTCCTTGGGAATGCTCTCGTCTTCGGCCTCCCTGGCATGCTTTGATATAAGTCTCTGCTGCTCAAAGCCCGCCCTTATCTGCGCGAATACGGGATTTTTCTTCGCGTCCTCTTCATAACGGTCTATCTCGGCCAGACGCTGCTCTTCGTTCATGCCTTTGGTATCCGGCGCTTCGATATCCATAACAGGCTTTACGGAGGCATCGGACGGCTGACCATGGGTACTCCATTTTATCTCTGCATCATATCCGTCCAGAGTCGCTTCCAGACGGCAGTTTACTGTTTCCACAAAGGAATTCAGTATAGGCCTCTTTTCAGAGGAATACTCCGGGTTCTCCTTAAGGGTATCGGTACGTCTCTTCAGCTCTTCCAGATAAGGAATGAGCGGAGCCGTTACCTCTGTTGGAAAATAACTGATGTTCTGGGCTGTACCCGGGATGTTCTCCTTTATGGCAAGAGTTCCGTTGTTTACGGACGTTTCCATAAAAATATGCTCGGCCAGTTCCTGCATCGTCCACTTTGACGGGTCGTCGGGCGCTGCGCTGCGTCCCGGAAGCTGCTCGGGCTGCGGCAGATAAGCGCTGATACTTTCGGCATAAACTACGAGATTCGATGCAAGATCCGCTGATATTCTGATATTCTTAGGCATTTTTCCCTCTCCTTTAAAAAGATTTTCTTCCTTTTTGCTGCTTTAAGTTCGTCACCGGCTCTTTTACAGGCACATCGGTCTTAGGTACAAAGCTGTGCCTTTGTGCGTGGTTTTCCTTTTTATCCGGATTCTCCGCTTTTTCCTTTTCCATCAGCTGGTTGAGCTTTATACCTCTCCTCTGTCTTTCGGCTCCGTTTTTGACTATATTGTCCTTTAGGCTGTTCAGCTGGGTCGAGAGTTTTTCATTTCTGTCGATCATATCGCCGCCCATCGTGTTGTTCAGCTCTCCTGCTTTCCTGCGCCCCAGACCGCTTACTGCTTCAGCCAGCCCGGCTTTTTTCTTTATGTCGCTGCTGCGCAGTCTGCTGAAAAAGCCCTTGTCCTCCGCATAGTCATCAGCCGCGGTACTCATATCCTCCAGAGCCTGCTTTATCTGGGCGGGAGTATTGTCATCGGAGAGGTTCTTCACTGCCTCCAGTTTTTCGTGCAGCCGGTTGTATTTGTCCGATTTCCCTCCGAGTCCGTTTAATTCATTCAGCAATTCACCCGCAATGGCAACGGTATCGTGAAGCTGGGCTCTGTATTCCTGCAGGGCTATCATCTTCTCGTCCTGGCTTAAGTTGTGCACCATGAACTGCTCCCTGCTCTGAGACATATATTTCAGCTGCCTTCCGCCTTCACTGGCTTCTATGGCACCCAGTCCCTGATGCAGCAGTCTGTCGGCCTCGCTGCTCTTTTTCTCCTCTGTAGTATACAAAGCGTCGTCCAGCGTGTTTATGACAGCCTGTTTCTTCTGTTCATAAGCTGTGGTCGTCAGTTCCGAAAAAACAGTCATGACCGGACGGCCGTCTACCCTGGCATTCTTCCCGGCCGCATCTTCGATTGCAGCCAGCAGCCTGTCCGTATTTTCAATATATCCTAAAGGTACCATTCCGGGATCCGTTACGGCATCAAGCTGTCCGCGGATGAGTCCGGCATACAGCGCTTTGATCTTTTCACCCTTCCCGTCGGTAAACGCACCGTCCGGTCCGTCCGGTTTCATCAGATCCTTAATGAAGTTATCAAGCGCATCCTTTTCATACTGCGCGATACCTTCTCCGCCGGCTTTTATCTGCAGCATGCGGTGAGTCAGCCTGTCATTGTCTTCCAGCGCCAGCTTAAGCTGGCCTTCTTCAAAGTTTCTCCTTATATCATCGTTTATCACCCTGGTGCGCTGCGCCTTGTTTATCTTTTCCGCGTTCCTGTATATCGCAGGTTCCTTTGAAGCTCCTAAAGCCGTAGCCTGCCCGAAAGCCTCCAGCATCCTGCCCATGTCCTCCACTGCAGCCGGGGGATTATTGCGGATATGATCCATTACCTCCTCTGCACCGGCGAGTGACTGACGATAACTTTCCAGCCGTTCCTTATATTCGTTCCCGCCGTTTTTCCGCTCTTCTTCCTCCATATGCTTTATGGCGAACTTAAGATGCGCGGTAAATATGCCCATGTCCCTGATCTGTGTCAGATACGGCTCTGTCCAGCCAAGCTCACCGGCCTTCTTCATAAAGTCGTCCGCCTCGGCCTTTAAGCTGCTGTCCTCCGCATCCGCTGCCAGGAACTTTTTGTTAAGCTTTGCTCTGCGCTCTTCCATAAAAGCGTTTTCACGCTCTTTTGCCTCAAGTGTCTGTTCGGCGGTGGGGCTCTTAGCCGGGTTTAACTCGTAATATTGCTCATCGATCACCTCAGCCTGACGCTTTATCCCGTCCATGTACGTGTCAAGCATACCCATGGCCGATTCGGCTGCCGGGCTCTCCTTTTCATGAGTACGTATAAAGCTCATGACCGCATCGGCGACCTCCTTGCGGTCGGTCTCATTTTCGATTTTCCTGTTCCATACGGCATCCTTAAGCTTTAAGAAATCCTCCTCAAAAGCATCCAGACCGGCGTAGGATCTGTTGTTGCCGACATTTATCTGCGCAGAGAAGTTATCCGCATTCAGGTTCTGCTCCCTGTACTTCTTTATACCCGCCTCTATGCTTCCGACAGCTCCCATAAGCGCCATTTCGGAAGTGGTCCAGCCGTTTTCGAGGGCTTTCAGTTCTCCCTCCATATAGCCGATCTCACGCATTGCGTCACGGTTGTCCCCGGGATATAAACCGCTTACTTCACTTAAGCTGTTATCCATAAAATCCGTGTACTGGTCTGCATCCTTTACCGCAGAGAGCTTTTTAAAAGCCTCGATGGTCTTTTTGTGGGCTGCTTTTAACTCTGCTGCGTAAATGTTTTCCTTTTCAAGACTCCAGCCGCCCTTAGCCAGCTCCTGACGGTGATACTCGACTTTGAGCTCCCCGGTGGTCGCATGATTGTAATCCATGAACAGATCATAGATATCCTGCCTGTATCCGGCAGGCAGACCAGCCTGTGAGGGTGCCTTTCCCCTCATTCCCGCTATCGCCTGCTGCGTTGTAACAGTCTTGCTGGAATTAAGCTTGGGCATGCTCATGTTTGATCTTAATATTCTTGTCAGATAGGGGGAATCCACCATGGCTTTGAGGTAATTGCCGGCATCAGGATCCGCGCGGAAGGCCTGGTCAAGGTAGTATTCCTTTATCCTCTTATTGTCCGGATCATCCGGCAGAGCCGCGGACGCGTCCTCCCAGGCGTTCTTAAGCTCTCTTAAGCCTTCCTTTACCGTGTTTACGTCTGCCTCCGAAGTAAAGTATTTACGCAAAGCCTGGTCTTTTCTGCGGCCGTAGGGTTTCCCCGTGACATTGTGATAACCGGTCACAGCCCAGTTCTGTTCCCGCCTGAGATCCTCAGCATTATCGTTATATACCGCAAAGGCATTTTCAACCTTTGACATATGGTCGGTAACCTCAACCCATTCGTTTGCGCCGCGCACTCCCCGTACACCGGCTTCCTTTATCTGCGCGCCGCTTCTGGTATTGAGCAGAGGACCGGCGTTGTAATACTCCGTCTCGATCTGCAGGGCCAGACCCACGCTTTCATTGTCGGAAAGTATATACCTTCCCTCTTCGTCCTTACTGTTGTTATACACAGCAGGCCTGTCGCCCTCCTGCTTCAGTCCGTGCGTGGGCTGTTCATTTTCGCCTATACCCACTCCGGGGCGGTCCGCAAGCTCATCAAATTCCAGCTTATCGGCCCAGCTCCGGTGTCGGTTCATCTCTATCCGCCATTCCTCGCCCGCGACAGGATCCGCTATATACAGGGCAAGCAGGGCGCTTTCCTTCCTGCGGTTTCCCGCATCATGCCATGCTCTGTCAAGCTTCCCTTCTTTTCTCAGCTTTTCCAGATATGCTATGGCGCTTGCCTTTATATCTCCAAGTTTTCGATCAAACTGATCCGTGATCTCCGGACTCTGGTTTTTGATGGCATTGATACTCTGCACAAAGTCCGTATACTGACCCGAATCATTATGCCCGCCATAGGTGGCGTTCGGGCTTTCCAAATTGGCTGCGATACGGTTTAACATGGAGCGCTTTTCGGCTCTCGGATCCAGCTCTCCAAAACCCGGAGCTTCTATGACCGGCTCGTTTTGCAAAACC
>JAEEGL015850535.1_pt1 | contig 70458 bp, 38 predicted proteins | sample 9134231 | NCBI WGS metagenome assembly JAEEGL01 (sample SAMN16246548, study PRJNA631951) | gut metagenome | biome: gut microbiome; feature: rumen; material: fiber-attached | host: Bos | place: Iran: Karaj | collected 2018-10
TTGGGAAAATGCTTTTGAGATTATAAAATTTTTACAAAATACATTATAATAGTTTTTTTATTTTATTATTTATTTAAAAGAAATAAAAAAGTCTTTAAATTAATTTTATATAATTAAAAAATATGAAATACATAATAATTTCATTAATATATTTTTCTATTTTTAACATCATAATATGCTTAAATTGTGATCCAAAGAGAAATTGTTTACGAGCAAATGGTTATTGTATAAATGATATATGTAATTGTCATCCTGGATTTATAACATATCAAATTCATAAAACAAAAGAAATAAAATATTGTACGTATGAACAAACACCAAAGTGGATTCCATTACTATTAGAATTATTATTGCCTTCTACAGGTCATTTTTATATGGGAAAAATTGGATATGGTTTATTTAAATTAAGTCTTTTATTAATTCCGGTTATAATTTTAGGTTTAGGAATGTGTTTTGCTATACCAATTGTAGAATCGCCTTTAAATTTATCTGTTAATGTAAAATTGGAAGCTTTTTGTTTTTATATTCCTATTTTTATTTCTAGGATTTGTTATATAATTTTTGCTTTGATTCATTGTTTTGATATTTTGGCTTATACTTTTAGGTATTATACTGATGAAAATGGAATTGCTCTATATTGATCATATTAATTTAAGTTTTATTATAAATTTCTTTTTTTTATATTTTTATGCTTTTGAAGAATTAATGTAATATTTAAATTGAAAAAATAATCAATTAAATAAATAAAATTCCAATTTATCATATTTCTTCTGATTTTTTAATTTTTTATTTTTCCAATTTTAGAAACTATTATTTTTATTTATTTAATTAAATAATTGATAAAAAAACTAAATAAAATTTTCAAAGAAAATGAAAAAACATAATCGAAAAATAAAGAGTGAAATATCTTTATCTTCTTCAAATTATCATTTAAACAATACAAACAATAACATTCATAAAAAATTAAATAATTTAACAACAATAAACCTAAACAAAGAAAAAAAAATCCAAATTCACAAACGTTCAAAATCATCATCATATAAATCACAATCATCACGTCCAACACTTTTAAGTTTTTTTAACAACAATAACAATTCAAGCATATTAAAAAATAGAATGACAACAAAACCAAATTATTACACAACAAGTAATTTTTTTAAGCAAAATCATTCATTATCACCTAATTCAACAATATTAAAAACTAATTATATTCTTCCTCCTAAAACAACTGAAAAAAAAACCTTAGTTTTAGATTTAGATGAAACTTTAGTTCATTCAGGTTTTATTCCCTTTAACATTCCAAGTGATTTAATAATTCAAATTGAATTAGAAAATGAAATGCATGATATTCATATTTTAATAAGACCTTATGTTAAAGAATTTTTAGAAAAAATGTCAAAAAGATTTGAAATTGTTATTTTCACTGCTTCAATATCAAAATATGCAAATCCACTTTTAGATTTAATTGATAAGAATAAATATTGTAATTTTAGATTGTTTAGAGAACATTGTACTTTAATTAATACTGCTTTTGTTAAAGATTTAAATAGATTAGGTAGGAATTTAAAAGATATTATTATTGTTGATAATACTCCTTCTGCTTATGCTTTAAATCAATATAATGGATTTCCTATTAAAAGTTGGTTTGATGATAAAAATGATTTTGAGTTAATTAAAATTATTCCTATTTTAGAGTTCTTAAGTTATGTTAATGACGTTAGAGTTTATATTAAAAAAATTGTTAGTCAAAATCAAATTAAGTTTGATTTTGTTAGTAAAGTTATTAGTGATTATCATAAATCTTTAAAAAATAGTTCGATGATTATTTTTAATAAAAAAAAAAATTTTAAAACTATTTTATCTAAGAGTAGATCAACAAGAGATAATATTCTTAAAAAAATAAATGGTGATAATTATAATAATGTTGAAAGTATTTTTGGGAAATTAAAATTTAAGAAAAAACAATTGAGTATAACTAATAGTAATTTTTTGAAAAAAAATAATAATTTTTATACTATGAATACTATGAGAAATAATTCTTCAAAGAAAAATATTATTTTAATTACTTTAGATAAAAAATATATTTCAACTGATAATATATGTAAGCAAAGTAATAATAATAAAAATGAAAAAAATAATTTATTAAAAGAAATAAATAATAAAAAGATAAAACCAAATTTAAATATGAATTATTTAAAAAGTTTTTTAACAAAAATTAAAAATTCAAAAGGAAAAAATATACAAATAAATAAAGAAAATAAAAATTAATAATTTAAATTGTAAATTACCTAATTTATATAAGTTAATATATTTAATAAAAAAATATAATTGTAATTTTATTCATTATTACTTTTTATATTCTTTAGTTCCTAAGGTAAAATTATTTTTACGAAAAGGTAAAAAATAAATTTTATTTTGTCTATTTATAATTACTTTTACTTTATTTTCTCTTTCTTCTTTATCAAGTTTATTCTTTTTTTTAATTAAATTTAATCTATTATTTAATATTATCATTTTATATGCTTTTTTATATTCTTCTGGATATTTATTTTTAAAATATTCTTTTTCTTTTATATATTTATTATAATTATTTTCAATTAATTGTAATTTAAGAATATTTATATTTTTATTATCATTCCAATATTTATTTTCAATCTTAATATTTAAATTTTGAAAAATTATTTCAATTTTTTCTTCTAAAATATTACTTATTAATTCAGTTTTATATTCAATATCATTAATTAATTTTTTTTTCATTTTAACTAATTCTTCATATTTATTTTTTAATATTTCAATTTTTTCACTTTTAATATGAATATCTTCATTAATTCTTTTAGAATAAATAGCAATAAATTCTTTTTTTTCTTTTTCCATTTCTTTATACTTAGATTGAATACAACTTAATTTAGTTTCAAGAGAATTATATTTTGTTAAATAATTAGCTAAACTATCATTAATTTCTTTAAATATTCTTTCAAACTCTTCAACGCTTTCAAAAATATTTTTATTTTCAATTGGATAATAATGAAACTCTTTAGTTAAACTGAAATTAATTTTAGTATTTGAAGAACGAATACTTTTACTTTTTGGTGAAACACTTAAGCTTTTTAAAGAACTTTTTTTTGAAATTTTTACAGGTGAAATCACGGAACATTTTCTATTTTTTTTTATTGTATAATTATTAATTATTAATTGCTTTCTTTCTTCATCTTTTCTTATTTCATTCTTACTTTCATTACTTAATTTATCTATAAAAATACATTTTTCTTTAACACATAATAAAAATTTTTTCATATCCATTAAATTTTCTAATTTTTTCATTAATTTATCTTTTTTATTTAAAAGTCTATTGATTTCATTTTTCATTTCATTTTTTCTATATAATAAACTTTCATTTTTTATTTTTTCTTTTTCAACATCAATCACAGTTTTTCTATAATAATTGTTAAATTCATCATAATAATCATTAAATAATTTTTGATTTATTTTATGTTTATATTCAGCAATTCCAACGATTTTAGGTTTAATACCTTTATCAACTTTATTAAAATATAATTCATTTTCTAAAAGGTTATTTATATATTTTTGCTGTCTCATGGTTTTATGTTGTTCTTTAAATAAAGACAGCTTACCATATTTTTGTTTATATATTTCACTATTATTATATGTAAATTTTTTTAAATTCTTTAACTTTGTTTTTGAAGTTTTTATTGGTGTCAAAGTTAAAAAGTAATGATTGTTAATATTATCATATTGTGAAGACGTTAATTTTTTAGGAGAAATAAAATGTTTGTTTAAATTATTTGATGAATGTTGATAATTGCTTAATAAAGTACTTTGATTTGATGATTGTGATTTATTTATTATATACAAATTCTTTTCAGAAATTTTCCTAAGATTATTTTTATGAAAATGTTTCAGGAATAAATTACTCTCTTTTATTTTTAGCTTTTGTTTTTTTCTCAATTTTGAAAAATCTTTATTTATTAAAGCACTATGATTAATTTCATTTTTATAATAACTAATAGTATTTAAATCCTTTAAAATTTCCTGTGAAAAATTTTTAATCTTCTTATAATTAAAACTATCATCATCTTCATATTCAACTTTCATAAAAATAAAAAAATATAAAAAAAAGAATAAAAATAAATAAAATTTTTTGTTTATTTAATAATTGGGATAAGCCGCTCTAAGCTAGAAGTGCAAGGCAAAGGCGACTTTGATAAATTATCAGAGTGCAAGCACCTTAATAAATTATCTCCCTATAAAAATTGTTGTGAAAAAGTTTCCCAAGTATGGGAAATACCAGTTTTCACACTGATAAGAACAGATACTACACTTGATCTTAGCCAAGAGGCCGAGAAGGTATGAAATCCTTTTTTTCTATTTTTTATTTATATACCTTATAAAATTTATTTTATGGGTTAAAATATTTATTTTTTTTGGAATATTTTAATTATAATTTTTTAAATTATTATTATTTTTATATTTAATATTTCTTAAGAGAGAATTCTTATCTTTTTGAAATAATTTTTTTGAAAAAGAATATTAATTATTTTAAATGTTAAATATTTCTTCAAAAGTATATTTGTCTAAAAATTGGAAATTTTCTAAAAATTTATTTATATAATTATCATATTTTTTTATCTCATTATAAAATATTTTTATTTTAAATTCATTATTGTTTTTCTAAATTATAAATTTTATTTCATCATCAAATTTATAATAACATCCTTCATTATTTAAATTTAATGCAATTAATATAGAAGCTAAATTTGTATCATGTCCAGACATCATAATTAATTTTTTTTTATCATTTTTATTTTCAATTACTTTATTTATTTCATTTCTAATTATTTCTAATAATTTATATGTTAAACATATTTTCACTTTATAATCATTAAATGAATAATCAAAATTTTTTTTTTCAATTTCTAATTTAATTAAAGCATCCTTAATTATTTTTTCTTCTTCAGAAAAATTATTAGTGATATTATCATTTGAATAAAATAAATAATCACAAATTGCTCCTAAATTTAAAGTATCAAAAGATGGATCATTAAATATAGTTAAATTATAATATTTATTGAATAAATCTAAAGCTTTTTGGGATTTTAATTTAATTTCATTTTTTAAATTAGAAACTAAATTTTTATACGGTTCACATATAACTCTAAATTGCCTAATAATAATAGTACAATAAAATAAACCATTGAAAGTTACTTTATCATATTCACAATTAAAATTTTTAATTGTATAATCTTTTAATTCATTTTGATTTAATTTTTCAAAATCAATTTTATTTTCTATTAAAGGTGATATTCTATACAAAAAAGTTTTGATAGTTCTTATTGAATCAGAAATATAACCTTTAAACTCATTATTATTTAAACATAAATTAGAAGGATTTTTTATGTATTCATTAATAAATTTTTCCCCTTTTTTAATTGTTATATCTTTACTTTCTGGTTTAACATCAGGTTCACTATATATATTTTCTTTAAAATTAACATAACTTCCTCTACTTCCATGTCTAAATAATATTATTATTAAATGTATACGATTATCTTTAAACTCCATAAATTGTTTTTAAATAAAAAATCTTTTTATTAAAAAATATAATTTCAAATGAAAATTATATTAAAGGTATTAGGAATATCAAACGTAATTGAAATTAATCCAGAAACAGAGACATTTAATGGATTAATAATAAAGTTTTTATCAATAAATAATAATGATATTGCTTCTTTTGGAATTGAAGATAATGAAATTACAAATTTTAACCAAACTTTAAGTAATTTTAATTTAGAAGAAAATAGTATAATATCAATAAATATAACAAATAATAGATTAAATTCATCAATAAGTAATCAAAATTTATTTAAAATAAGACCTAAAATTCCTAAGCCAATAATATCTTTAATAGAAAAAAAAAATAAAAATTATATTACACGTTCTAAAGGTTTAAGACAAATATATTTTAAAACATTACCAAATCAAAATGATTTAGAAGATTTATTATATGAAAGATTAAAAAAAGATAATTTATTAAGAGGAATTCCTTGTGAATTTGCAATTGAACAATCTAAATTTTTAAATTTATTAAAATGTGATATTTGTAATTGTATATTTTATAATCCAAAATCTTGTTCTTTATGTCATAAAAACTTTTGTGAAGAATGCATAAAAAACGAAAAATATTGTTTTAATTGTAAAAAAGAATTTAAACAAAATGAAATAGATAAAACTTTAAAAGATATTTTAGAAATCTTAGAATTCCATTGTTTATATTATAAAAGTGGATGTAAACAAAATATAAAATATAATGATTTTAAAAATCACGTTTCAAAATGTGATTATGGAGTTTTTATTTGTAAAAGTGAGAACTGTGATTTTAAAGGAAATAAATTTGAAATGAAAAAGCATTCTGAAAAATGTGGTTTACTTTTAATAAAATGTAGATATTGTAATAAAAAATATGAAAGAATTATATTGAATTCACATGAAGATAAATGTGGAAATAGATTATCTTTATGTGAATTTTGTAAGAAATGTATTTTATTAAAAAACTTTGAAGAACATAAAAATAATTGCAAAATGAAAATTATAGTTTGTGATAAATGTGGTTTAAAATTTTATAAAAAAGATGAAGATGAACATTCAGATATTATTTGTTTAAGAGAACAAATTAAAAATGTAAAAAATGAGATAAGTATTGAAAAAGAAAAAAGATTATTAATAGAAAATAAAATAAATGAATTAAAAATTAAGTTTAAGAATATTGAAGGAAAAATATAAATAAAATTTAATTTTTAACACATTAAATCTTTACAATTTAATATTTTATTTTTACAAACACACTCTATTATATTATTTCAAAGTATAATAATCTTTAATTATTTAAGTCATTAATCCTTTTAATATATAATTATTCTAGAACTTATTTTTACAAACAATTATTATATTTTTATTATTAAATTTAAATTAAATTGCTGAAAAATCTTGAAGTATAATATAAATTCCTTGATTTACATTTAATTGACATAATTCTAACAATTGTTACAATAAAAGTAATAGCAATAGAAATTACAAAAGAAGTAATTAAACCATATAAATAATTAGTAAATAAACTAACTTGGCTTTTTTGATAAACATCACAAAATATATATAAATAATAACCACAACAAAGACTAATAATAATTTCCAAAATAAAAAAAATAATTAATCTTTTTTTAACAACTTTTAAAATTTGTCTAGACAAAGTAAAATAAGCACCTTCAACTCTAATTTCTTTTTGCATACATTCAAAAGCAATAGAATAATTAACAAACTTTCTTAAAATTTTCATAATAAAATAAGTAATAATATTACAAGCAAATCCTAATAAAGTAGAAGTGTAAAAAGCTAATTTTCCTTGATTAGAATATTTTTGAGAAACAATATCATCAGTATAAACAATAGCATTTAAAGTAAAATCAATTAATAACATTAAAACATAATACGGTAAAGTTATAGTATAAACACTAAAAGGTTCTGGAAAATAAATAGTAGCTAATAATTCTACTTTTAAAAAAATAAAATAAAGATACATTTTCATAAATGATCTTTGATCATATTGTAATGCTTCATGAAAAGACATTTCATAATAATTACTTTCTTCTTTTAAACTTAAATACTTACCGTATTTTTCTAAAATTTGTTTATTATGTTCTTTTATAATATTCTCATCTTTAATGTAATTCACATGTGTATTATTTAAAAAAGAATTTTTAACTAAATTATCATTTGTTTCAATGTTATCAACTTCATTTTTAAGTTTATTTGTATCAATAACGCGAAAATTTTTTTTTTCTGGACTGTTTTTCATTAATAAATCTTTATTTGTCCCTTCTCTTGAATGAATAAATTCAGACCCTGATGAATTTTTATATATTGTAATATTATCTTTATTTTTTGAAAGATCAGTTGTTTTTCTTTTAGGAGTTAAGATTAAATTATTTTTACTATTTTTATTTTTCATTTTTTTAAATTTATTTGAAATATTACTATCATTAAGACCATTATAAGGGTTAAATTGACTTAAAAAATCTATAAATTTATGCTTTTTTGGATTTTCTTTTCTAGATTCTTCAATATATCTATTTTCAAAATTACGTCTTTTTGGAGGAGGTGAAAAAGGGGCTCTTAAAAGAAAAGTAACATGTTTTTTTTTTATTGGTTTTTGAAAGCTTTTATATATTTTTGATAATAATTTATGAACTGAAGAACAACAAAATATAATTTCTTCAATAATAAAAAATACAAAGCAAATAAAGAAAAACCAAAAACCTAAATTCAGATAAAACCTTTTTAAGAAATTTTTAAAAACTTTATAACAAACAACTAATTTATAATCAATTTGATCATTTAAGCTATCAAAAAAATTAGTAGCTTCTTCTTTTACTTCTTCAATATTATTTTCAGTATAATTTTCATTCTCAACAAAACAACTGCATTTAACTCTTTTTGAACTTTCATTAAATGTACTATAAGTACAACCACTTTCACAAACAGAAACAGAAGTATAAACATCACTTTGTCTATCACCTGTTGTAATATCATTTCCATTATAATTAAAACCAAAACATCTTTGATGATAAAAATCTGATGATATATTAAATAAATATATTCCTTTATCACTTAAATGTTCTACTATTATTCTTCATTTATTATTGCATAATAAACTGTAATCTTTGTATCTGAACATAAACTTAAATCTAATTCATTTCCATTTTGATCAAATACTTTATAATTTAATGAATTAATTAATGATTTTGTTTTAGACGATGAATCTATTAATAATATTATTAAAGGAAGAGATTCATCTAAATTATAATGATTTTTTAATATTGTTTCACATTCTCCTAAATTTATATATGATAAATTAGTGTTTGAATTTAAATCTTCATCTGATAGAGTTGAATTCATTACTTGAATTGATACATTTGAATGTATTACTGTATTTACATATTTAATTATTTCAATATTTTCTATTATATTATTTATTAAATCTGTTGTTGATGTTGAATCAGATATAATTTCTTTTATATATTCATTAATATTAAATGAACGTTCACATGATAAATTATAATCTGAAATTTTATTTAAATCTTGTTTACATTCACATTCAGTTCCTTCTGAATTTAATGTCCATAAATATTCACATGATTTAACACATAATAAAGAATTAGAAACATGAATATAATTAGATGGACAATGATTGTAACATTCAAAAGAAGTTAAAGAATCATTTAATTTGTAATTATAACTTTCGGGACAACTATTATAACAATATTTATCATCTTGAGTGTGGTATTTATAATTATCAGATTTCTCACAATCATCAAGACAAATTTTTAAAGTTTCTATAATATATTCATTATTAGGACAAACATTCATACAATTAAATTCATTTAATTCATGATATTGATATTCAGAAGGACATTCATCAGCACATAATTTAGTATTTGGAACAGTAAAAGGATATTCATCTGAATTTGTACATACTTCAACACATAATTTCCTATGGTCTACAATATAATAAAAAGATGGACAATCAACTAAACATTCATATTCATTTTCTATATGATAAAAATGACTAGGACATTCATAATAGCATTCATAATCACTATTAATAAAATATTTTCCTGAAGGACATTCTTTATAACATTCCTTTTCACTACTAATGAAATAAGGATAATCATTATTTGTACATGAATTACTACTTAAGCACATTATTGCATTATTATTATCTAAATCTTTATAATAATTATAAGAACATTGACATTCTTTATTTGTATCACTTACAGTATTTTCTGGACAATTACTTAAACAAGTACTTTTATATAAATAAGGATAATCATTTGGACAAGAAGTTACACATTCATTAGTCTCAACAACTAATAAATTAAAATCATTTGGACATTTTGTTTCAGTTGTATATTGACATTCAGTTGTACTAACTCTTTCATCATAATACCAATAAGTTTTACTTACATCACAACTTATACAATTTGTATTATATAATAAATAATTAATTTTACATGTTTCACATTTATGATTTGTTGAATCTCCATTTTCAGAACATGTATTACATGTATCATAACATGTAAAGGTTTTTTCTAAACAATTAGTTGTATCATCTAAATCATAATAATAAGTATCTAAACACATTTTAGAAGTACAATGTGAAGGAGTCCCTGTTAAAGAAAAAGTATTTGTTTCACATTTTGAACATCTATCATTGCAAACTTGAATAGATAAAAAACAATTTGCTGAAAGGAAAGTTTGATTATATTCTGAACCTTTTGTTTGGAAAAATATATTAAATGAAATAACACCATTATCTAAATTATTTTCTAAAAGTTCAACTTCTTCATTATTATTAATCCGTGCTAAAGTGGTAGAAGGATTAAAAGAAGCAATATTTTTTGTTATATCATATGAATTTATTAGATTTGAAAGCTGAATTGTTATTAATTCTTTAGAATATGCTTTTGCAGTATATGGAGTACATTCAAATTGTTTATATGTATAAAAAAAATATTCTAAAGTAGTTGGCTCAGATTCTCCCCTTGTCATTATAAAAAAATTATTATCTGAAGAGGAAGAAACCATAACTTGAGAATATCCTATATTATTGTTAATATAATAAACATCAGTAGTTGTTGTGTCGTAATAATTTCTTGAAGAGAGTTGAGTATAATCTAAAACTAAATATGTTCCACTTCTATATGAAATAAATAGTGAAATAGGGGTTTTATTATATAATATTTGACTACCATGGAAAACAGTTTCATTTATCATATAATAAGAATAAATATATCTTGCAGATAAAAACTCTTTATATCCAAAATATGTTTTAGCATAAATTCCATCACTTCTATATTCAAATAAAGTCATTTCAGTATTATCATAATTTATATATTCCACTTTATAATGAGAAACAATTATTATAATTAAAGAATTATATTTCAAAACATCATTATCTTCGAAAACAGAATAAGAAATATCTTCTTTTCTTCTTAGAAAACATAAAGGTTGTCTAAGAACAGCACAATTGATAGCTTGATTATATATTTGATCTAAAGAGGTAAAGTCAGTTTCATGAGAAAATTGAGTAGAAACATAATCAGAAATAAAACCATTATCATCCATAATAAAAACTATAACTGTATAATAAATATATAAATCATATGAATTATAATAACTATAACCTAAATAAATTTTATTTGTTGTAAAATCATAATCAATAGAACAAATAAGATTTGGTTCTGTTAATGAAAATGTAGAATAAGTTCTATAATCAATTAGATTTCCATTAGAATCATAAATTTCAATTATGTTATTTGATGTACATGAAACTGCAAAATGTGTTTTTTCTGAATTTGCAAAATAGGCTTTTGAGTATTCATTAAAATTAACTGTATTTGATATTATTTGATATGTTCCTGATGATGAAACTTTTCCTATTGATGTTAATGTAAAGAAATATTGATTATTTGATGAATCTGAAAATAATGATATTAATTTTGATTGATTAGGAATTTGTTTTATTTCAAAATTGAATATTATTTTTAAGTGGATAAAAATAAATAAAATTAAGAAAATTAGAGCATCTTTTCTTTTCATTTTTTTATAAAATTATTTCCATTGTATTTATTTTATTTTTGTATAATTTAAAAAATATAATTTAAATATAAATTCTAAATTAAAAATTTTTATTAATTTTAATAAAAAGTATTAACATTTTTTGATAAATATTTTTATATATTATTGTTATTCATTCCTTGATTGTTGAGAACAGAATTAGTTGATTGTTGAATATTACTATTAATAAGAGGTGATAATTGAGGATTATTATTATTATCGAAACTATAACCAAGATTAGGATTAATTTGGTTCATTGATAAAGATTGATCACTTATTTGACTTTGTGTGGGTGTTGGAGGAGCAATAAAATTTTGATTTCCATTTGGCTCTATGAAATTTTGATTATCTATATTATTTTCATTTGGATACATTGGTGTTGGTTTATTATAATCTGGATTATTAGTATATGAATCAGTCATATTTTGATTATTTATATTTGGATCTATTTGTTGTTGTGATGGTATTTGATTAGGAATTATTTGATTGTTTTGTTCATTTGAATTATATGATTCTCCTCCTTGATTATTATCAGCAACATAAGGTTCACCTGTTTGATTATTATCTGCAACATAAGGTTCACCTGTTTGATTATTATCTGCAACATAAGGTTCACCTGTTTGATTATTATCTGAAGTATATGGTAAATTATTAGTCTTATTATCACCAATTGAGGTATATTGTTGACCAGGTTGGGGTTTAAATCCTGGAGGAAAAAATGGTGGCATTCCTCTATGAGGAGGAAATCCTCTGGGTGGACCATGTATAATAGGTGGACCATGCATAAAAGGTGGACCATGTGGACCATGTGGGCCATGTGGTCCATGTGGACCTCTTCCTGGTGGACCACCTCTATGATGGGGTCCTCCTCTTCCAGGGGGACCTCCTCTTGCTGGGGGACCTCCTCTTCCAGGAGGACCTCCTCTTCCTGGTTTTCCAAATCCTTTCATTTTTTATTATTTTTTACATATTAAATTAAGTCTATATATATTTTTTTTTGTTATATTTTTTTTTTTTATATTTAAATGATTTAATGATTATTTAATATTTATTTTTTTTATTTTTATAAGTTTATAAATTTAATTTAAATTATGATTCATCTTCTTCTTCATCATCATCTGAACCAATATCTATAGGAACATCATCATCTTCATTTGATAATGTTACATGAAGAGTTCTAGAGGTTTTTGGTGGCTCTTTAACTTTTTCTTCTTGTGATGTTTTTAATTTATCTCTTTCAGACAACGACGATTCTGAAAAATCTTTATTTTGATTTTCAATCTTTTTTTTTTCTTTATTCTCTACTTTATTTTCTTCTTTTTTAATTTCTTCTTTTTTAATTTCTTCTTTTTTAGTTTCTTCTTTTTTCTTTTCTTCTTTTTTATTTTCTTCTTTTTTCTTTTCTTCTTTTTTATTTTCTTCTTTTTTATTTTCTTCTTTTTTAATTTCTTCTTTTTTATTTTCTTCTTTTTTATTTTCTTCTTTTTTATTTTCTTCTTTATTTTCTTCTTTTTTCATTTCTTCTTCTTTAATTTCTTTTTCTTTATTTTCTTCTTCAATAATTTCTTTTTTTTTAGTTTCTTTTTTTTCTTCATTAATAATCCCATTATTTTTATTCAAATCAATAAACTCATTAATTTTTTTAGATTTAAGTAAATTTTGCAATTTAGCATTAATAACTTCAAATCTATTATTATTAATAGCAGAATAATATTCAATAGCTCTTTCATATAAACTCATTAAAAATTGAATATCTTCTAAATTAGTATCATTAATATTATCTTCTCTGATTTTATTTTCAATTTCTTCTATTTTTTTTTCAACAGTTTCAATATCACAATTTGGTATTGTTCCTAATTTTGGTTCTAAATTTCTTCTATTTATATTATAATTAATTCCAAAAGAATCCATTTTACCTAAAATTAAATGAACAATTTCTTCTGAATTATTAGGAACAACTAAATTTAACTCATAATGCTTTTGAAAACTTAATTTATTTCTCCAAACAAAAATAATCGAATTTTCATGTATTATTCTTTTAATAGTAATTAAACCTTTCACATTAGAATAAAAAGATAAAATCCCACTATTTCTATTTTTATTATCAATATCAAAAACACAAAAATAAAGATCACTTATCATTAATAATTTATTACTTTCTATTATTTTATTTCCTAAATTATCTCTTTGTTTTAATCTTTTAGAATAAACAGGTAATTTTTCAATAAAATTTAAATCATATTTATCACCTAAATAATACTTTCCAGAAAGAGTAAAAAAACCTTCGTTAATTTCTTGAATATAACAAATAATAAAATGAGGTATTTTTCCAATAATATTTTCTAAAGAAATATCCTTTGACCATGAATTACCTAAAACATCTTCAATAAAATCTCTTCCATCACATAAGTTTGGAAAGGTGAAATTGGTTTTAAAAAATAATTTAGGAGGATTTTTCGGAAATCCTTTTTGAATTAAAAGAAGTAATTCTATATTATAAGGACATTCTGTTAAATTAGATGGTATTGTTATTTCTATTTTATATTCAAATTTTGTTAACTTTATTATATTCTTCTGAATACCAATTTTACTTTCGTCTAATTGTGCTAATTCTTTTTCTAATATTTTTTCATCTGAAATTTGAGACATTAAAATAATTTAAATTTAATATAATTTTTTTTTTGATGATTATAATAATTCAATTAATAAAAAGATATTATGATTTTATAATTACAAAAAAGAATAAATTAAAAATTACATTACTCATTTAAAACAATATTAAATTCTTTTAAATATTGTTGTCTATAGCAATCATTAAAGAATATATTATAAGAATAATTATCTTGAATTTTAGTTAAATCATCTTCACTTATTTCTTCCATAATATATTTAACTTCATTATCAAATTTATCATTAATAGGACAAATATCTCCAGTTATATATTCTAATTTTGTTGATATTGCAATTTTATCAGCTTTTAATCTTTGTTTATAATAACTTAATAATGTATTTAAATTATAATCTTTAATATATTTCATAATTTGATTATATTCTAATTTCCTTATATAATAATTTTTATATAATATTGATAAAGGTAAAACTTCATAAATTGTTAAATCTTTCATACTATTTACTTCAAAATTATCATCTGTAGCAAAACCATAAGAAGTGTTTCCACATTTACAACAACAAAAAATAAAAGTTGGTAATAAATTAAAATAAAAAAAAGGAATTATTAACAATGCCATACTAATAATAATAAAAGTTAAAATTAAAGGATTTTTTATTAATATTATCATTTGTTGTTTAATTGATAAAACATCTGGAATATGTAAATAAAATAATCCTATATAATAACCGTGAATTAGAAAACTAAGAATAATGAAAATATATAATATTTGCATATATAATTTATTTATTTTTTGATTATAATTAATAGGAGTTTTACAATAATATAAAAATAAAATTTTATCTAAATAAAAGGAAATAAAAGTTAATAATAACATAATAAAAATAGAAATTGGATTTGTTATAAAAAAACCAGAAATTAAACAAGAACAAAATAAAGATAATTGAAATCCTAATTTTACTTCAATTCTAAATTCTGGTCCAATAAACCAATATAAAAATTTATATTTATCTTTTTTTAAATGAAGATTTCTATAACAACATTTTCTAAAACAAAACATAAATGACCATTTAATAAAATCAATTATATAAGGAACAAAAATTCCTAGTATTAAATTTATAGTAATTGTTGATGAAACATAATAATACCATTTAGAATTAAAAGTTATTTGTTCTCCATTAAAAATTGGAAAATATTTTCCTAATTTTTTATTTTTTTCAAAAGATTTTGAATTTAAATATATATTTGTTATTATAGGAGATAAGCAATTTATAAATAAACTAGATATAAAAATTTTTTTAAATACTGAAGTTCTTTCTTCCATTATTGTTTTTTTTTTTTCAAGTTTTACAACGATTGGAATTATTTTTAAAGTAAAAATATTGAAAATAAAAATAACAAAATAAGTTAATATATAAACAGAACTTGTAATATCCATTTTATTTATCCAATCCTTACAAGGATAAACATATAAATTTCCTTTATAAGAATAATCATCATATATTCCTGAATCATCTAATATTAAATCAAAATTTTTAGCATAATCTTTTCCTTTTGTAACATAATAATATTTACAAATACAAAATAAATTATATTGTTTTTTATTATCATTATCATAAAATTCATTATAAAGAATATTATAAGTCATAACATTGTTATAATCTTCAATAAATTTATTACAATTTAAGTGATTATTATAAGTTTCATTAAATTTTTTTAAAAAAGAAACAGAAAAAAAATAAATAATAAGAGAAGTAAGAATAATAAGAAATATAATAAATGAAGTAAAAAGATTAAGGAAAAATTTAGTATAAATATCATATTTAAAATTCTCAAACTTTAATCCATCACATTGTGAAGGAATATATTCAATATCTAACCATTGATCTTTAAAATAAAAAGAATTAAGTGTTTCTTTTCCTTTTAAAAGATATGTTATTATTCTATAAAACCAATTTTTACTATTATAACAATTATAACATTTTTCTGCATGTTTTTTACTTTTAAAAGTTATATAAATATCTTTTATATTTTTTTTTGGATTTCTCTCTGCTTTTTCAATGTAACATTCAAAAGATTCTATTTTTTTTTTTTGTTTAGTTTTACCATTAAAATTAAATATTCTTTTATTTGATGAAATATCCCATAATGGTTTATTATTTAATTCATAAAAAGGTTCTTCAACTTTTTCTAATAAATCCCATTTTTTTTTATTTAAATATAATAAATTACTATTATAAGGACAATAACTAATTTGATAAATAGGATAAATTATTTCATTATTATTTATACTATCACTTTCAACATCATCGTTATCTTTTATAATATTATTTGGATTATTTTGATTAAATAATGTTGAATTTGTAATTGCTTTTACTAATTCATTTAATTCTTTATATATTAAAGGTTTTTCTCCATTTATTTCAATTCCTTTTATTAAAACTGTATATTGATTGATTTGATATTGATTTTCATTATGAATAATATAAGAATACCAATGAAAAATAAAAAGTAAATAAATATAAATGATTGTAATTATCATTATCATTAAAGAAAAAGCTAAAAAAATATTTTGATTTTTTTTACTATTTTCCTCATTATGATTATAAACACATTGATATTGAAAGAAAGCATATTCAATATCATTAATAGAATGTTTAGGTTGAATTAATTCATTATATTTTGAAAAATCAATAGTACAACTACTAAAATCTTTTTCACAAATTGTAGATTCTCTGATTCCAGTTAAATTTTCCCAAACTAAATCATTTCCTTCAAATTTAATTCTCTCATATCTTTGATAATTAATTAAATTACTAAATTTACTTTTAATATAATCAATATTTACATTATCATAAAAAAATAAACATTTAGAAATTGAATTTTTATAAACTTGATATTTTTTATTATCAATAATTGAAGTAGGACAAGAAAAAGTATATTTAATTTCTTTCCCTTTAATACTAATAATATCATAAATATTATAATTATTAATTAAAATATTTGATAAAGTATATCTCATTAAAAAATCTTTAACTTTAGAATAACCAAAAACAACTTTTATATCATTTTTACTTTTTTTTATATCTTCACCACAATAAATAAATATTAAAAGAGTGAAAATAAAACAAAGAAAAAAATAAATAATATTAATTTTTAATAATCTAAAATAATCTGAAAGTCCTTCTCCGAATTTAGAAAAATCATTAAATAAGCATAAAGGATTATTCCCAAAGAATCCAAAATTATCACATATATTATATTTCAAAGGTTTTCCTTTTTTATTTATTTTTCTAGGATGTCTTTTATTTATTTCATTTAATAACATTACTTTATTATATTCTTCTTGGTTTGAATAATTTTTTTTTAATTCTTCATTAAATAAATTTTCATCTGGATCTTTTTTAAATATATTTTGTTTTCTAGGCTTTTCATTTATTTCTTTTTTTTCTTCTTCTTTTTCTTCGTTTTCTTTTCTTGATAATTTTATTATTTCACTTTTAATTGGATATTCATTATCTTCTGTTTTTTTTCTTGTTCCTCTTTTGTTTTTTTTTCTTAAAGAATTTAATAATTGTTTTTTTGCTAAATTATCTAATTTTGCTTTTTTATCATTTTCTTTTACTACTAAAATATTATCTCCTAATGATTCTGTTTCAAATTCATTTTGATATAAAATATTTAAATTCCCTTCATCATTATAATATCCTAAATTTCTTTCCATTTTCTTTTTTTTATTCTTTTTTATGAATTTTTTACATTTTTAGTATATTTAATTTAGGAAAAAATATAATAAATTATGAATAAATTAAATGAAATATCAAATTTTTTTAATGGTTTAATACATAAAGTTTTTTAATTTATTACAATAATTTAAAAAGTAAAAATTAAAACTATTAAAATAGATTAAAATAGATTATAAATTTATCAAACATTAAATAGTTAAAAAATTATATAAACAAAAAAAATAAATTTAATACTAATTAACATTAACATAAATATAGTAATTTAAAATGAAATAATAATCTAAGAAATTGGTGGAAATTCTTTATATAATTGGTTTTTAAATCCTTTAAATAAATTATCAATATCTTGTTTACTTTCATGACGAGGAGATAAAATTCCATTAATTGATTCTTTAAAAGTATCTTTTACATTATGACAAAAAGCTAAATTATTATAAGGACCTAAAATTAAAACATGTTTTCTTATTTTAAATTTTATTTTATATGCATCTTCATTATTTTCATCTTTTTCAATATTTGTTTCTAAATCTTTAATTGTTATATTTTCATCATCTGAATAATTTCTTTTCTTAGATAAATACTTATTATTTTCATTTATTTCCTCTTTTTCGCTTTTTATTTTTTCTTTTATTATAGAATTCTTATTTATTGGTTTTTTCATTGATTGTTCACTTAATTGTGCTAATTTTTTAAAATAATCTGAAAGAACGATAAAATTATTAGATAAAGAATATAAAGCATTTGTTATATCTTTATTAATTTTTTTTATTCTTTCTCCCATTTTATCAATTTATATAAAATATTATAATAAAAAATATTAAAATAAAAAGCAAAAAATTAAAAAATAACATTTCAAAAATAAAAACCATTAAATTATAATTTTAGAAGTTAAAAAAAAATAAAAATCAATTATTTTTTTTTTTTCAAAGGACCAGATTTCTTAATACTCCATTTTTCAGGTAATTCTTCATATTTAGCCAATTTGGCAGGTGTATATTCAATTTTATCATCATTATAAGTATCACTAAAAACATAAGTGACAGGAATTTTTCCAGTATATAATCCATATAAGCAATCTAAGTTCATCCAATTATTATTTATTTTAGAAAGAACCCAACAATGCTTTGTAAAATCAGGTTTTCTTTGATATTGCTCATATCTATAACCATAAATTATTATTGATGGTATATTATGTGCTTTTAATAAATAAGAATATAACATTGCGAAATCATAAAATCCTCCTACTTTCATTAACATTACTTTTAAAGGATTAGGATTTGTTTCTGTAAATGTTGGTGTAAAGTTTATATTATTTTGAATGTATTTTCCTATTTTTATATAATCTGGAATTTCTTCATTTGTATTTTCTTTTAATATATCTCTGTTTATTTTTATTAATTTTAATTTATATTCATCTTCTATATATGATAGTAAATTCTCATCTAGAAATTGATTCCAATCTGGTTCATAATGAAAATCACATTTTATTTGAGCTTGAATTTTAAGTAAACTTTTCTTTGCTTTTTTCATTGTTGAATAAATGTGATTATTTTCAATTTGAATTAAAGTATTTTTTGGATATTCACCTTTATTACTTGAAACAATATAATTTTCCATTTGATTACAACCTCCATTAAAATAAGCAGGAATAGTAATTAATATATTTTTTATTTCTTTATTACAAGCAAACACTTTTTCATAATCAATAGTCCATCTTGCTTCATTTAAAGAATAAAATACTTTTTCATTAAAACCAAAATTACTTATCATTCCATTCCATTTAAATTTTCTTAATCCTTCAACAATTTCTTCTTTATCTTCAATTAATAAACTATTTTGAAATCCATAAACATTAATATCATTAGGAATATAAACAGTAACTCTACCTTCAACTCCTGAAAAATCATTAGAAATAGAAATATTTTTAGAAAAATAAAATTTTTCTTTAGGATTACTTTCAATAATTTTATATTCAATATGAACAATTATTTTATCATCATTTTTCATATCATGATAATATATTTTAATACTTTTTTCTTCATCATCATTAACATAATTAACACCATCGTTAATACCATTTAAAGAAGTATTTAAAATAGTAATTTTATCATTTTTTGAAAAAGAATAACAAGTCATTGCACCAGTTAAAGGCATTGGATTTTTTCTTTCTATTAATTTATAAGCAATTTCTACTGTTATTTCTTGATAATCTTTAAATATTTTATTCCTTTGTGCAAAAGCTATTTTCTTAAATACTCCTATTCCTTCTATTTTATCTATTTCTTCATTTTTTGCTATTAATTTCTTATTCAATTCTATTTTCTCCTCTTTTAATTCTGTATTCTTTTTTAATAATTCTTTTCTTTCATCTTGAAGTTTTGATACTTCTTCTTCTAAATCATTTAATTTTAAAAATAATTCTTCACATTCTTCCCAACATAATTTTTCTTCTTCTTCAACCTTATTTTTTTTCGTTGGTTTTTTTTTCTTTTTTTTATGTGTTTCTTCGTATTCTAAAGCATCTTTTAAATCTTCATTTTTTATTTCTAATTCAATAATATTATAATTTAAATCATCATTTTCTGCTTCTAAATCTAAATTCCTATTTTCTAAATTATATTTATCTGTTGCGTAATTTTCTTTAGTATCTGATAAATCATTTTTTATTTTATCATTAACATCACTTAAAATCTGAATATTATTTTTTATTTGATTTTTCTCTTTTTCTAACATATCTTTTCTAGCTTTACCATGAATTTTTTCTTCTTCTAATTTATCAGTTAAATCTTCTCTTTCTTTTAAATTTTTTTCTACTAAATTTAAATAGTCTGTTACTTCATTATCTAATTTATTAAAATTTGATAATATTGTTATTATTTCTTGTCTTTGATCACCAATAATATTGTTATAATTTTCTATTATTTTATTATTTTGATTTATTTGTCTTCTTCCTCTTCTTATCATTTTCTCCATATTTCCTTCATATTTTTTATGATTGTCACATTGATTTTCATATTTTTCTTGTAAACACTTTAATTCTTTTGTTTTATCAATTAAATTATTTTTAGTTGTTCTTAATTCTTTAAGTATATTTTCTTCTTTTTTAATTTCTCTCTTTAAAGCTTGATCAATTTCTTTTTTTTTATAATTCATATTTTCAACAGAAACAAAATTATTTTTAAAAGAATCTTTTAATCTTCCATAAGTTCCTTTTAATTTTCTATAATTTACAACTTTTTGAAGGTAACCGTATTTTTTTGCTCCTACTTCATTTAATAATTGAATTTCTCTTTTTTCATCATTTATTTTTCTTTCCATTTCATTTTCAAATTCTGAATAAATATAATATGCACTCATAGGACGAGATGTTTCTGTCATTGATTGAAGATTTTTTTTTCCTTTCTTTGATTGGTAAAAAGAATTAGAAGTTGAATTCATTTTTTTTTTAAGTCTTTAAGTTTTTTTTTATTATTTTTTTGAAGAAATTTAATTTATTTTTGTTTTAATAATATTTCTAAATTTTTGTTTAATAAATGATTTTTTAATATAAAAAGTTAAGGAATTTAAATTTATATTATTTAAAAATTAGTGGAAATGAATTATTCAAAAGAAATTGAATTATTTTATAAACCTTTAGAATTAGAAATAAGCAATAATTCACTTAAAATTTATGGATTTGATGATAATAATGAAGAATACATTTCATATTTAAATGATTTATTCAATGTAAAATGTCTTTCAAATCAAGAAATTTTATTTCGTTCTTATTCAGATAATTTAAATTCAGAATGTCTTAGAATTGAATTATATAAAATATTATATATAATACATAATTCTTTCTTTGAATTTAAAGAAGATGAATTACTTTTAAATTTAGATATTATAGAATTTAAATTAAAAAAAATAATTTCTTATTTTACTTTAACACTTCAATCAGTTGATTCATCAAATGAATTTTTAATATCAATTATTCAAGAAGAAATGATTGTAATTCAATTATTATTTTTTATTATCTCTTCAATGTTTCAAAGATATTTATCTTTAAAATCAATAGATATAGGAATTTATGAATATAAAACATTTTCATCTTCACTTAAAAAAGAACAATTTATAAAAGATTGTTTTTTATTATATATTATTCAAAAATCATATCCTTGGTTAAATTTAATAATAAATTATATAGAAAAGTTCTTTATTTTAATAAGGAAAAAAGAATGGAATAATTTAATAATAACAGCCCAAAAAAATATTAATGTTTATAAATGTGAATTTTATAATTTTTATATTTTTACTGCAATTTATGGAATTATAAAAAAATATTATTCAATTAATAAAAATGATATTCCTATTATTACTCAAGTTATTAATCTTGAACAATTAAATGAATTAACAATTAAATTATTTCATGTTTCTGAATTAGATATTTTATATGATTATCAATCAAATAAAAAGTCTTTATTCATTGATTTAGATTTTTATAATGAAACAAATTTTGAAAGAGTTATTATTTATAATAATTATATAATAGATAATTTAACTTATGTAGAATTTTTAAATTTAAATTTTGGTTATGATTATCATACTTTATTTCTTAGTTCATATGAGTATTTATTTGATAATATAAGAAATATTAATTTACACTTAATTACCAAATTTAAAAATTTAATTAATATTCTTCATAAAGATAAAACAAGTAAAAAAGAATTAAAAGAAGGAATGATTAATTTTTATATTTTAGATTCTTTTTTACAATCTCTTAAAAATTCTATTTTTTATCATATGATTTCTTGTTTCAATAATGATACTTTATGTGATTGTTATGTTAAAAATGAATGGTTAAGTGAAGTTATTAATTGTTATTCAATTGTTTATTTCTTAAAGTTTTTAATTGGAGCAATCATTAGTAATTATAATTTTTATGATAATAATTTAATAGATAAAAACAATGTAATAATACCTAATATACTTAAAAGTTTTTTTCAATTAGTTTGTAAAGATTCTATTATTTTACCAGTTAAAGAAATTTTCTTTAAAGAAAGAATTATACATAATTTTGTAATTTTATTTTATTATTTTGTTTCTGTTTTTAAAAGCGAAATTTTAATTATTTGTGATGAAAATTTAATAGAAAATATAAGAGAGAAAATGAGAGAATTTTCAGAATATGAAAATAAACTTTTATTCTTTTTATCAAATAAAATATTAAGATTATTAAAAAATGATTTAAATGAAAATTACATTTCTCCAATTAGAATAATAACAAATCCAGAACAATTAATATGTTATAATGATATTTACCAAGAAATAATTAAAAATAAAATTTCAAGTGAATTTAATATTTCCAATAAAGAAAATATAAATATTTTACAAGATATAAATAATTCTAACGTTAATAATGATATTATTTCAGAAAATAATATTTTAACTGAATCAAAAAAGAAAAATTTTTTTAATGTGTTTCTAAAACATTATGAATCATATGATATAACAAAATTTAAAATGAAATTTAATTTTAAGACTTTAAGAGATTTAGATTCTAAATTTATTATACGAAATAATAATAATAAATTAATTTTAAATATTCCACTTTCGAAATTAAATAAATCTCCTTTTATTTTTATTAATGAAAATCAAGGATTAAAAATATTAAGTTTAGAAAACGAAGATGATTTATTTTATTTAATGAATAATAAAAGTTATACGAGTAAAAATATTTTAGATAAAATTTATCAGTCTATATTATATGGAGAAAATACTTTTGATGAATTTAAAAATGTACAAAATACAATGAAGTATTATGATATTAATTTTGATATGGAATATTTTGAATTTTGTGAAAAAATTAAAAGTTTTGTTTTGTAAATGATTTAAAAAGAAAAATAAAATTTTTTGTAAATGTTAAAATGTAAATCACAATTAATTAATAAAATAAAAACTTCAATTAATAAAATTCATTAGTTTATAATTAATCAATTAAACATTAATTATTACAAATTAAATAAAAATCAATTTGAATTATAAATTTAAGTTAGAATGTTTTGAATAAATTAAACTTGAATAGTTTATCATTTTTTATTTTAAAAATTTAAACAAATATTATTTATTTATTACAAAAAAAATATCTTAATTATCTTTTTTTTGTCCAGTTTTATTTTCTAATATTTTCATAGACATATTTTGATGAGGAACAACAACTTTTTCATTTTTAATATTCGCAAAATGAATATTTTTAAAATTATCATTTAACTCTTCTAAAGGAGAATGAGCATATTTTAACTGTTGATTATCAGTATTATACTTTTGAAGAATAATATCTTGTCTAGAAAAAGAAGAACCTTCATTTAAATTATTTTTCTTATTTAAATAATTGAAATAATTTTGACTTTTGTTTTCAGAATTTAATTTTGTATTTAATAATATTTGATTTTCTTCATAATTAACATTACTTAGAATATTTTGTTCTTTTAAAGGAATATTTAATAAAGGATCTCTAAAATCAATTTCAATATTATTTTTTAATAAATTATCTTTCATTATTTTTAAATTATTATTTAAATCTCCTAATATATCAAATCCTTTTTGATTTGATTTATTATTATATTTATTTATATTAATTTGAGGTGAAGAATAAGAATCTTTAATATTTTTATTATTATTTACTTTTCTTTTCGCATTTATTTGATAAGTATTAATAGGTGAGAAAATATTATTTTTATTTTTAACTGGATTAGAAAAATCATTTTTATCTTGAATATTAATAATATTATCTTTAATAATTTGATTTTTAAAAAATTGATTATCTTCATTAGGAATTGAATTTGAATTTGAGGAAGTTAAATAAGGAATATTATCTAAATCTTTCTTAATATCACTTTTACCTGATATTGGAGATGGAATTTCATTGTTTTCTTTAGGATTAAATATTTTTATTATTTTATATTTCTGAGGGTTTAATAACAATAAATCTATAAATTTTATTTTTTGAGATAATAATTCATTGTCTATTGTTGATAAAGAAAATTTTTCTTTAAAGTCAAATGCATTTGATATATTTTCTATTATATTTTCTATTGTTAAATCTAAATTATAATCTAATTGAATTGGATATAAGTTTCCCTTAAAAGAAAAATTTATTTGTAATTCTTCTAAAAGTTTTAATTTTATGTTTTTCTTTAATTTTATTAAATTATGAGGATTTGATATTTCTAAAGATTTAAATAAATCATTATTATCTAAACACAAATCATATCCTTCAATATTTAATTCTTCTATTTTATTTATTAATTCTTCTAAACCTATTGATTTAGCAAATTCACAAACTTCATTACAATTATAATTTGAAATAAATTTAATATTTGAATTTTCTTCTTTTAACATTTTTAAATTAATTTAAAAAAAAAAAAGAAAAAATAATTTAAAAGTTAATACAACAAACAATTAATACTTAAAAGAATATAAAATCAAAAGATAATTTTTTAAAAGATTATAAAGATATTAAAAGAAAAATTCAAATTTATAAACAAGTAAATAACTCAAATAAATTAATTTAATAAAATAAAATTTAAAAATAAATAAAAAACATAAATGATATATTTTGAAGATTGGTGGGATGTAGGTGAAAATTGTTTAGAAATAATATATTCAGGAATGTTAATAAAAGACAAAAAAATAGATGATATTTGTATATCAAATGAAGAAAGTTTAAATAAATTTAAAGAGTGGATAGCAATAAATATATTACAATATGATTCACAATCTGAAAAATATATTTCACATAAAAATGAAAAAGATGTCTTTTTAAACAAAGAAGTTAATATAGATTTTAATAAAAATTTACTTTTTATTTTCCCAAACGCAAAAATTAAACAGATTTTATATTCACAATTTTATCAATGTTATATGATTACTTTTTCAGAAGAAAATGTTAAAGAAAATTTTTATTCAGCTGCTCTAGTTAAAAAAAAAGTAAATGATTCTAAAGAAATTAAATTTCATTTTATGAATGAAAAACCAAAAACTAAAATAATTAACGAATAAAAAAAGGAAAATAATTGTTATTAAATTTTTTTATTATAAACTTACATTTTATTTTTATTACCTAATAAATAATATTTAAAATCTATGTAAAAATATATCTATATATGCTAATATAATATTTACATGTTTTTTATTTTATTAGATTTTTTTATATTATCCTTATTAATTATTATATTTTATTTGAAACATAAACATTTTAAAAATGCTTTTTTTTTATTTGTATTATATATTTTATTTTCTTTTTTATTAATTGCATTGTTATTTTGAATATCATTTGATTTATTTTTTTCAAATATATTAAACCCAAAAAATTTATTTGGAACAAATAAACTATCGTAAAAATCAGTTTTAACTTTAAAATTATTTAAAATTTTTTCTATAGTTCTACAATCTTTATTTAATATTAAATTATATATATTTTTCATAAATAATACTATAATAGATAAATTATCTTTTGCCCCTTTATCAATAATATATTCAATAATAGAATTACTGCAATATAATAAAATGTTTTTATAATCTAAATTAATATTAATTCCTTGATTTATAAAAGAAAAAATAGACATACATAAATCTTCATTATTAATATATTGGAATATTTCTTGAGAACCCATAACAATAAAATCCATATTATTATTAATTTCAATTTCAATAACATCAGGTTCTGAAATTAATATATTTTTATTATTATTTTTAATTTCAAAATCACCAATAGATCTACTAAAGGGAATATTAATAGAATGAATATAAAAAATATTATTTTTTTCTATTAACTTACCATTATTACCTTCAATTCTTTTTCTTTCATTTTCTTCATTTGGAGTATGATCAATAGATAAATTATTAATTAATTCACCGTAATTTGAACTTATTATACTTCTTGAATTTCCGCAATTTCCAATATAAAGTTTATTATCATAGTTTATTAAAATATGAGCACATGATCCTCCTTTTTCATAATAAATATCTTTTTCTTTATTTTTAATACATTCATTTATTATTTTTTTATCTGTGTTTATAAAACAATTTTTTATTCTTTTTATTGGATTTATTATTAATTCTTTCATTTCTTGAAATATACTTTTACTTAAATTTTCTTTTAAATATGTTGAAATATTTACATTTTTATGTCCTTCGTAAATACCGAAAAAATTATATTTTTTATTATTTATATAATCATTTAAGTTAATTTGAATTTGTAATTTGTTTAAATTTTCTTTTTTTCTGTTTTTAAATGTTGTAGCAAAGAAACCATAAAAATATCCAAATGATTTATCATAAATTATTTGTTCACTTTGTGTTTTATATAACATTTTCATTTCTTCTTTCTCAGGATTTTTTTCAATTTTTACATTTAATAATTTATTATATTCATCTTCTTTTTTTTGAGTTTTTAAAAGACTATAATTTATATCATCAATATAATAATCTTCTTTATCTGAAATTAAAGAATAATTTAATTTATCTTTATAAATCATTTCCAATTTTTCTTTTTGTAAAGAATTATTTATTATCTTTTTATTAACTGGTTTTAAATCAGTTAAAAAAACAGGTTTTGAATTATCTATAATGTGGATTTTTAAATATTCTTCAGTTGAATAATTAATTTTTCCTTCTTCTTCACTGCTATTAGTTAAAATATTAGGATTTATATTTTTTAAAGAATCAGAAGTTGAAGCTGAATATTTTATTGGTTCAATTATATTATTTTTTTTTTCATATAAAATCTTCTTTGTTGGAATTTCAGTTTGAGATAAATTATCTATATTATTTTCATTTATTGATGAAATAATGTTCATTTCAGGAACTATAGAACTCATTTTTTAATTTAAAAACTTAACAAAAGAATAAAATTTATTAATATATTATTAATTTTATTTTAATCATTAGAAATTTTTTTTATTTAAAAAGTTTAGTATAAATCTTTTTATTTTATATTTAATATACATTTAATATTTTTAATGCATAATATTTTATAAAAATTATAGATTTCAAATAATAAAATAATATAAAGTAAATGTATTCAGTTTTTAAATCATTTTTTAAATAGAATAAGATAAAAGTAACTTTTTTAAATATTCATCTTTTTGAATAAAAGTTTGATAAGTATTTCCAGTTAATGCTTTTATTAATTCATTTTTTTCTTCAATTCTATTCCGGAGAATTAAAGTAATCTTAGAAATAAATTGATTTATTTTATTTTCTAAGTTATTATAAAATTCAAATCCTTTTAATAATGATCCATATTGATTTAAAAATAAATTAATATTTGATTCTAACGCTTTAATATAATTCATTCCTTCTTCACTTATTTTTTCTTTACTTTGTTTTATTTTTAAATTTTGAATATTAATCTCTAATATTTTTTTCTTTTCTTTAATAACATTCATAATTACATTTATTTCATTTATTTTTTTATCAATTTCATTTTTAAATTGATTAAAAATATTATCTTCTTTTTCATTATAAAATACTTCTGAAAAATCTTTTAAAATCTTACAATCATCATTTAAACATTCATAAATATAGTTTATAATTTCATTCATATTATCTTTTAATATATTTAAATCTTGAATACCTTCTCTTATATTAATTTCTTCAAATGTAAATTCTCTTCCTATAATTTTTCTTCCAGGAATATTCTTATTAATAAAATCAATTGATTGATTAAAAATTTCAAAATTTTTGGTGTTAATTTCTAATTCTTTTTTTTTTTCTTCATCATATTTTTTTGTAATATCTAATTGATTTAAATACTTTTCTATTTCTTGTAAAAACAAATTTGAATTGTTTCCAAACTGTGAAATTACATAATTTTTCTCAAATTTTTGAATTAAATAAAGTTCTTCATTTTTTTCTTTTGTTATTTTTCTATAACAAACATTTAACTCATTTCTTATTTTTTGAGATATATTTTCTATATTTTCTATTATTTGTCTTAAGCCATTTATATTATTTAAACTTTTAATTTGATTAATTTTTAAGATAGAATCATTAGAAATATCAATATTAGGTTTTAAAGGTAAATCATAATAATTTTTTATTATATATTTATCAGGTAAATTCAATTTCTTAATATAATCATTTATATTAATATCATTTGAAAAAGCATTTATTTTTAAGTTTATATATTCTTTCATTTTATTTTTATTTTCCTCAATTAAAATTTTCACTTCTTTTGGAATAAAAATTTCTAATTCAGAATTTATTTGATTTATATTTTGATTTTGAAAAGTGAAATTTTTATTAATAAATAAAATCTCAGGTAAAATATCATCAAAATAATCATCACTGTATATTATTTCTATATTTTCATTTTGAGGAACATTTAAATGTTTATTTTTATTATTATAATCAATCATTCTTTCTCCATATTCTTTATTCTCATTTATTAATTTATTTATATCTTCACCTTCTATATTTAAACTTTTAATATGATTTTGATATTCAATTAATTTTTCAACTGCTAAAAATTGATAATAAATTGCATTACCATAAAAAAATTCTTTATAATTATTTTCTTCTTTTTCTCTTATTTTTAAATAAGTTATTGCTTCATATAAAATTGATTGATTATTTAAATAATATTCATCGGTGTTTAAATAATAATTTAAAGGAAATTTATGAAATAATAAAAATGAATCTTTAAATATTTTACTTATATTAGAGTTTATTTTTATTTGTAATTCAATATCATTTATTAATTTTAATATTTCTTTTTGTGATTGTATAATACATAAATTACAACAATATTGTAAATAAATATTATATAAATCATTTAATAATTCATTTTCTTTTAATTTTGAAAAAGATTCATTTTTAATTATTTTAAATATTGATAATGCATTTTTAAAAAATAAACTAATATCATCTTTATTTTCTTTATTTAAAGAATAATAACCAATTAAATAAAATATAGTACCTAAATTAAATAAACAATTATAATATTCAAAATTAATATTATTTGAAGTCACTTCATTATTTGATAATGTATCAGACCAAGTAAAATTTAAATTAACATTATATTTTTTATTTCCAAATAAAATATTTCTTTTTACAATATATAATATATTAATATATATTATATAATTATCTTTCATTTCTTTTAATTTATCTAAATTACTCATAAACTTTTGATTAATTGTAATTTTATTTCTATAATTTTGTAAATTTTTAATAACATAATTTATTCCTTGAGTAATAGTTATATTTAAAGAATTTTTTTGAATATAATTATTCATTTCTTCTTCAATATTAATTTCTTTAGTTATTTTCAAATTCAATCGTCTCATGACTTTAATTAATTATTTAAATCAACTATTAAAAAATTTAATTAAATTATTACTTATTAATATTTAAAAAAAAGAAAAATGAAAAAAATTAAATTTACAAAAAAATTATTCATTAAAATTTCCTTCTAAAGGAAACATATTAAAAAAATTTTTTTTTTTTTCTTTATATTGATATAAAACTTGAATTTGTTCATCAGTATAAGAAGCTAAACTTAAAATAATATTTAAAACTTCTTTAACTTTAGAAGTTAATTTAATTTCATAAATTAATCTTTCTAAAGCATTTCTTAAAGGATAAAGAAATTCTCTACAATATTCAAAATTTTTTCCTTTTAAATTATCTATAATTTCTCTACTTTGTTTTAATTCTTTTTTTAATTCATTTAATTGGGTCAAAAGCAAATTTTCATTATCTTCTAATTTTTTATTTTCTTTTAACAACTCTTCAATTCTATTTTTTTGTCTTTCTGAAAAAGAAAACACTTCATTATTATTTTCTCCATTTAAAATACCTAAAACATTATTATTATCTTTAATTAAATTATAACTTTGATTTTTTTTTTTTAATTTTTCATCATCAAAAATAATTTCTTCTTTTTCTTCTTCTTCAGATAAATTTTTAGAGTCTTTATCATCAATTCCAAAAGTTTTATAAGAATTAACATTTTGACTTTGTTGAGTATGTTCTACTTTAATATTTTTATTTTGTGAATTTTCATCATTTTGACTTTTTCTAAATTCATCACTTATATTATTTTGATTTATTTTATTAATCGCATTATCTAAAGCTTCTTTATAAGTTTTACTTTTAATTTGAAGATTATGTAATTCATTTTCTAATTTGTTTTTATCTTCTTTTAACTGAATAAATTGTTCATTAACTAAATTATTATATATTTCAAATTTTTGAACTGCTTCTTTTACAAATTCTTTATCAAATTCTTTTTTAGTTATATTCTTAAACTCTTCATCTTCTTCATCAACGAATTCGGGATTTTTTTCTTTTATTGATGTAAATATTGTACTTATACATTCTGTTATTAAATCTTTTAAATATTTATTTTCATTTTCTAATTTATCTGTATCTCCTCCTTCTATTGCGAATTTATTTTTCATTTCTTTCTTTTTTCTTGTTTTATTATTCTTAATTTCTTTTAAATTTTCTTTTATTGTTGAATAATATATTTTATTCTTTTTCATTAAGTCGTTTATATTTTCAAAATCTTTTATTTCATCTTTTTCTTCTTTATTTATTTCTTCTTCTAAGATAATTAATCCTTCATTTGGATTTTTATTTAATACTGCTTGAGTAAGTTTTTCACTTTTTTCTTTTTCTGTTAAGGACTTATATATATTATATATTATATTAGAACATAATATTAATTCATTTTTGTAATTTATATTATTCTCATTTTCTTTTTTATTATTTATTTGATTTTTCATTTCTTTTATTAAATTTAATGTTTCTTTTAATTTTTTCTCATTTTCCTTTTTTTCATTTAAAAAATCTGTTTCTAATTTTTTATTTTGAACTTTTAAATTATTGTTTTCTTCTTTTATTATTAAATTTTCTTTTTCTAAATTTTCTATTTTTAAATTATTATTATTTATTTCTATTTCATTTTTATTTTCTTTTTCTTTTTCTTTTTTATTATTTAATTGTTTTAATTGTTCTATTTCATTTAGTAATAATTTATTATCTTCTTCTATTTTTTCTTTTGCTTTTAATAAAACATTAATTTCTTCATTTAAAGATAAAATTTTATTTTGAAAATCTTTATTTTCTTTATCTAAAATATCATTTTTATTTTTAATAATATTTAATTCATTTTCTAAATTATTTTTTTCTTCTTTATCTCCTTTAATATTTCTAATAGTATCTTCAAAATCATTTTCATTGTCTTTTATAATTTCTTCTTTTTCATCGTTTGAATTATTTTTATTAATTGATTTAGGCATTTCTAATAATTGTTCTTTTTTATTTAAAGTATCATTTAATTTATTAATTTCTTTAGTTTTTATATCAATTTCTTCTTTTAATTTCTTATTTTTTTCTTTATATTTTTTTATATTTTCTTCATATTCTTTTATTTTATTTTGTGAAATTTCTATTTTTTTATTCTTTAATTCATTTTCTAACTTTTCTATTATATTATTTTTCTCATTTATTGTTTTTTCTAATTTCTCAATCATACTTTCGTATTTTTCATTATTTTCTAATTCTTTATTATTTAATTCTTCTTTTTTTTCTTCTTTTGATTTAAAAGAAATTTCCTCTTTAGAATTTAATAAATCTAAATTTAATTTTGCTTTTTCTTTTAAATTTCTTTTAAATTTCTCAAAATCTATTTTTAACTCTTGAACATTATTTTGTTTCTTCATTATTGAATTTTGTAAATTTGTCATTTTTTTAAAAAGAATTAAAATATCATTTGATAAGTTTTTTAATTCTTTAATACCTTCATTTTTAATTTTTAAATTTCTATCACTTTTACTTCTTATTAATTTATTTTTTAAATTTTTATTTTCTTCTTTAATTTTCTCAAATTCATTCTTTAAATCTTTATTAATTTCATTTAAAGCATTAATACTATTAATATCTTGATTAGAAAAAGTATTTTTTCTATTATTTTCAGAAGAATTTCTTCTTCTTTTAATTTTATCACTTTGATTTAAAGCACTATTAAAAGTATTATGATTAAAATCATCATCATTTTCATTATTAATATATAATTGTCTTTTAATTGGATTAACTGTATTATTTCTTGTTTTAGGAAGACTTTTACTTTTTATTTTTTCAAATTTAACTTCTTCACTTTTTAAATTTGTTAATTCATCAATTTGGTTTTTATGAAAGTCTTTTAATTTTTGAAAAGTTAATTTCGCATTATCATATAATTTAATATTCTCTGAATCTATTAATTTTATTTCATTTATCATATCTTTATTTATTTTAAATAAATTATCTAATTCTATATTTATTTGATCTGCTTTATTTTTTAATATATTAGATAAAGTACCATTTAAATTGGAACAATTTATTATACTTTTTATTTCAATTATATCAGTTTTACATTTTGTTAATTCTGAAAAATAATTTTGTGTATTCGAAGATAATTCTTTTATTAATATTTTATATTCTTTTATGTAAATTCTTATAATTGAAGATAAAGAATTTATTAAAGAAACAAATTTATTTTGTTTAGAAAGAATTAAATCTTTCATTTTTAAAATTTCATTTTCATTATTATTATTAATTAAACTTTTATTATCATTTATTTTATTATTATTATTTAATTCTTCAATTTCAGAAGAAACAATTTCAAATAATTGATTAAGGGAATTTTTTAAATTTTCAATTGAATTTCCTCTTATATTATCAAAAGATTGAATACATTGAACAACAAATTTAATAATTGAATCAAAATTATTTTGTAAAATAATTTTTATTTGATTTTCTTCTGGTTCAGTTTCTAATTGATTAATTAACTCATTTTGAAAATTTTGTAATATTTGCATTAAATTTTGTAATAATTCTTGAGAATCTAATTTATTCATTTCATTATCTACATTTTCTATTATATTAATTGCTAATTGATTTAAATCTATTTCTTGAATTTGATCTTTGTTTTCTATTATTTGACCATTTAATTTATTATGATTTAATGATTTTGAATAATTCTTTGCATTCTATTTTTAATTTTTATATTTTTTATTTTACCTTTTTTACTTTTTCTTGTTTTTGAAAATTTCTTTTCATTTTTTTTTCTGATTAAAAATTTTAAAAATGTTTTTTTTAATTAATATATTTTTATAAGATAGGTTTTTATTTTTTATAATTAAAACTAATATTTTTTTTTCTTTGATTCAATTGACACAAAGATTTATTAAATTAATATATATAAAATTTATCTACAAAAAGAATAAAAAAATACTAATAAATCAAACAACAATGAATATTACTATCTTTTAAATTTAATCCTTTAAAAGAATTATTATTCTTTTTTTCAATAGTATTATATTTTTTATAACTATCAACATAAATATATTCAACGAGATTATCATCATTGAAAGTAACTTGTTTAAATTTTTTTTTTATTTTTTTTAAACTAAAATTAATATGATAAGGTCTTTTTCTTGAAGAAGAATGTAAAATATTTGAGTTAGAAGTAATTGAAGTTGGTATTTGACATAAAGAATAAGTTGAATTTAATTTTGTGTCTTTAATATCACAAAATAAACTTTTTTCCTTTGGAATATCAAAAGAATCATTAAATAAATTTTTACATAAATAATTATCTTTATTATTATCTTTTATATTAAAATCCATTTTTATTAAATAAAATAAAATCTATTAAAAATAAAAATCCTTAATAAAAAAGAAAAAAATTATATTACAAAATATTAAATAATAATATGAACTAACCATTGATTATTTTTCTGTAAAATACATTCTTCACAAATTTGAAAATTACATTCTTCACAAAAAGCTTTTTTAACATCTAAAGAAAATTTCCTTTGACATAAAGAGCAACTCCAATAAAAAGCATTTTCAAAATTAATTTTTCCTTTAACATCTTTATTACAAATCATTAAACAATGTTCATGAATTTCACTTTGTACTTCATCATATTTTTCAAATTTTGAATTTTTTTTATTTATAGAAAGATTAGAATTCTTATTAGACTTATTAGGACAGATAAAAAAATGATTATCATAATTTTCATATTTAATAACTTCACTACATTTTCCACATTTAAATAATAAATTAGATAACATTGAACGCACCATTCTACTTTCTTTAAAAGACATTCCTGAACATTTAAAGGGACAAGTATGTGATTGAATTAACCAATTTTCAATGCAGTTTTTACAAAAGCAATGCTCACATTTATTACATTCTAAAGGATTCCATACTATATTTTTACATATGTTACATATTGCTATTTCATCTAAAGCTTGAAGAAGAGATTTATTTAATACTAATTCAGGCTCTAATGTTATTTTTGACATATTATATTTTTTTTTCTTTCTTTTTTTAAATTTAATTTTTATATTTTTTATAAATTTTTTTTTTCTTACATGTTAATATATATTTATTATTTTTTTTCATTTTTTTTTCAAAATGAATCATTTGAATGATTCGATTTGTAACTTATTCTACTTATTTCATTAAAGCTATCTGGTAGTTTACTTAATGTATTATCAAAATTTAATATACTTGATGAAAATAAATCAATACTATCAGTTTTAATAGCTTTAATTTTTAATAAAGGATATTTTTCATTTACATGTTTTTTAATATCAACAATAAGAGATTTATATTCATCTAAACAAGTAAATTGAAAAACAAAAATAATGAAAGGAGAAATATCACAATAATTAATTAAGAATAAGTTATTTTCATTTAATTCAAAAGTTGAAAATTTTTCTTTTTGAATTAATTCATTAATATCATTAATAGAATCTAAATTATTATTAGGAGAAATTCCTAAAAGAATTCCATCAGTTTCACCGATAAAATAAGCATAATCGTTTTCTTTTTCTGATATTTTTCCTATGAAACCTTTATTTCCTTGAATTTTAAAATAATTTGGTAAATTTTTAACATATTCATCTTTAATAGTCATTTTCCCTAATTTTACTTTTACAAACATTAAACAATTTACTCCTTCATTATATTTATAATATTGTCCTTTACATTCATATAAATTATTAATTTTTTCATTATGTATATCAATTACTTTAATAAAGCATTTATTTAAAATTTTCTCTTCTTCAATTTCATTATTAAAATTTATAATATTAATTTTCCTATCAAATAAATTATATTGATTAATAATTTCATTAAAAGCATTCATAATATTTAAAGACATTAAATTTATTTCTCCTGCATTTCTCAAATAATTATATCTTGAAATATATTTAAAATAATTAGAAGATTTATATAACATATCAATACTAAAAGGAGACATTACTTGAGAAACTTTAAAAGCATTATTATCAAAATTATCAATTGATTCTAAGGTTTTATGGAATTTTTCCTTAAAGAAAAATGTAAAATTATCATTTTGAATTAATGTTTCTATTTTTAAAGGATTATCCATAAATAAAATCAAAATATCATATTTAATTTCATTTAAATGTACTTCATCAATAAATAAAGAAAGTGTTTTTCTTATTTCTTCATTATTTAAATTAATATTTAAGTTTTTAATAAGATATTCTTTCATTTTTATTTCACAAAATAAATTAGCAAAAATCATTTGAAAACATCTAAATAAATTTCCCCAAATATAATCACTAATAAAATAAACATTATCTTTATAAACAGGTTTTATAAATTTATTTCTTGTTGAAAAGTAAAAAAGAGTTCTTTTATATTTTCTATAAAATTCTCTAAAATAATGATTATTAATAAATGTTTTTTCAAATATTTTAATTTCACCAGGATAATCTTTTTCTTTTTTAAAAGGAATGACGTTGATGTTTAAACTATTTGATATTGAAGAAGTTAAAACAGAAACTTTTGATTTTAAAGAAGACCAAATTCCTTCAACATAAGTTTTATTTGAATTTTCAGTTTTTTCAATTTTAGTTTTTAATAAATTTGTTTTTCCAAATTTTAAATCTTCTTCTTCTAAAACTAATGATTCTCTTAATAAATCAAAATTTTCTAAATATTTATCTGTTAATTCTTCTCTGTTTTTTACTATTGGTATTTCTTCTTTTATATTTTCTGGATCGTAAAAATATTCTATATTTAAATTAGAAAGTGTTGTGTTTTCATTGTTTTTATTTTTTAAGGTTATTTCGTTTTTATTATTGTTATTTAAATTATCTATTAAAAATTCTTCATTTTCACTCTTTCTTGGAGTAGAATATTTTTCATTATCTTCATTATTATATTCAATTTCTTCATCATAATTTTCTTTCATTAAAAAATTAAAAAAAAATAAAAAAAAATATTTACAAAAAAAAGTTAAAAAAAAATAAAAATTATTTCTCTTCATCCTCATTATTATCATCACTATTATCCTTAACAGTATTATTAGAACTTTTCATAGCACGATGCATTTTTACAAAAGATCTTAAAACACCAACTTTATTATTTTTATTAGAATTAAAATCAAATCCATATTTTCTTCCTAATCTCAATTGTAATAAATAATCATCTAAACTTTTTTTAGAAATATCAATCATCTTAGCAGCTTGATCTAAAGAATATCTTGTATGTTCACCGTTTTCATTATAAAAACCATTATATAATCTTCTCCAAGCATTTACTTTTTCAACAATAAAACCTATTCTTCTTTCTTTAGTTCTTTTATCTTTTGTTTTCTTTGTAAAATTATGCTTTCTTTCAAATAATTGTTTTTCTGTTTTTTTAACTAATTTATCTTCTATGTAACATACCATTTTTATTTTTAAACAATTTAAATCAACATCATTTGAACTTAAATAAAAATTCTGATCTAAAGGTTCTGCTCCTATAAAAACATAGTCTTCTGCTTGTAATATATATACACTAAATAAAGCTCCTATTATTGGATAGCCTAAATATTTTAATTGACTTATTATGTCATTAAATAATATTCTCCCATCTGATAATATTGGAATTGTCATTATTGGAATTATTTCTGTTTCTATAAATATATTTTTGTTATTTTCATTATTTTCTTTGATATTATTTTCATTTTCATTGTTATTGTTTTCATCGTTATTTTCATTGTTTGTTTTATTATTGTTTGTTTTGCTTTTTAGATTATTGGAATTTTCTATTATAAAATCATCTTTTATTAATATTTTGGAATTTGCTTTTATTTCTTCTTCTATATCTATTTGAGGAGTTATTAAATTGTGACATATACATTTTGTTTCTCCATTTTCTTTCTTTGTTAATTCTGTTATTATTGTTAAATGAATAAATAAATCTATTGTTTTTTTCTCTTTTTGATTTGAATGAAGCTTTTCTTGATTAAATTCATTAGATTTTTCATCATCTTCTGACATTTTTTTATTGAATTTTTATATGAAAAATAATATTAAATATATTTTTTTTAATTTTATAAGGGAATTATAAAATAATTTACTTTTTTAACTATTCATTTTTTTAAGTTTTTATTATTAAAGTTTAATTCAATTTAGAATTCTTTTGATTCAGTTAATATAATATTTTTATTCTTTAACTAAACAATATAATCAAAATATTTTTTTATTAGAATAATTATTAAAAAAAAATAACAAATATAATTTTAAATAAAATATGAATTTGAATAACTATAATAAAACTTCTGAAGTAATAGATAATAAAAGTGATAAAATAAGTAACTTTTCTTCAGACAAACTTCCTTTAGAAGAAAGTAAAAGAAAAAAAAATATAGAAGAAGAAAAAGAAAGTATTAAATCATCCGAAAATAAAAAAGATGATAATAATGATAATGATAATATTAATGATAATAATAATGATAATGATAATACAAATAATAAAATATGTTATAAATGTAATTCCAATGAAAACGAAACATATTATTTTTCATGTAATCACTTAACATGTATAGAATGTATAATAAAAGATTTATTATTAAATAAATTTAAAAAATTAGAAAATCAAAAAAGAATAAACTTTAATTGTTCATGCCACTTAGGAGCAATAAAATTAGATTATGAAACATTAACAAATTCAATAAAAAAATTTTTAGAACCAAAAAATCCAGGTAATTGTAGAGAACACAATGAACAAGGAGAAAAATTTTGTAAAATATGTAATTTATGGTTATGTAAAGAATGTTTAAATATTCATAAAGTTTTTAACAGTAATCATGAATTATCAAATAATCAATTTACTATTAATCATAATTGCTTAATTCATGGTGATGTTAATAAATATTATTGTATTAATTGTAAATGTGAAATTTGTGGTAATTGCTTAATTAAAGGAGAAAAACATTTTGAACATAAATTTTTCCCTTTGAGTAATTTTAAAGATTTAATTAATGAAATTAAACAAAAAATTAAATTAAAAAATTTTAATGATTTTTTAGATTATTTTAATGAAATTGAAGATTATTTAAATAAGAAAAAAGAAGAAAATTGTAATATTATATTTAATAAAATTGATGAAATAATAGAAAAGTTAAATTTATTAAAAAAAGAATTTGAAAAAGATATAAATGAAAAATATTCTAATTTAGTAAAAACAATAGAAATAATAAAATTATGTTATTCTTACTTTTATAAAAAATTAGAAAATGAAGAACAAACATTAAATAATTTAAACTTTCTTGAAAAAATAGAAGAAATAAAAAATATAGAAATAACATTTTCAAACTTTGATGAATCATTAAATTGCATTAACTTAATAACTCAATTTGAAAAAAACAATCATTTAATTTATAAAATAACAAATAAAGAAAATCCATATCCTTTTAAATATAATAAATATGAAAAAGTAAAAAAGCAATCAAAGGAAATTTTAGAATCAAAAGGATTTAAAAGAGAAAAAACAATAAAAACAATAGGAGAAACAATATATTCAATAATAAAATTACCAGAAATAAACAGATTCGCATGTTCAATAGGAAAAAATATATTAATAATATATGATATATCCTTAGAAAATAAGAAAGTATTAACAGGACATACAAGAAATATAACTTGTATAACATTATTAAAAGAAAAAATAATAATATCAGGAAGTGAAGATAAAACATTAAGATTATGGAATTACGAAGAAGAAAAATGTTTAAATATAATAACAGCACATTATGAAAAAATAGATTCTTTATTAACTTTATCAGAAAATAAAATAGCAATTGGAGCATATAATACAATAAGAATATATAATATAGATAAAAAAAAAGAAGAATATAATTTAATAGGACATGATAAAAGTATATGTTCTTTAATTAAAATAAATTCAAATATAATAGCAAGTGGAAGTTATGATAATTCAATTAAATTATATAATTTAAAAGAAAAAAGTGTTCAATTTACTTTATTTGGAAATGATTCTCCTATTTATTGTTTAATTCTATTAAAAGATGGAAGATTAGGAAGTGGTTCTGGTTCTTATGATAAAAGTTTAAAAATTTGGAATTTAAAAGAAAAAAACTGTGAATTTACTCTTTTAGGACATAAAAGAGAAATAAGAGCTTTAGATCAATTAGACAATGGATTCTTAATCAGTGCTTCTATGGATAAAACTGTTAAAATTTGGAATATTTATAAAAGATTATGTGTTCAAACTCTTTCTTATCATTTTGATGTTGTTTATGCAGTTTGTGTTTTATCAAATGAAAGAATTGTTACTGGTGGAAGAGATCAAGATCTTGTTCTTTGGAAAAATGGATAATTTTTTTTTTTTAAATTTTGAATAAGGAAATATTATAATTTAAATTTTTAAAATTTATTTTATTATTAATATGGAAGAGCAAAATGATATGGATAATAATTTCATTCCTGAATATAATAATGATAATTACGAAGATAATAATATGAATGATAATAATAATAATATTCCTCTTGAGAATAAAATCGATGGTAAAATAGCTTTAAATAATTTAATGGAAAGAAATGAAGGATATAAACAAATATATAATATATTATTCGGTAAAGAAGATAATAAAAATGAAGAAAATAAATTTGAAATAAAAAGAACAAGTAAAAGAAATAATACTTATAAATCATTAAGAACAGATTTTAAACCAATAATAACAAATAAGGAAATAATAAGAAGAAATAATAAATCAAAAAGATATGATTATAAAATGGAAATGTTATATGGAAAAATTCATTCTTTACAAAAAGAATATAAAAGACCAAAGAGTATGTCTAAATATCCAATAAAACAAAAAATGTTAACTTTTAAAAGGGAAAATTTTCAAATTGATGAAAATAAAAAAGAAAAAACACCTTTTCAATTTTATTACAATGAATTTAAAAAAGAAATAAATGAAGAACCTTTAAAAATAAATAAAAGTTCTTTTAATAAGATTGAAATTAAAAAACCTAATTTTAATATTTATAAAAATACAATAAGTTATGATAATAATAATAATAATAATTATATGACTTTTGATAATGTTGATAATTGGATTAATAATGAAAAAAGAATTCAAAGAAATAGTTTTTATTTTGATAAAAGAAGTGAAATAAGTAATTTAGTTTCTTATACAAGAAATAATGAAAATTTTAATGCTTCGAATAGAAATAAATTTCCGAAATTAAATTTTAATGAAGGAATAAATGGAAAAAATAATAAATATTATTCAAGTGAATATTTTATTAATGAATTAAATAGATTCTCTTCTTTGTTAAAAGGAACAAATGATAATAAAAAAAAAATGAAAAATAATTTTATTATTGGAACTCTTTATTCAAGGAAATAAAAATTTAAAAAAAATTTTTTGGATTATTTTTTAATTTAATTTTTATTTTAAAATTAATTAGTTTAATTATTTTAAATAAGATGGGATAAAGTGAAAGGATAAATAAAATTTCAGAAAAAAATAATGGAAAAAGAAAATAAAGATGATAAAAAAGAAAATATAAAACCATCTTCAATAAAATATTATTTATTATTTGAACAAGTAAATTACGATTGCTATTTTAATTAAAACACATCTAAAATTTTATTAAATTTAATAGAAAATGATATTTTTTTTCCTTTTAATTGGGAAATAAGTAAAAAGAGATTTATTGGAATAAATAAGAAAATGAATTTAACAAAAATAAAATAAATAAATTAAATTCTAAAAAAATATATTTATGAAAAAATAAATTTCTTTATTGCTATTAATGTGAAATAAAGTTATGTAAAAAATGTTTAGAACATTTTCATAATGATATTTTAAATCCATCAATTCTTTAAGAAACACTTATTAATTAATTAATTATAAGTTATTTTATTTCTTTATTTTCCTAAAGATAAAAATACCAAAAAATAAAAAAAAAAATCATTGAATTATTATTAAATTATATTATTATTATTTAAAACTAAAAATATATATTTTTACATTAAAACATAATATAAAATTTAAATAAAAAAAAAATGAAATCAAATCGTATTTCTTTAAACTATAGAAAAAGTTTAACAACCTTTCTTTCATTAGAAAACCAAAAAATAAACATAAAAGACAAATTATTTTATTACTTCCTAAGACACGAAGATTCAATTTCAGAATTTGAGAAAAAAAAAAGAGAATTAACATTAATGGAACCTTTAATAATTCAAAAAAAAAAAGCAAACTTTTATTCAATTTTTCTTCAAATGAAAAAAGATTATACTTTTAAAGGAATAACATTATCATATATTTATTTCCCAATATTATATTATAAATCAAGGCAAATGAGAAAAAAAATAATTCAATTCGCAATAGAAAATAAAAAACCAATAAAAGAAGTTTTTGAAAGTTATGATCCTAAAAATTTTTCTAATTTAAATGTTCATAATTGGTTTTTTACTCCAAGAATATCATATAATAAGTTTTTGTTTAAGAAAATGAAAGAAAAAAATCAAAAAGAAAAAGAAGAAAAAAATAATCTTTCTCATTTATATGATACTTTATCAAAATCAAATATTTATGTTTTAACTAAAACTTCCTCAAGAGAAAGGAATTTAATTTATTCTGGAAAATTATGTAATGTTTTTTGTCAAGATCCTGTTTTAATTAATAAAAGTAAACCTTATTCTTTTTATTTAAAAGATAATAAAGATTTTTTTTATAAATATAAAAATAATACTTTAGTTTCTCAAAATATTAATGATTTAAAGAGAAAAAAAAAAAAAAAAAAAAAATCTTTCTAATTTAAATTCGTCAAATTTTAATTCTAATTCTTATAAAGTTAATGATAATTCTCCTTTTTTAACTTCAAGACCTAAAATTATAAAAAATGAGCATTTAGTAAATAATTGCTTAACTTCTGGTAAAAATAAAGAAAATATTTTAATTAATAATAAAAATTTAAAAAAATATTTACTTAGTAAAAGAGATTTTATATATTATTGAATTTTTATTTATTATTTATATAATGATAATTCATTATTAGGGTTATAATTTAATTAAAAAATAGAATAGAAAAATTTATAGTTATAAAATATAAACAATTTCTATTTTTTTTATTTTAATCATTTAAAATAAACAATATAAAATAAATTAAACAAATGAATTATTTTTTTATTTTTTATTTATATTATTCAATATATCAGGAAAAAAATAATATTTTATTGTTATTTATTCTTGATCTTTCAAATACTTTTTTAATAAATTTAATATATTAATTATATTTTCTCCAGATTTTTTATTTGAAGTTGCAAATAATAATCTCTCATTATGATTTAAAAATATAATAAAAACAAGATAATTTAAATATTCTTCTTTTAAATCTAAAAATTTATTATTTATAATTTTAATATTTAAAACAGCTCTTATATCAAATTGAAGTATAGGTTTATCATTATAAACTTGAGGAGAATAAACGTTATTATAATATCTAAAAGTATTTTTTGTAATTTGAAAATATTTACTAAATAATTTAAAACCATTATTCTTATTTTTTTGAATTTTATATATTTCACCATCATAAATTATATATTCTAAACTAATTTGATTTAATATATTATATGATATTAAAATATCATTTTCTTTAAAAAGTAAATTTTTATTTGTTTTAGGATTTAAATCATTTAATCTTTTTATTTTTGTATTTTTTTTATTTCTTTCAGAAGATAAAGAACGGAAATTTTTTTTTTGATAAGGAATTTTTATTTTATTTTTATTTTTTGATTTAATAAGATTTTCTAATTGAATTAATTTATTTTTTATTTTATTAATATTAAAATTTTCATAATCAATATTTAAAGAATTTTCCTTTGAATTATTATTATTATTAATTGAATGTTTAAAAGAAGAAGATTCTACTTTATGAAAATTTCCTTTTTTAGTTTCATAATATTTTATATTATTATCTATATTTTCTAATTTTTTTTCTTCTTTATTATTTTCAGTTTTTTTATTTTTTAACATACTTTCTTTTTCATTATTTAAATTTTTAATTGAATCTAAATCAAAATTTCTAAAAAAATAAATTATAAAATAAAATATACATTGAAGAATCATAAGAACAATTATTTTCATTATTATGAATTGAACTTAACTCTCTTTTTTTTAAATTTTTTTTTAAATTATTAGCATCTGTAGATTTACTTCTAAAAATATTATTTTCATCATTAGTAATTATTCTTTGAAAATTTAATTGTATAACATTTTTATTTTCATTTAAATTATTTTTTTCATTATCAAAATCAAAAGAAAAGTCAAATTCAGGTTCTTCATCATTTATTTTCAATAAATTAATTTGAGATAAATCCTTAATAATTCCATAAGAAAGATTACTTGTTGTATTTGGAGTTTGAATAATATTTAAATATCTATTTTTATCTATTTTTCTTTTTTCACTTAAATAATTTCCTTCTGTTATTTCATGACATATTTCAAAATGAATATTTTTTGATTCATCTGAACAATTAAGGTAATTCCCCATTTTTTATTATTTTTATCTTCTAAATAATTTTTTCTTATTCCAAAATGGAAGATAATAAATTAAATGAATATAATTTAAAAGAAGAAGAAAATGATAATAATTTAAAAGAAGAAGAAGAAATAGAAGAAGAAGAAATTGAAGAAAAGAAAAAAGAAATAAAAGAAGAAAGTAAAAAAGAAGAAGAAAAAAAAAATGAAATATTAAATGAAGAAATAATAGAAAAAACAGATGAAGAATTAGATAAAATAGAAGATGAGAAATATACTAAAGAAATAAATAAATTTACAAAATCAAATTCTTTAAAATCAAAATTATTAAATTTAAATTTATTTAGAGAAAAAATATTTAAATTAAAAAATAAAGAATTATCAAAAGAATCAGAGAAAATAAGAATAAAATATGAAAAAAAATATTTTGATATTTATTTAAAAATATCAGAAATAATTTCTTCAAATAATTCTTTAAATTATAATAATTTAATTAATGAAGATGATTATAATAAATATGAAATTAATAAAGAAGAAAATTCTGAAATTAAACCAATTGAAAATTTCTGGTTAATTTCTTTAGAAAATTCTTGTTTTTTTGAAATAAATGAGAAAGATAAAGAAGTTTTAAAATATTTAAAATTTATTCAAATAGATATTTCAGAAGAAGGAACATTAAAAATAATTTTTTATTTTAATGAAAATAATTATTTTTCAAATAATACTTTATCTAAAATATATTATGTTAATAATGATAAAAATGGTAAAGTTTATAAAACCGATTATGATATAATAAATTGGAAAGATGAAAATTTAAATCCAACAAAAAAGAAGAAAATAGTAAAAGTAAAAAAAGGAAAAAAAATATTAACAAAAGAAAAAAAAATTGAAGTTGATTCTTTTTTTGATATTTTTATTAAAAATAAAACAAATTTAGAAAATGATGATGGCGAATATTATTTTTTTAAAGATGAATTCTTTCCTAATTTATTAGAATATTTTATGAATTTTAAAGATGATACTGAAAGAAGTAGTTATGATAATTATGTATAAAAAAAAATAAAATTAAAATATTAAAAGAATAATTTAAATTTCTAATAAAATATTATTTAAAAATTGTATTAAAAATCATATAACATTTTATTTGTACTTGTTATTATTCTTTTACAATCTTCACAAATTGGTTTTTTTGTTTTTAAAGAATATTCAGGGATTTTAATTTCATTTTTGCAATTTAAACATAATTTCTTATTACATATTTGACAATTTATTTTTGAATTTCCTATTGAATAACCACATTGAGGACATATTTTTATATTTTTACTTTTTTTTTTTAATTCGTCTAAATAATTTTCATAACTAAAAAAGAAAATATCATTATCACTATTAATAACAATTAAACTTGTTAAATCTTCAGTTAATTTAATATATTTAACACATATATTACTTGATTCTATTGTAATTAATCTATTAATTATACTTTTAGTTTGAATATTTTTTTTCTTTTTATTTAAGATTAAATATTTATCATCATAACAAAATCTAAAAGTATCATCAATACAATTATTATTATTATTATTTTTTAAAGTTTCTTCTTCAATATTATCTAATTTCCATAAAATTATTTTTCCATTTAAATGACCAGTAAAAATAATAATATCACTTTCTGTTATTTTTATTGATTTTATTTCACATGAAGTAATTGGTGATAAAGTACCATTAACAATATCTTCAGATATATTTAATAAAGAAATAATTACTCCATTTATATTAAATAATATTATTTTATAAGGAGTTATAATTACAAAATCTCCTGTTTGATGTGATATTCTTATATATAATATTTTATTTTGAGATTTTGTTATTTTATCTATATTTATTATATGTAATGTTTTTAATGAATACATATCTTTTATATATATATTATTTAATTTATCTATTATTATTATTATTGAAAATGTTTCACATATTTCTAATAATGTTATTTTGGAATTTATATTATTGTCATATGTTATTTTTGATAATTTATAATATGAAGATCCTTTAGAATAATCTTTTTTAAATTTTATATGAGAGTCATTTTTATAAAATATAAAATAATTATTTGATATATTATCTATGTTTGGATTTATATAATATATTAAAGGCTTTTGTTCTTTTATTTTTGAAATTTCTGTTTGTTCATTTTTATTCTGTGAATTTTCTATATAAATATTATTATTATCTTCCTCAATTATATTTATTTCGGAATTACTATTTTTTGTTGATTTTCTTTTTAATACGTTAGATACTGTTTTTCTTCCTAAAGTTTCTTTATTTATTTGTTCAATTAATTTGTTATCTTTTTCTTCAGGGAATTTTTTATTAAAAATTTTAGTTAATTTCATTTTTTCCTTTATTTTATTGTATCCTTTTTTATCAAAACATGGATGATAAACTTTATTATTTTTATCTTTTCTTAATTTATATTTTACAATTTTTCCATTTTCAAATCCAATAAAAATATATTTCCCATTTTTACTTATTTTAATAATAGAAATGGGAAAATTTTCTTCAGTTTGAAATTCCATAATAATTTTAGAAAAAGGTTTAATTATTTTAAAGGAATATTTTGAATAAGAATAATCTAAATAATTAATATATTTAGGTCCTAATAAAATAACTTGTTCACCAGTGAAAATAAAAGTATTATTTGAATTAATATTTTTATTTTTTTGTTTTGTTAAAATATCATTATCATTAATAATACATTTAAAAGAAGATAAACCACCTTCACCTTCGGAAATATTATTTTCTTCAATTTCTTCATAACCTTTACAATCATTTATTAAATTAGATGAAATTTTAATTTTTTCATTTTTTCTTTCTAATTTTTCAAACCTCATTAAAAAAAGAGATTTACTGAAAAAAGCAATATTCTTTTGATTTCTTTCTTTTTTAATATGAGGTTTATTAAATAATTGAATAGGATTAATTCCCATTTCACATATTTCATTCATTAAATCTTCAAATTCAATATAAATTTTATTAATTTCTTTCTTATTCTTTTCATAATTATAATTAATATTATTATCATTATTATTATTATTATTTTTAATATCATCTAATAATTTACATAAATAAGAATCAGCATCAAAATTATAACAAGCTTTTCTATAAACGTTTAAAAACTCAATAGCATCTTTTCCACTTTGTTTAACTCCAAATATTAAATCAATCCAATAATGAATTTTTTCACTAATAAAACAACTTTCTAGAGCTTTTTTATTCATTTTAACAAATAATCTATAATTTCCTTTAGCCCAATTAGGAAGAATAACATCATTAACAACACATTTAAATTGAGTTTGTCCAAATTTAAAATTATTATAATTTACAAGACATTCACTTAAATAAAACATTTCAGGAATTAATTCTTGAAATTTATCATTAACATCATAAATTAACTTTATATCATAAAATAATCTATCATGATTAATCTAAGTATCATCCTTGAATATCATAAGCAAAAATTGAATAAGGTTTTTTTCTTATTAAATAATAAGAAATAAATCCAAGGATTTGAATAATGAATTCCTGAAAAATACTTTAATTTTAACTTTTTCCTATTTTCTTCTTCTTCAGCAAAATAGGAAATTTTAAATCTCTGTAAATATCATTATTATATAAGTTTATTCTTTCTGATTTATAATCACTTATTATCCAAGGATAAATTGGATATTGAGATAAATCATTATATGTTCTTCCGCTTAAAGTATTTAATATCATTATATAATCATAATTTGATATTATTCCATTTGACCAATTTTCTATTGATTTATCTAATATTGTTTTTCTTTCTAATAATTTCTTTTTTTCTTTTTCTTTTTCACTTTTTATTTTATTCTTTTTAATAAATATTTTACTTTTCCTTAAATAACAATAAATTTTATTATTTATTATATTTGAATTTGATATTAATTTATTATTCATGTTTTTTTTTATATTTTCTAAAGATTGAATATTTTGAATTATGGATGTAAATATTATTTCTCTTTTGTCTGTGTTAAATGATAACATATAATTTTTTCCATTTGTTAAAAATATTTCTATACTGTTTTCTTGATGTAAAAATTTTCTTTTGTGAATTTCATTTATTTTTAAATATTCAAATTTATATATTTTTAATTGAGATCTTTTTAAAGAATATTCCTCTTTTGATGAAATATAAAATTCATCTTCTTCTTTTTCTAAACTTTTAATATTTAAATAATTACAATGTTCTTTTAATTCATTTTCATAATTTTTAATTGCCCAAAAGTATTTCTTAAAACAATCAGTATGAGAAGAATTATTAATATTACCATTATTCATATATATTATTCCATTTTTATCAATATGAAAATTTTTAATAATATAAATTTTTATTTCTCCAAGAATAAAAATACAAGTATAATAATTTAATCCTTTAAACAATAAACAATTATAATAAGAATCAATAATATCATCTTCATCAATTAATTCATTAATAATATGTTGGTGAAAAATTTGATCTAACCAAATTTCATTTTTTATAATAGTATTAATTTTAACTAAACCAAAATCAATTGAATTTTTACTTTGATTTAAATTTAATTTTTTTAAACTTTCATTGTCATTTTTTCTTTTATTTACTTCATTTAACATTTCATTATAAGATTTACTCATTTTTTCATCTGAAAAATTATCACATTTTAAAATTAATTTATTTCTTATTCTACTTAAGCCTTCTCTATTATAAACATACCAAGAATATTTAATTTCACATTCTTCAGAAATATACTTTGATATAAAATTAATATGTCTATATTTTAAATAAAGATAATAAAAGAAATTCTTCATAAATTGCTTATAAGATAAAATATATTTCATAAATTTAATTTCATATTTTATTTTTGATTCTAAATAATTATCTAAAGAAGAATTATCATCATCAATTGAAATATTATTATAATCAATTATTTTAGATAATAATATTTGCATTTTATTTGCTTGTTCAGTGTAAAAAGCATTAGCAGTTCTTCTTGAAAAATTTGAATTTTCTTCATTAGTATTATTTATCATAAATAAAGTTTGGAAATCATCATTTAATTTAGGAAAAAAAGTTGATATTATTGATCTTATTGGTTTAATATCATCAGAGTATAATTTAGAAAATATTACTTTTACTAAATTTGTTGTTTCTTCTAATTCTTTATTATTAAAATTTCTCTTTGATAATTTTTCTGAGATTTTATTAGAAAAACAATCTGTTAATATTAAATAATCAGAAGATAATTTTATTATTTTATTTAATTGAGTTTCTGATGGTTGTTTAAATCCTTTTTTTGTTTTTAAACATTGTTCAATAATATATATTAATATATTAGCAATTAAAGAATCAATTTCTAAAGGATTATTTCCCATAAGAAGAATATGATATAATTTTTCAATTATAATTATTTTAAAATCATAATTTATTTCATTTGACATTGTAGGAGCATTAACTTCTTTTAATTTTTCAATAATATATTTTTTATTTTCATATGATGATTCTTTAAATAAATGAATATCTAAAAGGAGATTTGTTATTATTTCTGGATACCAAGGGTCTAAAAGTTGAATATTTGTTTTTTCTTTTAAAGCATAACTTAATAGAAAAAATATTTCTAAACATTTTTCATTTAAAAATTTACCATTTTTAACTAAAATATATATTAATATTTTAAAATTTTCTGTTTTGGAAAAATTATTTAATAAACTTAAATGATGTATTAAATATAATGATAAAGTTTTTAAAAGAATATATATTATTTTTTTTTTATTTTCTTCATCTTTAATTATTATACATTCATTTAAACACATTAAAATAATTTCTATAAAATTAAAACCTTTTAAAGTATAATCTAATGTTTTATTTATTAAAATATTTTTAGATAATATATCTTCATAAAGATTTTCTTGATTATAAATTTGATTTAATAAAATAGAATCACAATATTTAGTTTTAGATAACAAAAAAGTATGTTTATTATATGAAAATTCTTGTTCTACAACTTTATAATTTGTATTAGGAACATAAACAATAAATTTTTTTTCTAAAACATCCATATAATAATTCCTTTGCATTCTATTAATAAAATTATTAACAAAGTAATTATCAGAAGTATATTTCTTTAAAGTTTGTTTAGAAATAATATTTAATTTATCAACAATTAACTCATAAACAACTTTAAATTTATTAATTTTTAAATTTACTTTTAATAAATCAGGTTTTTGTCCAATATTACTAGGAACAAAAGCTTTATAACTTTTATAATTTAAATATTCAATAGGAATATTAGAAGAATTAATTGAACCGTTTTTAGAAGAAGAAATACTACTTAAAGAAAAAGTTTCTTTAAAATCATTTTCAATATTATCTAAATAAATTAATAAATATGATAATTCAATATAAGATAAATTTCTATATAAATTAGATTCAACATCTCTTATTGAAGTTCCTGGATAACCTAATATAATATTATAAGAAATTTCAGAATCTAATAAATTAAAATTTTTAAAGTTTGATATTTCATTAAATATTAATGTATGTTTTAAAAATATTTGAATTTTATTTATTTCTGTATTTATTATTATTAAAAAATTACAATTTTTCCCTTTTATTATTTCATTAGATATATCTTTTGATTTTCCTATTAATTTTTCTTCAGAGTCTTTAACTTTTAATTCTTTTTTTTCTATATTTATTGAAAATATTATTGGATTTTTATCTTTTTCTTTTAAATTTTTTTCCAGTTTAAATAATATAAAATTTGAATCATCTATATTATAAAATCTAGTTGAAATATAAATGCATAAATTATTTGAATTTTCTTTTTCTTTTTTTTCTATTTCTTTTGATGAGATATTAAAATAAATTCCTGAAGAAAATAATAAATTATATATATTAGGTTGTCTACTATTTAAATTTGAAAATATTATATTACGTTTTATTTTTCTTGAATTATTTAATTGATTATTAAAGTTTTGAAAGACTTTTAAAAAATTATCTATTTTTAATTTATTTATTATTTCATTTTGAGATGAATATCTTATTGAAATAAATAAGTAATTTAATAAAATTTCAATATCTGAATGTTCTAAATTTGGTATTGTAGAAATAAAAATATCATAAATTAAATTAAATATTTCTGATTTTTCTTCTTCAGTTTCTAAAATAATAAAACATAATTTAATAAGTGAATTAATTAATCCTTGAGAAATAAGAATATAACAATTATTTTCATTTATTTTTATTATTAAATTCAGAAATAAAAGATATTCTTTTATTTCAATAAATAATTTATTTTTTATTAAAAACTTTAAAAGCATAATTAAGATTTGAGGATTGTAAATAAAAATATTTGAATATTTTTTATTATTTTCTTCAAGAATTTCATTTGTTATATTATATTTTTTTAAAAAATATTTTGATAATTCTAATGAATTATCATTTTCATTAATATTATCTTCGTTTAAATTTATATTATTTTGAGAATATAATTTTAAATATTTTGAAGATGTAATTGATAAATCTTTTTTATTAATTGAGTTTTCAATAATAAATAATTGAATTTCATGAAAATATTTTTTTATTTCATTATCATTTATTAAATATATGTTTAAAACATTAAAAAAAATTTCTTTAAATTCTTTCTTATTAAAAGGAACATAAATTTTAGAAGAAATATCTTCTTTGAAAACTTTAAAAACTTTTAAATTTAAATTTTGAATAATATTCAATAATATTATAAAATATCCTTTTATAATATTATGAATAAATTTTTCAAAATTATTTTTTTTTTCAATAATATTTAATTGTGTATTAATTATTTTATTTTTATTTTTAACAATTTCAAAAAGTAAATTAGGAAAATCAAAAATAATATCATTAAAAAGTGCTTTTTCATTTTTTAACAAAAATTCTTTTTCTTTATAAAACTTAATTCCAATACTTTCATTCATTAAATTAATTTCATTAAGATAATATTTAATGTCGTTTTCATAATTAGAATTTAAAATATTATTTTCATTTTTAATTATATTTTGTATATTTTCTTTAATTTTAATATAATTTTGTTTAATACTTGAAATTGCTTTATCTTTATTTTTAATTTGAATATTATTTTGATTTGAAATGTTTAAATTACTATTATCATAAATCATTTCTAAACACCATAATTTATAACTTATATTTTTATAATTATTTTCTGATAAAATATTTCCTTGAGAAAATTTAAAAAAAAAAGAACTATTTAAAATCCCAGTTTCAGATAATAAATTAAAATTATCTTCATTATTTAAAATTAATAGTTCTATAAAGTTTAATAATTCTTCTATCATTTTACAAGTATAAAAAATATCTTTATGATCTTCTTTAATATATGATTGTCCTTTTTTTATTAAAAAAGAATTATTAAATCCTTCACTTTCTAATTGTTTTTTTGGAATTATATTTTCAGATGTCAATAAATAATTTCCATTTATATTATTTAAATCATTTATTTTGTAAAACTTATTTAAAATATTATATAAAATATCTTTTAATTTCATAAAAATAACTCCATCAAAACATAAAGTATTTTGAAAAGAAGAATTTAAAGAAATAAACTGTTTAAATTGTTTTAAAATAATTTTTAAAATATTTTCATCATTAATTTTATCAATATTAAGAATAATAGATTTAATTTCATTTTTAATATTTTTTTCTTTTTTATTATCACTTAAATTAGAATCTCTTTCAGGTAAATCATATTGAAATAATAAAAAATTAAAAACTCTAATTATTATTTCTTCAGGGTAATAATATAATTTTTCAATTACAATTTTATAAAAATCCGTTTCTTGAAGAATTTTTTTATATTTTTCAGTGTTTAAATCTTTTAATATACAAGATAAAATAACTTTCTTTGATTTTAAACTGAAATCATAATCTAATTTTGAATTAATAAAATATAATAATAAATTTATTATATAAGTATTCTTAAAATTTTCTAAATTTATATTTTTTAAAAGTTCACTTTCAGTTTTTTTAAAAATATCTAAACTTCTTAATTCCTCTTTTGATACATAATCAATAATTAATAACTTATTAATAAAAGGAATAAGTATATCTTCATAATTATCTTTTTTCATTTCTGATTCAAAAATAAAATGAATTAAAGTTATTAATTTATCTTTAAAATAATCTGAAAAATTTTTACCTTGCTTATAAAAAATATAAGTAATTAAAAATAAAAAAATTTCATTAAATAATTCAAATATATTTGAATAAGTTTTATTTAAAAAAGATAAAGTTATAGAAGTTAATAAAGTTTCAAAACATTCATTTTCTTCTAAATAATTAGAAAGATTATTTATTTTTTGTCCTCCATCTTTATTAAGGAAATTATATCTTATAAAAAATTCATAAATATAAATTCTTAACTTTTGTATTTTCGAAGCTTCAATAACAAAAGTCTTTAAAAGATTTTGTTCAAAAATATAATTTACTAAAGTCATTTCTGCATTTTCATATAATTCCTGTGATAAAATAATTAAAGATTCATTTAATTTAATCGTTAAAAAAATAACTTTTTCATTTTTAGTTTTTAAAGAAATTTCATAATTTAATATTTTACATAATAATTCTATACTAATAAAAATATTTGGAAGAATATGACTTAAATCATTTAATTTACTTTGAATTATTTCTATACATTCACATTGCTTTGCATAATATAAACTATTTATTAAATTAATTATAAATGTTTTTTCTAAATTTTCTTCATTTATATTTTTAATTTTTTCATTTTTAAAAAAAGATTCTATTAAAATTGATTCTAAAATATTAGTATCATTTTCTTTTAAATTATTTATTCTTTCTTTATTATCTTCTATAAAGTTTTTTAATATTTCATTTAATTCTTTTGTTGTTGAAATAAAAATATGTTTAAGTTCTATTTTTCCTATATTATTTTTATTTACTATATTTTCTATTAAAATTTTTTTCAAAAAAATATTTGATAATTTATTTTTAAATTGTTTTTTTTCTTTTTCTTTTTGTTCTTTTTCTTTAAAATGAAAAGATTTTCCTTCTTCTAATAAAAACTTATAAAATTCACTTATAAATAAAGGAAATTTTTCTTCTGGAATAAAATCTTTATTTATATTAATTTTCTTTTTCAATAAATTCAACATTAAAACTAAATTCTTTAATAAATATTTAATAATTTTTTTAAAATAATTGTTTATTATTTTTTTTATATTTAAATAAGGATTCTATTGAATATTCAATTTGTTTATTTAAATTCATTGTTTTATTAAAAGAAAATATTGTATTAAATTTATTATTTAATTCATCTATAAATTTATTTCTTTCTATATTTTCATCTAAACTTTTTTCTTTCTTATATTTTATTTTTCCATATTTATTTATTTTTAATCCTTTAAATTTTATTGTTTTTTTAAAACTCTTTTGAAAATTATTTTCATTTATTAAATCTCTTTTCAATAATTTTAAATTATTGTTTTTATTAATTATAAATGGATTTTGAGTAATTAAAGAAATTTTTCTTTTAATTTTTTTCTTATCAATTGATAATTGTTTTTTTAATTTTTTTGATTCTTTAATTGAATTAGATAATTCATTTGAAATATTTGGTAAATAATTAGAATGAGTTTTTTTAAATTCAAATATTGTCATTGTTGAATATGTTTTTTTTAAAGATATTTTAACTGGGGAAATACTTTTTTTATTATATCTTAATATTGGTACTTCTTTTTTTATGTAATTTTTTTTCAATTGAATGTTTATTTTGTTTTTTTTATTAATTTATTATTTTTTTTCTTTATTTTAACTTGATTTATATCAGTTAAATTTATATATTTTTTTTTGGAAATAATTTTTAAAGATAAAGTATATGGTTTAAATATCTTATAATTATTATAATATTTCAATAGATGATAATATAAATCTTTTCTTTTTATTTTTTCTTCAGATTTATTTCTTTTTAAAGAATGAAATAAAGTAAATTTTGATTCAAAAGTATTTTTACATTTTTTCATGAATATTTCTCTTTTTTTTCTTAAGTTTCTAAACCATATTTCTTTTTTATTTTTTTTTTTTATCATATCATCATAATTTATTTTTCTTTTTAAAAACTTATATATTTCATCATTAAATTTTTCCTTTAAATCATTAATACTATTTATAATATTAAAATTATCAAAATGAGAAATTCTTTCAAAAGTTTGCATAAATAATTTTAATAATTTTATTTATTGAAAAACAAAAAAATAAGTGATAAAAAATAATAAATAAATAATTATAAAAATAACTTAAATAAAGTCTTATTCTCTTTTAAATTCAAAAATTCTATGTTTAACATTAGTAACATCAATAATATGAACATTTCCATTTTTATCAAATCCATAATTGAGTTGAATATCATTGTTAATATCATAAAAATTAATAAAAGTTTCATTAAATAAGAAAGGTTCAATATATAAATTTCCTTTGTTGTAATTGCTGTAAACTTCACTTTTATTATTAGAAATAATAACTTGAATCATATCTGAATTAGTAATATTATTAGATAATACTCCTCCTAAAATAAATACATTAATATTCTTATTATTATTAAAATTATTATTTATAAAAGCAAAATGGTTTTTAATTTCTAAATCAACATTTATTATATTCCATTCAATTGGATTTTTTAAATCAATCCAAATAATATTTTTATTATAATTTCCTTTAATATAATCATAACCAAAAAAACAATATAATTTATATTTGTCGATAATTAATAAAGATGAATCCGAATAAGCATTATTTAAATAAGGTAAAAAAGACCAATTTTTTTTTAAAATATCATATATTTCAACACTTGTTGTATTTGAACCTGAAAAACAAATAATATTATCATTATTTGAATATGATATTAAAGCTGAATTTTTATGATATGATTTTGGACTTATTAATTTCCTTAAAAAATGCTTTGAAGGATTTAAATAAAAAAAATTATTATTTTCTTCTATTTCATTTTCTGTTAAAATATAAAAACCTGTTTTATTTGTATATGTTATAAAATTTTTTTTTGTATAATTTTTTAAAAAAGAATAATTATCACAATTTGAAAATTGCTCTGATTCAAATTTATATGTTATTAAATTAAAAAATATTATTTTATTTGATTTTGAATCTATTCTATATATTCCTTTTTCGATGTTTAATAAATTTAAATTTGAGCTTTTTAAGTTATTATTTCTTGTAATTTGAATAGTTGAAAATTTTTCTTTTAAATTTTCATTATGTAAATTATCAATTATTAAAGATTTTCTTAAAGAACCTAAAGGAACTTTTTTTTCAAATATTTTATTTTTACTTAAGGACTCATCAAAAGAAATATCAGTAATGGAAATATTAGTAATATTATTTTTATTTAATTGATTTACTTTTCTTAAACTTATATTAGGTATTTTTTTCTTTGAATATAAAATATAATTTGATTTAGGAATAATATTATCTTCTGTTTTTATTATATTTTGATTTATATTATTTAATGAATCACTTTTTTGAATTATTAAAGTTTTATTGTTACTTAAATTTATTTCATTATCAAAAATATTATCTTTTGAATGAATTGAATTTATTGTTTTATTTATTTCCTTTTTTTCATCTATAATTTCACTTTTTGGAGTAAATGTTTTATCTTCTGTTTCATTATTATAATTTTCACTTATATTTTTTTTAAAATTTATTTTTATTTTTTTAAAATTATTTTCTATTGTTTTTAATGAATTATTTATATAATCATTCGTTATTTCTATAAATTTTTTATTTCTTTTTATTAAATTATCAGATAAATTTCTTGAATGATTTTGATTTAGAAATTTAATATTTTTTAATTTTTTTATTTCAACACTTCTTTTATTTTTAATATGATGAGTTTTAATAATATTATTATTATTTAAATCTTTTAATTTTAAAATTTCATTTTTTAAAATTTTATTTTCTTCAATTAATTGTTCTTTTTCTTTTTTAATTTTACTATTTTTATTTTCAGATATTGTTAATTTATCACTTAATTTTTTTACTTGTTTCCTTAAATTATCCATTATATCATATAATTCATCGTCTTCTTTTTGATTTTTTAAAATTTTCTTAGAAAATTCATTATTTTGTTCTTTTAATTTTTGATTTAAATTTAAACAATTTTTATATTTTGTAGTTATTGAAATTAATTGTGATTGACATATTTTTAATTTTTCTTTTATTAAAGATAATTCATTTGTAAGTTTATTTATTATATTACTATTGTCATTTACTATATATTCTTCAAAATGATAATTATTCATTTAAAATTTAAATGTTTAAATTTATAAATTGTTTTAAATTAATAAAAAGTAAATTAAATAAATTATATCTAAAATGATAAACAAAAAAAATACATTGTTCTGTTTTTTCTACATAAAAAAATTAAATAATAAATACAATTCTAAAAAAAAGAAAATATTTATTTCCTAATTTTAATTTTACTTAAATTTAAATTATATCTCCATTTAATAATATCTAACTCTCCTATAATTCTATTAGTATTAGGACTTAAAAAAGAAGAACCTTCATATAAATTTTTTTTTTTTCCAGTGTCATTATTTCTTGAAGAACCTAAAAGTTCTCCAATTTCTTTTCTTTTATTAATAATTCCATTATTTTGAAATAAAGGATCTTTTAAATTTTGTTTATTCACATTTTTTCCACTTTTTGTTAAAGTTAATTGCTTTTTTCTTTCATAATCTTCTATTAATAATAATGGATTTTGATATTTTTTTAATTTTAAGGTTTCTAATATATTTTTATTCTTTTCTGTTTCATGTAATATTACATTCTTTTTTATTGATTCTAAATTATTTGATATTAAACCTTTGTTTGAATTATCTCTTCTTTTATAAGGATTTATTTTAACTAATTTATATATTATTTATTTATTTTTTACATTCATTCATCATTTCATTTAATAATTGTTTAACGTCTCGATTTGATTTAACATTCATTTTTTATTAAATTTATTTCTTTATTTTATTATTATTTTAATATATCATTTATGGAGAATATATTTTCTATATAATTAATTATTTTTCTTAAAAATGAGTTTTATAAATTATTATTTAAGGAATATTTGCTTTTTTATTTAAATCATTATTCTGAAAAGTTTTTTTTTTTTATTCCCATTTATTTTATCAAAATTATATATTCATTACTAATTTTCAAATGAATATATTTATATAAAAGACATAAAATATTCAAGAAAATATCTATTTTTTAAATATTTTGAACACTTATCTTTAATATAATAAATTAGTTGTATTTTTGTTTTAAATTTTTCTTTTTTATTAAAATATCACTTTGTATATTAGAAGTATTTCTTATATCTCATATATTTAATCTTTTTCTTTTTATTTTTACATCCAGAAACTATAATAAATAATATTTTTATAAATAATGCTAATATTATTAATAAGTATAAAGTTCTGTTTTTAGAAAAGAAACTTTGGTTTTATAATATTTTAAAAAATATAATGAATTAACAAAATGTAAATAAGTGATTTTAGATTTTTTTATTGATTTTTTAAAAAAATTAAAGTTATTATATAAAAAAGAATAATTTAAAATAAAACATATTGAAATAAAAATTATAAAAATAAAAAAATAAAATTTAATGGGAGCTTTTAATAATAATATTAAAAGAGACAATAAAAATAATTAAAATAGTGATGATGAAGAAATAGAATATAATTATTTTAATTTCGACGAAATCATCAAAAATAAAAAAATATAAATAAAAATAATTATTAAATATTAAGTCACTTATTAATAATACTTAAAAATAAAATAAACAGAATTAAATCAAAATTAAAATAATATTTGAATTTGATTTTTGTACTGAATATTAATTATAATTATTATCATTTAATATCGTTGTTAATAACTCTTTATTATTATTGAATAAATTAATTTGTTTTAAATCATTTATAAATTTATTTTTATTTTTTCCAGAACTTTCAATTGAATATTTAATAACATTACAAATATTTTTTAAAGTAACTTCATCACTTTCAATAAATAAATTTAAATCATTAATATTAAACAACATATAATAAATTGAATTATATAATAAATTTCCTAAAATTTCAAACATAAATATATTATCAACAACTAAATTATTAACTTCATTAAATAATAAAATTAACTTTTTATTACAATCATTAATTTCTTCTTGAGATAAATATTTAGAATAAAATTGAATAACAGAATTAATATATTTATTAGCTTTAAATATATCTTCTTTTTTATTAATTAAATCAATAGAAACTTCAAGATAACATCTTATTATTTCAACCAATTCTACTTTTTCATTAACAATTAACTTATCTATATTTTCCCATTCATATTCATTTAAAATTTCTTCTTCTAATTTTGAAGGACTTATTATATCATTTTCATTTAAATATTTAATCCAATTTATTAAATCTTCTTTTATTGTATCTTCATCTTCAAATTCTATTATTTTTTTTTCATTTTCTAAAAAGGCCTTTTCTTTTCCTTTTGGTATTATTGATTTTTCAAATAATGTATCTTCCCAATTATTCTTTTCTTTTTCTATTAAATTTATTATTTTATATTTTAAAAAACCTGGAATATTCTTTTCTTCTTTTATATTTGAAATTTTTTCATAAATAAAATTTTTTAATTTGTGAATATGTTCTTTTTTATTTCTTTTTATTATTATTTTCCCATATTTTGAAAGAAAAGTTATTATAGCTTCTAAATATATAAATTTCATACTTTTTTCATTTTTATTTTTTAATGATAAATATCTATCATATAATGTATTTATACAATAAAAACCAATTTTTTGAGATAATATTTTAACATCAATTAAATCAGCAATTAAATTAATATTTCCTAAAATTTTTTTTTTTTGATTATAATATTGTTCATCGTTTAAAATACTTTTAGAATTAATTTCATAATCAATTTGATCAAAAGAACTTTTACAAGCTTCAATTAATTTATTTTTTAAATAACATTCATTTTTAACATTAAGATTATTAATTAACTCTTTACATAATTTAGCATATAAAATAACATAAGAATTTTCAATAATAGATTTTTCTAAAATAACTTCAATGAATTTTTGTTGATTATCATTATTTTTATTTAATAAATTAAATAATTTATTTTTAACATTATTAAAATTATCTAAAGTTAAAGTATTTAAAATAGAAATAATATCATGTTTAATCATATTTTTTTCCATTTGATAATTTAATTCTTTAATATAATTTTCAGCTTTTTCATTTTCTTTACTCATATCTTTCCTTGCCCATTGAGAAATATTATTTTCATTATTTTCATTAAATTTAATTTCTTCTTTTTCTTTATTGTTTTCAATTTTTGAAATTTGACTTTTTTTCTTTTCTGAACTTTTTAAATTTATATTTAATAAATAAGAAGGATTATTTAAATCTTTACAATGTTCAATTACTTTATTAGGTAATTGATAATTATCTAAAGAATGAGGATAATTTTTAAGAGATAATATAAATTGTAAATTAATTGAATTTGATTTTGGTATTTTTTTTTCTTTTTTTTGTTTTCTAATTAAAGGATTTTTATCTGAAGTTTTAAATAATTTTTTTAACGAAGGTTTATTAGGAGTATTCGCTTTCTTTCCAAAAGATAAAATTATATTATTTTCATTTGGATTTATATCAAATTTATTATCTAATATTCTTTCTATATCATTTAACTTATTTATTTTATCTTCTTGTTCTAATATATGTAAATATCTATTATCTTTTCTTATATTTATTTGACCGACTGATTTTTTTTTCTTTTTTTTAAATATTATTTCTTCTAATTTACTTGTTCCTATTTCTAATTTTGATTCTAAATTATTTCTTTTATTATCACAACTTCTTCCTAATAATACTTCATTTAATTTTTCTGTTGCTTGTTTTATTTTTGAATATTCATCATCTTTTATTTTTCTTTTTTGTTTTTTTCTATTTATTAATTCTTGCTTTAAATCAGTTAACATATTTTTATCAAATTTAAAAAAAGGAATTTTCATTGTTAAATTTGGAATTATTGTTTCTTTATTATTATTATTATTTATTTGTTGACTTTTTGACATTATTTCTTTTTTATCATTTAATATTCTATTTTTACTTCTACTTAAGTTTAAACTTATTTCATTAGATTTTTTTTCTTTTATTTTTTTTAAATGATTTATTTTTCTTGTAAAATATAATTTTTTATTTTTAAACTCATAATTATTTATATTATTATTATTATTTGAATTATTTATTTCTTTAATCATTCTAAAATTATCAAATTGAATTTCTATTTCTTTTTCAATTTCTTTTCTTTTTTTTATATTATCTTCTAATTTAAATTCCTTATTTATTTTTTTCTCATTATTTAAATCTAATGAAATCTCATCTTGTAAACTTCCTAAAGAATTTTCTAAATTTGAATTTGGAGATATTTTTTCTTTATTATTTGAATTAGAATATTTATAATTTATTTCTTCATTATTTTCCTTTTTAGGAGTTTTATTTATTTCTTCTTTATTTAATGATTTTTTATCCTCTATTAAATTATCTATAAATGATAAACTTGATACATTTGATAAACGTCTTTTTTGAGTTTTAATTATTTTTGTTATTTTACATTCATTTATTATTGGAAGTTTAATTGGAATTAATTCTGTTTTTATATATTTTGTTATATAAGATTCTTTAATTAATGGTTTTTTAAAACCTGATATTATAAATTTTTTAGATATGTAACATTCTTTTATTAAAGGAATTATTTGGGTTTGAAAAATATAATTTTTAGATATGTAACTTTTATTGATTATTGGTTTTTTAAATTTTTTCATTAATGATTTTGATATATAACATTCATTTAATTTTGGCTTTTTAATAATTGGAATTTTTTCTTTTGAAATATAACAATTTTTTAATAAAGGTTTATGAAAGAAATAATTATATTCTTTAGAAATATAATAATTTTTTGATATTGGTTTCTTTAATATTTCTATTCTTTCTTTTGTTATATATGATAAATCTTTATTTGGTATTTTAAATATAATTTCTTGTATAGTTATTTTTGATATGAATAAATTATTAATTTTAGGTTTAATGAAACATTTTAATTTATTTTTAGTAACATAACATAATGGTAAAATTGGAATTTGATTAACTTTATATATTTTTTTACTTAAAAAAGAAAGATTATTTATTGGTAATTTTTTAAATATAATTTCAATATGTTTTATATTTTCAAATTTACTTGTTTTAGACTCACTATAATTTCTTTTTTTTAACATTGGAATATGAAAATTGGATTTAATAATTTTCTTAGAAATAAAATGATTATTTAATAAAGGTATTTCTTTAACTTTAATAATTTCTTTACTAAAAAATGAAATATCATTAATTGGTAAAATTTTCGAAATAATAATACATTTAGAAATAAAAGAATTATCAAGATAAGGTAAAATTATAGGACAAATAATTTTTTTAGAAATATAAGAAACACTATTAATAGGTAATAATTTTAATTTAACATAATTTTTACTAATAAAAGATAAAGGTAATTTGATAATAATATTTTTAGTATCATTTAAAGTACTTTTTAAATCTTCTCTTAAATTATTATCTCTCTTAAAAGTTGAAACTCTATTTTTTTCATTACTATCATTTGTATTATTATCTCTTGAACTTGATTTAGAAGACCAATATTTTCTTCTTCTTTTATAAGCATTTCCATAATAAAAATTAAAATCATCATCTATATTTTTATCATTTGAACTTTTATTAACTGATTCATCTTTTTTTCTATTATTATTATTTTTATAATTATTTATTATATCATATGTTGTATTTAAATTTAATTTCATATTTCTACTTTTTACTTTTTCTCTTTCAGAATCTTGACTTTGATTAATTAATTTATATCTATTGTTATTTGTATAACTTTTTTCATTGTTATTTCCATATTTATTATTTTGATATTGATATGCTGATGATTTTTTTATTATATTATTATTTTTATCTCTAATAAATGTTGGAACATATGGTCTATAAGTTTTACATTTTGAAGATTCATATTTTTCCTTTTCATTTAAGGAATTATTTATTTTATTATTATTATTTAATTCTATTTCTTCTTTTTCTCTTTCTTTTAAAATAAATTTCTCTCTTTCTTTTATTTTTGAATATTCATATAATAATTCTCTTTGAGAATGTGGCCTCATCTTATTTAAATATTTTTAATATTTATTTCCAAAAATTAAAATATTTAAATGAAATATAAAATAAAAAAAATTAAATTAAAACATTAAATTTTGAATATAGACTTTAAAACCTGAATAAAAATTTTAAATATTTCTTGATAAATAAAATTATCATTTTTTCTTTTCTTTTTTATTATTTTTATATTTCAATATTCTATTAATTCCAAAAAAAAAAAATAACTAAAACTCAAAAATATCAGTTTGATGTCCTCCAAAAGCAACAATAGAACCATTTTTTAATTGAATAAATCCATTAACACAATGATAAACATTTTTTTTTTTTAAACAATTAAAATTGTCTTTATTAAATAAAATAATTTGAGAATTATATCCTCCAACAAAAATAACATTTTTTTCTTCAAGAATAAAAATCCCAAAACAAGTTAAACCAGTATAAACATCTTTAATAATTTTTTTTTCTTTAATAGAAATAATTTTAATATAATAATCATAACCTCCTCCAACAATAATATTATCTTCATTTAATTGAATTAAAGCATTATTACTATAACATTTAGCATTAATTATATTACAAATTAATTCATAATTATTTAAATTATAAAACTTTGTTCCATTCTCACCAGAAGAAATTAATATATTTTTTTTTTCTATTAATAATATAGAATATATTGATTTATCATTTTTTAATAAAGTAATAGTTTGAAAAGTGTTATTTTTATTTTCTTCCCAAATTTTTATTATTCCATCTCCTGAACAAGAAATTAAATTTCCTTTTAAATTATATATTACTTTAATTATCCATAATGAATGAGCATTATTTACTATATGATTTAAATAAAATTGTTCTTTTTCATTTATTTTTTTTTTAATCCATGTTTTAATACTTCCATCAATTGAACTTGAAACAAAATTGTTTTCATCTTTAACACTAATATATGATATTATTGAATTATGAGCAGCTAAAATTATTTGAATTATTTTCTCAAAAGTTTCTTCATAAATATTTATTGATTTATCATTTGATACTGTTAATATATTTCCAGAAGGAAAAAGTGATATTGAATTTATAAATTTAAATATTTTTTTTTTTATTTTAATTTCCATTTTTTAAAAAAAATAATTTTTTATTTTATTTTGTTTTTTTTAATTTGAAAAAAATAAATTAATGGATGAAAAAGCAAGTGATGAGTTATTAAAAAAATCACTTTTTAATGATTTTACTTTTTTACCTATGGTTGATTTTTATTTTAACTCTGCTGATATTGATGGAAGTGGATTTATTGAGAAAAAAGAAATTAATAAATTTTTAACTAAATTTGCTAAAGAACAAAAAATGGATCCTCCATCAGATAAAGATATAGAAGATACTTTAAATAAATTAGATAAAAATAAAGATGGAAAATTATCTAAAGAAGAATTCCAAGTTTTAGTTAAGAAAATAGTTAAAGAAATGATTGGTTTTAAATAAAATAATAAAAAAATAAATTAAAAACAAAAATTAATTTTTCAATTAAATCTATTTTAAGCATAAAAAATAATTTTTAATTAAATAAAACAAAATATCAAAAAAATAAAAAAAATGATTAAAACAATAATCTTAATATTAATTTGATATCAGTTTAATACATTTAATATTCTTTTTTTATTATCTTTAAAAAATATTTATTAAAACAATATTTTTTATAAATCTGTTATAAAATATGTAATAAAATAATTAACAAAAAAAACAAAATTGAAAATCAGAAAATAAAAGACATATTAAAAAATAAGAAAAAAATATTAAAATAAAAACAAGTTTTTTTTAATAATAAAAGATAAATGAGAAAAAAAATTTAAAATATTAAAGTTTATTAAAGATGTTTTAATTAATATAATTTAAGATTATTAAAGCATATTTTTATATTAATTTTTGGATATTTATTTTAATATTTTAATCAAGGTTTTTCTGTATAAAATTTTAATAAATTAAAAAATAAATCTGATTATAAAAAAAAATAAATGCAGTATAAAAGTTAAAAATTTATCACAATTTAATTATTTAAATCAAAAAAAATTATATAATAAACATTAAAAAATCTTAAAATTTTCCTTTGAAATAAATAAGACATTAAAAGAATAAACAAATATAAATCTAATATTTTTCCTTCACATCAAAATGTCATTTTTTTGTTTATTTTTTTATTATTATTTACCAAATAATAACATAATATAGTTTTTTAATTAATATTTTATCTTTAGATTAAATGGAAATATACTCATTTTACAATCAAGAAGATTTTTTCAAATCAAAAATAAATTATGTCCTAATCCAAAGTTATAATCTAATCCAACAAAAATTAAATTTATTAAAAACTTCAATCTTAAGTGATGACGCTGAAATATTAAAAGAAAAAATTTCCAAAAAATATAATGTTTACAAAAGAGGAAGTTTAAAAAAAAATTATCCAAAAAATAAAAGTATACAAATTCATTCAAAAATGAGTTTTGATAATATCTTAAGAAAAATAAAAGTAATGTATCATAATTTCATAATAAAATTTGTTAATGATTATATTAAATTTTTATATGATGGATTCCAAAGATTTCGTCTAAGAAAAATTTCAGGGAAAATAACTCAAAATGTAACTAAGAAATTTAATAAAAACCTTTCAAATATAACTTTAAAAGAATTTTTATCAAATAAAATAAGTTCAAAGTATAAACAAGATAAAGATAAAAATAAAAAAATAGTCGATAAATTATGTTCCTTAAAAACTCAAATAAAAGAATTATTTGATATGTCATATATTATTTTTTATAAAAAAATATTTCTTTGTTCTAATAGAACATTTTTAGAAGAAAAATATGGTTTAAATGAAAGTACTTTAACTTTTAAAGATAATTTAGAAAGTATGTTTGAAACAGAAACTTTAAATTATATAAAAGAAGTTGAAAGAATAGGAAAAAAAAAATTTATTGAATTTATTGGATATGATCTTAATAATTTAAACTTTGGAAAAGGCATCGAAACCGAAATTAAAGATATTGATTCTACAATTTCTAGTAGTGGAAATTTTAAATTTGGTTTAAATAGAAATTATAACTTATTTGAAGTTAGGAAGACAGACATTTAAATTTTTATATCATTGTAAATATTATGATATAGAAATAATTTATTTTAATGATAAGTGTTATATGAATATAAAGAAATATATATTTATATATTATTAATTTAAAAATAAATTTTTAAATTTTAAAATTAAGAAAAAAACTATAACAGTTAAATTTATTTATTTAATTAGTTTAATAAACTTTTTATCTAAGAAAATTTTAATTTTAAGAAATATAAAATTATAGAAAATAAAATTTAAAAAAGAGATTAAATAAATAATAATACTTTTAACAATTTTTTTTTTACAATTTTCTTATTCTCTTTCTTAAATAAGAATTATCTTCTCTTTATATTAATCTATCTGCTTTTAAAGTTATATTTTCTTTTTTCTAATTTTCCATATTTCATTGAATGAGAATATAACTTTTTATATTTTCTTCTTTTTTTTAATTGTAATTTATTTATTGTTATATTTATTCTTCATTATTTTTTATCTTTCTCCTCATTTATTTTTTTTGTTGTTGGTTAATTTTTCTTTTTGAAAAATTATTTATTTTCAAAATTTTTTATTTATATATTTTATAATTATTAATAAAAGACTATGAAAAAAAAAATTGGAAATGATTTAGAAAATTTGAATGATTATTTTATTGAAAACATTGAATTTAAAAATGGTTATTCTAATAATAAAATGATATTATCAACTACAATATCAACAGAAACTTCAAATCCTTTTAAAACAATAACAAGTAATTTTTTTAAACAAAAACCAAAATTAAACAACAACTTAATTAAAAACTTTCACAAAGATTATTTAAAAGTAAAATTTTTAAACAATAAAAAATCTCAAAAAAAAAATCCAGAAGAAAAGAAAAAATACAAATTAATAAATCCAAAAATAATAAAATTTAATTCTAAAAGGAATATTCCAATAAGATTAAATTTAAAATATAATTCAAACAACACATCTATTAATAATTCATTTTCAAAAACAAAAATAAATTTCAATTTTAATAAAACAGACACAAGAGAAAATTCAATGAATAACATAAATAAAACTTTATCAAGAATAAATACAATAGAAAAATATTCTGAGCTTTTTGAAAATAAAAATGAAAAAAAAAATATTTCTTATTTTCCTAAAATAAGAGCAGAAAATTTATTTGAATTTAAAGATAAAATTAAATCAGAAATAAAAGGAAAATATATTTTATCTTTAAGACAAGAAATAAATAATAATTTTAAATTAGATTTAAAAAATCAAATAGAAACTTATGATAACAATATATCAAGTGTAAAATATAATAAAAATTTATTTAATGCTTATTGTGAAACTTATGATAATTATGAAAAAAAATTAATTTCTAATTTATTAATAGAATTTGAAAAAAATGAATTATTAAAAGTTAAAATAAATAATTTAAAAAGTGATATTCAAAGAATAAAATTTCAAACGTTAAGAAAAGTAAATTTATTAAATGAGTATTTTAAAATAAAATGTTATTTAATGAGTGTTAAAAATAATACAAAATTAATAGAAAAATTTCCTGAAGAAGATTTAGAAGAATTAAAATACGATAAAAAAGCAATAAATTTTTATATGACTAACATAGAAAAAAAACATAATATTAGAATAAGATATTCAAGAAAAATTTCTGATTTAATAATTCCTAAAAGAAATGATATAAGAAATGAAACAATTTTTTCTTTCTTAGATAATTCTACTAAAAATATTGAAAAAAAAAGTGTTTCATCTTCACTAATAAATATTGATAATACTTTTATTCATCAAAATAAAATAATGTTTAAAGATATTAATGACTTTCAAGAACATTTTAATAATATTATTTATAATATTATGTATTCACTTAATAATTATACTGAAATAAGAAATAATTTAAATTCTGAAATTATTAAATTAGATAAAGTTATTCAAGAAGAAAATACTTTAATTTATAAAAAAAATGAAATTAATAAAAAAATTGAAGTTTTAGAAAATGAAGTTAATTTCCATAAAATACAATATGAAGAAATGATGAAATATTATAATATGTTAAAATTATCTTTTAATGAGAAAAAAAATAATCATAGTAAATTACATAATAAAATATGTAATATTTTTTATAATTTTGAAATGTATATAAATATTGATAATATTAAAAAAAAAGAATTAGATGATATTAAAATGTTAATATTAATTGAGATTTTATTTAATAAAATAATTCAACAAAATATTGTTGATAGGAAATGTTATTTAGAACTTTATGATAAAATAAGTAAAAAAATTGAATCTAAAAAGAAAATAGAGAAAAATAAAGAATCGTTAAAAACTCAAAAATATTTTTTAATACAAAAGATTAATAAAATATTTGAAAAATCAACTAAGTTAATAATAAAACCAAGAAAAAAAGTAGGAGAAAATTTATATTTACTATTTGAAAAGTTAAAAAAAAAAACTAAAATAAATAAAACATTTGAACATAATGATTATGAATTAATAGAATATTAAATAATAAATAATATATTTTGTTCGCCGTTCATCCATTCTATTATATTTTTCTTAATTTTTATTGTGATTGAGGTAAAGTTTCTCTTTTTCTTTTTCTAATATTTTTTGAATTTCATTTTCCTTTTCTTTTTCTAATAAATTTTGACTTTCTTTTTCTTTTTTTTTTGTTTCTCTTTTTCTTTTTCTAATTTTTTTTGATTTTCATTTTCCTTTTCTTCTAAATTTTGTTTTTCTCTTTCTTTTTCTCTTTTTCTCTTTTTCTTTGTCCGTCCATTTTTCTCTTCTTTCTCTTTCTATTTTAATATCATCATTTTCATTTATTTGTATTATTTTCAAAATTCAAATTCTCATTTAGAGTAAAAACTCAAACTTGTAATTCTTTAGTTGAATATGGTTATGGAGTAATATGTCAAAGAGCTTCAAAAGAAGATTTTAATAAAAAAAAAGATAAAGTTATGACATATATTGTTAAAACTGTTCAAAGAGAAGTTAATGATAGTACTAAAGTTACTTTTGATAATGCTGTTGGTGCAATGGGAAAAATGATATATTATCAATTGGATAATGATCAAAATGGTTTAAA
>JAEEGL015852282.1_pt1 | contig 70426 bp, 119 predicted proteins | sample 9134231 | NCBI WGS metagenome assembly JAEEGL01 (sample SAMN16246548, study PRJNA631951) | gut metagenome | biome: gut microbiome; feature: rumen; material: fiber-attached | host: Bos | place: Iran: Karaj | collected 2018-10
CGGAATTCCTATTGATAATATTAATACATGGAAATTTGTAGTTTTGTATCTATATCCAGTTTTCAATGATATTATTGACACATAGGAACTTAAAAAATTTGGTTTTATATTTAACGAAAAATTAAGTGTATCAGAATTTAAAGTAACTCAACTAGATATAACTACAAGTTTTGGTGCCTCGATACTCGCTAGAGTATAGAGCTAGCCTATAAGTAGAATAGGTTGTCGCTTAATGCTTGAATCTCAAAACGAATCTGAAGGAGAACTTCCTCTAATTAAAAATAACGAATTCTTATTCTTAAGAAATAATATTAACGGATTAGAGATTTGGAAGCACGGATAGGCTGGTATTTATGACAATCAAGGTAAGATTTTACCAACTAATTGGTATGGAAAACAACATGAATTTAACTTTGAATTTATTGTAAATACAGAACCTCAAATTCAGAAAATCTTTGATAATCTGAAACTTATAGGAAATAAAGCTGAGCCTATGAAGTTTGAGTACGAAGTAGTAGGTGAAGGGTATGAGTGGTATGAATATAAAGATATAATCTACTGGGCTAATATTAAAGCTTTAAATGATTAGCTTCCTACAGAAACTTACGACGAAGCTTTATAGAAAGTATATTACGAAATTCTAAGTCATAATTTAACTTATCTATATAGTACATATCAAGATTTTCCAACTTTATTTAATAAGAATGGGGATTATATAATTCCTAAACTTCCTTACTTTAAAATAGATGTTTAGAATGTTAAAGGTACTAAAGATTAGATTGATAATAATAACAAGAATCCTGAAAAAGATAGTTATAAAGATAATTCTTCATCATCTACCTTAGTTGAAGATGAACAACTAAACGAATATAAAGTTCATACAGAATCTTTAGGAAATGATATTAAGAAATACGGCAGAACTAGAGGAAATATGGAGTATCTTGAAGACCTTTGGGATGTAGAAATAAGACCTATTTACTTTAAGAATGCTTTCATTAAAGATGATAAAATAGAATTCTCTAAACTAGTAGAAGCTAGACATAGAGATAAATTCTTAAGAGTAAAAGTAAGATATAGTGGAAAGGATCTAGTCATAGTATAGGCTATTTTAACAATGTATAATTATAGTTTTGCATAATATGAATTATATTAAATTTTTTAAAACCCCTAGGAAATATGGTCTTGGGGGGTTACTTGATGAGGACGATAGTTTACTACCCATTACAGGATTAGGTAATCAAGATTTAATTTCTCCAGAAGTTAAAGATCTTTGGGCTTAGGAAGTTGGTGATAAGGACGTTTTAGATAAAATGAAACGATGGAAAGATGCAACTAAATTAAATCTTACAGATTAGCAAGCTTCTGAACCTCCAACATCTGACTTAAATAAAGCTAATAAGGCAGCAGAATTTGAAGAAAAAGGTCCTTCTGCTAGTAAAATGTAGATGGCTGGTTAGATAGTCTCTCAAGTTACTTAGGCTTTAGATGCTGGTTTGATGGGAGATAAGAATTTTGGATCTCAATCCGCAGCTATTGACTCTACAGTTCATGCTGCATCTTCTGCTTTAATCAATTCTGGAAATCCTTACGCAGCAGGTGCAGGGTTAGCGCTAGAAGCCGGTAATTTCCTTACTAAGGCTACTGGTGAGACTGTTGAAGGTTTTGACGTAAACATCAACAATTCAGGATATTCTTCTGATTTAATGCATCAAGAATCTAAATCTAGTAGAGACTTTCTTTCTCTTATAGGTTTAGGTGGTTTAAATCAAGGTAAGATTTAGAAACAACTAGCCGATAGAAATGAAAAAGCTATGATGGCTTTAAAAGCTGCTAATATTTCTGATGAAATAGAGTTTGAGCAAGAGGCTAGAATGAATTCAGTAGATGATGTACTTAGACAAAATAAAATAGCATTACAAGGAGGTATTGACACTTCAATACTTGCAGCCAAACAAGGCGGTACTCTTAATAAGAAACCTACTGCTATAGATATTCTTAATGAATGGCTAAAAGAAGATGATATTTAGATGGCTAAAAATGGGGCTAAGCTAAAATCAATAGAATTAGAAGAGGATCCTAACTTACTACCAACTGGAGCCTTACATAAAAACAAAAATAATCTTGATTTAGAGGATATTACTTCTAAAGGAATTCCAGTTCTTCAAGTTGGAAAAGATGTAGACACAGACAATATAAATACTGCCGAAGACTTACAAAACGTTGATTATCAGCAAAGTGCTGAAGTAGAAGCTTCAGAACAGATTTTTTCTAAGTCTTTGACTGATATTATTGAAGATGGTAGAAAAAAGTGGAACGAATCTAAGCATAAAGATAAGGAAACATGTCTAAAAATAGGAAAGAAACTATGTAAAGAAATCTTGTTCAATAACATAGATAATGGAGGTGTAACAGATAAAATGGAGGAACAAGTAAATGGATAAAATAACAGTATCTATAGGAAATTAGGAATATGATGTTTTAGTTGCTAAAACAGATGAAGAGAGATCTACAGGTCTTTCTAAAACTACAGAACTTGATGAGGATGAAGGTATGATATTTATCATACCAGAAGAATACCAAGACGAAGTATAGTTCACTATGGAGGAAACAAGTATTCCACTGGATATAATATTTATTGACGAGGCTGGAGAAGTTATATCTGTACACTCTGTTGAGCCTTATAGTAAAGAACCTATAACTGAACAAGATGTAGCTTTTGTTTTAGAAGTAAATATAAACTCAGGAATAAAACCAGGAGATATACTTGAAGAAGTAGAAGATTCTGATTACAGTGAAGAAGAAAAAGAGACTATAAGTAAAAGTAAAATGCTTATTATAGACGAGAATGGTAACGTTCAAGGTAAAATAGACGAAGGATGTAGAATATTTAGTCGTATATTCACTAGAAAAATGATTAAACAAGCTATAAAAGCATATAAGTCTGACCAGGATAGTGATTATATCAAGTTAGGCAGAATGGTTTTTAAAGAGTTAAATGCATAGGATTCTAGAAGTCCAGAGTATGTTGAGGCTCCAAAACCATAGAAAACTGAAAAGTAAAACTAATTAGTAGTTACTAGAGTTATCTAAAATTAATATATAAGATTTAATATAAAAAAGTTCTTAATGTATAAAAAATTTACTACATTTGTATTGTGTAAGTTAATTAACGTTAATTAAAATAGAATTGATTATGAAATTTGTACCTAAATTCCAGGAAGGTGGTGCTATGCCAGCACCAGAAGAGATGCCTGCAGAACAGGCACCAGTACAAGAAGCACCTCAAGGTGGTGGAGAAGATCAGATAATGCAGGCTGGTGCAGAACTAGCACAAATGCTTCTTCAGCAGGTAGGTGATCCACAGGCTGCTTTAGCCATCTTAGATGCAGCAGCTCAAGCAATACAGCAAATGGCTCAGCCACAAGCTGGTTTTGCTAGAATGGGCGGAAAACTTGTAAGAATTCGCTAAAAAATGCGTAATTAACGCATTCAAAGGAGAATGCTAACAACATTCTCCTTTTTTGTTATTAATATAATGTTATAATATATGGGACAAGTATTAAAATTTAAATATGGTGGTGCATCAAGATCGCAGCAAAATTAGGAACTTGAAGAAAATATAAAGGCTATACAGAATGCTCTTGGAACAAACCCAGAAAGGGCTGATGAATTAAATGCTTTAGCTGAAAGTTTTGCTAACTACCAAAAAGCAAATAATCTTAGTAATCGAGATGCTAGACACTTTCAAGTAGAGGCTTCTAGAGTAATGAGAAGCGTAGCAGAAGGAAACCCACTTCCTTCTGGTGCTAATCCTGTATAGGTAGGTAAAACAGTATTCGATTCTGATAATGAAACTAGAGGTCGAGTTGACGAAGTAATAAGAGCACATAGAAAGGCCAATGAATCTGCCTATAATAAACCAACTCAAGCTGCTATAACTACACAATCAAACGGGTTTCGGTAGCTACATACATATAATGGAGATTTTGGGTTAAATGATGCTGCTAATTATTTAGATACTGATTTAACTGCAAGAATAGGTTAGTTCTCTAAAATATTAGGAGATAATATAACTAATGCTTTAAATGCAAACTCTAAAGGATATAGAGTAAGTACACCTAATGGTATTAGTATAGAAAACCTACAATCGGCTTTATCTGAGTTACAAGCATTAAATGCTGGTTTAGGAACTAATAAAGCCACAGCAAAAGAATATAATGCTTTAGTTGATATAGCTAGAAAAGCAGGTGTAAATGGTGCAGTATTTGCGAATTTCTTTAAAGATTTTCTTCCAAAGGAAACTACAGCTTCTAAGAACAAGAAAAGCTTGTTACAAGAAGGCTTTGCAGACTATGATTTTGGTACATCTGGATAGCATCAAAGTTTAATTGATTGGGCTAAGAAGAATAAGTACAACTTTCTTACTAAGGACGGTGAAACTTACATATTTGATAAAGACTTTAATAGAATTAATCCTATTTCTTATGTCAATATGGACTATAGAAATGCTGGATATAACCAAGGTTTATTCTCTGATACTGAAGGTAAAATATGGGCTGGAGATGTAAATAATTTAACTAGTGAAGACTGGGCATATAATCCTTATTCAACAGTTAAATAGAATGCTTTCGATAAGCGTAATAAATTATTTTGGACAGACAATACATATAATCCAGATACTTACGAATTTACAGAAGGATCTGACGTTCTTGGCGAATTAGCTAAGCATTTTGAAAATAAACCATTTAAATATACGGATGTTTCTCAGTTATTTAATGGAAATAGGAAAATTGTAGCTTTATCTCCAACTAATAAGTTTGATCAAGACATATATGGAAATATAAAATTTGATAATAATACGAAATTTGCTTATCTTGGTGATAACGGTAATTTACAACTTAAATCTTTAACAGATCTTGAAAAAGACTATAACTTAGAAGGATTTGGAGAAGAAGAAAAGCAAGTAAAAGCTAATGATGTTACTCATCATTGGCGTTTTTCTACAACAGATATAAATCCAGAAAACATGGATTATGCTGCTAGAACAGGTTGGGAAAAATTCGGACGAGGTTATTTACCTTGGAAAGGAGGGTTAGGTAACTGGTTTGGGATTCCAGACGAAATAGCAGATGACCCACAAGAGTTCGTAAATTCTGCCATAAAAGCTTTATAGAATCTAGATGGTAGTGATTTTGATACTATGGGGATTAACGATACAAATAGAGAGGTTTTAGGTAGATTTGATTACTTTAATAATCCTTTAAACTTTTTAGGTTTACTTGCTAACCTTATGAAAAATTATGATATTAAAATATCACCAGAAAATTAGAAGTTTCTTGGTAAGTTATATATGTTAAAAAAAGAACAAATAAATGAGCAAAATAGACTCGCTTCTGAAAAAGAAGGAAGAGTGTTGAAAGCTGCTAAAGGTGATAAATTAGATTCTTTCGGAAATCCTATTCCAGAACCAACATTAGAAGAAAAGCGAGCTAAAACAGAAAAAGCTTATAAAGTAGCAGAAAGAGATAATAAACTTATAGAAGATACTAAAGCTGCTGGGTACGGTAAGGATGTAAATAGATACGCAGCTAGTCAAGAAGAATTAGGTAAGAACTGGTCAGCTTCTGATACTTTAAGAGTATTTACTATAGCTTAGGATGTTGGTAGCATAGTAGCTTCTTTTGCACCTGGCGTAGGTACAGCAGTAGCAGGAGGTTTAGGTGTTACTGGTTTAGTAACTGACACAATAGCCGACATGATGGATCCTTCAGTATCAAGTGGTTAGGTAGCTAAAAATGTTGCAGTAAATGCGGGTTTAGCAGCTGTAGGTATGATACCTGGAGCTAAAGTTGGTAAAGTAATGGCTAAAGTTGTTAAGTTTGCACCTAAGATTTTATTTGCAGCAAGTGCGATGGGTATTGCATTTGATGAAAGCACTTAGAAAACTTTTAATAAACTTAATTCACCAGATGCTCAATTTACTAGAGAGGATTGGAAAAACGTGGCTCATGTTATGTCTCTTATAGCTGCTGGAGTTCGTGGTGGTAAACAAATATCTAACGATCTAAAAGCTAGGAAAATAGGTAAAATACCACAAGGTGAGATAAAGAATCAAACTATAGGTCTTAAAAATGCAGATGGTAAAGATATTGAAATACCAAAAGAAACTGTAAACGCTATAAATGAAGCAATAAAGTCTAAAAATACAAAAGCAGTAAATAGCTATATTGAACAATTAAAAGCCCAAGGTGCTACAGAAGAGAGTATTAACTCTGTATTTAAGACTGAAGGTAAAGGTGTTGTAGGAACAGTAGTAGATGCTGCTAAAAAAGCAGTCGGTAAAGGTAAATCAGAATCAACAACTGAAACTCCAACATATAAAGAAATAAAAGGTAAGGATGTATAGCCTAGAAATGTAGACTAGATTATAGCTAAATTAAATTCAGAATAGGAAATTCTTGATAGGTAGGCACAGTCTGGTTGGGGTAAAGCTGGGATATGGTTTGCCAATAAAGTCGGTGGTGGAGCTACCACTGGTATGCAAAGGGCTATTCTAAGACAGAATCCTGATTTAGGATTAGTTGTTTCTGGTAATAGATATTATGCTAACTGGAATCCGTATACTGATATTTCCGGAAAAAGACAGTTTGAAGTTGGTTAGAGATGGGGAGCTTTAAATGGTTAGGGCAACCCAGTAACTAGTATAACTCCTTATAAGGCTAAAACTGAAGCTGCTAAATCAACTCCTAAACCAAAACCAGCACCACCTAGAATGACCCCCGAATAGAGAGATGCTAGTATAGCGGAAAAACGAAAAGTTTTAGATGAATGGAATAAATTTATAAAGCAAAAACCTGAAATAGAATCATAGTTGGATGGTGTGATGGGTGGACGTATAAAAGCACTATCATATAATACACCTATGAAGCCAGGAACTTTATAGAAGATTAGAGATTTCATCAAAGCAAACTCTAAAAAATAATATGAAATATGACTAATTGGTTAAAAAAATATCAAAATCCTGCTGGGTCTCTAACTAATAATATTTATTTTAGAGACCCAAATCAGAGATGGCTTGATTCTGTAGGTAATACATATTTAAATGATATTTATAACATAATAGAAAATTCTACTGATAAGTAGGCTATTATAAATGATATTAATGATATGTAGAGACGACACTATGGAATTTATACAGCTAATAACGGAGTAAATAAACCAGTAAACTACGATACAAACACTGAAAATTATCAAAAAGATATTATAGGAAATTATAACTTTGTAAATACTACTGGTATTCAAGGGGCTATAAATAACTAGCGTTACAAAACAGATGCTACTAAGCAAATCACTGGGGATAAAGTAACCAATGGTAAATGGGGAACTGATGGTTATTATGGTGGTTAGACAGATGATAGACGTCTTTTAGGTAGAATAACTAATGGTACTGATGATTATACTCCAGATGAAGTATCTAATATAAATAATAGACTAAAAAATTCTGGAATAGAAATGTATCTAGACCCAACTACTAATTATTATATGTTGAGGCCGTTAGAAGATACACCTCCAAGAATTCCTCCTGTAGTTCCTCCTGTAGTTCCTCCTGAAACTCCTCCTCCAGTAGCCCCGCCTCCTGGTGTGAACCCACCGGGTTCATCTATATTTAACCCAGCAGAGTTTAGAAAAAAGACTATGCCTAATTTTGCTTGGTCTGATTGGGCGCCCCTAGGAGCTACATTAGCTGTAAATAACTTAGCTACAGAGTGGAATAGGTCTTTAGCTAGTAAAGTTGGAGCACCGTTAGAAGAAGCTCCTTATTTACAAAGCAAAGTAACTGATGCTTATTATACAGATAGTGCTTTAAATGAAAGAGCTTCTAATATAAAGAACTAGTTTGGTGAATTAGCAGCAGGTACTAGTGATATAAATGCGTAGTAGCGTTTGATGCAACAAGGTTCTGAGCAAGTAAATCCTTTATATGCAGAAGCTGCTAATGCTAAACAAAACGAATTTAGACAAACAACGTAGCAAGCACAGGAAGTAGCTAATAAGAATAACTTGTTTGGTGTTGAAACTAGAAATAAAAATAATAAAAGTGCTGTTGCCTTAAGAAACGCTATTTTAAATGCTAATGCAAAAAGAAACGAAGAGTGGGCAGCTAACGCAAAGGATTTTACAAACAAAATGTATAATTCTTATACAGATGCACTACAAACTTATAGGTTAAATGAATTAGCTAGAAATGCCGCTGAAAGATCATTGCGGGGATAGTAGGAAATAGAAGAAATTTAGCGGGATTTTGCAGATAGATATAGAGACCCTACAAAATCCTCTCAATTTAATAGCTTTTTAAATGAACTTAAAAATTCCTATACTACTACAGATGATAGATTTGCAGGAATGTTTAGTAGCGATTAGGAGTATAATGATTTTATGAGTTCATTATATGGAGAAAATGGAGAGTTAACTCCAGAAGCAAAAGCCAAATTGCTAGAATTATGGAATATGTAGAATGATTTTGCCTCTAAATATAGAAGCGCTTATAATACAGATTTAAATAATCTGTACTATATAAATCAAATAAAAATGAAAAATATAGCAAATAGAGTTGCTTTAGAAAATGCCCAAGATCCATATTATGTAAGTAACTAGCTACATTTTAACTGGCAAGATAGACCATTTGGAGCAAAGAATGGTGGGACACTAAAAGCAGCTAAAGGGGCAAAATTACTATCTAATTTAAATGCTTTCTTAAAGGCAAAAACACAAGCAGATAGAATAAAATCTAAGGAAAGTATTGCAGTTGATACATAGATGTATAAAAACTTAAATGCTGAATTAGACAGACTAAATAAAGAACAATTATTACTTTTAAAGACAATATTTAAATGAGTATGAGAAAATTTGCAACTGGAGGATTTATAAATTTCTTCAAAGCAACTCCTAATCCTGCAAAAGCAACGAATACAGTAACAGATGGTGGTTCGTCTGGAGGAAGTTCCTCTAGCAAAGGTTCTTCTACTACTGACGGACTATTGTCTAAAGAAGTTGAGAATGCAATATTTAAAGAAGGTTTACCTAGTGACGTTAAAACATTCTTTAATAACTTATAGAATTTTGAAAGAGCAAGTGATTTTGGAATGGGAGTTGATAAGAATCGACTATATGCTTTAAAGGCTCAGGCTAATGATATAATCAGATCTGCTAAATAGGTTGATAAAGCATAGGAAAATATGCTTAAAAACAACGCTTAGGATTCTATAGCTGTAGATAGTAGAGGTAATATTTTTGTATTAGGTGAAAATGGTATTTCACAGTAGCATTTATCTCAATTTGATCCAAACTCTGGTAGAGCGTTAACTACTAGCGAAATACTTGATTTACGTATAAATCATCCTAGCATGGCTTTTAACAATACAATGCTAAAAGCTGTAAATAATAGTGTTGGAATGGAAGTTATATAGAAGTATCTAAGAGACATTATTTCTACTATTGGTAAATCTACAAATACAAGAGAAGCTTATCAAGATTTAGCCTCTTTAGTAGGACAAGAAGCTGCTAAACAACCAACACAACAACAGCAAGAAACTATATAGCAATTATATAACTTAATGGAACAAATAGGTCCAGATGCTATATTTAAAATTCAAGATTCTATAGAACAATAGCCTTTATTAGATGCTTATAATTATATTTCTTAGGTACTACCACAAAAAATGTAGACTTAGTTACTTGCTAACTACGTTGGTTATGGTTAGGGAAGTTTAGAGGATGCATCTAATAATAATTATATAGCTGGTATAATTCAAAATGCTTTATCTACGTCTAATACCTCTAAAGTATCACATTCTATGAACTTCGATGCTCAAATAAATAAAGGAGCTGGAACTAAGGTTGGTAAGGCTTTAGAATCTCAAGAAACTACTAAAACTAGGCCAGAAACTGGTGTTGAAATGTTCTTTAACTCTCATTTAAATAGACAAGACATTATTATATCAGACCCTAACAACAAAAACCAAGTAGGTATAGAAGCTCCAGGTAATACAATGGCTTCATTAATGGTAGATGGAGGACAGGCTATTGGAGTTGCACCTCTAAAAGAAGCTTTAATTGCTGGAGGTAAAGGAATGGGTAAATATTTGGATTTTAACCACGCATTTGCAGGCTATGATAAATTAACAGGAGTTGGAGACTTAAATAAGTTCATGTATAAAGGAGATGAAATAGCTAATGTATGGATGCCAGTAACTTCTTCAGGTGATATTGATTGGCAAGCAGTTCAATGTTTTGCAGATGCTGAGGAACAGATTAAATTAAATCATATAACAGACATTGAGGAGAAAAACAGAATACATAGAGCTGCCGGTTCTAAAATTCAATATGATAGCGAAGGACGTGTACTCGGTACTCCAGATGTAGCTCAATTCCTAATGTTAAATACATATACTATAGATGATAATTTATCAGATGATAATTTAATGTATTATGAATTAGATGGGGATGCTGAAACCTCTGCAGATGAACTTATAAAAGAAACTTATGATAAATATAAGATTAGTATGCCTAATAAGAATTATTGGGATGATATAATTCAAGTTCCAATGTTCTTTAAGATACAACCAAATGCTGGATTAAATGCAGCATATTATGCTAGACATGGTAGTGAAGTACCAAAGAATACACTACAAGACGATATGATTAGATAGGAGTTATCCTAGCCAACACAACCTATTTATGGAGCTGCATCAGCTCTTTATCAAGAATAATGCTTTATGAACGAAATACAGAAACCAAACGATATATTTGTAGCAACTTTATCTTCACCTAATGCTACACTTAAAGATTTGTTAGCTAATAACATAAACGCTAATAATACAAGCTTTCTTACACCAGAAGAGTACAAAGATACTCCTTTGGTTAAGAAGGCTTTTCTTAATAAAGAAACTAATACTTTCAATGAAGATGCTTTTAATAAAGCATACTATAATGCTTATTAGAAGTTTGTAGAATTAACAGATGAAGAGTCATATAAAAACCTAGAAAAAGACTTAGAATATAGTCCTAATGATAGATTTAGACCTTTAGATGCTAAAATACAAAACCCAACAGCTAATATAAGAAAGATTAATAACCCTTTACAGCAACAATACTCTGTTTAGGGGGTTAACTATATTAGTGAGCCTACTTTAACTCCAGAAGAAGCAGCTCAAAGTAATAATATATATGATCCTGAAACTGGTTCATTTATAAGCGATTCTCCAGAATCTTTACCTTTCTATAAGAAGATATTTGGAGATACTTTGATATATGCTAAATGGAATGAAGACGGAACTCATATCGACCCTATAAGTGGTGAACAAGTACAACATCATAAAGGTGATTGGAAAACAGATGAAGAAGGAAGGTATTATACTGAATACTTAGGAAATAGAGAATTAGGTGAAAATCAAGTAGTTAACCTTCAGGATATATTAACAGATGAAGGTAGTATGATGAATAAAGCAGATTTTTTTGACTCTGATGGTTATGATAAATCTGCTTGGGGTATAGCTTTTAAAACAATGGCTACAATAGCTCCTTATATGATTCCTGGTGTAAGTGGTCCTTGGATGATGGCAGCAACAGGATTTAACTTATTATCTGTACTTCCTACATACTATAAAGCATTAACTAGCATGGTAGCTGGGGATATGGCTCCTAATTCATTCTCAACTAGACTAGAAAACTGGTTTAGAAAGTTTGAGCCTTCTAAATCATATAGAGGAAGAGAAGGACTTTTCACTTTAGAGGGTGTATCTAGTATGTTAGCTGACACTCTTGGATAGTTGTATCAGCAAAGAACCGCTGCAGGGTTAGCATCTAAAATTATGAAGAATGCACCATAGGAAAAGGACTTTGAGAATGTTATTGAGTATGGTAAAGCTTTAGAAGATTATTCTAAAAAATTAAATAAACTACAAACAGCCCTGAATTTAGGTTATATGGGCCTCATTTCTACAAATGACGTCTATAATGATGCTTTAAATGCTGGATATGACAAACATACTGCTGGTATAACCGCTTTAATATCTGCAGGAGCTCTTTATGGAATCATGAACTTTAACGAAACAACTCGTGGTGTAAGTTCTTGGTTTTTAAGAGATATGCAAGATGCTAACGCTGCTGTATCTAGAGGTCTTGTAAGAAAAGTAGCTAAAGATGTAATGAAGGAAATGCAAGAAGGGGTATCTAAACTAGGTAAAGGAGATAATATTGGTTTTGTTAAAGCATTTAAAACATATACAAATAAACTTCGTAGCTACTTAGATGATGTTTATAGAGTAAATGCAGAAGGAGTAGTTAAAGATGCTATAAAAGAAGGAACTGAAGAGGTAAGTGAAGAGGTAGTACAAGATACAGTTAAAGGACTTATTGATACTTTATCTTGGTTAGGAGCTACTCCACAACAGGGTTCTTTTGGAGGATGGGATAATGTATTTAGTGCAGAAGGAGCTAAGAGGTACTTAGAAACTGCTGTAGGTGGTGCGTTTGGTGGTGCTGTATTTAATATCCATCAAAATAAAGTAATGCCTTGGTTAGATGGTACTGCTAGGAAAAAAGTGGATTACGATTTAACTAGAGCAATAGCTGACGGTAGAATACAAGATGTACTAGATGAGATGAAAAATGTTAAAAAATATTTTAATGAACATCTCTCTACAAGACTTGGAACTACAGAGGATGGTAAGTCTATATATGCAACTAAAAATGGAAATGAAATGTCTCAAGCAGACATGATTTACAATGAGGCAGTTAAATATGCCAGCGCTAAACATTCTATTCTTACTAAAGGTATAGATTTTGGAAAATATAATCTGGATTTTTCTGGTTATATAGATTAGGTTAATTAGATATTAGATAATAATAAATTTACAGAAAAAGCATTTAAAAAACCATTTAACGATAAAATTAACGAGATTGTTAAAATTTAGCAGGATATAGATAGATTAGAGAGTAATGAGTCTTTAACTAGTTAGGATTAGGCAACACTTAAAGATTTAAAAGAACAATTAAAGGTTAAAGGAGAAGAGCTCGCATATTGGACTGAAGGAGATGGTTTGTTTGATTATACCAAACAGGGTATACTTCTTACAACTACTGTACAAGACAAAGATGGAAACTCTCGCAATCTATATTCTATGATTAGAGGCTTTAGTTTGGAAAACTATGCTTTAAATGTAGAAGGAGTTATTGATATAAACAAATTGAAAAATTCAGAAGATCCACTAGAAAAGAAGCGCTATGATAAGATTAAACACGATTATGATCTTTTCCAACAAGATTTAACTGAGAACTCAGATACTTTAGTAGAACAACTAAAAATAGCTACTGAATTTTTAGATAAATTAAATCCAACACTAGCTAAAGGTATTTCTGATTTTGTTAATAACTCTAATAAAGAAGCATTTTTTAGGGCTTTTAATGATTATACTGGAAGTACTGATACAGAATTAGGATAGAATTACGAAATGACAGAAATGAACTTATTGGATTTCATAGATAGTAATCCAAGATTCTGGGGTTTATCTCAAAGAATTAAATTCGATTTAGCTAACGAGTTAGAAAGTATAAAAGCAATAGACTTAAGTTTATTTACATCAAATGAGGAAAAAGATATTATTCGTAAGATGATAAATGAACGTGCTGCTTATAGTAGAGTTAATGTTTGGGATAAAAATAATATAAAGTCTCTTATTAAAGGTATTAATGATGACTTACAATCTAACAATATAAAAGATCCTAATATTAAAGCACTGTCTCAAGTAGATTCTTCAGAGGATAGTGTTGTTAAAGTAAATAAATCTATTATTTCTAATTTAGAAGATATTCAAGATCAGGATTTGCAAAATGTAAGATTTGCTAAAATAAGATCTATATTGAATTTAATAGAGAATTCTGATTCTGTAGTAGATAAACAATTATTTGATACTGTAAGAAATGCAGTGCAAATTCATACGCTTAACTAGTTATAGAAACTTCTGGCAGACAATCCTGACATAGTTGGATATTTAGTTCCTTTAACAACCCCAGAGTTCTATACAAAAGATAAGGTAAGAGTTAATGGAATTCCTAATTTAGATAAATTTACTGCGGCCGACTTTCTTGAAAATATAGAGTTAATACAAAGTTTAGCTGATCAGATTGGTATAAATAATCCACTATTTGTTGATGAGAATGGTTCTAAAGTACTAGAAGGCTGGATATCAGCAGAAAAGGGATTAAACGAAATAATTACAACAATAAATCAACCAACTAAAGATTTTATATCTGAAGAAATTTTCAATAAGTGGAATGAAATAAAAACTAAACAAGTAGAATAGAATCCCCTACTTACTACAATTGCTGATGTAATGTCTAAAGTTGGTGATATTGATACTGATAAAATAACATGGCTTTATAATAAGGCTATGGGTATTTCTCAAGGTACTGCGACAGAACTTACTGATATAGAGGAGAATTTAATAAAAGACATGATTTCTGCTGTAGATACTATAGAGTACTCCTCATTATGTATGAGCCCTCGTACAGCAGCAGCAAAAGATAATTATTTTGGTCTAGACTATTCGTATAGTTATAATAAAGCAGTAAAGCAACATGCTGATTTATATGGTAAATCTAAAGAAGATTTAGATGCTTTATATCCAGAATTTGATAAGGAGGAGTTACTACCATTAAATAAGACATTATCCATGTTGAAGGAACAGCTTTATTACATGCTGGACGTTAAGAGTGCTATGGATTCTAAAGCTTTAGCACAAGATATTAAAAGAAGAAGTACTTTCTTTAATACTGCTATACAAACAGGTATTTGTGGAAAAGAAATTACAATAACAGATGACGACGGTAACTCTTATAAGTTTAGTATTCCTAAACCAGCATTTGATGTAAATGCTCCAGATAAGGAAAAAAGAAAACTACTTCAAGGAGCTATAGCTGAGCTATATAATGAAATTAATAAAAATAAAAACCTTAAACCAAACAATATAGTAAAAGCTATATCAAATGCTTATGGAATAGAAGATCCTAATGAGCTATTAACATTACGTGATATAGATGAACTAGTCACAGAAACTGGTGTAGAAGATGTTTTAATGGCTACATACCTTTTAGCTAACCTTTCTGTGTCTCCTACAGACATAGAGTCTATGTATATTAAAGGTATGGAAGGTAAAAACTTAATTCCTAAATTTGACTAGGAATTAGCAATTAGAATGGCTATTGCTTTTAATAGTAATCCTAGTTTAATAAATGAGTTATTACCAGAGGAGTATCAAAATAGGATGTTTATTCCTGGAGGCGCAGGAACAGGTAAATCAACAATAATTACTGTTGTTTTAGATGCACTTGGAATAAAAAACCCTATCGTAGCTGCTCCAACTTAGGCTAAACTTGATGATTTAGCCATATCAGTAGCTGCAGATAGTGATAAGAGACTTGTATCAGATTTATTTGGAGAAAGTAGTAAAATTAATGAAAATTATGTAACTTCGTTACAGAATTCATTATTTCAGGTAAATAATGAAAAAGGGGAAGATGATAAAACTACTAGTACTGCTTATACAGGTTTATTAAAAGCTGCAGAAGAGGCTGAAAAAGGAAAGGAAGTTACTGTATAGCATGAATTTACAGTAACAATTGCCGGTAAAGAAAGGACTATAAAAACAAATATTTCTGGAAAAAAAGAAGGTGGAAATTTAAATATTACCCGTATTCAAGTTGATCCTAATTCGTTTGAATTTAGTGATGATGAATTAAAGAATTTTCAAGAAATTTATAAAGACTATAAAGACAGAATAGTAGTTATAGATGAAGCCACTTATTTATCTCCTTTTTAGTTATATTTAAATAGTTTACTATCTAGATATTTAGGAACTAAATTTATATGTTTAGGTGATGCTTGCCAGTCTGGGTTTAGTGTAAAGGTAGGAAAACAGGATTATTCTGTAAAGTTCAAGTATACAGCAGTTCTTGAACCTATATTTAAAACCCCTGGTTTGGTAGGATCTCTTAGAGGTAGAAACACTGCCAAGACAGATAATGGTAATTATCTACATAATCCAGCTAATGCATTTAAAAAATCGTTTACTCCAAGTGAAGAAAGTGCTAAACTACTTAAGTACTATACTGACGGAGCATTAGTGTATAATGGTTTAAGAGGGGATTAGATAGTAGATAATTAGGTAAGTTTTGAAGAAAAACTTACTGAATTATACCAACACTTAGGTAGTCAGTCTTTAATCTATATAACAGAAACAGAGGAAGATAAAAATGCTTTAAAAGCTATTTTAACTAAACTAGGATTACCTACTTCTGATAATTACTTTAGAACACCAGAAAACGTCTAGGGAGGTGAATACGATTATACTGTAATATATAATCTTAGAGGTACTAAACCTCTAGGGCAGTCTTATAATGACGGTGATGTTGATGCAGCTAAGATATATACTATGGCTACTAGAAGTAAGTAGTTTAGTTTGATTTATGAACCAGCAGAAGATGGCTTATTTAAGTTATATCACATTACATCTAAAGTAGCCCCTACTATATCTGATACTACTCCAACAGCAAAAGCTAAAGAGAAAAACGACTCTTATATGACGGAATGTAGAGAAGTTTTAGAACATTTGAAGACTATAACTCCTACAACTACTACCCCTACACCTTCTGGTGGGGAAGGTACTGATGGTAACGAAGGTAGTGGTAAGAAAACTTTAGGAACAAATGACGGTGAATAGGATGATGATCCAAGTAACACAAACGATGAACCAGATGACGGTGGGGTAACCCCTCCTACAGGAGGTTCTGAAAACAAAATTACGATTGCTAATGAGTCTGAGCGAGATGATAAAGTGGACAATGAGTGGATAAAGAATCGTATACAAGATTTTGTAAACGCAGGAATGTCAGAGGAGAAAGCTAGAAATTATGTTCTAAATACTGAAATACCAAATAAGAAAAAAGGATTAAAAGCTATAGGGGGAGAAAAACCAGATGTAATATAGGTTTACACATATTATACTAGACTAGGTATAACTAAAGATGAATATAAACAAATTATAGGAGCTACTACAAGTCTTTCTACTGTTATGCAAAATATATTTGACAGTCACTCATTAATAGAACAAAATAAAGACTTGCTAGGATTTTGGGATAAATATGTTAAAAACGATCATCCAGCATCTGGGTAGCAATTACTTAATGCGTTTGTTGCGTTTAAAAATCAAATAATTTATGATGGAAAAAATACAAAGTATTCAGAATAGTATGTATCATTAAAACCTTATAACTAGGCTACTGACTGGGCTTATTTAAAACCAAATGACGATAAAGATACTAGTGAGAGAAATGGATTATTAGCTAGTTGTATAGTAAAAACAGAAAGTGGTATCCTTTTAACTGTAGGTTAGATAGGATACAATAAAAACAACGATCACGGAAGTGCATATTCTTAGTCATTATATCAAGCAAAATTAGAATATATAAATGGTTCTAATTTTGGAAAAGAAGTATTTTATTAGATTCCTCCTGTAGAAAACTATGATAAAAAAAGGGAGGCTTATAATAAAGCTGTTGGAATAAGTACTTGGGGGATTTCTTCAACTTTTATAATACCTGTTACCAAACTAAAAGATACAAAAATAGACTCTAGTAAGACATCTAATGGTATAACGTTATCACGTAGAGATATGAACAAAATAACACTACAAGAGTTATTAGATTATGGATATGAAATTGTTGAATTTAAACAGTTTAATAAGAAAAAAACTGATAAAGAAAATAAAAACGATTATATAGACTACTTAAAAGGTACTCGTACTGATGAGTATGTTAAAGATTTTTATTTTAATTCTAACAATTGGTTTGTTGTTTTAAAACCTATTGGAGGTATGCAGAATGGTAATGCTCCTAAAAAAATCTTTTTACTTGAAAGCGTCGACCCAACTAAAACAATATGGGATGTTTTAAGTGTAGAAGATACAAGACAGGGAGATTTCACGAAAAAACACGAAAGTAAGTGGAGAAAAAGATAGGCTATTGCATATTTAAAATACATGTTAGAAGTTGAATAGAATGTACCAACTACTACTGATTGGGATAAAATTCCAGAATATATAGATACTTATATAAAACCAGCACTTGATAAATCTAATAAATTAAGTGTAGCAGATAAAAATGGTTTTATAAATACATTAAAATCTTGGATTAGTGGAAATAACCCTATGCCAGAAGGCTTAAAACAAGTATTTAATTCAAAAGAAGCTAAGGGTTTTATGTTTGAGTATGTAGAGAAGGAACCAACAACTGCAGATGATTATAATAGTTATGTATTATGGAGAGCAATAGAATCATACACAGGTCTAGTTCCAATTTCTTCTTTAAAAGAAGTAGAACCTTTAGTTAATGCTGAATTAAAAACAGAGGTGAATCCTAGTAATGGTAATCCTAGCGAAAGCAATCCTGAAGGAGATAATAGACAAAAAAATCTTAGAGAAGAACTAAAGAATTTAAAAAACTCTGATACAGAACTTACAGTTAATGAATATTTTAATAAATATTATAGAGAAGATTTAGATGATGACTCCATTTTAGCATTTATTGAGTATTATCAAGATATAACGGGATAGTCTTTAGATGGAATTCAAAGCACTACTACAATGGATAAAATAAGATCAAGGCTAAAAAATAAATTTAATAAGTTAGGTAAAGAAACTACAGTAACACAAAAAGAAGATAAATAGAGTGAAGGGCAGGAAGAAAATAATAATAGTGGTAAAGGAGAATTTAATCCACAAGCATTTGATAATTGCCCTTTCTAATTAAAAATAAATTAAAATAAAATATGGCAACATGTATAGTAGGAAGTAATAAGGCTTCAATGCAAAGAGATGTTTTTAATAAATTGTTGAACACAAACAATCCAGATATATCAAAAGTATTAGTTGACTCTGGGTTAAGTGATGATGATTTGTTTGAGACTTTATTAAAAATAAAAGACTATTTAAATAAATAGACAGAATAGGATATACAGAGAATAGGAAAAAGCCTGTATAAAACTAAAGTAAATTTAATTCAATATGCTTTAGATCATATAGCTGGTCTTAGATATGTTCCTGAAACTATTAAAAAAGAAGCTGATGCTTTAATTGAACCAACTACTGGTAAAATTCCTGTATTTGGTAAAGGACTGAATGACTATTTCAGAGAAGATATGACAAAAGAACCTTTTAAAGCACTGTTTTATAATACAAATGATGCTGTAGAAAACAAGCTTAAATTATCTTCTAGTGAAAAACAAGCTATTATAAATTATAGAAATAGTCTATTTTCTAATATCATTGATTATTTAATTGCCAGTGGGCATAGTAATATAGATTATATCGACATTTATGACCAAGAAGGAAGTATAGTCAACTATGGTTATTATACTTCTGTCATGGAGGCGGCTTATGATTTAGTAAGCGATAGTGATTTTAAAGATAGACTTAAATCCAATAGTTTCGATCCTTAGCTATTACAAATGTATGAGTTTGTTAAATCTTTTTATCTGTTAAATAATTTTGATGATTTTATTAACAGATATTTTAAAGATTACATTACTGTAGACCAATCAGAGTATATATATGGTGCTTTAAATATAAGACAAAACAAGTATAAATATACTGGGCAAACTAAAGCTTTTGTAAGGTGGAATGGGGATCATTCTGATCATGACGCAAATAAAAATTTTAGTAAACTATTCTTCCAATTTTTAAGAACAGTTAATGTACCTGGAGGTCGCCCCCTAACAATGGACGACTTCCATAAGATTTCTGCGTATATACAAAATAGGTTTTCTCCGTCTGAATTAGACAAATTTTATAACGGAACAAACGAACAGTTATTTGAGTTGCTAGTAAAATACAGCCAAAAAATGGGAGATGTACTTAGTAGAGTTAATGGAGCTGATTTAATAGATACATTAATAAAGGCTTTAAAAGATAACGAACATGAGTTACAAAGCTATAAAGTTAAATAGAGATCTTTTAAAGAACAGCAATTCATTAATAATAGCCTTGATTTTATATCAGCATTTAGGGCCGAAGTACAAAATAGTATAAGTAAAACTTACCTTAAGGAAACAGCAGAAAGTATAGATATTGAAAGTAATGCTATGCTAAAGCAATCAAAAGAAGCTGTTAGAGCTCGTTTGATAGCTATAACTTTAACTAACATTCGTAATGGTAATTATCAATTATATTCACCTAACTGGTTTCATATTCAGAAGGGAATTAATCTTTTTGATCCAGCCTTTAGGACTATGTTTAGGCATTTAACTGGATTTGAATTAACTGATGAAAAAGCAGAAAAGCTAAAAGATTTATCTAATAATAAATTTGATTCCACACTTTAGTTTTTACGTGATTTTTGTAATTTTGTTTATACGAAAGTATTAACAAGTGCAAATCCAGAACAGACACTACAAGATTATTTAAGAAGTGAAACTTTAAAGAATAATTCACATTGGGTTTCTTTTTCTTCACTATGTGTTAGTGAGAATTATGTAGATAGTGCTAAAATTAGGAATCAATCTAATGACCAAATCCCAAATGCAACTACTGGTGCTTTAGGTTTGGATACAAAATATAACATAGCTAGATATTAGAAGCAAATTGGTAAGGTCGATGAAGCTGCAGCTAACTAGAACATACTAATAAAATATTCAAGTTTAATTGACGGAAGTAAAGAGAGTAAAACTGAAGACCCATAGCATATTGTTAGTCGACTAGATGTATCTTACAAAGATAACAGACAAGAAAAAGTATTAACTGCTATATAGTTAAATCCAGTATAGAATGCGCAAGTAGCTATAAACGATGAGTACTTCCTTTCTTATATAGAAAGAGATATTATGTATAATTAGATTACATGTACATCTAATAAAAAGAATATTATTCTTGGTTCTTTTAATGTTGGGGCTACTCCAGAATTAAAAAAGGCTAGTACTGATAATATAATACTGGAATGGTTAAATTAGCACGAAGCACATTATAATGCTTTATAGAAATAGTTACTAAACGATTATAATAAAATAATACCACTTCTTCCAAAAACGCAAGAAAATATTATATTAGAACCAGTAAAAGATATTAATACAGCTATTTCTATATTAGAAAAATATAGTATTAAAGATATACTAGGAACAGTACATTTATATAACTTAAACAATCCAAGTGGTGACAGGATAGAGTTCTTTAAAGAGCTTCATTACTCTGAAGGTCCGGATAAAAAATTTAGATTTAACTCTTATCTATATGCAAACATGCATCCAGATTATAGAAAGCAGTTTTTAAAAGCTGTCTTTAAAGCTGGTTTTAACGACTTTTTAAAAACAGCAACAAAAGTTAAAATACCTTCATGGTTAAAAGATAGTAGTCTCATTGAAAAGAATAAAGATAAAATACTTTGGTTATTTGATGCTGAAGAAAACGAATTTGATAGTTTAAAAAAATTTTTAACAAGTAGTAATAGAGAATTTTGGACTATTAATGATAAGGATGATATAAAACCTAAATTTATATATAGAGCATTAAGAAAATATCATGCTTTATCTTGTCTATTCACTGATGCAGATTTATTCTTAGTATCTAAACATAAAGATATTTAGGATAAAGGTAAATCTATGACTTTGCACGATATTCAAGAAGAATTAAAGACTATTAAAAGTGATAATGTTTACAGTACAAAAGTAAATAGTTTAATTAATGCTAAAATTAACAGTGATGCAAAGCGTTCAAACATATGGAATGCACCTTCAACAAAACAAAGAAAGTCTCCTTTTGGTTTAGGAGATAAAATAAACATTGCTATTGTAGAACATTAGCAATCTGAAGTTGCTATGTTTGATGGTAAAACGGATAGATATAAAGCTAATGATGGTGTAATTTAGACTTTGGGAGTTGCTACTTACTGGGAGAAATCTAGTTTTCCTGGTAGAACTTTTGGAGACACAAAGAAAACTTTCTGTGCTGCACCTAGTGCCTTTACTATTACATAGATTAAGTGTGCGGATTTTGCTATTACTAATTCTGTTATTAGAAACTCATTTAAAGAAGAAGATAATAATAAGAATATATTACTGTAGAATTAGAATATTATTAGAAGGATTGAGAAAATGATGTCTGCAGGAACATTTAGTAAGGAATTTTATGAAAATTATGCTGGTGTTAATTTAGCAGATAATCTTGGAGTAAATACTGCAAAATATACAGACGATGGGGTTTTAAGAGTATTACTTTCTATTGAAATTATACCAGGTACCAACGCTTTTATATTTAAGTGGGGTGATGTAAACGATATTACAAAAACAAAAACAGAAGGAGAAGACGGTAGTATAAAGATAAACAATGTGTGGGACCTTTATAAAGCATTAGGAGGATGGAATTCCTATTCTAGAGATGAGAATGGAGAATGGAACCAATCAGAATCATCTCAAGAATTTATATCTTTATTTGTAAGTTGTTGGGATAATTCAGTAAAGGACAGAATTATTCATAAAATAGCAGATCAAGAAGCCATAAAAAGTGGTATAGGTAATTTTAATTATAAGGAAGACGTCGAGCATGGAAATATTCCTTTAAATTTTATAAGTATTGATACTGACTTATTTGGTGTACAAAGTGATCAAAGTCATGAATCTGATGAAGATACTGTGCCTGCTTTAACCCAGTTAGTTAGTAACTTAAGTCTTAATGGTGCCCATCCAGAATTAGTACGAGAAATTCTTGATACTATAGCAAAATCATTAGAGGAAGGTATAAATAAATTAAATAAAGCTTGGGATGGTACTCCAGAACAATTAAGGGAGCTAACAAAACAAGTAGCAGAAAAATTAGTTAAATCTTTACAGAATAGAAATTCTAAAATATCAGCACTTGAAGAGGAAGCTTTAAAAGTATTAGATGACTACGCAGCTGGAAGACCATTAAGATTTGCTGCGGGTTCAAGAAGTGCTTTTAGAAAAGTAACTTCAGACCTTTTAGTAGAATTAAATGAAAATGTATTAAGAACTAGATTCCCTGGAACTCCTGTAATTAATAACCCGTCTTATGGTGTTTATGGTGTATACGAAGACAGTAAAGGAAATATATTTAAAGAAAATGATCTTGTAGATTGGGCTTTAAAATCTGTAAAAGACTCTATTAAAGTTGATACTCAAAAAGGGGAAGATTACATATCTGTGGCATTAAGAACTGCATTATAGCAAAAACCTGAATTACAAGAAACCCAAATAACAAATATAGAAGAAGTAGAATTAGAAGATACTGTTAGAACAAGTGACGGTAGAACTATACATATTACTAATCCTGATGAGTTATATGAAATAGAAGATTTCTTAAAAGATAGGCGTCATAAAGCTTGGAAAATATATGGTAAAAAACGTAATCTTAAAGCTCCAAATATTACTTGGTCTGAAATAGTTAGAGATAAAGACGGTAATGAGATAAAAGATGAGCTTGGAAATCCTGTAATTCAAAAAAAGAGCCTTTGGTTTTCTCCAGCAGTTAGAGAAAGACACCGTTTAGTAAACGATCCTAATGCTACCGAAGCTCAAAAACAATTATACTTATTATGGCACAGGGCTTGTCTTGTAGGTTTAGAAAACGGTTATTACTATAAAACTTTAGATGATTTTAAAGCAAAAAGACCAACAACGATAGTTGCTGGGTCCTACGATTATAAACCTGGAGAACAGATTTTACCTAAACGATTTAAGACAATATTAGGGTTAGGTAATACTTCTATGACTGATATCCTAGAACAAGGGCCTGATTTCTTTTTAGCTAAGGCAAGAAATAACGTTGAGGCAAAAAATACTAGAAAAATACAATAGGGGGATGTTGCTATAGTAACATTAGTAAGGCCGCAAGATGAAATAGTGTTTAGATAGGTAATAAAAAATACTGAAATAAACCAAACCCCATATCAGTATCATGACATATTAGATGATAAATACTACTATACAGATAAATAGGGTGAAAAACTTTTTGCATTACCTTCTCCAAATTGTGAAGTAACACAAGAAATTATAGATGGTAAAACAGTATATACTGTTACAACCACTACTCCTTTACATAATGTGTTACACATGGTTAAAGACGTAACTGCTTATTATAGAGAAATAGGCACTGTAAAAGATAAAGAAGGTAATAAAGTAGATACTGGTTTTTAGTATGATAATATACTTACTAGAAAAAACAACATAGTAAATACTATAAGTAAGCTAGACTAGTTAGAGATATCTGCTGGTATTAGTAAATACTCACAAGAATTATTTAATTCGTTCAAACTTTATAATGAAACCATTTCTGCTCGTATTCCTACTCAAGCTTTCTAGTCTTTTGCTGTGTTAAAAACCGTAGCTTTTACAGATTTTGATACTAATGATGGTTATATCAATGCGTATTTAACTTTCTTCCAAGGTGCTGACTTTGATATTGATAAGAGCTACACGTTGATGTTTGCTAATAAGAAAGATGGAACTATTGAAACTATATCTCCTTTAGTTCAAACTGATACTAAGGAACACTATCTTGATGGTATGGCTACTTTACCTTACCCAGATGCAAATTTAATTATAGATTCATATGTACCTTCAGAAACAGATATAATAGCAGCATTTACAGTTGGTAAAAAACAAAATCTAGTATGGTCATCTGAGGTTGCAGAATTATTAGGAATAGAGTATGCTACTGAAGAAGAAACTGAAGAAGAAACTGAAGGGGATACTGAAAATGAGTTAAGTTGGGACGACATACTACCATCAAGCTTTGTTGATGATTACTTACAAGACTTACTACAAAATGGTAAGGTTATTGAATATTACCAAGCTATTAAAAAACTTCAAGAATATCTTAAAAGTAAGAAAGTAGATGGAGAGCCTATAATATCAAGAATAACATTCAATATCTTAAATAATCATAACTCTTATCATGTAACTACAGATGGTTATAAAAATAAGATAACAAGTCTTATTTATAAAGTAGCTGGAAGTTCCGCTAATTTGGATGCTTCTTAGGTTCCTATGGCTTCAGACCCAATAATAAAACTTATAGATGAATGTGAGCAAGAAACTGTAACTCTTAGAAATACACAAGATAAGGTAGAATATAATCCTTATAATCCTATAACTAAATGGGAATTATAGTTCCAAGCAAAAGTTGGTAATGAAACCACAGGTATTGCAGCTAACGCATTAAAAGCAACAGCGGCATTACAGCAATACCATAATGAAGGTTATTAGGATTGGAAACTAATAAATATAGGTGATGAAGTTGATTATTAGAAGTCTTATGAGGCATTACCAGAATCTTATAGATTTGGTACTAATAAAACACTACAATCTGTTCCTAAAAACGCAAAAGAAAATTATCAACCCGTAACAGACCGTACTGGTCTAGTATTAGACATATCCATAGATGAAAAAGACAAAGACACTGGAAAAAGTATTGAAAAAAGAACTATTGTTAAGAGAAACTATGTAAGACTCGGAGATACTGTATTAGATAAAAACGATGGTATTGCTAGATATAAATATAATGTGTTACATGCAAATATACCATTTAAAACTATACGACAATGGAAAGAATATGTATGGTTGAACGAATACAGAGCCAATGACCCAAAACTAATAGCTCGTCTTAAGAATAATAAAGATAGCGGTTTAAATAATCTTATAACAGCTGTAGAAGTGTATGCTGATATGCATAGTACAACAGTTGGAGAAGTCTTAAGCAGTATTCTAGGTGAGAAAGAAGCATTCTTAGATTTCATGTTCTTTGCTGAAAACTTTAGAATGAAAGTGGCTGATAGTATTTCTATATTTATATCTTTAGCTGTGGATAATATGAAGGAATTAGCTTTAGCTAGAATGAGAACTAATGCTGACTTCTTAGGCATGGCTTTGGGTATGTTAAGTTTAGGAATTGAACCTAGAGATGTAGTAGATACTTGTATAAATGTTATAGATCCTATATTTGTAGCAAGACAAGCAAATGTTTTACAAGGAGAAGAAAACCCAGATATTGATAAGATAATAGATGGTTTATTAAAAAATAAAGTTTATAATGTTGCTACAGCAAGATCACTTCATACTTTACATAGTTATGCTCAAGACATGCGTGCTATGACTGACTTATTTAGTGTAAACCAAGGTGTTCCTGCTACATTTACTACTATAATGTAGTTCTTAAGAAATAAGGCACATAATAAAACAACTAAAGAAGCAGAGGCACTTATAGACCCTGAGAAAAAAGCAACTTGGATAAAAAATTATGTCGATACTCATTTTTCTAGTGAGGAAGAGAGACAAAGAATAACTAATTTGCTTAATGATGATATAGATTTTAAACATCTTTATAGAGATCAAAACTATAAACAAGCATTAGAAGCTTACTTTAATTAGTTTAAAACTGGTTTTAATATTATAAGTTTAATAACAGGAAATCCAAATTTTGCTACTTTATTACAGGGTTTAAGTATTCAAGTATCATAGATTGCTAAGGTTAGTGTGGCTGGTAAATTTACACAAGAAGCAGTAAAATTATTCCCTAAAAAATTCCACTTATCCGACAGTGATGTTTCTAAAATATTAAGTGTTTGTGATAACTTTTTGATAGGCGAAACTTTGAAAAAATTAGATATAGAATTTTCTTATAGTAGTGCTGGGGTTACTAATCCACAACTTATTAACAAAGATGCTGCGCTAAATCTAAAAACTGAGGGCGGAGTAAACGAGTTTATAAAGATTATGGTGGATCATATAATACCTAAATATAAGGATTAGAGGTATACGGAGAATTTATTTTTCTAGTATATGAATCAAAAGAAAAATAGTACAACTGGAAAATTATATTGGGATATACCTATTGATGGCTTTGATTCTAATGATGTTGTTAATAGGCAACTTATAGAAGATATGGCAAAATCATTACTTGATATTGCTTCAGATCCTTCAGGTTTTAAATTAATTAATGGAAAGGAATTAACTGTAGGAGAATTACTTACATTATATGTAATGATAGATAATGGTTTTAAATTAGGCTCCGCTCTAAGTACTTGTGTGTAGAAAGTATGTAATGAATATGAATATAACGTATATGAAACTTATATAGATTCTGTAATTGAATGGGACGAAAAGACCAGACGTTATAGTGGTGAAAATACTGAAAATGGTATTAAATTTGTTGAAATTTAGACAGATGACAAAGGTAAAAGATTCAAAGTTGAAACGGAAGATACTAAGCTTCTAACTGAATAGTTAGCTATAGCTAAGGCTTACGTTGAAAAGTCTGAATATAAAAATAGAAATATAAGAAGTTCATATATTTATCAATTTATAGAATAGCCTTAGATAAAACTAGATGATATTTTAGAATAGTTTGGTATTAATCCAAAATCTAGTAATATATCAATTACTATGGATAAAAGCGGAAATAGGTATGTCAATATTGCACAAGGCATAGGCACAGACCCTATACCTATTAAAATACCATCTCAAGGATCTTCTACTAGACTAGACAATATCTTCTTATCTACTGAGGATGCTATTATTCTAGCACATTTAATTAGAACAAATAAGGATATTAAAAAAGCTCAAACTGGTGAGGAGGATATTCCAAAGAAGTTAAATAAAAAAATTACAAGTCTGTTCAGTAACGCAGGTATTACTTTAGTTTCAGTTAAATAGAAAGCATTTGATAATACCTTTACTACAACAGCCCCGTATGTTTTAAGTAATGATGAAAATGGGGGAATTAGTATTTTACTAGACCAAAACCTAATGTCAGTTGGTTATTTTGATAATGAGCCTTGGGTTCTTTACGATATGTTAGCTGAAGCAGGTCGTAATTTAACGGCTTAGCAGAAAATAGATTTTTATGTTAAGAATTTTACAGAAAAAAAGACATTTGATGGACTTACTGACAACGAACATAAAAAAGTTATTTCTTATATAAATCATCTACAAAACGAAACTACACCTTAGTATAATGAAATAGTTAAGGTTACTCAGATGTTAGATAGATTAAGAAATCAAATAGAAAATGATGATATTTACTATAGAAAGATAACAGAAAAAGTAGATGGCTTTATAGTTGGAGATATAGTAGAACACACTATGTCACCTGGAATAGAATACGTTTACTTAGGTAAAATTAATGGTAAAGATATGTTTGTTACACCTAATGGTAAACCCAGCATATCAAATAATTTAAAACAAATGGTAGTTACACATAGACTAAGAACCCGTCCAGGTAGATTATATCGTCATTTTATTGTAGGTAACACATAGTATGATACTCCATCAGTAGGTAATACTTCAGAAGGAAAAATAAATATAAATACACTAACTAGAGGAGACCAAGTAACGATAGATAATTTTACATATTATGTGGCTGAAACTTTTTATAATAATGGTTTAGATTTTGCAGTTTTACAAGATTTAAAAAACAATTTTAAAATAGTTACAGCATCTGATCTTTCAAAACAAAATGTAACAATAGCTAAGCCTAAACTCGCAATTAATATAAGTAAATAGAAAACTATTATTAGAAATATACAAGGGTTTAATACAACTAGAGATTTTATAAAAAACCATATTACTGTGGGTAGTGAAATTGTTTTTGAAGATAGTAATCATAATTTAAAACAAGGTGTTATTAGAAAAATAAATGGTGCTAACGGCAAATTAGCAGTTGCTGTAATGAACCAGGCCAATGACCTTATGACAACAATTGATAATATAAAAGAATTACACTTACCTAAAGGTAATTATATTGCAGATCCTGATATATTATTTGATTTATAGAAACCTGGATACAATACTTTTAACTTTCTTATTTACAATACTCCATTTATAATGACAGGTTATACTTAGGTGAATACAATTGCTAAGGAAAACTTATCTAATGGTGATATTATTTATGATCCTAAGTTTAATTATACAGAACCAGTAAATGAAAGTGAAGAAACATAGGAAGTAAATAGTAAGCAGGAAAGATAGCAAGCAATAATGAGTAATAGTAGTAATGTAAATTACGAAGCTTATCATGTAGTTCATGAAATTAAAGATGCCAATAATATTTTATATAAAACATATATATTGAAAAATACACTGTACGACGGAAATAAATCTACAACAGAACTAGTTAATGTAGAATTTACAAATACAGCATCTGGTAATAAATACTATACTAAAAATAAGGAAATTATTACGTCTGATAGGCTTTTAAAAGCATTACCAAGTAGGCCGATTGATAATATAAAATTACAAGGAAAAGTAATGGATTATTTGGAACAAGCTTTAGGTGTGAAAATTGTAATAGATGATAGTTTAGATTCTGGCGAAGCTATGGTAAAAGGTCGTACAATATTAATGAATAGAAATGATTTTAATGGTGATAATTTCTTAAAACTAACAGTTCATGAGCTTTCTCATATTGTATTAGCTTATATTAAGCTAAAAAATCCAGATTAGTATTATACTTTACTTTAGAATGCTCCTGATATATAGGTAGATACAAATATATATAAGGGAGATTTACAAAAAGAAGAGTAGATAATTATGTTTATTGAAACATAGTTAAAAAATATAAAGCTGGACGAAAATAAATCTATAGCTGAGTAGATGACTACAATTATAAACGGAGCTTTTAGCGAATTGTTTCATACAATTAAAATAGAAGCTAATAATATTAGTAGACAGATAACACTAAAATCTTTATTAGATACTAGTAGTCTTTTTGAAGACTTTGAAGAAGAACTAGATTTTGATATGTTAGAAAGACTAAAAGCTTACGATAATTATTTAAAGAACGTTACAAAAGAATGTGATTGATATGGCATGTATTTATAAAAAAGGTGGTAAAGTATACACTAACTATTACGATTTATTACAAGAGTTTTTTCAAACCTCTGGAATACAAAAAACAAGCAAACTAGAATTTCATCGAGCTGGTAATCCAGCCGATGAAATTGAAAGAAAAATTAAAGCCGTAACTGAAAAGTATAAAGAAATAGACGGAGATAGTTTTGGTGATCGTGCGACCGGTGTTGTAGATAAGATGAAAAAAAGACTGTTTGGGGCTCATCCTACAGACCCTATGGTAGAGTACACGGGAAAGGCCGCTACAAGAATAGGTACTATAATTCACGAACTGATTAAAGCTAAATATGATTTAGATAGGGGGATTAATGTTAATGATTGGGGAAAGAAAATTGCCGAATTTAAAACAGCAGTAAATGAAATAAGAGATAATCTTCCAGGCGGTGTAAGTCCAGATGAGGCTTAGATAATGATTCCTTGGATAAAAATTGATACTAATGATTCTAATCTAGAAAATCAAATAGCTTAGTGTGTTTTAAAAGTTTTAGATTCTCCTTAGATTAAAGGCAAGAAACTAATGTTTGAACAGGCTATATTCTGTGAAGTTCCAGGAGGAAAAAGGATTCGAGGTCATTTGGATCTTATTGCTATAGATGATACGGGTCATATTACTATTGTAGACTTTAAAACTTCTAAGAGTGATAAGGTTTATAATGATAAAATGAGTGCTTATTATGCATAGTTAAGAATTTACCAATAGATGTTAGCTGCTAACGGAATTGCTAAAGAAAACGATATTGATATAGCTATAGGACATATATCTTATAATGCACTGTTCGGGTCTGCTTAGTTGTCCGCTGGCGACTCCCCAAGTAAAACCAGCCCGGTATTTTATACTTTTGATACAAATACTGGTACAAGAATGGTAACTATGAAAAATCAAGTTGATAAAGAGTTAAGAGAATATTTTCCATTAACTCAATATGAACTTAATGAAACTGACCAAAAAGCTAAATATGAAGAGATTAAGAAAACTCAAGATTCAATATTTTCAGAATATTATCTAAAAAGAGACGAACCAGAGTCACTAAAAAAGTATTTTGATAGTCTTAATGAGGACGATACTTATATAAGAAGAAAAAACGGAAAAGCTTATAAAATATATCAAGTCAGTGATACTGAATATAAGTTAATGGATACTAAAGATATGAGTGAGCGCACTGTATCTAAAGAAGAATTTGTAAAAGAAGAATTAGAAGCTATACAAAAACTCAACAATGAAATGTATGACAAGTTTGTTAAAGCTTTTGAATCTAGAGACATTAATAGGATAAGACAACTTTTAAATGCTAATAAAAATACAGAAGGGCTATTGACTACACTATTACCTTACTTTAGTCCAGAATATGAATTAGTAGAAGATCCTGTGTATGCGCATTTAGGCCTATTAGTATTTAGAAATTAGATAGATAGTTCAGTATCTTTAGTTCAGTTAACTACTTTTAGTAATATAAATAAAGTGTATGATTTGGCATATGCAGACGGTGAAAGAAGATCTTAGAATCTTTTATCTAATGTTTTGTCTCAAGAAACTTTATCTAAATATCCAAAAGCAACGCAGCCAGCAATGCTATCTAAAATACTTATAATGAAGGCTTTAACTGCTGTTGCAATGTACCATAATATTGCAACAGGAGCAGATAAACTTAAAATTGGAAAAATAAGTGTTATTAGCACTACTTCTGGACATTCTATGACATTATTAGATGATTATAGTGAAACACTTCAACAGTTTGGTATTTTAGCTCATGGTTCTAAACAACAAGAGCATGAGATGGCTCCTGTTTTTAATAACATTAACAATACATTAAAGAATGAGTTTGAGTACGTATCAAGTGAAGATAGGGCTTTTAATACTTTACATTCTATTTTATACTTAGTTTATCCAGCTTTAGGTAAAGATCCAGATGCAGAATGGGAAACTCTTAAATTAGCTAAAGATAATATGAGTGATATTCAAACTCGTATTAATATTCTAAAAAGATTTAGAAAGAAATTAGAGCAAGATTACCAAGCAGAAATATCAAAAGCAGTAGCTGACCGTCAACAAAACACTTTAATTTAGAAATTATATGCACAAGCTGAAAAACTAGAAGTTGCTTTACAAGGATTTTTAACTAGTGACTCTTTTAATGTATCTGCTACAGGTGCTACACTAGATAGTTCTTTAAGAGCTGGTTATTAGATGTTAAGTCAAGGTAGGGTAGGACAATTTACTTCCGAAGGTGATATGGTTGTAGGATTCTTACAAGGCACTGAAACATCTAACCCACTATCTATGCCAGATAGATATTTACGAGAAATCGCAAGAGTATATACAGCTTCTTATTCTAGAGCTTCTTATCAGGCTGAGTAGGTTATTGGAGAAGTAAATAAAGCAACATCTAAATGGTTAAAATCTAAAGAAAAATCTATAGTAGCTTTTGCTTTAGGAGATCATAAACAGTATTATGCACAATTAATGGTACAAGATGAAAATGGTAAAGTTTCTCCTAAGATGTAGTTTAAAAATCCATTTGAAGATGATTCAATAAATGCTGATGATAAAGAGTATTTAAAAGTTATATTATGGACTTTATACAGGATGTAGAGATCTGATAATAAGTTTAGTGATGATGAAAAGGAAAAATCTTACGAAGAAATATCTAAAGATCAAAGTTTTGAAACCAGATTTAATGAAGTATTAAAAGTTAAGCCTAGGTTTAGAAATGTACCATTAAGAACAGCACAAGATAGTACTATGCTTTTACAAACAGCTAAACATCTTATAAAAGGACAATTTGATGAAGCAGGTAAGATATTTAAAAGAAAACTTAAAAAGATGTCTTCTTTAGTAGACCCTAGAGGTTTAACTTCTGAATAGGAGAAAATTAAAGAGTAGCATATGAAGTGTTTTGAAGCTTATAATATGTATACAGACGTTGGTAATAGAACTAATAACATTGGAGGAAATCCTGATAAGTTTGAATTTAATGTTAATTTCTTAGTTAACGACTTTGTATATAATGTTGTACAATGTGATGTTCAGCAAGATGTTTTAGATTATGCTTCCTCCATCATTAGTGTTATTAAAGGTATAGCTATGACAACTGGTAGAGATTTAACTGCTCAAATAGATGCTATTATACAATACACTAAGTCATCTATATTTAATAGTAATAATGTAGATAAGAAGTGGGAAGATGTGGCTAAAACGCTTAAAGCAAGTAGAGCAGTACTATCTGCGGCAGCTATCGCTTTAAGACCAGTTTTAATGGTTAAAGAGTTAGTAGTTGGTAGAGCTAAAAATCATATATATTCTGCTTTAGGTTATTTTGAAAATGAAGGAATAACTGAAAAGAATATGGCTAAAGGAGAGGCTATAGTATTTAAAGATGGTATATGGGAAGGAAGGGTTAAACGTTATACTGGCCATATGGATCCAGGTGAAAGAACTAAAGTAGAAGCATTAAACTTCGTATTTGGTATTGCTAACGTCGACGTAAACGTTAAATCTTACAAATCTACTGCTGATAGGTTTGGTTTGTTAAATCAACAAGGAGATGTTCTTTATTATACTAGTACTAGACCTGATTTCTATAACCGTATGGCTATTATGATAGCTAAAATGGATGCAGATGGGTGTTGGGAAGCTATGAAATTAGATAAAGATAACAGATTAGTTTACGATATGTCTTTAGACTCAAGATACTCAGTATATTGGAAATATAGAAATAACGAACCAAAACCAGAAGATTCTAACTTCAAAGAATTCCAGGAATAGAAAGCTAGGTATTTATGGGCTTTAAATGAGTTTAATAAAGACGGATTTACAAACCCAAAAACTAAAAAACCTTTTGTAGCTGGAGAAGCACTTCCGTTACCATATACTAATAGAGAGGTTTCTTCTCTTAAAGAGGTAATTGGTGAGTTATATGGTTTCTATAATCACGAGGAAAAGACTATCTTTCAATCACAAACTTATGCTGAATTGTTTATGTCATTTAAGACATATTTGGCTGGTGAAATTAGACACTATTTTAAAAATGCAGACAATAACACAGCTAGAGGTAAAGTTGTACAGTTAAAAGATGAATATGGTAATCCTTTATATGAAACTATAGATGATAAAACAGGAGCTACTGTTTTAGTACCAGAAATATCTCATGTAGATGAGGAAGGACATGTAATTTATCATAATCCAAAATATGGATGGCAAGCAGACGCTGTAGAAGGGTTAGTAAACTCTACATTATTATTAATAAGAGATGTATTTACAGAACAAGGTAGACAAGAATTAAGAAAAAACAAAGCTAGACAAAGAAATGCTGAAATTTTCTTACTTAGATGTTTTATATTTGGATTCTTAGCAGCACTTCTTAAAGCTATTTATAGTGGATTTAAAGAAGAAGATATGCAGGAAGTAAAAATGGCTTATAATGTAGCAACTAAGGCATCTCAAGATTTATCATTCTATCATTCTATTTTAGAACCAGTAGATGAGGCTGGATTTGTAGGTGTAGATATGTTATAGAGTCTAACAAAAGATTTAGTAGCAACATTAACAGATGGAGAAGAAGGTTTACAAAAGCTGATTTATAACTCCGCAGCAATTAAAGATTTAGGCTTTACAGTCTGAAAAAAAAAATACCCCCAACTAGAATTAACTAGTCGGGGGTATCGTCATTTTGAAAGTCTACAAAGTAAACTTCCGTCTGTATTTAAAACTTCTATAAACTCGTAATTATACTTACGAGCTATTTTTCTCATAGGGACTTCAAAATTGATAAATTGTAATAACTGCATAAGTGCTTGCAATTCTTCAGTTCTTAAGTCCCTATTTTTTTCTATTTTACAATATTCATTTAATATAGTGGGTATATCAGATTGATTTATTCTGTTTTCATTAACCCACCGGCTGATTATTTCCTCCATAGACATATACAGCAATAGGGTGTTTTAAAATATTATTTTCTTTAGTTGTATACTGAACTACAGCCATTTTATAAACATAGAGTTCCTTTATTTTAATATAATGTTCATGATCTTCTGGTTCTCCTTGTACTGGAATTTCTAAATTTTCTTTATTATGCAGTCGTATAATAAAATAAAGCCTATCATTCTTAACATTAGTACCTACAATTTGGTATTGTTCAAATTTAACATCATTCATATGAATGCAAAAATCAGATCGCCTCATTCCCATACCATAATTGGTTAGTTTTCTTTTAAATAAAATACCATTATATCCTTGATCCACATATTTATAAAACATATTATAAATAGTTGATACACAATTACTATATTTATAAGTTGAAACTCTAACTAGCTCAGAATCTTTCACATAATTGTTCCTTATATCCTCTAAATGTTCTATTCTTTTATCTATCTTCTCTTTCAATACTACATCAGTAATCCATAATTGTAATCCTTTAGCACGTTTTGTATAAATACCTTTTCTTACTATAGCCATAATAACATCATAATTAAAGTTAATGTTATGTCTATAAATTCTACAATCTAGAACAGATTGAGGGTAGTCTTTAAAGTATTTAACTAAACCTTTGTCTTTTAAAACAGGTTTTAGTACAACATCACATGAATAATTTCCCATAGTAGTAGCATGAATTATGTTATCCTTCATATATACAGCCACTTTAATTCCACCAAGCATTGGAGTAACATATCCTTCTTTATTTAATGTACTACTATGACACTGATTGCAATCTACTGAGTTAGTTAGTAAAGGTATAGTTCCAGTAGTAATATAAGGTTGCTTATTTAAAGCTTTATACAAAATTTCCTCTGTTAATTTATCATAACTGCAATTAGTTATATCTCCCATTAGTTTATAACCTCTACCGAGATAAGTAGCTAATTTTTTATTATAAGTTTGATTTGCAAGATCTACCTCATATTTGTCAAAATGAATGGTAGGTCTGCAAATCATCTTTTTCTTATAAATATTAGTATAATAAATTATTACATAATTTTTAGTATAATCATGCTGAGATAATTCAATAAAAATTTCTTGTATCCTATTGTTATTAGTTAGTTTAAATAAACGGTCTGACCTGATTATCATTCTATTAGCTCCATTTGTTCTACTCCTATAGCATACATATTTCTATACTTGTCTTCCTTATCCCATTGCCTAAAATATTCTACAACCATATCCTCATATGTAGGTGATTTAATAGAAGTAGTAAGGTTAACTTCTTCCCTATAAGCTTTACAATTTACAGGGTTGATTACACAAATCTTAACTTTATATTTCATTATTCCAATCTATGTAAATATTTTTACTATCTGTTGTGGCTTTATAGCCTTTTTCTTCTAACATTCTTTTAAGAATCTTTACCTGATCTTCTGTAAATAATTCTAAACTATAAAAAGTATTATAAAGGCCTAAATCTGCACTATTTAAAATAGCTAATTCTATGTATTTAAGTAAATATTCAAAAGAAGTATTTACTCTTTCCTTATTTGTCCTATTAACAGCTTCTTCAGAACTTATCATATAATATTAGGTGTTTGCTTATCAACTACATCTTTTACACTTCCGTCTAATCTAGCATCATTAGAGAAAATACTAAAATCAATACCCCATTTAATAGCAGGGAAATTAGCTTGTCCCCAGCTACTAGAACCAAATAAACTACTAACTGTCTTATAATCATATACTTCAGTAGAAGTTAAAGACGGTTTATGGGAATCTCCTTTTATAAATAGTATAGGTCCTTTATAATCAGATAGTCCATTTCTAGAAAGAAAACTATCTAAGTATACTACAGTTTTGTTATCCAATACATTTGGAAGTGGAGAGTTTTGATTTAGATTATCCTTACCATGAAAATAAACTATAATATGATTGAAAATTTTACATATTCCATAAGGCCCTTCTGCAACATAAGAATCAACCCCTTTACTCTTTAAATAGAAAGAAATAGCTAAAGAAGCAGCATATTCAGCAGTACCACCATGGTTAGATTCTCCAACAGACCTAAAGAAATATCTTTTAGCTTTTAAATTAAAGTTAAGATTATCAAACAGATATATTATAGCTTTAATATAAGAATTAATCATCTCTGTATTTCCTTGATTCTGAGGGAGTTTTACGTCTCTCCTAGTTGTTGTTCCATCTATTCCATCAATCGCATCTCCAAGATTAAATACCCACACCTCTTCAAACTTAGTATTTAAAGTTTTAATATAATCAATAAACTTATTAATTCTATTTATAACTTCATTATAGTCATATCCTATATTTAAATTTAAAGGTGCTTGACTTTCAGGAACAAAACATCCAATATGCATATCGGATATATAAATTGCCAATGCTTTAGATGATGAAACTTGAGAATAATCCTTAGCTAAATAAACATCAGATTTACTTATAAGATTAGTATTTCTTATTACATTTTCTATTTCTTTATACTTCTTTATAATATTCTGTTGTTTCTTTACTAAATTTTTCAAAGTTCCAAGTTCATCTCCCTGACTCTTAATTATTTCTTTATGAAGAATAAAATTACTGATTTTATCAGACCTTTCTTCATTATTTAATTCTTCATACTCGTGAGGTGTAAAACTTGTAGTATTATAACTAAGATTGGCATGCTCACTAAAGGTCTTAATTATATTTTTAAGTTCTCCTAAAGAGTAATAAGGAAAGAATCTATGACATATTTCAGCAACAGGAATGGTATATTTAGATGTTGAATAAAATCTATAAATAAGTTCAGCTTCAGACCTACTTAATGTATAAGTTTTATTATTATATTCAATTTTATAATAAGAAATTTGTTTATCTGTTTGATTGGTTAATTTATTAATAAATTCGTTACCTTCTCTTATTTTAGTTAGTTTACTCATTACATTTCTTCAATTTTGATTTTATCATCATCTTCATATGGTATTCCAGCTGTTAACCATACTCCTTTATTTGTTTTAGAAGAAGGAGAATAGATACCGTAGGCAGAAATATCTGCTATATCTGGTATTTTAATTACAGCTATAGAATAATTTCTTTGGTTTTTAGTTATAAGCTTTTTCATTGCTTTAACTGCCTCTTTTTTATAATTGAACATTTGTATAATCTTACCTTGACTAACTATATGAGCATCAAGAGTCATACCATCTTCAACCATAGTACCATCTACATCTTCAATGTAATTAGGTACAGTACCTACAACCAACTCATCATCTCTAATTACGTACTTAGTAAGCCACTTCCTTTTTGTTTTTGGTTTATAGTTTATTACCTTATAAGGCCTTGATTTTGAGTTAGCTACACCACTTGTAAGTGTAATATAAACTCCCAAACCTGGTGTATTTTTTGTCTTTTTACCTAATTGGTAGGCAATAAATTTCATAAATTTTTTACTACCTATCATAGGAGATCCTTCTTTCTTCCAAGCATGAGTTATATTAGTACCCATAACTGCACCACAGTTAGGGTCGTAAGGAAGATTCTTAAAAGCATCTTCCTTACTAGTTCCTTCACATTTTATTAATTTTATTGAACTCATAAACTAATGTTATTTTTATATGCTAAATAATCTGTTTGTTTAACAGAAACGCTTAGTTGTTTTATTGTTTGACTAAGATCTTTTTCTAATATTACTACTCCAATAAAAAGTTCTTTTAAAGATGCAAATGAAAACCCTTCAGATTTCTTTACAGCATCATTAATAAGTTCTGATGGAAAGTTTTTCTTTTCTAAAAAACTCTTTCTAACTGCTTCAGATGGTGGTTTTATAACATAAGTTGTATCTATTCTAGATGGTCTTAAAAGAGCGGGCGATAGATTAGATGTATTATTACTAGTTAATATAACCATATGATGATCTACTGAATATTCACCATCTAAAAGGTTTAAAATATAAGAATCATCACCTAGTCTATTAATTATTTTGTCTATATCTTCAATTATAGTAATAATATTTCTATCTGGTTCTATGCGTCTTATAGTCTGAATAAAATCAACATAATCTGTAAAATCTTCAGCATCATTTATAACAAAAACTATAATATTATGCTTTTCTAACTCTTTAGATAAAAGAGATATAAGAGCTGTTTTTCCACAACCTGGTTGTCCAGTTAAAAGAATACCACGTTTATGTATTAAAGAATTAGCTTTATAAGCATCTTTCTTAGACCAAAATAACTCACAGTCTTTTATTATTTGCTTAATTATGCTATCATTAAATACATATAAATTATCTGTGTTTAATTCTATATTTTTACAAAAAACACCATCTCTATCTTTAGACAAAGTATAAACACCATCTGGTAATGATTTTACTGCTTTTATACTAGTCGCTGGGGAATAATCACCGTTTGAGTCTTTTATCCACATAGAATAGTTTGGATTTTCCTCCGTACCATTATCAAATTCTTTAAACAATATATCGTGTATATCCATAATATTAAAATGGTAACCATTGACTGGTTAATTTCTTTATTTCTTGTATTAAATCTTTTATAGTTTTAAATCCTGGATTGTTAATTGTAGTTACTCCATATAACATGTCGTCACATATAATACAAAATCCGTCATTTAAACCGGTTCCTTCTAGGTTATCATCGAATATAGCCATTAAAACATCTTTAGTTGTTTTATATGTTTCTGGCTTTTTACTTTTCATTACAAAAGTTAGATAACAAACTAGATTTATAAATCTTAATTTCTCATCAAAAGATTCTGAAGTATTAGTTCCAGTACAAAACATAGAGTTAAATACTTCTAACTTCTCATCATACGTTTTCTGGGAATTCTCTGTCATATCCATTAATTTCATGCCATGCTACTCTACAAACTAACTCCTTAAACTCTTTTATTCCAGCTTGTACATAAGAATTACTTATATGAAATACACTTGCTTTATGCATTCCTGTTGTTTCTACTACAATTATATGACATTTAATATCATACTTACTTAAATATAATTTTAAATCAGCATACATTTGTAACATTACAAAATAACAAGCAATTTGTCTCCAATAATGATGGTGTCCAAAAGCTCCATTATAACTTTTATCATCTATTACTGTATCCATAAAGTAATCTACACTTCTAGAAGTGGTTTTTAAATCAATTAGATGAATAGTTTTATGTTCATGGTCTATTATTACACTATCTAGTTTACCTTTAAACACTAAATTACATTCTCCTTCAGGTAATGTAACTTTTAAATTAGAATAAAGTGCATACTCGTTTAAGAATTCTTTCTTTTCAAACATTCCTTCATTATATAATTCTTTAAAAGAAGCATTATTCTTTAAACTTTTTACGCATTGTTTTACAGTATCTAACTGCGTTTTAGGTAAAACTATTTGTCTTTTATCAAAATCTCCATGTAGTCTTTTTAAGTAATATTCTATACCAGACTTTATTGCTTTTTGCCTAAGCTTAGGAGACAGTTTACCACTATAATAATTAGCTTTTTCTGAAGCTAAATCTATAGCTTGATATAAAGGTATGTTTTTTCGTCTATTTTTATAGACATAATCAATAAACAACCCACATTTACCTGCTGGTTTTCCTTCATAATCATTAAGCTCATAATCATCACTTTCCAATATCAAATTATGAATTGCAGTACCAACTTCTAATGATGGATTATACTCAAATGGAACTCCAGTTAAATAAAGTTCTACAGAACCATTTTCAGCTGGATTTATTAATTTTAATTTAGAATTACTAAGACCTTTAATTTTAAAGAAATCTTTATCATCTAATTTACCTCCATTTATATCTAAAAATTCTACTTTACATTGATCAAAGTAATTCATTTTTTAATCAACTCTAAAAAATAATCAAAATCTATTATAGCAACAGTTCCTGGACTGTGCTTTCCTCCTTTACCTGCCTTTTTCCATACAATAGTAAAAGGTAAGTCTTTGTCAGTACAAGCATCTCTAATTTCAAAATAATTAGGTGCTTTTTGGGTGTTCTTAACTTGAATATTTACAGGTAATTCATTCTTTGTATCTATTATATCTATTTTATTAGCATCTGCTAGTTTATTTATAGATCTACTAGATACACACCCATCATATCCTATTTCTTTTAATTTATGAATTACCTGTAATTCAAAGTTATTTCCTTTGCGTTTATTATTTTTTCCTATATTCTTAGAAGACATAAAAATATTTAGTCTGTTTAATACTTTTATCTTTAAAAATTGTATTTAATTCTTCAATAGCTTCTGAAAACTTTCTTTTACCTTGAAACTTATAAAAATCAGAAATATCTTTAGCATATTTTCTTTTAATAAATATACATTTGATTTCTGGAATCATCTTCTTATATTTATTAGCAGCCCTAACTCCAGCTAAATCATTATCCATGAATGTATATAAATTTTTAAATCTATCCTTAAATTTTCTTAATTGAGCTTCAGATAATAAAGTGTTTTCACTACATGGAGCTATGGAATGAATACCTTGCTCATATAAACACATTACATCTTTTAAAGATTTTTCAATAACTAAGTTATCATTACTTACAGGTAAATGTTTAATACCTTGAATTATATGTTTGGACCAATTACTTAAGAATCTGAATTCTCTATTCTGTGGAAAATATATTCTCCATAATTCATTTTCATCTCGTTTTCCACCGTAATAACCAAACATAAAACTTTTAGCAGATGAACTCTTTAGGTAATTATGGTTTAAAAATAAACTTTTACAAGAATAAACTTTAAACTTTTTTAATGTGTTTTCTGTTACTCCAAAGGATTCCCACCATTGTAATTCATTTTCCGTAAACGGTTTAATTTCTACTTGAATAACAGTAGTAGGTTTTTCTTCTATTTTTATATCTGTTTTTCTAATCTTAATAGAAGGTTCTTTATCACTCTTTATAATTCCAAAGTCTTTAGCAATTTTAATAAGTGCCTGATAATAAGATATGTTATATATTTGTCTTACTACACTTACAAAATCTCCATGAAAACCAATTCCAAAATCATGAAATATTAATACTCCTTTTTTATTTCTATAAAAAGAAGCAGTTGGTCTTTTATCATTTCTTAGAGGGCTTATTAGGAGTCCCTTTTTAACAGGGATTCCTAAATAAGTACTCATATAAGTTTCTTCTGAATTATAAGTAAGTAACAGTTCCTTTGTTATTTTAGGTTCAGTTACAGGTACTTCAAATTTCATTAGAATGGTAATTCGTCATCAAACTCTGGACGCTCTTTCTTAGGGGTGTCCTTTTTAATATCATCAACAGGTGTAGGAGTAGCAGTCTTTTCATTTTTCATTTTCTCCAACTCTTTATTTGTCCAAAAGACGTTATTACCGATAAAGTTAGTCTTTAAATAAAGATTACCTGTCTTTGAATAACCCGCAACAAAGCTAGGGAATACTGCAAGACCCTTATTATTCTTTACAAGCTTAATTTTTGTCTTGCAACCAATACTTTCTTTAGTAACATCTACAATCAAATCACGCAAAGCATTCCAACTAGATGTTGAAAGAGATTTTTCTTTAGCATCAATAGCTTTACCAAGAGATGGATTTACAGCATCAATTAAATGCTTCAATACAAGCATAATCTCCTTATAAACAGAAGGAGAAGTATAAAGTCCCTCCCTATCATCAAAATCTCCATTATCATCTGAAGGTTCCCAAATAGTATGTGTAAATGTACCGTCAGCATTGCTGAACTTTATATCAAGTACATGAAACTCCTTAGATGGATCATCTTTACTTTTAAAATCTCTTGCCTCTACACCATCAAAAATAACATCGTGTATTGTGTTAGCAGCTAAAGAAGTTCCAAAACCATTATTTACATGTGTACTACCTGCGGTTATATCAAAATCAAATTTACTCATAATATATACTTATCAAGTTTGTTTATATTGTAATTAGTATCTAAAATTATAGAAGCATCTAATGGTTCAGGTTCAAAAGATTTAGAATAATCAAATTCAGTTATTACCCCATCACCTTCTAGTTTATTATTTTCAGTAAGGTTAAAACAAGTACCTAATTTGCTTAACATCTCGTGCTTTTTACCTTTAAAACTGAAAGTTAAATTACTACAAAGCTTTGAACCATTTTCTGACCTTACTAAATAAAGTTCTGAATTGTTATCGTAAACTATATCAAAAGTTTCTCCTTCATAACATCCTAGTTTATAGATAAGCATTTCAGATAACCTTATTCTGTTAGGTTCTAAAAATAAATCATTATAAGTCATTTTACTTTAAGCTCGGAAATATATCATCCCAATGTGTTATAAGTTCTCCTTTGTCATTTTTCTCAGATAAAAGAATAGTTTTACCCTGTAAATGTGGTGGTCTAGCACTACATATAATTGAAGTGTTATCTCCAAAGTTTATATAAACTTTATTCTCTTCGGCATTTCTGTATACAAATCCAATAGCGTCAGATTTAGCACTTAATATATTAGATACTTTACCAGACAAATCCAGCATCTTAGTGGTAAACTCCTCACTATTTTTATCTGATATATTTTTATCTCTAACGTGACCTACAAGAATAACATTAAGTCCTGTTTTCTCAAACCAGCCTATAATTTCTTGCATAGCCAATCTAACATATAAATACATTATTGTTAACTTATGTTTTCACATAAGATCAGACTATATCTTTTTTATAATTTTTATTATGTGTATAAATAAAACCATTTATTAGTTTGTCAAGATGGCTTTTTAGGTATTCTTTAGAAAATCCATTCTAGCGCTCGGCTTCTGCCCTACTAAAATAAGTTTGTACTAATTCACCATTTTCAGAAAACTTATAAGTAGGCAAACTAATTTTTGAATTTTCTCCCATTTTTCTTTTATGTTCTTCTGAGAATTTAACGCCTTTATAATGATGATTAAGAACTCTATAATCCTTATTCTCATCATATTCATTTAGATAAACAAATACTGTATTTTTAACATATCTCAGCTTGTGCTTACAAACACTTGATATATTAGTTGACTAGTCGTTAAAATACTACGCAGCAGATTTAATACTATCAAACTATTTAATTACTTTACCAGTAAATCTATCAATAGCTACTACTTGTTTTTTACGACTGTTAACAGATTTCTACTTCTACTAGTCAGTTAGTTTATAGTGAATATAATTCAAACACTTATTGGTCATATTATACCCGTCCTTAAAACTATTATACTTTGTAATATAAGTTTCTTCTAATTTTAATAACTAGTCTCTTTCTATATTTGTTTTTTCTAAAATTTCAACTGTAAAGTTATCTTCTCCATATTTATTCCACGCATTCTACAATTTTTTAGAGTGGTGAATATTATGTTTCAAATAATAATAATGGCGACGAATTCTCAAATAAAAATTATCACAGCTTCCTACATACCATTTGCCCGTGATAATATTTTGAATACCATAAATAACTTGACACTAATCAAAAGTTTTATATTTGTTCAATTTCATATACTTAATAATTTAAATTATAAAATCTCTGTATTTCCAAAACAATAGTTTTGTACTCCCTCTCCAGGGATAGTCGTTGAACTCTTTTCCAATATGGAAATTCAGCTGCGGATTGTCCAATCTTTTAGTTTTTTACTGTACCTGAGTAATTACTTCAGCCCTTATATCTATTACTAGTATAAGTTAGTACTAAAAGCTCTAAGGAGTTTCCCGCAATTAACAGAGAATGAGCTATTTTACAAACCCGATCCGTTAGGTAATTTAAGAATGTCGCTACCGCTACCTTCCCAATTCTTACCCATTACTGTTTCCTTATATCTCTTACAAGCAAGCTCACAAGAAATATCCTCAAGGGCAGTAACAGTATCTATAGTTACAAATTTAAAATCATGATCTGTAGTTGCAAGCTCCTTAGCAATCTTGTAAAGATCGGCAATAGTTTCTGCTTCTACTACATAACCAGATACATATTTAGTACCTTTTTCTAAGTCAACTATAAGATTATTAGGTAGTTGTGATAAGTTAGAAGTTTTACCACACTTTGGTAAACCAAATAAAATAAGATTCTTAGGATCCTGTGTTACTACTTTTGTTTTTTCTGTTGGAAGTAATCCCATACTAATTCGTTTTAATACATTATATATAATATCTAATTCAGTTGCAAATATACAACAAATTTTTCATATTTCCAAATTTTTTAGCAAAAATTTTTAAAAAATTTTCAAGGATTTTTATACTGCTCATAATCAGTGATTTCTTCTGCTTTTGGTAACTCTTTCCATGTGTGACATTCACCATAAAAGGCTAAACCAATAGATTTATCAGAATTTCCATCACGATTTTTAAGTAATGTAATAGATCTACCTCGACTTCCTAACCCACCTCTCTTAGGATCAATAATATAATCCAACCATTTAGAACACTTTTCTCTAGCTGGAAAAAACATACCTAAAACAGTATTAGATGCATTTACAGTATCTCCAGTATCACTAAAATCGTTTAGTTGTACATTTTGATATATACCACCAGATTCAGTTCTTCTTGACATGTCCATATGACCTCTATTTAATTGTTGGACAATATAAATACTAAATTTACATTTATCACGAAAATATATTAAATACTTACAAGCTTCATCTATTTCTTGTTTAGATGTATGGCCTGTTTGAGTATCAAATAATTTAACATGATCAACTAAAACAATTAAATATTGCTCTTTATTGTCTGGAACATAATCAAAAGCTTCCCATTCCTCTCCTTTAAATGTGCCTTTATCTACTGGAACAAATTTACCGTGTTTCTCTGCAAAACTTTTACATAATCCATACATTCGCTTTGCAGTTACTGGTTTATCTATTACAATACATCTCTTAGCTAAACCATCAATCCACTCTTTAGATTCTACTACTTTTTCATATATTTCATCTGGCATTCTACTTTTAAGAGATAATAATACATCATGTGGAACAACAAGCCCATACTCATCGTATAAATGCATAGATAAAAGTCTAAGAAAAAGAGCTACTTTAGACATTTCAAAACTAAAAATTAACCAGTGAATATCTAGTTTATTCTCAGATTTTAATAACTCACAATAAGCTCTATAAACAGCTATATAACTAGTGATAGATGATTTACCACAACCAGAACTAGCACCTACTAATGTAATATTTTCTCTAATAATACCATAAGTAAGACTATCTAGTTTATCAAGACCAGTACTTAAACCCTTATTTAATCCTTCCCTACCATTATCAATTGATTTAAAAAGTTCATCTGTAATCATATTGCTTCATTATTATCATAAATTTCTGCACCTTTATCTTTCAATTCTTGGATGGTTGTCCATTGGTGAGATGCTACAAAATCACAAATTCCACTTTTAATCCAATTGTTTTCAATAGCTTCATCAAGTAATTCCATTATTTCTTTATGCTTTTCTTCACTAAATTTTATTTCTTTTCCATAAGAATAACAGAATTCATCGAAACTTTTATACAATTTTGTTATGTTTCTTAACGAATATATTCTACCATCTATAGTTATAGTAGCAGGATATTTGTTAAATAATTCCATTCCCATAGTCGTGGAATGCTGTAGTAAACATTTAACTACATTTTTATTTAGTTGGGTATTTTCAGGTTCCCATTCCTCTCCACTTTTAGGTATTTTATAAGAGTCGTTTATTATACCTTTATCCTGAAGGTTAAAAAGAAGTTCTCTAATTCCTAAAGTTAAATGATTAGAATTAAAGAACTTCTGTAATAACTCACTTTTCCCCTCTTGAGCATAGAAAATTAATTTTATTAAGAATAACTCATCTGCAGTTAAGTTATATTTTAACATAAAATCAATTTCTTTCTCGATACTTAACTCTAATTGCTTCATTAATATCGTAACAATGCATCAACTGATTCTTCTTGATATATCTCACGTTCATTTTCTAAATCTTCATTGTTCAATATTTTATCTAATTCTTGTTCAGAAATTTCTATATAAGAACTATACTCTGAAGCTTTATCATACCATTTTTCTTCAACACTTCCTTTAATTACTAATACAAAAATTTCTGCTTGTTTACCAGGTTCAAATCTTATAGTACGTCCTATTTCTTGTACTTTTTCAGTTTTGCTTGAATTAAACCCTGTAATAATAGCAACACTTAAACCGGGAACATCTAGTCCTTCTTTTAGCATAGCAGCGGAATGAATAACACCACCACCAACGACATGAGAAAACTCTTCAATAGATAAAGAATTTTTCTTTTTTGTTTTTCCAGAATGTACTATATATCCAGATTTATATGCTTCACACTGCTTAATACTAGAATTAAAAGTAATAATTTTCTTATCCTTTCTTGCTTCTATAATCTTTTTAGCTACTTCCAGTTTATGTGGATGATTAGCTACAAAAGCCTTTCTAAATTTTAAAGCTCTTAACCAAGAATAGGCATGTGCTTTCACTTCTGCTACTGTACAATTAATTTCTTTAGCATATTGTTGCTGTGCCCAAAAGTTAGTAGCTATAGACATACCTAATGTAAAGTCAAAATTAAAAAATGCAAAGTGCTGAATAAATTCTTTATTTGCTTTATCATAGGCAGTTAAATCTACGTCTAATAATACTTTATATTCTTTATATGGAGCTAACCATTTATTTTTAACTGCTTCTTGAATTGTAACTGTATCACACACAGGACAATACTTATCCATAACTTCTTTTTCTTTACTATCAAGTCGTTCATAAGTTGCAGTAAGTCCTAATATAAAATGTGGGTCACAATTATCAAACAGTTTTCTAAAAGAAGAAGCATTAGCTCTATGAGCTTCATCTATGATAAGAAAATCACAATCAAATGCATCCGAAGCCGCATTATTGATTGTAATTACCTTAACATTAGAAGTTATTTCTTTTTCTTCTATATTTTTATACCATTGTTCTTTTAAAACATTTGTCGGTACAACGACTACAGTTTCTAATCCAGGATTTTTTTCAGAAGCAACTTCTATAGCTTTAAGAGCCATAGTAGTTTTTCCAAAACCAGTGCAACAAACAGCAGTTCCTTTACACTTGTTCTTCACCCAATTCCTTAGAATTTGTAACTGCCTCTCCGTTCTCGTCATCTATGTTAAATGATATTTTAATATTTAACTCATTTAATCTATATTCATAACCGTAAGATATCTCTTCTATTAACTGTTCTCTTGCAGCCTCTAGTAATTGTCTATTTAATTCTTCTCCACTTAGAGGACTTAATTTAGCATAGTTTAAAAGTTCTTTATAATTAACAGACGAATATCCTGTATAAAACCTTTCAGGAATATTTAACAGATACTTTATATATTTAAAAATAGAATTTGTCGAACAAGTATTCCAAGTATTTTTTAATACATCTTTAACAAATACAAATTCCTCTTTTAAGTTATAATAACTTAATACCTGTAATCCTAAAATAATAGATTCATAATCTGAAGATTTAACCATATTTAATATACCATCTTTATCTTCCTGTTTTAAGGCAGGAAGATATCCAATAACAAACATGCTAAAATCGGTAGTTGATATAATAGGTTTATTTAAATCCATTAAAGCCTCACAAGTATCATTATTAAGCCCATAATTTGCTTGAAGATAAACACCTATATTATTACAATACTCACTATCGTTTTTCATATCCTGTAATAGAGTATCAATAGTAGTAGCGTAATGACTAATACTGTTATCACCATACCAAATAGAAGCATTATTATCTATATTACTATGCCCTTTAACTAAAAAGTTCTTACAATGTTCTTTAATTAATTCATATCTGTTCTCGTATGCAAAGTCTGTAACTATAAGATCTGCATTATTTACAGATTTAGTTCTTTTAATATTAAGACTAGCATTGTTACTTTTTATTCTATTTAGTAATAAAGATGGGAATGAACTAGAAATAAAATATACTTTATATTCTTTTGTAGGATCTAAAGATTTAATAATATTTGTAGTTGGATCTTTTACATGAGACCACTCATCTGGAGTAAGCATTATATAATCTTTATATACACGATTATATCCATATCCTACATGGCGAAATCTAGATCCGTGTTTATAATTAGAAATATGTTCACTAGCATCTCCTTTAAAAGTTTCTCTTATCATAATATTTTACTTCTAATTTGAGGGTTCATAATCAATTTAGCAAATCTCTGTGGGTAAGCAGCATATAAAGTTTTAATTGTTTTATAAATCAAATCCTCAGATAGCAATGTTCTATCTTTATATGTTACTATTTCTTCTATTCTTTTAATAACCATATCAGTTTTATTAGAACTATTGTCTTTACGGTCAAAGAAAATTGTTAAATAGTTAATTAAACGAATAGTAAGTACACTTGCAATATCAGCTCTATATGTACCAGAAGGATAGATATTATCTATAAGATTATTTTTAGCATCTTCCCAAGTACCTTTAATTAAATCTTCTGGGGTTATCAATCTATCCAAACGATTATGAATAAAAGTAGTAAACATAGAGCTAATTACTTCATTATCTCCAAAACAACCTTTAGAAATTAAAGAAATCATTTCCAAGCTTTCTGGTTTACTCAAGTCTTTAATACTACTTAAAGCATTAGTAAAAATAGTATAAGATCTTGCATTTATATTTCTTCCTTTCTCAAAAATTTCTGGAGTCATTAATGCAAAATTAATAAAAGGGCTTGGCATTCTATTAGCATCTGCCCATTTAGACCACACTTTAACATCAAAGTCTATATTAAAGTTTAAAAGTCTTGATGATTGAGCCTCATCTAGAGTAGTAACATTATACTGCCCATCTTCAGGATTTGAAGAAAGAAGTAAATGACACTTCTTAGGAAGCTTCCAAGACACATATTCACCAAATTGTATTAAAGCCATAATAGCCTGCATAAAGAGACTATTTGCCCTACTAAAATCATCTAATAACAAAATAGATTCTTGTTCTGGATCTTTTGGAACCCATTCTGGAATAGAATAAGTCATAACAGGATCACAATCAGGACACATTCTATATCCAATACTTAAATACTGATTTACTAATTTCTCTGGTACACTAATTTCTTCCTCTGTAGGAGAAATCATCATATAAGTTTTAATTGGAATTCCTAACAAATCACCTACTTCTTCAAGAGAAGCCAAATCTATTCTAGTATATTTTGCACCTCTTTCTTCTGCTAATTGTTTTACACAAGCTGTTTTACCAATACCTGCTTCTCCAACTAAGTTTATAGATATTTTATCTTTTCCTTCTTCTACTAGTTTTAGATTGTTATCTAACAAATAATTTAAAATTTTCTTTGATTCTGCAATATTCATAATTAATCTTTTATTATAATTGTTCTACCTGGATAAGTTTGTTCTGAATGGTTAGCGGTTAATACCCACCATGCTGGTTTTTTGAATTTTAAGTCTTTTACTGGTGCATAACCATCAGTAAGAATAAATAAAGAATAATAATCACTAGTGTGTTTGTTGTAATACTCTACACATTCTGTAAAATCTGTACCGCCTCTACCATGTACATAATTAGGTGTTTTTCCTTGATACTGGTAAACATCATGAATAGTAGTATCAAATTCTACAATAGTTATATCAGCACCTGCTTTGTAAATATGATATATCTCATTAAAGAAATCCTTTAAATCTTTAGTTGAAATAGACCCAGAAGTATCAATACCAACTAATAAAGAAACTTTCTTTTTACGTTTTAATCCATACGCACCTTCAAACCTTAAAGATTCTTTCCTCCTAGTTCTTTTTTGAATTACATCATAAGTTGTACCTAAAGCCCTTCTTAATAACATTTTCCAATTATATGAAGGTGGTTTTAAAGTTGCTAATTTCCCAAGAATTTCTTCTATCTCACTAGGAATGGTCCCTCTACTTTTCATAGCTTTAGCTACTTCTTTAATTTGGAAATCAATTTGATCCCTGATTAGCTTTTTCATCTCATCAGATAAATTAGCATTTTTCCAGTTATCATGAGAATCTACTAATTCACCATTATTTAAATCCCCATTATCTTGTTGATTACCGTTTCCTGAACCAGACCCTCCAGAATTCTGATTATTATTATTTAATTTCTTTTTTAATTCTTCAAAATAATATTTAGTACCTTGTCTTGGTAAAAAATTAAAATGTTCTGGAATATAAGGATTACCTGGGAGTAGGCTTTTATCGATATAACTATTTACTTCCATATCTTGTGCTATATTTAATAATGATCCATTATTTGTCATAATATCTTCAAAATCATCATACATAGTAAGATGATAGAAAATAATATGTAGCATCTCATGCTTTATAACACCAAGTCTCTGATCTTCAGATAAAGAATCCCAGAACTCTTTATTTATCTCTAATTTATAGCTTAACCCATCAATACTTACTGCTAGTGTATCAATTTCAGTAGAAAATTCTTTATTAATACCACAAGCAAATAAGCCATAATAAGGTTCTACTTGTATTAATTTTTTAATTGTCTTTGATATTGTCTCCATAATCTTAATGTATCCAATGATCTCCTATAGCTGGATCCGCTGGAATAGGTAATGATTTACAATAAAATGCAGCTGCTTTTTCCATATTATCCTGTAAGATTTTTGCAAATTCTGATACAGTTTTAGGGTATTCCCAATTAGCTTCATCATGAACTAACGCACATAACTTAATTATTCCAAAATAATTATTATCTACAACCCAATTAAATGTGTTTATCTGACTATGTTTTAACATAACAGCACAAGTACCTTGAGTTGGTCCATTACGAGCCATTCTTCCCCACTTACTAACTGCTTTAAAGTGCATTTTTACTTGTTGATTAATTAAATCTCCAGTATTTTTATGATTTAATCTATATTCATCCCAACTCCAATCAGGAGATTCATATAAATCTTGTTGTCTTTTCCAGTCTTCCCAATCCCACCAATACATTTTATGTCCAGTTAATGGACACATTAGAACATATCCGTGTTGTTTTACAAATTGAAGTCCTTTCTTAGCAAATTCTGCAGTTCCTTTAAAACCTTCCTCATAGTTTTTAATGATTTGATTAGCTTCTTCTTCAGAACAATGAATAGCATTCATTATAGCTGGAGTACCACCACCAAAATTAAGAGCAAATTCAGGACCTTTAGCAAGCTGTCTTAAATCCGGTCTTAACTTCTTAATATCATTAACATCAATATCTTTTAATTCATCCTTAAAAAATATCTTAGCATACATACTATGAGAGTCAATACCTTTTAAAAATATATCTTTAACTGCCTGATCATTATAAATATCACCAGCTAATCTTGCTTCAGCTGCAGACCAGTCACAAGAAATCCAATAATTATCCGGCTCAGCTATAAAACAAGCCCTAGTGAATTCATCATGAGGTAATTGTTGAATATTAGGATACTTACAACTACCTTTAGGAAGTTTTTTAAATATTTCTAAATCGGTATTAGATTGTGTACTACCACATGACATTCTACCAGAAGATGCTCCTAGTTGTTTAAATGTTGTGTGAATTCTACCTGTCTTTGGATTAATAGCATTTAAATGTCCTTGCCCAAAAGAAGATACAACCTTAGCACTGCCACTATATCCAGGAAAATAATCTGGTTTTCCTTCTTCACCTTGACCAAAATATAGTCTTAGAAATTCATCATTAATACCTTTCTGTCCTTTAAGTTGTTTTTCCATAGCACTTTCTTTATCTTCTCCAGTCTTTTTGTCTTTAGCGTTAACATCAAAACCTAAGATTTTAGCTATTTTAATTAACTGACCAGAAGAAGACCAGTTAATATTAACTTTAGGAGTAGTATTAAACCCATTAAATAAATCACCTTGATAATCTATATATACAAATTGCTTTAATGATGGTGTCTTTATAACAAACTCATTTAAAGCATCAATACTTTTATTTAGATTTTCAAGATCTTTAGTCATTTTCTCTTTCCACTTATTTTGATCTAACTTAACACCACACCATTCCATATAAGCCACAACTGGAACAAACAAACATTCCAATTTAAGTCCAGCAATACAATCCTTATCTCTAGCATCTTGAATTTGTTTCTCCATTATTTGCTCTAGATAAGTGACATCTCCCGCAGCATATAAAACAACTGCAGTATCAAGACCTCTCCATATAATTTCTCCTCGAACAGTTTTATCAATATTAATTCCAAGCCTTCGATCTGCTACATCGTGTAAACTATATCCTATTCCTCCTAGTTTACCTTTCACAGGATATCCTAAATATAGTAATTGTTCTGCAATCATAGTATCAAATACTTTACGTGGTATAATTTTATAGTTATATAAAAACTGTAAATCAAATTTCAAGTTATGCCCTATAATAACTCTACTTTCTAATAAGTCTTTATATACTAAAATATCACAACAAGTACAATCAACTACAATTCTAGTATCAGCTTCATCATTTCCAAATTGTATACACAGTAATTTACAAATATGAGGATCTCTTCCAGAAGTTTCTGAATCAAACTGTATGAATTTCCAATCCTTCATTAATTCTAATGATTCTTCTACTGTTATAATAGAAAAATTAGGATTTTCAAATAGACTCAGTTCTTTTGTAACAAGATAAATCATATTAATACAATTTATAATTCTTGTATGCCGCTACCTCTTCTATTTGTGACATTAAATTCTTCCAGACTTTAATTTGGAATAAAACCTTATCCTCAAAATGATATAATACTTTTTTAGTAAGAGTTTCAAGTTGAGATGTTGTTAGTTCAGAATACTTACATCTCTTAAACCTATTCATTTTCTTTAAATGTATTATATCTCTAAATTCTTGTTCTGTTAATCCAGAAGGATTAATTCTAATCTTTACATCATCTTTTAGTCTTAATTGTGTTTTAACAACATCAAGTTTTTCTTCTAATGTATGTCCTACAGTATAATTATCAAGATCTTTTAGTTCTCTTTGAGTAAAATATATACCAAGATCACATATAAATCCTATAGTTATTTTAGAATGATCAAATAACGGTGCTGTTTCTCTACATAATTTCATTAAAGAATCTATAGTAACAGTCTTAAAATCAGGAGGTACGGAAAGAAAATCTTGAAGTGTATAAGAACCGTCCTCACACGGTGGAACTGAAAGTAACCAAGCTCTTATATCACTCAACAAACTTTGTTTTGAATACAATAAATTACCATCTTTATCTTGTAATGAAGTAAACCATCTTAAAGCAAGTTCTGCCCTACAATAGTTAAACTGTTCGTTTATAATATCCAATACAGTCATTCTTCCAGGATTTGCAACATCTTGATTATAAAGCATATTTTTACAATGTTCATATGCTTTATTTAGAGCATACTCATCCATATCAATTAATTTATATGCAACCTGCTTCTCAGTTCTATCATTAGAAAGTCTTCTATCTTTCCAAATATAAGATTCAACACTCATATAATTATCTTCTCTTTTTTCATATCCTTAATAAAATCTTTCAAATAAACGTTTGTATAATAATAAACTCTTTTAATCTCAGTATTTCTATCAAAATACTCTTCACCGGCTTTTGTTTCAAATATAGTTGCAAAGCCAGTATCTCCTATTTTCATGTCCAAGTTACCCCAATTAGGTAATCTTGTACATAAGATATATTTCTCCTCATCTGTTTTAAAAACAAACTTTTCATAAGTATTACCAGACTTAGCCATTAATGTCACATGATAAGTCTCTTCCGTCATTACGTTCCGTATTTATAATTGTTTGTAATTCTAAATCTGGGTTATTTTGTTTATATCTTTTAGCTTCGTCTCTAGTCATAGACAAGATATCAACAAAATCTCCGTGTTTGTCATAGACTTCATAATCAAATTTTTTCGTTGTTTTTGGCATAATTATTAAAATCAGGTATTTCAGCCCAAGCTACTACATTACGATTCATCCACCAATCTATATGATTAAAAGGACCTTGTAATCTACAATCTATTTCATAATGATAGTTATCTAGGTTTTTAATACATACTAATACTGGTCTATCTAATCGTTTATCTTTATAATCTTCTGGTAATGTATCTGTATGCCAAAACGAATTATTAAAGGTACATGTCCATTCATTTGCATCTTTAAATATTTTAGGCTCATCCTTTAATTTAATCCATTTTTCGTCATATTTACATTCTCCAGTTATATCATAATATTTTCCGTTTACTTTTGTATAAACATGACCCTCTATTTGGTCATAGTAAGCCTCAGCTTTAGGATATAATAATTTAATAATTTTATACAACATAAAACAACCTCCATTTTTAAAAATAAATATGGAGGCTGTAGTTGATTTTCTAAGATAATTTAATAGTCTATCAATTTTTAACATCTTCAATTTCAATATCGTGTAGAAGTCTATACTCTAACTCCTTCATATAAAGAATGTTAGCTAAACAATCTACTTGAAAATTTCTATCTATATTATAAGTAATACAGTTTCTTAGATGTTCATTAGACATTTCACATATTGGTATCCAAATACGAGCACCATTTTTATCAAAAGTTCCTCTTTTATAGAGCTTCCTAATTTCTTCAAAATCAGAATCTAAATATAAAGAAACATCTTTAAATGGTTCTTTATTAACAGAAGTTCTTTGATATTCTCTGCCACCGTCTAAAAAATAGACTTCTCCATTTTTATCTTGATGTGTTCTATAGTCATGAACATGCTCTGACATTAAGATAGTACCATCAGGAGTCTGTATTCTACTAATTATTAGTGGATTCATTTAAATATTCTCTTATTGCTTTTAATCTACTTCTAGTTGTTTGTGTATTATAACCACCATCGGTTAAACTTAATCTTCCACTCCCATACCATCTACAATAAATAACTGTCTGGTATAATATAACTTCTTCTCTAAATGGAGTACAAACAACTTGTGTGTTACTCTTCTTAAAATTCTGTTTTTTGCGAAGAGCATCAATCATTTCACGTTCTATCTTTCTCAACTTTTACCCGTACTTCCAAAACCACCACCTCTATCTTCACCGGAAAGTTCTGATACTTCTTTCCATTCGATTTGTTCTACTTTATTTAGTACTGCTTGAGCAATTCTATCTCCTTGATAAATCTCTACATCATCGTCTCCAAGGTTTTGAATAATAACTCCCCACCCATCACGATATCCAGAATCTATAGTTCCAGGAGAATTAAGTACAAACAACCCATGCTTAAGAGCAAGTCCACTTCTACTCCTTACTTGGACTTCATAACCTTTTGGTATTGCAGAATAAATACCTGTTGGTATTAAAGCTCTACCATTAGGAAATATTCTTAAACATTTAGCTACATCATCCCACGCTGCTCCCCACATAAAATCCTCATTAATTCCGTGACTAAAATCAGCTCTTAAATCCATTCCAGCATCACCTTCATTTGCATATTTAGGAAGTTCATTTTTACTTCTGTTAATTACTTCTACCTGAATAGTTTTATTCTTCATTTTTCCAAAATTTATTTGTAATATCAATTAACTTGTTATCTATAACCCAACCATCATCATCCTTTACGTGTTCTATTTTATACAATCGTTGATTTGTTTTAGGATTATTAAGTCCACCACACTCTTCCATATACGGACCTATCTTTATATAATCAAACCAATCTAAATGTATATCTTGTGGAATTTTATTTTGTCCACTATACCAAGCATATTTTAAAGGTAGAATATCAGATAATAATTGAAGACCTCCAATTAGTTTATCTATTTCTTTATAATCAGCATCTCCACCTAAAAATAACACACAAGAAATTCCAAGTTGATTTTCTTTAATTAGTTCTTTTATTTTAAAAAAATCTAATTCTTCTCCTATATCTTGCTGGAGGTGAGGAGAATGACATCCTTTACATTTAAAGGGACATCTTGTTAGATTAATTGCTAAAGTAACTTCACCTGGAATTTCTTGAAATACAATATCTGTATTATAGTATTTTATCATAACCCACTTTGTACAGAAAAGAAGTTGATATTACCTTTACCGATAACATGAACTTGATCATCTATAACTTCTATATTTACCTCTCCAGTAAAATTAGGAATAACAGTAGTAGTATGAGGAGACTCCTCATGGTAATTAAATTCAGGATTATATTTTAGTATCTCTTCTAATTCAAATACACCAACCATACCAGCATCAGCACAGAATTCCCCAAGAACATTATTTTTATCCATAAATTCTTGCTTTTGCTTAACGAAATCATCATAAATTAATGCTTTTTTATCTTGATCAGTTTGTCCGTTGTATTCTTTAAAGAAACCAAAATACAATTTATCCCATTCTTTGTATGTCATATTTTTATCTAATTCCCCTTCATAAACCATACAACTCCAATCACCGTAAATTGTACTTCTACATTCGTAGTTATTAATACCTAATACTTCCATGTATTCACCGTAGTTACAATTATCCCAGTCGCTAAGTTTACTTTGAGGAATTAAATAACAAGGGTCTGTAATTATAATTGTTTTATTCTCTACTTTCATATTACTTTATTTTAACTCCAATTTTCTTTTCATATTCTTTAGTAATAGTAACAGAAGCAACATCAAGATACTCATCCATAGTTGCTGCCTTAGCTGCATAACTTTGCCCTGCTGAATTTCTCCATATAGAAGCGGCTTTATTGATAACACTATAATTTTCACTATGATTATCTCTATCATTATACGCTAGTGTACAATTGCTCAATCCAGAAGTTAAACTATTAGCATAAGAAGTATCTGTAACATCAGTTCCCATAAATACAAATGACCAATTATATTTACTTGTTTGATGTTCTATCTTCTCACGAATGTCCTTAAGACTAAATTTGACGCTGGCGTTTTCTTCACCATCAGTCATTATAACAATTAAGTTCTTTTCAGGACGGTCTTCTTCATTCATACCAGCAAGCCACTCACCTACAGAATCTATAGCAATACCAATGCCATCATTCATTTTTGTTGAACCTACAGGACTATACGTTAAATTATCACCATCAATTTCATTAACATCTTTACCTAGGTATACTTGCTTTACATTATTATTAAATTTAAATAAAGAAATGATACAACCTCCTTTTGCTTGAGCTTTCTGTTCTTCAATTACAGTTTTAAAACCACCTTTCACATCCCTTACACTAGGGGACATAGATCCACTTTCATCTAGTACAAAACATACATGTATTAATCCGTCTTTCATTGTTTTAAATTTTGTATATTATTATTCATATAAGTAATCAACTAAAGAGTCTAAATCATAACACATAGGATTATTATTTTCATCCCACATTTCTGCATCGTTTACAGTAGTACGACTACCGTTAAACTTAGGTAAGTATTCATAAAGATACCAATAAAAAGTATCTTGTTTATTCTCATCTGTAATAATTGATTTTACAGCTATATCAAATACCTTGTTGTAATTTTCAAATCCTTGAGAATCAATTACTTCAACACCTATATCAGACATCTTCTCAATGAATTCACATTGAGAAGTGTCTATACTTATAAGTTCTTCTATTTCTTTTTTAAATTCTTGCTTGTTCATAAACACGAGTTTTTTGTTCGACTTGTCTACCTTCAGACCAGTTACTAATCTTTGTTAAATAGCCTATAATTCTATCCCACAAACTAACGTGAGTACTACCACATTTAGGACAAACTTCAAATGGTTGTTTAGCAATAAACCCACAATCATTACACTCGCAGTTAGGAATATTAAAGGTAAAATACTGACAGCCTTCTTGTGCTGCGTAATTAAGAATTGTTTGATATTGTTTCTTAGATAAGTGTTCTGACAGGTTTATATGTGCTGCACTTCCCGTGCAATCGTATATTTCTATACGCACTGACTATATCTTAGTGGTATTAATACCACAATACCCATTTCGATTTGCGTATCAATAGCAAACCTACTCTCCCGATTCGGAGATAGTCGATACAGGTTTATAATCATCAATGTTAATTTCTTTTCCTTTGAAAACCCACTTTTTCTCATTCTTTAAGTACCTTGGAACAGTTTGATATCCTCTATCAATTAAGTTTCTAAAAGAAGCTTTTGATTTACAAGTTTGACCAAACTTTTTATAGCACTCTGTAAGTGAATGATTTACGTAGTATTTTCTTATTTCTAAAATTTCCAAATCTTTATATAATGCAAACGGATTGTTCTCTCCACACAACTGTGTTTGCTTTTGATGCCAACTTTTATTTTCTTCTGTATAAACTTCAAAATTAATATCTTTCCAAGTTGTTCCTTCCCATATCTTCTGAAAAGCAGAAAAAGATATTTTTGATTTATACATCTACCAACATTGCCTACAAGTAATTTCACAACTAGAGTATATTTCTCGTATTTGAATTACTTCATCAACTGTCAATGTAGCACGAGGATTGGCATCTAATTGATTTCTTTCTCCTCCTGCCGTATTGTTATACCCTTTGTTTGGGTTCTGAGAATCGTAAAGTTTAATGTAGTACCTTTCTAATTCTCCTAATTTTACAATATCGTCGGTATTATCTATTTCTTCTATAACGAAATTTTCAATACCATATTTCCTCATAGCTTTGTATAGATGTTTCTAATTACCTCTATTACAAGTAGCTTTATGAGATATCCATCGTTTATTTAAAGAGAGAGTTGTAAGGCCGATGTACACCTTACTGTTAATAAGATTTGTAATTTTATAAATTAACATAATATAATTATTTTCCCACGGTATTACCATGCTGTTACCAGTTTAGGCTCCACCGTTAGCATTATTAAATGAATAATACCCGCTTGATCAAGCGAAAAGGTATAACAGGCAGAAATGTCTACCATCCAAATAGTCTCCAATAAATCTAGATCCATGCATACGTAATTTTTCTAATACGGATGTAGTAGGATCATTTGGTTTATAAATGTAAGAGGCATATAGATTGGTATCTTCTGGAACCCAATATCCGTCAACCTTGTCCCAATTATAATTTTTAATTGCTAAGCTTTCAGCCAATACTGTTACACTCCGTCTCAAAAACTTTTTTAAGTTCTTCTATTGGTGACGGAAGATCTAGTATATAAAATAAATCTCTATTTGGCCCATAATCTCCAAAATTTTCTTTTTCCCATTTTACTCTTGCATAAATTGCCTCTTCATAAGTATTAAAATACCCAATATGAATAGGTTTATAATTATGCATAGCTCTTGCACTCCATTGATTTCCAGCTTTATACCAACTAACTCCAACAATAGATGATTTCTTTCTAATATTACACATATTTTCTTTTTGTGTACATATTCTTAAATTTTCAATTCTATTATCAAGAGAATCTCCGTTAATATGGTCAACAACTTTTTGTAAAGTATATTCTTCTTCGTGTAATCCGAGTAAAAATCTATGTAAAAAGTGTTTTTTACCATTAATTGTAATTAAAGCATAACGTTTAACTCCATGCTTTCTTACATATATTTTATATTGCTTAATTAGATCTTTTTTATCTAAATCTATAAACACTCTCCCAGATTCTTTAGAATCTTTATTATAAGTTATACATTCTGTATATCCTTCATCTGGGTGATCAATATATGTATTTGGATCATAGATTGTTCTATCTAAGATTTTGTTGTGGTGGTAAAGGTTCATATAATGCTTTTGACAATATTCTTTACCATCTTTACTAGAGCGTGCTGGTTTTCCACAAATACAACAAGTGGTTAAAAAACCACGTAATGGGGTTAAAGAAATAATTTTTCCATGTCGACGTATTTGATCTAAATGTCTATTACAATAGACTTTTCCATTTAGTCGACCTAATTTTACACCTTGTTCTTTTGTTGCACCACATATACAACAAGGCTCGTTAATAGTTTTTCCTGGCATATTTTTCATGAATTTTTTCGTTGTTTTTACATCTAAAGATTCACAAAGGTAATACTTTTATTTGATTAGAAAAACTAAAAATTAGAAAATTTATTTTATTAATACTAGACGGTATTTACTTTCATAAATACTCTTTATGTTACCATAAAGTTCGGACTATTGCATCTAGTGTATGTTTAAAACACTAGCTTCTATATTTAGTCTCTCACGCTGCACGGAAGTAATTCCTGCTTGCGCCTCGTTGTCCTATAAGGAGTTTCGAGTCAATTAATAGAAGTTTAACGTCCCCACTGCTTTTAGGGACACATTCAGTATTCAGAGTAATCTGATGACCATTAAATTTACCTTTATGTGATTCGTTAAAGTTTTTTATTATACTAAATACAGCTTGACAAAAATCTCTATATTCATTATTATCGGAACAAGTTATACCTAAAAATTCAGCTGCTTGGTTTAAACCATTTATACCTATTGTTAGGTATTGTTTATTTAAATCAATAAATCCTGACTTGTATACTGGTAATAAGCTTGCATCGTACATATCCCAAAGTAGCTCATTATAAGCTATATGATATTTATATACCCTTCCTAGTATTGAATCAAGATATAATTTAAGACTATCGAAATGATTTCCAACTATAGGGATTCCTTCATTTTCTTTACACCAATCTTGAATAATTCTATTTAAATTAAGGGTTATAACACTTTTACTTCCTGTCATAATTCCCATATTTCCGTTTGTAAAGTTAAACTCTTTGGTTTGAACTTTATTTTTCAAACGACAACAGCTTGATAACGAATCTACAGTATCACTAATATATGTGAAGAAACTATGTCCTCTTGCATATTCTTCAGCAACAAATTTTGCACTCTTTTCATCAACAAACTTACCATCTTTATAAACAAGTGCAAAAGATTCTACAGGAAATGTTAGAATAGTACGTAGTCTTTCATTATTAAACCACTGCATAAACTCTTGTTGTACCCATTCGAGAGATTCCCAATCTGGTTTAGTGCCATCTGGAAAATAAAAGTTTTCAAACATTCCGTTAAAGAAAGCCTTATCGAAGTAAGAAAAGTTAATAAATGCTGATTGAAGTCCTCTAGCAGCTGCTGGCTGATTAATACTATAAATTACTTGCTGCCAATACTGATGTATTTGTTTTCTTATAGTTTTCTCTCTTCTACACCCACAATTAATAACTTTATCTGGATATTGCCAGAAGTCATCTCCCCACTCTTTCTTTGCAAAATATGTAAAATAAAGAAGAAATTCTGAAGTTGCAACAGCCCCAGCAAATTGAGCAGAAACTGCAAATATTAAGTTAATATACATACCACAGAAACTGTCTATATTTTGTGGAGATGCAGATAAACCGCCTATATGCTTTAAACCATCTGTAAGGAATGGATATAAACTTATACTACAACAATAAGGAGCTATTGGTCCGGCAAATGAAGACTCATCATGTTTGTAAATAATATGTGATTCTAGGTCTTTAATATATTGCTTAGAATCAAATTCAGGAAACAATTCCTTTAGTTTATTTACAATCATTACTCTACTAATCTGAATGTTCTCTGGTTTATGAATTTCAGAATTTAATGTACCAATATTCTTATTTGCAACATTTGAATTATCATCAATAGTTGCATTTGCAGCGTTAGAAGCAACTTTATAATTTTGAATAAACTCTTGTTTTTGTTTTACAAAATTTCTTATTCTTTCATGCTCTTTTCTATAAACAATAAAAGCTTTTGAAACGTCTGTATGACCAAATATATTTAACATTTCTTCAATTTGGTCTTGAATTTCTTCAACTGTAATATTATTATACAAGTTGAGTTCATTTACTAAAGATTCAAGTTCTTCTATAGAAATTTCTTGTTTTAAGGAATTAAAAGCTTTTCCTATAGCGGATTTAATTTTTTCAATGTTTAATTCTTCAATATTACCGTTACGTTTAACTATTTGCATCAATAAATTAGATTAAAAATTCTCATACCAATATCTTTACAGTCTGGATGTGCTTTTCCAGTTTTTTCAAAAAATCTTTGATCTAAAAAATGGTTCCAATCTTCTTTATATGCACAATGCATCTCTTTAGTCATTGTTGCTAAAGGTAATATATCTCTTGCTTCTTGAGGTTTAGCTCCAGAATTTACTAAGAATATATAAGAACTTTCACATTCTTCTAATACTCTTTTAAATCTTATTTCTTTAAATCCATTATCGTCTTTATACCAATAGGGTTTAACAAATGTTATAGAATTTTGAAACTTGTCTTTTGTAAAGTTACAATATCTAGTACTGCGTTCGCATATACTCAATTAGTTTTTATTTATACTTTTAATATAAATGTTCTTAAACTTTCGTTTAAGTATCGGACTATATCATTATCTAAACTAGATATTCAGCACTCGTGTCTCTATTATATTCTCATTTATGAGTTTCAAGAGTTAGTCTCTGAACCTTCCAACTTTGTTAAAGGTTGGCTTGGCTGCTGATTAGCATGATTAATAACTTTATTACAAAATTCAATTAGTTCTGACATAGACATAGTATGTTTAGAAAGATTTGCTTGAATTGAAACCCATTGTACATTTCCAGGAACGTAACCAATACTAGAATCAATTCTATCTAGAGAGGCTTTAGAAAATTCTAATTTATCACCAGTAATAGCACAAGTTTTATTTTGTTCTACAAACAAATCCCATAAATACTTAATTGTAACATTAAACTCTAAACTTCTTAACTTTGCTGAAGTTTTTAGTTTATTAAATCGACTTAATGTTAACTCTCCTACACAACCATTAGCTTCAGTTGTCTTCTTGGCTGTATGTTTTGTACTACATTTAGAGCATCTAACAGAACGTTTCTCTAGTAAATCATATTTACTAACGTAATGCTCAGTACCACAAATACACTTACATTTATAGCTAATACTGTTTTTATGTGCATCTGTAATTGGTCCTTCAGTTACAGTCCAATCTCCAAACACCTGACCAATACTAATTGGTATAGAGAATCTTTCACCTCTACATTTACTACATCCAAGTCCTCTTCTAGATTTTAAATCACTAATTGTTTTTAATTTTTCATTACCACACTCACATCGTACTTTTACGTAAGTATGTCCATCCTTAACAATAGGAGTATTATCAATTACAGTATATAAACCAAATATATCTCCATTGTTTACTTTTAATGCTGGTCTTCCCATAAGATTAATTTTTTGTATTAATAATACAAAGATAATAAAAATTTTTGAGAAAACCAAATTTTTTTGTAAAAATTTTATAATAATTTTATTAATTTTAGCCTTCCAGCAATTCACTGAATTTTCTTATTATATCACTATAATAAGCCACAATTTAATTATGGGTTCTATAACGATTTAATTCTCTTGATATTCCTATTGCAGCAGTAATATCAAAAGCAAACCTTCTATGATAAAAATTCCAATCAGGTTCTGTATCTAAGTATTGTAAATCAATATTATTTTCTACAATTACTCTATAATTAGTTGTTACATAATATATTGTATTATCCGGACTATGTTCAACTTTAGAATATGGATTATGGTGAAAAAACATAAAATCAGCATAATTTATAGGTTTAGATAAATCATACTTCAAACATACTGTTCCAAATTCTAAAGGAGTTAAATGCCCACTTTTAGTTAAAGTGTTTACAAATTCTTCTGGTGTTTTACTACTAGGTTCACTAGCATAACATGTTCTGGCAGCCCTTTCTATAATTTTAAAAATACCATCCAAATCGTAAGACTCTTGTTCAACTAGTTCAACTGACTGTTCTATTAATTTCATTAGCTATTTTTATTAAATCCTCTAAATCCAAAGCATCTAATTCTGTAATATAAACTTCTTTACCATCATCTAAAACAACACGAGTTTTACTACCGTCTTGATACATATTAGTAATGGTAAATTTTATAGTTGTATCATAAAATTCTTTAGATATAACTATATTGTATTTATTATCACAAGATTTTAAATTTTTAATTATAAACTCTTTAAGTTCATCATAATACTGCTCACTCGATATCATACCAATCTAAATTTTCCTCTGGTGGTAAATCATTATCTGTAATAATATCGTCAAATAAATAATACCAATTTGTAGCGCAATTATCAATTGCTGCTAATTCTTTTGGCAAAGGCATTCCTTCAATAACATAAAGATTATTAAAATCCTCTGCAATCTCTTCAATATCAGCCTTTGTACGTATTAAATAATCTGAACCATAATTATCTATAATATAGTTAGTTATATAAGTCTCAAGTGCTTCAAGTTTATTGTTCATAGTATTTGATCTATAATATTATACTTTATTGCTTCATCGGCAGTTAACCACAAATCTTTTCTTTCACAAAGACTTAAAATTTCTTCAGAAGAATTAATTTTAATAATTTTATTTAAAGTGCTTTGTAACTTAGTCATTTGTTCATAATGGTCTTTTAATTCATTAAATTTACCATAATTAAAACTACTAAGCTCGTGAATCATTACCTGACAATGTTTTAATGAATATCTATACCCTTTAGTACCAGACATGAGAAGCAATGCTGCCATGGAACATGAACTACCTATATTAACTGTACTAATAATATACCCTTTGCTTTGTAGATATTTAATCATATCATATAAACCCAAACCATCTAAAACATTTCCTCCAGGAGAATTTATATACAACTTTATAGGATTTTCTTGTGTTTCTTCAGGAGTAAGTTTAGATTTTAGATATAGTAATTGAGCCTGATACGAAGTTACAGTATATTCATTTAATTCCTCATTTATAAGAATAATATTATCAGTTAATAACTTTGAATATAAATTTAATGAGGCTAAGTTATGAGAACTATTTTCTAATATATCTATGCTCATTTCATTAACTTATCATAAAGTTGTTCTGCTAATCTAACTGCTCTTTCTACTAATTCAGCATCTGAAATTTCTGGATTGGTATTAGCCAATCCAGAAAGTATTGTTGATGCAGAAGTCAATTTAATCAAATTTGCTTCGTTTATCATTTGTATTCTTTTTATTGTTTATTACTTTATCTATTGCTTTAATAAGAGTTACAAATATGGATTCTTTTTTACTTGCAGGCTTATTATTCTTTATAAAGTTATCAAGTTCTATATTTGAACAATTTGTAAAATTCTTATGGTAATAATTCATAACTGCATTTTGTTGCTTATTACGACGAATAACTTCGTACATCTGTACTCTTGATAGTTTTAAATTTTGTTTCATGTTTAGTTAATTTTATGATTGGTTATATATTCATATATTTTTCTGGCAATATACTTATAATTCACGTTTAAATCTATTACCTGAAAGTTAACTGGGTCTAAATTAGCATGTTCTCCTATCATATCCCTTAATTTATCTTCAACAAACCAAAACATAGTAGTACTTTTTACCTTTTCAAAGTAATACTCATCGTTTGTTTTTAAATACTGAGTATAGTAGAACAAGAAATCAGTTAAAACAGAAATAGATAATCTTAGATATAACTTACTACAAATATCTTCTACAAAATCTGCAATATCAATATCTTTAATAGTAGCATTTTTAACCAGAGGAACTTTATACTTTATAGAATAATTTAGATCCATATTAATTATATTTTAATATTAATTGTTGAAATAATTCCCCATCTTCCTTAATATCTAGTGTTGAATCTAAAGTATCAAGAAATTCAGCAGCTGTCTTGTTACCAAACATTTTAGGAAGTATATTAAAAACAACATCCCATACTCTTTCTATATAATAATCATACCCATAATCATATAAAGAATATACTGTATCTAATTTACAAGATTTTAGTATCTCTACTAAAGATTTAGGAGGATTTTTAAAAAGAGTTAGTTGTTCCATAGTTAGATTTCTATCAATAAAATCTACTACTGCCTTTGTAGGCATACAACAGGTTTCTTTAACTGGTTTATTATATTCTAATACAATTTTCATACCATTTTGTGATTAATTTTATCTAACTCCATTTTAAGCATAATACAATAATTTGCCATATCAAGTAAAGTATCGCTTATAGACTCATCTATAATTTTCTGAGTAACATCAGACTTAATAAGATTCTTGATTCTCTTATACTTATCTCCAATTCTTACTACACCAGCGATAGGTCCAAACTCATCAAAACTCTCAGAGAAACTATTACCATAATCACTATTCTTTCTTTCATAAATGTCTGCCATTTTGTCAGTAATTTCTCTAAAAGTGACACCTGGTTTTGTGAATATTTTACTTTCTTCCATTGTTAAAAAGTTTTACAATTATACCTTTATCTGCATTTGGTAAAAATCCTGTTACATATTTTAATATATCAGGAATTTTATTTAATCCTTTACTAACTGCTTCATTTACAAAGAATTGTATTTTTTCTTCAGAAGGTTCTTCCGGTAGAAATTTGTTTATTATATCCAATTCTTTCTGTTCTTCTTCAACTAAATCAAGTCTATTACCTAACTTATATTGTTCAATAGAATCTTGTCTTTGTTTAACCATTTTCTTAAGTAAGGCTAACTCTGCTTGTTCATCGTATGGTTTAGCGTTTTTTGCAGTTTTTAACTTTAAAATTTCAGATTTAATTAACCTGAATACTTTTAATGCTATTTTATCCCCAGATTTTAATGCTGAAGATATTTCATTATCAATGTTTATCATACCAGTGATAGTTTATTCTAATTTTCTTTAAAACTTTAAATGCCTTTTTATGAGTATATAAATAATCTAAAATTAATTCTATAATTAACATTAAGAAAAATATACACTCTATAACTATTCCAAAGACAGATAAGGCAGCAAAAAATAAGGAAGCTACCACATCTATAACCGTAATATCAAATTCTACAGTATTAGTTTTATATGTATATTTAGCAGCTAAGTAGTTTTCAAAATACATTAAAAGCCAAAACAAAATAAAACTAACACCACAGCCAATTATATAAATTAAAAGATTTATACTCATATTAATTCTCTTAGTTGTTTTTCATACTTTTTTAAATACTTCTTATGTGTGTTCAATTCATCATAAAGTTCATTTATAAACCTATGTTGGTATCTATAATAAGTTTTTGTTGTCTTCGTTTCTTCAATGAATCGAACTTCCCAAGGACACAAATTTAAAATTTGATAATATAAATATTTAGTCTCTTTAATAAAATATTTTCTAACATTTATAAGAGCTTTTAACTGAGCAATTTTCTTACCCTTTTCTTCATCGAAAACATCTTCTGGACTACATTTTGCAACACCTTTAAATTCGCGATTATCGTAAGTTAGAAAATATACAATTACTTTTTTATTTTTATCAATTTGATATACATTATTTTTCATATTAAAAATCTCCTTTATTTACTTGACAGCACAATAAACCAAGTTCTCTCCACATATTTACTACTTTATCTCTATCATCAAAGACACATATTACATCATACTTATCTTTAATAAATTCATCATATAGTTCTTTTTTAATAATTTCATCAGGTCTATAATCACCTTTCTTTCTTTGAAAGAATGTATAGGATGGATATGTAGTAAACATTTTCTTTTTAGGTGGAAATAATTCAGATAGCCACTTTAAAGTGTCTTGTTTACATTGATCATTCCCTTCCCTTCCAGAGAGAAATATAATTTCTACATCTGCTTCTTGAAGGTTTTTAATTAATTGAACAAGTCTTGGATCATGTTTATCTTCGATTACTTTAGAGTAATCATAAGGAGAACGCCCTTGCATCCAAGCAATCGTACCATCAATATCACAAATAACTGCTTTAGGTAAAGATTTATCAATAGGTATTCTAGGGTGTTCTACAGTTCTCAAAGATTCATTTACAAATCTATCATTATAATACATTCGATAGAATTTTTTAATTACCTTTTTACCTACTGGATTCTCTCTTTTAGAATCTCTTTCTACTGCTTCTTCAAAAGGAATGTAAAACTCTTTAAATTCTATTTCTGCTTTAAATTTTTCAGCAATTTCTTTCCATTTAGCAATAGTTTTAGGATTTAAATTAGTAGAATCAATGATTACATTATATTTAGAAGATAGAGCAGAAGTAATACTATTCTCTTCTAAAGTAGTAATATAATCTTCTCTACTTGGAATCCAATAATCGCCACACATGTTTCTTAAAGAATCACGATTGACTATAACCCAATCTGTTTTTCCTGTAACAAATTCTCTAGCCCAAGTACTTTTACCAGCTGCTGGAGCTCCTTGTAATACAATTAATTTACATTTTGTCATATTAAATTATATAAACTTATATACTTTTTTTCGTAAATATCATAGCAAGAAATAGTCTTCTTGTCTAGATCTATTTCATATTCATATTCCTCATCTCCGTGCATATCTACATTATTATATTCAAACTCATAAGCTTCTGAATCAAGAATTCCCTCTAACTTAGAAGAACTCCAATATTCATCTTCAACATTACTAAAAAAATATAATAATTCTGCACCTACACCCTCTGGGTAACCATCACAATGATGATATATTCTATAGAGAGTTTCATTATTCTTTGTTACTTTAATTGTTGCTCTTGTACTCATGAAATAAGTTTATTAGTTTATTTTTGAAATCTTGAAATATTACATCTAGTTTGTCTTCAAATTCTGAATTATAATATTCATTTAAGTTATCTTTAATAAACTTATTTGCTTTTTCTATACCTTCTAGAGGTCTATATAAATCAGCATATCGTTTCTTAATTTCTTCAGCTTTATTTAAAATTTCTTCTTTAGTCATAACTTTCTACACTTTCAATTTCAAAACTTATTCTGATTTGTAATCTATCTTCTACAAACCAACATAGTACAAAGAAGTGACCACTAGATGAATAATAAAAAGAAGATTTACTTTTTATTAAATTATTAACAGCAGAAATACACAATTCTCGAACATATCTTTTTATATCTATATAATCAGGACAGTATTCTTTAGAATCTTTACTGTATGTAAAACCAAAAGTTTTAAATACTTCTTCTGCATCCTTAAAATCAAATTCATCTAGTGTCTCTTCTATAATGTTTCTATACTTTTCATCCATAAGTTTCCATCATTTCCGTATCAGAAGTATCTCCTTTATCTATATCTTTAGCTTCTTTCTGTAAAAATGCTAAAGCTTTAAGTTTGAAGCACTCCTTAACTGGATCATCATTTATTCTTAAACAAATACCTTCTCTTGGGACTTTATTTCTACATAATGGTTCTAATTCCTCAAGACCAAAATCATTCTTCATTTTCTCAAGAACGTTCTGATGCCAATGATTTGCTGGATCTAAGTCAGGATATCTATCTGTTAATGCCCCTTCATATAGTACATCAATAGGTCTAATTTTATTCCAATTAGGATCATCGTTAAGTTTCATATCAACAATTAATGAATCAGTCCAATTTAGTACTTGAGAAATATTGTATTCCTCACCATTTTCAGTTATTCTATAAATCATTAATTGACTAGTTCCTGGTTTACAGCCGTAATCATAACTTTTCTGAATATATTTGTTAGAATCTTTTACATATCCAACAATTTCACCATAAACCATAAGCCCTTGCTCGGTGTAAGGCTCAACAATTCCCCCATA
>JAEEGL010243176.1_pt1 | contig 70423 bp, 41 predicted proteins | sample 9134231 | NCBI WGS metagenome assembly JAEEGL01 (sample SAMN16246548, study PRJNA631951) | gut metagenome | biome: gut microbiome; feature: rumen; material: fiber-attached | host: Bos | place: Iran: Karaj | collected 2018-10
ATAAGCCATAAGCCATAAGCCATAAGCCATAAGCCATAAGCCATAAACCATAAGTCATAAGCCATAAGCCATAAGCCATAAGCCATAAGCCATAAGCCATAAGCCATAAGCCATAAGCCATAAGCAGTGTGACCCACTGTGGTTTGGTGTGGTTACATGTATCACCTGTATGTTAATGTGCGATACAAATTGATAAAAAAAACATAAAAAATGTTGTGTTTGGATTGAAAAATTTGGTCAGGCGGGTAAAAGGCTCGCTGGGTGTTTTGTTTGCGCCTATGTGTTGTTGTGCTCCTGGAGGAAAGCATGAAGAAAAAAGCGTTGTTTGTGAGTCTTGCGGCGATGGCTGCTATTGCCTTTGGCTGCGATGATGACGACAAGGATAGTGGTGTCTATTGCGTACACGGCGATTTTAACGGCACCGAATGCGTCTGTCTTGAGAATTTTACGACAGATGCAAGTGGTTTGTGTACGGTCTGTGACACGGGCTATGTTCAGAAAGGCGATACCTGCGTGAAGGGCAGTGGTCCGGTAGACGACTCATGTAAGACGACAATTGTCTACAAGAACAGCAACTACAAGGGAAAACCGGTCTATTTGATTGGCGATTTCAACAAATGGGGAAAAGAGGACGCCAATTACAAATTTACCGAAAACGACGGTACATTTACCCTGGTTATCGATGGCAAGCAGAATCTTTCGTTTGGCAAGGGCGCATCGGTCATATTCAAAGCCTATGTCGGCGGTGGTCTTCCCGACAGCGAAGCCTATCACTCGGTGCCTGCCGTATGCACGGATGGCGACGATCACAATTGTAAGCTCACCGTGGCCTGCGGTCAGACCTTCAGCATGGATGAAGATTCCGGCACCGGCAATATTTCCGGCGGCGGTGGCGGCGGCGGCGGTGAAACGGGTGAATGCATCACCACGTTCAAATTCCACAACAAATGGACCTCACAGACATCCGGTGGCGAGAAGGACTGGGATGTGTATCTCATCGGCGATTTTAACAAGAACGAGGATGATTCCTGGAAACTGACGGATGGTGCATTCAAGATGCAGTCCGATGGCCAGGGCACGCATACCTACACGGTCAAATGGCCGAAAGGTGAGAGCCACAATTATAAGTTTTATGTAGATGGCTGGGCCGACGATTCATACAAGAGCGATCCGACCAGATGCGTGGGTGAATATTGCGATAATGCGATAACCGTAAGCTGTGGCCAGACGATGTGCTACGACGAAACGAATGACGGCGTATGCAACGGCGGCGGCGGCGGCGGCGGTACTGTAACCGGCGGTGCCATCTGCGGTGATTTTACTATCGATACGAATTCTGGCGGAAACTATACAATTAATGGCTCCGATGGCAACGCTCAGATTAAGACCATCAAGGTCGAGGGCAAAAAGATTACGGTCGAGTTCAAAGGCAGCATCGAAAGCGTCAGCGGCGGCGTCAATCCTCAGAGCAACGGCAATACGCTTACCGATGAAGTGAACGAAAACGGCAAATACACCTATTTCGTCAAGGCTGGCGGCCAGGATGTCTATGTGCCCGTCTGGGTCGAAAAAGAACAGTTCGACTGGCACAATGCGATTCTGTATTTCGCATTCACCGATCGATTCGTGAATGGTGATTCCTCCAACGACGGCAAGCCAAATGGCAGAACCGACGGCTTGTGGGACAATTCCCTGGCGGCCGACTGGATGGGCGGCGATTTCAAGGGCATGCAGCAGAAGGTCGAAGCCGGCTATTTCGATGCCCTCGGCGTGAACACCATCTGGATTTCGTCCGTGAGCATGAATACCCAAACCGTGAGCGAGGACAGCAAGAATAATGCGGACGGTCAGAGACATAATTACACCGCTTACCATTCGTATTGGCCCATCGCTTCGTTTATGACCGCCGACAACCAGGGGGAATTCGACGGTATCAGTGCCATCGAGCCGCATTTCGGCACCATGGCCGATCTGAAGAATCTGGTTGATGCCTGCCACAAGCGCGGCATCCGCGTCCTCGTCGATTTCGCGGCCAACCACGTTCACAAAGACAGCCCCATGTTCAAAAAACATAGCGACTGGTTTAACGGCGATCTCAACAACCGAAAACTCTGCGACGATGGTTTCTGGGATGATCCCAATGAGACGACGCGCTGCTGGTTCTCACAGGATTTGCCCGATATCAACTACGACAACGAGTATGTCCGCAATCTGATGGTCCAGCATGCCATCTGGCTCATCAAAGAGACCAATATCGACGGATTCCGCGTCGATGCCGTCAAGCACATGAACATCCAGTTCATCAGGGATCTGCGCTATGCCGTCGATCAGCTGTTTAAAAACACCGGCATCACGTTCTATATGGTGGGCGAGACATTCACCGGCGACAAGGAGTTGCTCAACAGATATATCGGCGACGATTTGCTCCATGCGCAGTTCGATTTCCCGCTTTACTACAAGATCGGCAACGTGCTGTCCGGCAACGGTCTGTATGACGCCATTCACAACGGTCAAAGCGGCTACAAAGCCAACTTCAAATCCGACCTGATGGGCACGTTCATGGGCAACCACGACGTCGCGCGCGCGATTTCAGTCGCGGCCGGTCAGAACACCAACAAATGGGGCAACAACCCGACGCCAGGCGACTGGTACGCCTACGACCGCGTGATGGCCGCATGGATGATTCTGCTCACCCAGCCCGGCGTGCCGCTCATCTACTACGGTGATGAAGCCGGAATGCCCGGATCCAACGATCCCGACAACCGCCGCATGATGATATTCGACAACCTTAACGAGCAGCAGGCGGCACTTCTTGGCTTCGTCCAGAGCCTCGGCAAAATCCGCCGCACCCACAAGGCACTCAGCCTTGGCGAGCGCGAAATCCTTGGCGTTCAGCATGGTTCGAGCGACAATTCGACCGCTTGCTACAAGATGTCGTACAACGGCGAAAGCGTCATCGTCGGCATCGGTCTGCCCGATAATTCCGGCCACGGCCCCGGCATTTGCGAACTCGGCCAGGAATACACGCTTCAGAATCTGTTTGATGCGGAGTGCGGCGAAACCAGAACCAGCACGCTCGATCTTTCGGCCAACAAATTCCAGGTCTGGCTCGTTAAATAATCTGTTCTTTGGTGTGCGACGTGCCGTGTGCACGTCGCCGCTCGCTATGGTGCGCGTTCGCGCCCCATACGCTCGCTGTGCCGGGCTATTGGCTGACGCCAATACGCCCGGCTTTTTTTGTGCCGTGGGCTTTGCCCACGGCTAAACGATGTCGCTTCTGCGGGGATCTGGTGGTTGTACCATGGGGTTGTGCATGGGATTGTTGGCGTGTCTGGGGGCGGGGCGTTGCGGGGCGGCGCCCCGCATTGGGGGTAGGCGCGTATCGGGCGGCCCTGTGCCGTCCGATAGCGCCGCAGGGGGCGCGGCCCCCTCACCGAAATCGTTGCAAATGGATGACGAATTATCCGGTATTGTTTGACAATAGTCTGCGCAATCCTTACAATATTATGCCGTTTATTTGCGCGGCATGAACTTTTGCATTTTTTGACAATAGGGATTTTTTGCAGAAATGAGCAAAAAGAAACGTCAGGATAAGGAATTTGTCGATGATCTTCAGCTGGATGCCGAGATGGGCATACGCGATGAGGATGCGGTCGATGAAGACGACGAAAACGAAGACAGTGAGCAGGAAGACGTATTTGCGGAGGATGAGAGCGATATCGCGATGATGCGCAATCTCGAGGCCGAGGATAACAAAATCGCGCTCGAGACGTTTTCGTTCGACGAAGAAGTCGGGTTCAATGCGATGTTCGACTGGGCGAGCGTTGCCGAGTCGGAAACGAGCCGGTTCAAGGCGCTCAAAGAGATGGATGTCGAGGCGCTGCGCGGGTATTCGTGGAAGCGTCTGAACAACATGCAGAAATGGATGGTGGCGCGTGCGTGCAGTCTGCGGGGGCTTCATGAGATGTTCCGCGAGATCGTCCTGGTGATTCTGAAATCGCGCAAACCGGCGCCGGAGCTTTGCAACGAGGACATCGCGCTCGAACTGGTCTGGGATTATATCGAGACAAAAGAGTACGACCAGGCGCTTGCGACACTCGACAAGTTTGAACAGGCTTACCCTGCGGAACAGGCAGCAGCCATGCGGGCCCGCGCACTCGTGTTCATCGATATGGGCGATGTCGAGAAGGGCAAATCGCTGATCGAGCAGATCGTCAATCTGCAGTTTAACCGCAATATCAAAGGGTTTGAAGACGACAAATCGACGCGCGATTCCGACAAGAGCGACGGCGTGATTCAGTACGAAATCGGCTATTCGCTGCTCAATATGAAGCATTACGATCTGGCCATGCATTATTTTGAGCGCGCGCGCAATCTCGCCAACATGAACGACAATTACGAGCTCACCATGAACATCGACAACGCCCGAGCGATGACTGTGAAGGCGATGAACCAGGAGACAGAGCACTAGTTGTCTCTGCCGTGAAATGGGCGAAAAATATTATCTGAAGTAGTTTTCACGATTTGCAGGCGTTACAATTGATTTTGTAATCTCTAAAAATTTGTTGAATCGTGGAAACTATGACGGAGGTGTGATATACTGTCGCGCAGGATTCGGGCGCCGGATATCCCGATGCATGTGATGCATCCAGAGGCGGGTATTCGGTTGTCCGGTGGTCTTTTGGGCATGCCGTGTGTGCATGTATTTTTGCCAAATAATAGGAGTGGAGTATGGCGCGTTGTGATTTTCGCCTGATTATCGGGCTTGTCGCTGTGATGTCGTTGGCAGCATGTAATGAAACCAAGGATAAATCTGAAAGCCTGCGGGCTCAGAAAGGTGAGGCATGCGGTGGGCATATTGCGTGTCTCGACGGTCTGGAGTGCAATGCCAGCGGCATTTGTGCAGAACCGTCGACGGTGAAGCCAGGCACAGTTGAACTGGGCGGCGACTGCGATTCGACGCATCTCTGCAAGGCTGGTCTGGTTTGCGGAAATGATGGCAAGTGCACCACTGCAAGCAATACCGTGATCGTTGGTGAGGGCGATGTCTGTGACAATACGCATTTTTGCGGTACCGGTCTGACGTGCAACAACGTGCATATCTGCGAAAAAGTGCCGACCCCGGTGACGGTAAATGAGGGCGATCACTGCGATTTGACGCATGTATGCGCGAAGGGTTTGCTGTGCGATGACAACAGCGTTTGCGCGAAACCGACGACGGTCGTCACCGTGGGCGAAAATGAAGCGTGTGACAACGCATCGCGCGTTTGCCAGCAGGGGCTGTTCTGCAATGAGTCGTTGAAATGCGAAAAACCGACAAAGATTGTGACCGTCGGTGAAAACGAATCGTGTGATGTCGGTCATGTATGCGCCGAAGGACTGCGTTGCAACAACGGTGTATGTAAATCACTGTCGCTTGTCGATATCGGCGGAACCTGCGACAGCGAATCGCATTTCTGCAAAAACGGCCTGTATTGCAATATCAATGCACAGTGCGTCAAACCGATTTCTCAGGTGATTGTTGGCGAAAACGAGAGCTGCGACGGCGCAACCCGAATCTGCGATACATCTGCGGGATTGGCGTGCATCAGCCATGTCTGTGTGGTGCCGACCGAAGATATCAAGATCGATTGCAAAAACGGTTTGCAGGTCGACAAATCGTGTGTCTGCTCGGCCGGATATATGGTGGATAACGACGGCATTTGTACGCTTTGTGCCGAGAATTACGAACTCAAAGACGGCAAATGTTCGCTCATCGTCGTCGAACCAGAAGAATGTGATGCTGAATTCTACTATACAAACGAGTGGACACATACGCAGTCTGGCGGCGCATCCAATTTCGATGTCTATCTGATTGGTTCTTTCAACAACTGGACGGTCGCAGACGAAAACTACAAGATGATCTATCTTGGCAACGGTACGCACGGTATTCGCGTGAAGGTGAAGAAGGGCGATCAGCTGGCGTATAAATTCTATGTGAACGGCTGGGCAGACGACTCGTGGAAATCGGATCCGACCAACGGCAACTACGATTCAGAAGGCAATAATGTCGCCGATATCAATGCATGCGGCCTCACGTTTGGCAATGCCAACCGCATGTCGGTCGATCATCCCTATGTCGAAGGCCAGGATCCCGTCATCGTTGATCCCGGTCCCGTCATCGTCGATCCCGATCCTTCGTGCACGACCACATTCACATTCATCAACAAATTTACATCGGTCGCTTCGGGCGGCGAGCAGGATTGGGACGTTTATCTCATCGGCGATATGAATGAGTGGAAGACCGCCGATCCCAACTACAAAATGACCTCCGACGGCAACGGCAAACACACGATTTCGCTGGCGCTTCCGGTGGGCACATCGTTCAAATACAAATTCTATATCAATGGCTGGGGTGAGAACAGCTATCACGCCGACAGCAGCAAGAGCGTTGATGGTGAAGGCAACAACCAGGCGAACATCACGACCTGCGGTCAGAGCTATGTTCTGGATGAAAACGCCGGCAGCGTAGACCCCGGTCCGGTTGTGGTCGATGGCAAGATCAGCCTCGTTTCGACCTCGGTGAGCGACAAGAATATCACGATCAAGGTGGCTCTGGCCGAAGGCGCATCGATTACCGCAGTCGAAGGCGGCAGCGGCAGCGCTTCATTTAACGGCGATACCATCACCGATACGGTGAGCGAAAACAATAAATACGTCTATACCATCAAAACCGCCGATTCCGAGCTCTATGTGCCGGTCTGGGTCGAAGATGTCAAGTTCGACTGGCACGATGCATTGCTGTATTTCGCATTCACCGACCGATTCCTCAACGGCGATGGGAACAATGACGGCAAATCCGGTTCGTCGCACAGCGAATCCGACTGGTACGGCGGCGATTTCAAGGGCCTCAAGGCCAAGGTCGAAGACGATTACTTCACCAAACTTGGCGTCAATACGCTGTGGATTTCGTCTGTGAGCATGAATACACAGGATGTGAGCTGGGGAACGGGAAGCGATTCCAACCACAGCTATTCGGCTTACCATTCGTACTGGCCGGTGGCGACCTTCATGCACGAAGGCACCATGAGCGATTTCGCCGGCGCCAAGACCAAGGGCAAAGATATCACGGCAATCGAGCCGCACTTCGGAACCCTCGATGAACTCAAAGACCTCGTCGATGCATGCCATAAGAAAGGTATGCGCGTGCTGGTCGATTTCGCGGCCAATCACGTTCACACCGACAGCCCGATGGTCTCCAAACATCCCGATTGGATCAACGATTCCGGTTCACCGCGCCTGTGCGACGACAACGGAAACTGGGATAATTACTCCGAAAAATGCTGGTTCTCGAAAGATCTTCCCGATATCAACTACGAGAATCCCGCCGCTCGCGAAGCGATGGTCAAACACGCGATCTGGCTCATCAAGCAGACCAATATCGACGGTTTCCGCGTCGATGCGGTCAAACACATGAACATCCAGTTCGTCAGGGATCTGCGCTATGCAGTTGATCAGCTGTTCAAAAACACCGGCATCATGTTCTATATGGTCGGCGAAACATTCACCGGAGATATCGGTCTGCTCAACAAATATATCGGCGACGATCTGCTCCATGCACAGTTCGATTTCCCGCTCTACTACAAGATTCAGAATGTCGTCAGAGGCAACGGTTTCTACGATTTGGCCCACAATTACAACGCGCACTTCAACTCCGACCTGATGGGCACATTCATGGGCAATCACGACGTGGCCCGCGCCCTTTCTGTCGCCGCCGGCCAGCCAGAGGGCAAATGGGGACACAACAGTGAAGTCTCCGACTGGGTGCCCTATTTCAACGTCAAAACCGCATGGACCATCCTGCTCACCCGTCCCGGCGTGCCTCTCATTTACTACGGTGATGAATACGGCCAGGAAGGTGCGAACGATCCCGACAACCGCCGCATGATGCGATTCGACGACGAACTCAACGATCAGCAGAAGGGAACGCTTGGCTATGTCCAGCGTCTTGGCCAGATCCGAAAGGCACATCCCGCTCTGCGCTACGGCTCACGCCAGGATTTGCAGGCCGACAACGAAAACTGGTGCTACCTCATGACGAGCGGTTCCGACAAGGTTCTGGTCGCCATCGCCACGACCAAGGGCACTGGCTGCAACCTCGGCAGTTCATACAAGCTCAAGAGCCTGCTCTCCGACGATGCAGAAGAATTCACCACTTCATACATCAATATGTCGGGTGATAGACTCAACGTTTACGAGGTGCTGCCTTAATTTTTGTGTTTGTATAGAATGCGCTTTTTCGCTTTGCGAAATACGCGCATTCAGCCGGGCTATCGGCAGAAAAGGCGCGATTTCCGCGCCTTTTCTATTGCCGATACGCCCGGCTTTTTTGACGGCTTGCGCTCCAGCTATTTACTGCGCCTTATTTTATTTTTGTTTGTTGCATGCTATTCTATACAATGGGCGAATTTGTTCGTTTGCAAACGATTTCCGAAGAGGGATTTATGAATCGAAATTACAAATTGTTGGTCGCATTTGCTGTCGTTTTGGGTGCATCCTGGGGATGTGATGATGCTTCATCGGCCGGTGGCGGCAGTGCTACACCTGCAGTTGAGTGTGATACCAATCATCCATGCACATCACCCTTGGTCTGCGAGGGCGGTCATTGTGTCAGTTCCGTGGTGCTGGAATCCTGTTCAACCGAGACCAAATGTCCGGATGGAAAGAAATGCGTAAACGATAAATGTTTGCCAGTCGTTGGTCTTGGTGAGAGCTGCGGCGATTTGGCGGTTTGCAGTTCGGATGCACAGTGTCTGAATGGACATTGCCGATTGCCGTCCGGCGCTGGTGATCCCTGTTCCTCGTCTGCCGAATGCGGCAAGCTGGAATGTATTCATGATATGTGCGTCAGCCGAGTCGATATCGGCGGCTTCTGCGATAATGCGCATGTTTGTACGGATTCCGAGTGCGTGAAAGGTGTTTGCGCCGTCTATGTCGGCGAAAAAGAACGATGTGACAATAAAAAGTTTCTCTGTGAACCCGGGTTCGGATGTGGCATGGAGTCACACGTATGCACGCGTCTTGCGGATTTCAATGAGTATTGTGATTCTGTAGATATCACCTGCCTTGAACCCTATCAGTGCGATGTCACGCATAACAAATGCGCGCTCTATGGCAAGCTGGGAGACGCTTGCAATGTCGAGGAAGGCAAGTTATGCGATTTCTTCGATGCTCTTGAATGTGTGGATGGACTTTGTGTGACGCCGGTGCAGAACGATGGCGAATGCTCCGAACTGGCGCGATGCATCGATCCGAAGGCGGTCTGCTATTTGGGCAAATGTCTGCCGACTTCCCAGTGCATATCGGATAAAACCTGTAATGCCGATACCTATTGCTGCCTCGAAGATTCGTGCGATGTAAAGAATGTATGCGTGCCTTATGGCACCGGTCCTCGTCCCGAGGTCAATCAGGAATGCAAATACGAGACGGTTAAAGGTCTGTTCGAAGCCGCGATTCAGTGCGAATGGACCAACGACCCCGAGCAATATCCAAATCACGACAATGTGCTGATGACTCCGCTCGTGATGAATACACCGTATGACTCCGGGCAGGCCAATGAGATCATCTTTACAACCTATAACTGCAGTGATGGCGGCAATCCTTCTGGATCGGGGTACGATTTCAATTGCAATGGCGTGATACGCATCATCAATGCGGAGACTTGTGCACTCCACGAAAGTATATTTGACGATAACAATCACATTATTGCAGGTTCAAACCTCGCAATGGCTGACCTGGATGGCGATAAAAATGTGGAAATCGTTGCAAGCCGTGGGTATGCGCAGAAAACAGGTGCGACAGTCGGTGGGGGAATTGTCATATTCCGATGGGATAAAGATGCACACAAGTATGTCACCAAATGCAATTCCACCAAGCATACGCCTGCAGATTGTCATACATATACGGATTCTTCCGGAAAGCAGCAGGTTTCATGCAGTAAAACATTGCATTGGGGTGGTCCTGCCATCCACGACATCAATGATGACGGGAAACCGGAAATCATAGGGTATGGCGGTGATGTTTTTGATGCGGACTGTAATCGGCTCAATCCGGAATCCAATGTTTTTGCTGAGTTGGGGACAGTTCCGACCGTTGGCGATCTTGATAATGATGGAGCTGTCGAAATTATTGGAACAAAAAGTATCTATCGATGGAATAAAACAGCCAATCAGTGGGAAATTGCCTATGACACTGTGAGGAGTACAGGCAATCATTTCGCGTATGCCGATTTTGGAACGCTGAATGAAGATGGCACGTTCGATTTTGAAAAACCGGATGGTATCGCAGAAACTGTAGGATGCGGCAGTTCAGTTATCGAACTGACGACGTTAAAGAAAACTACGCCGCTGCTCAGAATAACATTTCCTAACTATGTTGCAGCCAACGGACAGACGAAATCCCCTGGCGGCGGTCCATGCACCATCGGCGATTTCGATGGCGATTCATATCCCGAGATTGCAACAGCTTTTGGTGACATGTATCGTGTACTCGATCCGCGATGTGTAGAAGATGCTTCCGGTAAATTGCCCAAGCAATGCGCCAAAAAATACGTTCTCTGGGAAAAACCATCTCAGGATGCCAGCTCCGCATCGACCGGATCATCATTGTTCGATTTCGATGGCGATGGTGCCATGGAAGCCGTATATGCAGACGAATGCTATACCCGTGTTTATGACGGCAAAACTGGTGATGTTCTGTTTTCGGCGTTCCGAGCCAGTGGCACATGGTATGAGTATCCGATTATCGCCGATGTCGATAACGATGAATCGGCTGAAATCGTTGTCGGTTCGAATAATTCCATCTATTGTCCGACTGGATCTGCTGCCGGTACATATTATGATCCCATTCATCGCGGCTTGCGATGTGAAAGTGACAAAGACTGCAAGTCCAATCGATGCGTGAACAATCTGTGTCGCTGCACAACGCAAGGCGACCAGTGCAATTCCAGAACCGATATGGCTGGCAATATCCTCGACGAGTACGGATGTACGGCACCTCTGGCTGGCGATGAAGAAGGCGGAAACGTATGCCGTGCCAAACGCACCAATGGCACTCGTGTGACCGGTGTGCGCGTGATGCGCGATCGTCTCGACCGCTGGACGAGCTCCCGTAACATCTGGAATCAGCATGCTTATTCCATCACCAATATCAACGATGATATGACCATTCCCAAAACGAGCAGCTGGATTCAGAATTTCCTCAGCGATTCTCCCGTGCTGAATAATTTCCGACAGAATGTTCAGGGCGCGCGCGGCGCAAATTCCGCCCCCGATATCACCGGAAAACTCAATAAAGAGAATCTGTGCACGAAAACCGACGAAGGCATCACGCTGACCGGAAGAATTTGCAACCGTGGCACCAAAATGGTCGCCTCCCTCATGCCTGCATCTTTCTATAAACTGGATGCCGATGGCAATCAGGTCGAAAAGTATTGCACTGCATATACAAAAGAAAATGTGCCGGTCGGCGGATGCATGGATGTTTCCTGCAAACTCGCCAACGACCAGATCGAAACTGGTATGAAAATCCGCATGGTTTCGAACGATGATGGCAACGGCGGAAAAACAACGGTCGAATGTATCGAAGACAACAATTCCGATGAAGTCGTTCTCGAACATTGCGATGTCAACTAGCCCTTCGGGCGGCTATGCAGGGCGCAAAAGACTGCGCCCTGCTGGCGCGCCGGATATCATGATGCCGATTGCCGATTAAATAGAATGATATGAATCAGAGTTCCGAATCAAAAGATCTCAACAAACTCAAATCCATTGAACTCACAAAGGTCAATCCTTCCGAAAAACCATCGCGGATGTTTGCATCGCTGAAGTTTATTACACTGGTGCGCTGTCTGTATGCTGTTCTGGTGATGATTTACAGCGTGCTCTGGCTCAGCAACAGCCATATTGCAAGCGACGATTTCCGCCTGATGCTGGGGTGTATCATCGAAATCTTCGTATTCACCGGCATCAGTTCGGTTGCATTGCTCCGCAACCGGTTTATCAGCGCAGTTACCTATATTGGTATGTTCCACGATGCCTGTCTGGCTGCGTTTTTTGTGGTTTATTCGGGGTTCAGCGAAAGCCCGTTCATGTATCTGTTCCTGATTATTCCTTTGTATGGCGGAATCATACAAAAGAAGCGAGGCGGCATCATTGGGGCGCTCGTCGTGATCGCGGTGCTCGCCATATTGTGCCTGCTCGTTATCCCATACATCTACAAGATGCTGCCGAGCGCCATTCACGACATCCTGCAAAAGCTTCCAGGCGGCAGATATGTTTTGGGCAAATTTACGCCGCTTGCCGTTGCATCCGTTGGCGTTGGCGTGCTCACCGGACAGCTGGCAAGCATGTATGCGCATGCCGAATCCAGATTCATTACAACCGAACGCGAATTCTCGGGATACCGCGGCATTTACAATATCCTGCTCAATACGCTGCCCATCGGCGTCGTCATTATTAACTCCGAGGCCAACCAAATCGTCTATGTCAACGCAAGCGCCAAAGCACTCATCGGCGATTCCAACGACGATATCATCCAGTATCTTAAAAGCGTTGATCTCAACACCGACAACGGTTCTGTGCATGCCACGGTTTTCCGCGATCCCCGCTACCTCAGCATCGAGCGGTTCGGGTTTTCGCCCGACAAATCCATCCAGTTGTATGGCTATTATATCATCGACATCACCGCACAAAAGCTGGACGAAATGAATCGCGCCCGCCGCCAGCGCCTCGAATTGCTCGGTGAGTTTTCGGCCAAAGTGGCTCACGAAATCCGCAATCCGCTTGCCTGCATCAGCGGATGCAACGAAATGCTTCAGGCCGATGCACAAAGCGACGATCAGCTCCAGATTCACGATATGATGTCGCTCGAAATCGAGCGTCTCAACAGCCTGCTCAGCGATATCCTCGTTTTCTCCAGAACTCCGAAACTCGAACCCAAGAGTATCAATCTCTTCCAGATGCTTTCGGATCGCCGCGCCATCTTTTTGAGCGACAAGCAGTGCGAAAAAATGCAAATCGTTCTGGATATGCCGCACGATTTGGAAATCACAGCCGACGAGACGACGATGAGCCAGATCGTGATGACTCTGTGGCGAAATGCTGCCGAAGCCACCGATTATCAGGGTGAGCTTGCGGTAAAAGCGCAGGCGGATCCCGTCGAAATCTCGTTTACCGATAATGGTCCCGGCATTGATGAAGCGATTGCATCGCGAATCTTCGAGCCATTCTTCACAACCAAGGACAATGGCACAGGTCTTGGGCTTGCGACTGCACGCCAGCTCGCTGTCGATAACGGCTTCAAGCTGATTTGGGATTCCAAGCAAAAGGCTTTTTTGCTGCAGCCCAAAGATTCGAACGAATAATCATTCCCAAATGAATAAATCGAAGCAACACGCGTTTCGCCGTCGGTTGTGCGGAGCTGTCCGCTGTTTTTTTAACAAACTTTTAGGGAATGAAAGATGTTCGATAGTTTAAAACGCACTGTTTCCGTGATTTCGGCACTTGCTCTTGCTTCGGCTTTTTGCATCGCATGCGAAGACGACAACGATGAGAACAAAGAAGGCGGAAAATTCGAAACCCGTAAAGTCTCCGAAACCGAAACGATTCAATGCGCACCCACAATTACCAAAGATTATTCAAAGACCGACCAAAAGTCGATTATTGACTATCTGGTGAGCGTTTGCTCGCTCAGCAACTATTTCCAGAAAGCTGAATTCAACAGCTCAGAACAGAAAATCGGTTCGCCTTGCTTCTGCTACGGTCCGGACTGTGAACTCGCTGGTTATGAACGTCCCGAACAGGGCACCATCATTGGCTGCAACAACGTTCAGCCGGTGGCAAAGGCCGTTCCCATCTGCCTGCGTTCCTCCAATCTCGAACTCGTCAAACCGGCCATCTACTTCCCCAATGGCATGTGCGCCGTCGCCATCAGCAAATGCACGACGATTAACGATAAATCCAACTACATTTGCGGATTTGCAAAGTTCGGCAGCCTCTATACGCCCGACGCCGCTGGCCGTTTGGTCGGCGACGAAAATGCCGATGCCGAAATCGCCAACTTCAAGGCCGCAGATTGCCCCGCCGGCACCGTGATGGCCGAATTCGAAATGAATATCTCGGTCGAAATCGAAAAAGGCAACCCCAAAACCGCCAAACTCGACGTCGTTGGCTGCTTCCCCGGCTGCAAGACCGACAACGACTGCCGCTTCGGCGAATACGATTACATCCTGCAGGAACCGGGCAAACTCCACTGCATGACCGCCAATGCAAACGCCGATGGCGAAAAAGCCAAAGTCTGCTTCGACGAACGCACGGTCGAGTTCTCTTCCATCGGTATCAGAACCGTCAAGGCTTACGATTTCAAAGCCGAATAAGTACTTGTTTTTATGGTGCCGGGCTATTGGCAAAGCCAATACGCCCGGCGTATGGGCCGGGCTATTTGCTGCCGCAAATACACCCGGCCTTTTTTGTGTGATTCTGCCCGCAGACGTGCTAGATCATTTGCGGTGCGCTGCATCCCGCATCGCATTTATATATATTCAAAGGCTGGTTATGGGTTCTGGTATCGAAAAATTACAATCTCAGGTGACGATGTTTGGCAACCGGCTCGCCAAACGCGCCGCGTACTTTCGCAAATGGGCCCGAAAACAACAGTTGTCGTGCTATCGCATCTACGACCGCGATATCCCGGAAATCCCGCTCAGCGTCGATTTCTATGGTTTTGTCGATCCTTCCGGCAGCGTCACCCGCCAATATGCCTATATCGCGCTGTTCGAAAGACCCTACGAAAAAGACCCGCGTGAAGAAGATATCTGGCTGGATGCGATGTGTGCCGAAGCCGCGCGCGTGCTCGATCTGGTGCCCGATCACGTCATATTCAGACGCAGAAAACGGCAAAAAGGTTCCGATCAGTACGAAAAACTCGATACGCGCCGTCATATCGAAGGCATTGTGCAGGAAGGTGCGCTCCGGTTCGAAGTCAACCTCAGCGATTACCTCGATACCGGCCTGTTCATGGATCATCGTCCCCTGCGCGAACGATTGATAAAATCTTCCAAACAATGCCGCGTTCTGAATCTGTTTGGATATACCGGTGCGCTGAGTGTGGCTGCTGCCGCAGGCGATGCCGCTTTTGTACATACCGTGGATTTATCCAATACTTATCTCAAATGGGCCAGACGCAACCTCGAGCTCAACAATCTGTATGATGAAAAAAAGATTCGCATGACGCGTTCGGATGTTATCCATTTTTTGCAGCAGGAAAGCGAGCGCGGCGATTATACGCGCGGTAAGGCATACGATATCATATTGCTCGATCCCCCGACGTTCAGCAATTCCAGCATGACCGATAATGTGCTCGATACAAACCGCCAATGGCCCGATCTGGTCGTAAAAGCACTCGAATGTCTCAATCCCGGCGGTTTGCTGTATTTTTCGACAAATTCAAAACGATTGTCGTTTAACGAGAATATGCTGCCCGCCTCTGTACATCGCCATGTGATACAAATCGAAGATATCACATCGCTTTCACTGCCCGAAGATTTCAAAGCGCATCGCATCCATCGTTGCTGGCGTATGAAACTCGGGGAGTGAGCAGAAACTGAAAAGCCGAAGAAGGGCTTTTTCTATAGTTTTTCTATAGTATAAAAAAAGCCGCACGCGTATTTTTGCAGAAACGTTACAAGGAACGTTTCTGCAAAAATAGCGGGCGGCCAGAGGCCGTATCGCCGCAGGCGACAGGCCGTTTGCGAGCCGTATGCCGCAGGCATAGGCGCGCTTTATACATCATAAAAATTCGGCATAAATCCGAGATAACTCAGAACAATGCCGAAACTATACGAAAAATAGTTGGCGGCCAGTGAAAATGCGAATGGGCGCTTGAGATCGCGCAGGAAGTTTTTGTAGAGAAGCCATTCCACGACCACGACTGCAGATTCGATTGGAAGCTCGTACATAGCGTGGTGCCAGCGCAGATTCATCCCGCACCAGAGCATGAGCAGGACGACGGCAGGATTGGTGATAATCTGGGCCAGCACGACCGTGAGCAGATTTTTGCGGCCGCGGATGCCTGCGAACAGCGCAAAAGACGTTTCGAGCAGGATGGTGCAGCCAAGACAAAATGCCAGTACTTTAGGTAGAAAGCCCACCGTTTTCCTCCTGTGAATTCGCGGGTTTGCGCACGGCAGACAGACCGATGAGCAGCAGAATGCCAGACAGAATCGAGGCAATCATGCCGCACCAGCCATACGAAAGTGCGATTGGCTTGAATAGTATGGTTCCCATAAATCCCATAAACAGCGCGCATGTGAGCGTTCCGAAGGCGAATCCTTTGGCCTGGGCAAAGATTTGCGAAAGCGCCCAAAGCGTCATGGGCATGGTCATGTTAAAGCAGAAAACCGCCAGAACGCCGGCGATGGGATGATTTCCCGAGAATGCGTAGAGTAGTGCGGCGTGTGTGAGCGTGATGCAGGCCGTTTTGTGCATGCCGAATTTGTCGGACAGAATGCCGCCAAGCGCTTTGCCCAAAACGAGCGCGGCAATCAGAAATGCGCCCCAGTGCCATTGGGATTTCCATTCAAACGACTGCGAAAGCCCCACATAAGACCGCAGCGTGACCACGATGAACAGTGAGGCGATGGCGCCGATGGTGAGCAGTTTTCCGGTGCCCGATGAAATGCGAAACGATAGCGGCACATTGCGGCTTGTAAATGTATGTTCCCAGCGCTTTTGACAGCCTGCGATGACGCCGGCGCAAACCAGCATCATGCCGATGGGGAGCAGCGTGACAAATCCCTGGGTCAGACCATAGGCTATGCCAAGGAATAATCCCAGCGCGCCGGGAGACACAAAGATGCCCAGCGGGCCGCTTTTTGACCCCGATGCATTGAGCACGTCGATGCCGCCGCCCATGTGAAACATGGCGTTGCCAATGCCCGCGACCACTGCCGCCGCAAGCACAAACTGCAAATCGATGGCTGCGATGACTGCGCCCAATGCGACGATTAGACAGCCATACGTCGAAACAAGCGCATTCCGGTTCCATTTGTCTGCCAGTATACCGATGGGCATCTGGCAGGCGAATGCAAAGAAATTATATAGAATGACGGCGAGCATGCCATCGGGTGAAATCCAGTACTTGTTCGAACATAAACAGCCGCAGGCAAAATCGACGCAAAAATGCGCCATCGAATAGACGGCCAGTTTTCCACGAAATACCTGCAGCGCTGTATTTTGATTCATCATCTTGTTATTATTCATCCATTGGATCGGCACAACGTCTGTCGGTTACGATTCATTGTATATTTGGGGCAACAGGCATCAGAAATTTATGCGCGACGGTTGCCCGTCGCATGTTGCCTGTGAATCATTCCTATACAGCGTCCTGGTCTTTGCGTTTTCGGTGCATCACGATGAGTATGACTCCGCTCATCACGGCGAGCAGCGTCATCAGAATGCCAAAGACACTCCATCTGGTTTCGTAATGCAGGGGGATGGATGCACAGTAATTATCGGTGCAAAGGTTATTGCAATAGGCATCAGAATTTGTATCTGAACAGGCAGCGTGCAGGCATTCTTTGCCACATTCCGAAGTGAGAATGTTGTCGTTGCAGTTGTTATTGCAATATTCCCATTCTTCAAAGTCGGTAATCTGGGAACAATCGATTTCCTGGGGAACGTACTTTTGGAGACATTCCGTATCGTATGGAGCGCATTGATTCTTCTTTCCCAGGCACGAAGACTTGCAGATATCGATGATATCCTGATGCCACTCTGATGATTCATGCCAGAATCCCCTCAATAAATTGGCATCGCAATAGCTCGAAAAACTGCAGAATTCCCGGCAGCTCGACTGCGAATTGAACATGCTGTTGCGGTAGCATGAATATTGATTGAGGTGTTCTCTGTATTCACTGTTTTCATCATAGCGGGGGCCGCATGCAAACCCCGTATCTGCAAATGCGTTTGTACAAGCAAGACCTGCGGTTAAAATTATCAGCACTGCTATCCATATAATTGAATGTCGCATCATCACTCCTGATATCGGTTGTGGTTGTCATCGATAATCAATCGGCCATCGGCGATGGGATTGGCACCATATGATCCAACACGCCCCGGAGGGACGTATCATCCGTAGCATTTAACCGGGGGTGAGCGATAGCGTAACCCCCGGAATAGGTCATCGGCGATCGGCTATCGGCCATTATGATAGCCAACGCGTCCGCAGGGCGCAATCCCCGGCAGTATCATTATTTTCCAACGTTTTCGGCCCATTTCTGAATGCGGGGGTAGGGTGAATCGAGCGCGACGAGGCGGTATTTATCGGGTTTCCATGCGACTCCGACGCGGAGGGCTGCCTGAGCGAGCGACTCGCTGTCCATATCGAGTGCATGCATCAGAAATGCATCGCGCTTGGCCTCGTCGGCTTTGCTCCACAACAGATCGAGCTTGTCGACGAGCATGGCGGCGGTACCAGCACAGCTGGCAGGCCATGAAGCAGCGGTCTCCAGCAGATCGTCAAGGCCGTCATCCTTAATCACATACTGCAGTGCATCGGCGCGCACGTCCTGGCGCATATTCATCAGAGAAAGCGCATAGATCTTTGTGCCGCCCAGCGCCTTGAGCAGCAAATCGCGAATCGCGCTGCCGTCCGAAACGTTTTGCAGCATCGACTGCAGGGGCGACTGCACATCCTTAAGCGACAACACATTCCATCCCAGCATGCCCAGACACACGCCCAAAAAGAGCTCTGGATTGTCGGAAAGATTGTCGGCTGCGATTTCGGCGATGAGCGAGGCGTCTTCCCAGTTCAGCGCGAAATTGCCGTCACGACCGGCGGCCGGCGCACCACTCAGCGACCACACGAAATTCTCCCAGTCCGATTTTTCGATATCATCAAACGAGTCGAGATAGAGCAGAATCTGCGAGAGATAGCTCGCCACGGGATATCCCGAACGGCGGTGCAGACTGGCCAGCGCAAATTTGGCCAGGTCGCACAAATCGTCATCCGGCATCACCAGCGTCGCGCAATAGCAAACCTCGCCAATAAATCCGCCCACCGTTGCCATCAGGTCGAGCGCCGTGAGGTCGTATTTGGCTGCAATATCCTCGACATGCGCAATTTGCGCGGGCGTCATGTGAAGCTGCATGCGCTTTTCGGCGATGATTTCGACCGGCTCGCGGCAGTTGTCGGGCAGCTCGTCCAGAACATCGGCAAAATGCACGCGTTCTTCGGGATTGTCGGGAATGTGGAACGGCTGATTGCTCACAGGATTGAGCCAGTCAATCGGCTGCCAGCCGGGAATGTTGATATCATAACCCTCAATAACTTCGTCTTCTGCTTCGATTTCTTCGTCATCTTCGTCATCGTCGTCGTCCGCGTTCGCTTCTTCCTGGTGGCGTTTGTAGTCGTTCATCATGCTCGACAACAGCGGATTGTTGCCGACGATTTGCTGGAACATCGGATTCGCCATGCTCTCGGCGATTTGCTGCTGCATTTCGGGGGTTTTCGACAGCGCGTCGATCTGGCTTAACAGCTCGGGATGCTTAAAAACCTCACCAATAAAAGCGAACGGATTGCTCTGAAACTGCTCAATGCCGCCCATCTTGTTAATCATGTCGAATATCGTCGATTCCAGCTTGTCGTCTGCCATTGCTAACCTCAAAAATAGCGAGTTTGACAGCGCCGCCCATCGCAGCGCATCTGTACAATTGTGCACAGTTTGCACACCGCTGTACAAAATGCAAGCAGTTCAAACGTGAATTGTTGTGATTGATGTTTCGGGCTATCGGCTGCGCGCGATACGCCCGAATGGCGCGTGTCTATGTGCTCGCCCGCTCAGAGACGCGCGGCGCGCACGTCTCTGGCGGTCTGCGCGCATACGCCACGCGACGCTGCGCGTGATAAGTATTGCGAAAGTGCGCAAAGCGTTCTAAATACAGGCTATCTCCGAGGCAGACTGTCCCGGTATATATTTGTGAGTGATTATGAAAAGTTGGATATCATCTATAATTATAGCATTTGGGATGCTGATATCAGCCAATGGCTGGTGCGAAGATGTCGTGATCTACAGCTATACGGGCATTTCACAGCAGGAATGGGTCGTGATGCCCGTCGTCGTTGATCTGAATGATGCTGCGCCAGCGACGTTGTTTGAATCGCTGCGCCGCCGTAAAATGCCGACCTATGGAACGACTTCGTTCGATGCATCCCAAAACGTGGTGCAGATCGATGCGGCCAAATGCGCCTATGCGTCTATTATTTCGGCCGAAATAGAGCAGACTTTTGCGGCGCATCATCACCGCATTCCCCGCGTGATGTGCGGTCAGAACGTGGTGCCGCAGGCCTCATCCGCGCTTTCCTTCTATCAGAAAGTGGTGCCGCTTTGGCAGGCGCTGGGCGGTGCTGCAGATAATCAGGCAGTCGTCATCGTCGCCAACGATTATGTGCCAATGGCCGAATTCCAAAAACGTCTGGGGAGCAAAGACAAATCTCTGGCCAAAACCATCGAAGCCGGATTCGCCGATTCGAATGCTTTCGTAAAATCCGGACTGATGCAGGGGTATATTGCACAGAAGTTTCCCGGTGCCGAAAAACGCGTCGCCCAGGAACTGAATGCATCGAACACAGCCAATGTCAATGCGGCCATGGGGGCGCTTGCGGGGACAAAGGATCCGGCCATTATCAAACAGATCGTGGCGGTGATTCAAAAGCCCGGTTCGATGCAGGAAACCTATGCCATGTCTTTGCTTGGCGCATCTGCTCCCGAAATCAGGAACGAATCGATGCGCATCCTGCTTAGATCTTCAAACGATGCGGCATTCAACAAGGCCTGCGAAGCAGGTCGGCAAAATGATGCCGGAACCGCTGTGATAAAGCAACATGCCGATGAACTGCTCAATGCTGCGACGCCGGCGCATGCCCGGACGCTTGCCGAATGGATGCTGGAGCGCAATCTGGCCGAACAACTGGCTAACTGGCTGTACAATGCGCCATCGGGTGAAGCGCCCATCGCCGCAGCCGAAGTCGCATTGCGGCAGGCCAAAGATATATCGACCAAGCATACCGTGGCAACGCGTCAGATGCTCAAACAGGCGTCGCTGTCGATGCTCGTGACTGCCGATCGCAGCGAAACCGCATTTGATGCGCTGGATGATCTGGTTCTGGATGAGGCTTCCAAATCCTCCGTCATTCCATGGCTGCATGGTCTTTCGAGCGGATATTCGGCCATCCGCATCGCCTGCGCAAATCAGCTCAGCCGCATGGATGTTCAGGATGAGGCCAGTCGGACGCAGTTGATGCAGGCAGTTGCCGAAAAGAAATACCATGCCGATTTGTATGCGCCGGAAATCGCGATATCACTTGCCGGCGGCGTTGGTTCGCCCAAAGAGGCACTAAAAGCGGCGCGCAGCAATGATTATAAGCGTATTGCCTATGTTGCGATGCCTGCAGATATGCCGGAATTGCAAAAGTCTGTGGCCAATGCCGAAATCGAGGGCGGACGTTTGCTCGGTCTGGCGCGGCAGCATGTCGATGGCGCCATTGCTCAGATCGATGCCAAAGCGCATCACGATAATCCTGCATTGCGCCGTGATGCAGCGGCTGCGACGCGCTGGATGGATACTGCCGGCGATACGCTGCGCACCACCATGATTCGCGATAACGACGAAACCGTGGTAGAATCTGTACTTCGTCAGTTTCCGTTCCGTCCGGCCGATGAAATTTCGACGGCTATGGTGCGCGATATCACCGGGCGGGTTGAACGCTCTCAGTCGCTGAAAATGGCTGTTCTGGCGGTGCTCCCCGAAATGATGAACGAAAAAACGAGCCATCTCATCACGACTTATGTGAGCAATGAAATGTTCGACGACAACATCCATGTGCGGATCACAGCCATTCGCGCGCTCAGCCGGATTGCGGTGATCTCGCAGGATCCCGTCGTCGTCGACAATGCCATTACTTCGCTTGCGCTCACTGCTCAGGATAAATCGCCGACCATCGTGTATCACACGATTACCGCACTTGCCCGCACCCGCCATACATCGGCTGCCGATATCATCAGACGTGCCAAAGACTCGCATCCCGACAGCTACAGGCGTGCACTTGAACTCTATCCCTTCGACAAATAGGAACAATACCGTATGAGATTGAATACATTTGGGGCTGCGGCCCTATGTCTGGTGTGCCTGTCGGCTTGTTCGAACTCCCGGATGTCGGGCGACAGTGACAAGCCCGGCGGATTGTCTTCAGACCAGCTGCTGCGGCTGATGGTTATCGAACCATCGGATTATGCAAACAGTATCTTTAAATCCTGCACCCACACCAGCCAATGTACATCTCCGCTTGTCTGTATCAATATGACGTGTCAGGTGCCCCCCTCGCTCATCGATCAGCACGACGACAATACACCAACGCTCACGTTCAGGAACAAGGATGCGCAGACGTCGCTGTATGTAGAAATTGTCGACGATAATTACACCACCCAGCGCGGTATGATGATGCGCAAAACATTCGCAGACAAATGGGGAATGCTGTTCGTTTTTCCCAATGAATCCAGACATGCCTTCTGGATGCATAACTGCTATATTCCGTTGGATATGGTGTTTATCCGGGCCGATGGCAGCGTCGATAATGCGATTCAGAATGCCGAGCCGCTCAACGATGTGCCGCGATATCCTTCGAATGGCAAGGTCAAATTCGTACTCGAGCTCCCGGCCGGAAGCATTCAGAAATACCACATCACATCTGATACGAAGTTTGATGTGTCGCCTTATCTCAATGCTGCCGCGAACTTTAATACCCCCTATCAGTTTATGTAATCGATCAAACGGGGACGACTGCTTTTAACCGAGGGTGTCGCAGGCACGCCCGAACTCAGGATTTATAAGAACCACACGGTCGCCGTACCGCGCAACATACATCGGGGATTCACTCATGACGCAACCATCAAATCCGTTTCAACTGGGATTCAAATTTGCCGGCAATCCACTGGGTGACGCGCATGCACAGATAAAAAGCCAGCTCGGTCTTTCACTGGGATCAGAGCTGCCGCATCTCGTCCATGGATTTCATCTCAAAGCCGATGCCAGTCTCAAAACGGGCGATCATGCCATCCAGACTTCAAAGCGTCCGGTGATCCTTGGGATCGATGCCGAGACCAGTCTGTCGCTCGATATTCAGGTCAAATCCGATGATGAGCGTCTCATCCTCGACTATGCAAAACTTGAGTTTTCAAAGCCTGCGCATCTCAAGAATCTGTTTACGACGCTCGATGAACTCAGCGAGCTCATCACCGAACTGCCGGCTGCCTCCAAACCCAATATCAATGTCGGTGAGATCATCGCCAAAAATGAGTTTCTTTCCAAAGCGAGCTCTTTTGTCGAAAACAAAGCCGGCGAATACCTTGAAAAATTCACGGAATTGGGGGCCTGGAAGTTTATCAAGAGCACTGCCGAAAAAGGCAGGCTGAGCGAGAATTTCGAAAAATCAAAGGTCATATCCAAAGGGCTTTTGGGCAAAGGGCTCGAAAAAGCCGAAGCGCTGCTCGATAAAACGTTCGACGATGTCCGGTTGTCGGCATTCGAAATTGCGGTTGTCTATAAGGATGATGCGCCCAAAGTCATATTCTACGTCACCGGCGAAATCGTCTTCAGCAAGCAGATCAGGCGTAAATTCAATCATATCCAGCTGCCCGAAACCTTCATGCCGACGCTCGATCCCCATCTGATGACCATGCTCGGGCAGTTCTACCTGGAGCGGGATCAGGCCACCCACCTGTCTTCGACCATTCTGGAGACGATTCAGGATGTTTCGGGGACGATCGAAGCCGAATCGCATATCGAGTCGGTGCCTATCGAAATCATGCCGCATCCGGGACGCACCGTTCGCTGCGATATCGAGCCTGCAAGCGCTATTACAATCAAGGCACGCTATGCGCTCATGCGGGATGTCGATTTACTGCAGCTCAATATCCATGCGGAATTGTTGCACAAACAGGAAATCCATCCATTGCATCTGTCGATGTCGATGACCCCGACGGCTTTGGTGAATTGCGGCAAAGCGCTCACCGAGCCCGGCTGGCAGATATCAATGCTCGGCGAAGGCAGCGATATTCAGGGGCGTCTGGAATTGCTGCGCGGATTTACCATGCATCCCGCTGATATCGCGTTGCACGTCGATGACGACCACATTTGCGGCGGACTCGATACCCGCATTAACCTTGAGCCAATCCCGATTCATGGCAATGTCGAGTGGGGAATCGAAGCGGTTACCCATCAGATTCATATCCATACGTTCGATTTGAATGTTGCTGGTTCCATGTCTGTTTCTTCAGACAGCAACTTTGAACTCTCCAGAATTCATCTCGCTTTCGATGAGCTGCGCGGCAATTTCAAGATCAATGCGACGCGCAAAGTTGACGAAGACATCAAAGTCGAATCGGATATCCATGTCGTGAACAGCATTCATGCGGTGATCGATGCAATCCAGATTCCCGAGCTCAAACTCAGCGATCCCACTGCAACGCTCAAATCGTCCGGTGAAATCGATGTTCGTCTCAATCTGAGTCTCGATCAAAACAACGAATCGCTTTCGGTCATTCGAATCAATGGTTCGACCTGCCATGTTTTCTGCAATACGATCGACTTCAACTGGTCGCATTTGCAGCTTTTGGGGCAGCATCCAATCGATGTCGATATCTGTGTGAACCATGCGTCGCATACCATCACGGGGCTGTCGGATTGTGCGCTCGGGATTTCGTGGCAATGCCAGGTTGCACCGCAGCTGTCCAATGGTGAGACGAGTGTGAGCGCGATTCCGCAGGAACTCGTCGGCCGCATCAACGATATCGATGTGTGCATGTCCGATAACGGCGTGCTGCATTTCGAACATGGCTCGGGATTTTACGATGCCCGATTCTTTAACGCAGTCATCATTCCCGAGACCGAAAAAGCCAAGCTGCTTGAGATTCTGGATTACGCCCCGCTCGGCACGTATCTGAACGATCTGGCGTCGGTTATCGTTTATCCCCATATTCCCGGCGCGAAGAAGCTGTTCGATCGCCTTGTGCACTGGCGAATGCTTTGCCGCGAACGTGGTATTTTCGGCACGACCAAGCTCATACCGCCCGAGAATTCGTCACTTGCCGGATCCCTGCTTTTGTTTGGCGACGACAGGGCTGCCGAAGAACTTTTGCCCACCGCACGCCGCATCATGGCTGCCGATGGTATAGACAGGTACAAAATCGAAGAGCTCATCGATCGCGCATTTCCCGATGCCCATTTCGACAACGCCGGGCGCATTCTCAAGTGGCTAAACAAGATCTTGTCTCCGATTCCCTTCCCGCCGCCCGAAGTGACGCATTCGCCCGCACTTTCGGACGATCCGCGGTATATCGATCTGATTAAGGGTCTGCCGACCGCGAATCATCTTTATGAAGGCGACTGGAGCGATGGCACCCTGGCCGAAAAGTGCTATCGACTGGCAACGGGCTTTACACCCGAACAAATCGAATGGGTCATCAGTAATCACGACAAGGATTTCGACGATGAGCAAATCGATCGGCTGCGGAAACTGCTCGATATCAAACGCAAGATCCTCAATTTCGAGCCCCGCGAGGGCACGTTTATCATCCAGGATTACAACATCTTCGTATTCCTCGATGCTTTGTTCGAAATCGAAAATGAATGTCTGGCGCAGAACCCCGATATTCTGGACGATTCGGTTGTCAGCTGCTTCCGCACATGGCTGTCACCGGCAGATACCGCGCGCCTGATCGCTGCCGGTATTTCGAGCCGATTTCACGGCTTGTTTGTACAGCTCAATCAGGAAATCCTGCTCAACTACCTCATCAAACGCGGTACGACATATGCCCGCGCCGTGTTCTGTGAAATGGGACTGCACAATGTCCGCACCTTGTCTGCGCTTTTGATGAGCTATCTTGCGCAGGATCAGTCGATGCTCAGAAATCCGGTCAATCGCGCCGAAGTGCTGTCGGCATTGCTTGGCATTCAGATTCCGGTAATCGCACAGTTTGCGCCCTTCCAGTCGCTGTCGAACGAAAGCTATATCAAGGCATTGTTCGATGCAGCTTCACAGATCTTCAGCTTTAACGATGCCTACAATGCCGCAGTTCTCCGAATGCATGCTCGCCGGGATGAAACCGCCGATGCGCCGGCAACGCCCGACACCCCAAAAACACCGCATCCGGGGTTCGAGCCGACAGATGAATTCAGACAGTTGGAAACTGCATTGCAAAAACTCGTGGCAGATGCGGATCGCGCAACTGCGCCGCTCGTGTGCAAATCGCTGAATGAAGACGCAGATCCGGACAAGCTGGAGGATGCTGAAATCGAAGCAGCGACTGCACGCTGGAACGAGGTTGTCCAAAATGCACGGCTGTTTATCGAAAAATATCCGGCTGCGGCCGAAACCGAAACGCTCAAATCTTTGATGAGCAGGCTTCATGAAGCCCTGCGCGTGGCTTCTGTGCTGGACGATTTGGAACAGGACAACGACGAAGTCCGCGCCTGGCTTGCGCATCGCTGCTGCAACGATGATATCGGGCAATTATCGAAGTTTGGACGTTCGGAACGCCTGCACGCTGTGGTGCAGAATCTGTACGCCGAAGACGCGGATGTCGCCGGCATTCCGCAGGATCCGCTGGTCTGGTTTACTCCGCGCGCTCCAAAGACACCTGTCAATTTTACCATCGTGGCTGCAATGGGCATCATTACAGATGGTGCGCACGGCTATGAGCTCGAAACTGTTTTTCAAAGACTGCAGCGCGATTACGGCATTCAGTTCGTCCGTACCGATACGGGGCTCGTCAAGTCCCTCGAATTCAATGCGCAGCGCATCGTGTCTGCGCTCAAGACCGTCACCACGCCCTATGCGATCGTTGGATACAGCCAGGGATGCGCAAATATGATGTTTACCGAGAGCCAGCTCTATACCGGCACGCCCGAACAGCAGCATTTGCTCGATAATCTCGTCTCCCGAAACTTTATTTGTTCCGCTTTCAACGGATCGGTTCATGCGGTCTGCGGCACCGAAAAATATAAGCTCAGTCTGATTGAGGGCGAGAATATCATCAAGAATCTCAGCATTTCGATTTCGAAACCCATGGCCGGTCTCGGTCTTGCGTTTTTGATGCGAACCCTCGACACGCCAGCCATCAATATGAGCATGAACAGCTTCGAAAGCCTTGCGCACTATGGTCTGCAGTCACTGTCTCGCGATGCGCAGTACAAATCCGGTGTCGTGAGCTACGAAATTCAGGGCATCGCCAAAACACACGTGCCCGATGCGCTCGTTTTTATGAAGAATCATTTCCAGCGCCAGTTCGATATGCCGAACGATTCGCAGGTCGGTGCGGATTGCGCCCATGCCTATCCGGTCTATAACCATAACGACAGCGTTGATTTGCTTTATCGTGAGGCAGTTCCGGCCAAACCGCTCGATATCCATCACTGGTCTCCGCTCGTCGAAGAAGTCAGTCTGGCACAGACCGAACGCGATTATCAGGATTTCGACTATCGCGGCCCCAAATCGATATTTCTCACCCCCTGGGCCGAATCGCTCATCCTGTTTGGTCTTGTTCACTAGTGATAATTATTCGATAATATGGTATGCTCATCCCCGACGATTGTGGGTCGGACAATGAGGAACTTATGACGACAATGCTAACGCCTTCGCTCGAAGACTATCTCGAAACCATATATCTGCTTCAGCAGAACAATTCCCGTGATGCCCGCGTGCGCGATATTGCATCCGAGCGTTCTGTGAAGGCGTCATCTGTTACACCGGCGCTCAAGCGGCTGTCGGAACTTGGCTATCTGTGCTACGAACAGCGCGAGACCATTCGACTGACCGAACAGGGCAAAATCGCTGCTCGCCGGGTTTATGCCCGCCACGTCCTGCTTTTCCAGTTTTTTCACGATATTCTGGGCATGGACGAAGAACCTGCCAAGGCCGAAGCCTGCGGCATGGAACACGCTTTGTCGGACGAAGGCATGGACCGCTTTGTGCAGTTTTTCGAATCGCGTCTGGCGTGTCCCAATGAACACAAATGCGCCATGCGGGATGATGCATCATCCTGCAATGCATGTCCGCGGCATCAGTCTTCGCACCGCACATCCATCGACCAGCTCGAGGATGGCTGCAGCGCCACTGTTCTGCGCATTCGCACCACGGGAAAACCGCGTCAGACCATCCTCGATATGGGCATTTTGCCAAATGTTGTCATTACCCGTGTTCGCGCCACCAAAACCGGTATGATCATCGATATCGCCAATCACGAGCTGGAACTCACCAACGACCAGGTCAAAGCCATCGTCGTCCGGGCAGACTAGATGGCTTCAAATGTTTGGTTGCGCTGAACCAGCGCAGATATATCATTTCACCAAAGCACCATGCAATTACGGCTTATAGCTCGTGGCTTATAGCTTATAGTTTGTGATTTTGAAACCAGGAGTTCTCTGAATACTCACCATAAGCCATAAGCCATAAGCACTCTGTACTTTAAGCAAAACAATCTGTATCCACACGCTTACAACAGAGCCAATTGTTATTTGCCGTCGCCAAACGAGGTAAAAGATGATCTCTCTGTTTTGGGCGGCATGATGCCGGCTTTCTTGCCCGCATCGATGGCTTTGAGTATCCACGCCATGTTTCTGGCCAGATTCCGCATGGTCTGGAGACCTTCCAGATCTTTTTCGGCATCTTCCGGATTGAATCCAAATACATTGTTCCAATAGGTCGAAGCGATCACCGGCATTTCGTTAATTGTAAAGTACTTATTGAGCACATCGAACGAGGCTTCGGTGCCGCCGCGTCTTGCGATGGCTACGGCTGCGGCCGGTTTTTTCGACAGTTTGCTTCCAGCCGAATAAAACAGACGATCCATAAATGCGATGAGCGATCCGCTCGGCGATGCGTAATAGGTTGGGGTGCCGACGATAAGGCCGTCTATTTCGTCCAGACGCGCTGCAATATCGTTCACGTGATCTTTGCGCACACAATGGCCATTCTTGCTGCAATAGTTGCATCCCATGCAGCCGGCAGTATCTGCCGGAACATCATAGATTTCAGCATCAATACCTTCCGATTCAAGGGTTTTCCTGATTTCGTCCAGTGCGCGCCAGGTCGTGTTCTTTTTGTGCGGACTGCCGTTAATGATCAATACTTTCATTCTCTTCTCCTTCTCCTGTTGTTCGGGGCGCTGCCCCGAAATGAGCCGTAATAGATATTAACTGCGGCAGGCGTCTGTTTATTCACATTATGCTTGATTTTTTTTCACCTCTGACATAAAAGTCATATCATATTGGAATGTGGATAATCCATATTCCTATGATTCAACATTAAATGGAGAGTATATGTCCAGTATTCGTGTTCTTATCGTAGCACTCATGGTTTTGTTCCTCACCGCTTTCTCGGCATGCAAGAAAGACGAAGCCAAGACCGATGCCCCTGCAAATGCCGAAGTGAAAGCTGATGACGCCAAGGCTGCCGATGCTGCCAAGGCTGATGATGCCGCCAAGGCTGATGATGCCGCCAAGCCTGCCGACGCTGCACCTGCTGCCGACGCTGCACCTGCTCCTGCTGCTGATGCTGCTCCTGCTGCAGCTGCAAACAGCGATGTCGACAAAGTCGTCGCCATTTTCAACAAGTTTGGTGAGGTTGCCAAAACCGCCAATGGCGATTGCGACAAACTCGGAACCGATCTCAATGCCGTTCTCGCTGCCAACCGCGATGATCTCATCAGCAGCATGAAAGCCCTCGCCAAGATCGACGAGAATTCCCCCGAAGGCCAGGTGCTGAGCAAATCACTCGAAGGCGTCGTCGGCGATGATTCCGAACTGTCCAAGCAGATGAGCGCTTGCGAAGGCAACGAAAAAGTAGCCGCCTTTGGTATTGGTTTCCTCGGCGTGATTATGGCCGCTGCCCCCACCGAAGACCCCGATGCTGCCGCAGCTCCTGCTGCCGCACCTGATGCAGCTGCTGCGCCTGCTGCCGCACCCGCTCCCGAAGCTGCTGCGAAATAATTCAGGAACGCAAATCATAGATTAAAAAAAGGCGGTCTTTATAGACCGCCTTTTTTATTATCATTGTTTGATGCGTTTAACTTGTCTGAATGCATCACACTTATCGTCCGGCAGCTTGTTTTTACAGTACTCAACGATATCATCATCCATCGGATATAAGCGTATACATCATAAGAGCGGCTCTCTGGTTTTATGAGTCTTGTCGATGGTGGAAATCAGATTGTCGAACGCATCCAAAGCTAATCAAAAATATAAAATGCAGGGCGTATTGAGCGCGAGCGAAAAGCCCTGCACCGCGACGTATTGAGCGCAGCGAAAAGTCGCGGCACCTATGAATTATCTTTATTATCTTTGGCTATATTCTCTCTAGTCTTGCGACATTTATCCAAAAATGCACGTTTAAATAAGTGATTCACTTCGCTGTTACGTGGATCTTCGTGGCGATGATTCAGTGCCTTATAATTTTTCCAGAACCTTATCAGACAACCTATAAACGCAATAACAGCAATAAAAGCTCCCAATGTGACGGTTTTTAGTGCAGTTAAATGAATTATATCAGAATAATACTGTAGATCATCAACCCCGAACACATAACTAAGCAAACTAATTACCGTAAACCCGGCATAGATGGCGAACAAAACTGTAAATATCAATCCCAGTTTAGAAAATTTCCTATGCACCTCAGTTTTATTGGACTCCGGTTCAAACTCAAGACATGGATAAACAACATCTTTTGTATTTATAAGATTATCCAGTCTTTCAACCTCTCCGGCTGTAAGCGGTTTGACCTCTTCTTTGCTGAAGTTTTGCGGTGTATCAAGTTTCGCCTGCAATTCTTTTAATACATCGATGTTCAGCCTGGAATCCAGAGCAGCACAATAATGCGCATTCGCGCCAACTTGTTGATTCAGCGTTAAACGGTGAAAATATGCCCGATTGATCTTGATGGCAGATTCTTTATAGGTCTGTGTATTCCCATAATTCGTCTTCTGGTACTGTCTTGTCAATTTGTATATAATGACACTGAAAATAGCATAAACCAGTGGGCTTACTGTAAGCGACGTCCATAAATTCATGGTAGTTCCAGAGATATAACCAAACTTCCAAAGGAATACTTTCAATATTGAAGCAAAAAAGTCAACAGCTTTATTCACTATAGGAACCGCGCATAAACAGGCACAATATGCAATCATCAGTCTCGACGTATCGCCCAAAATGTAATTCTCATTTTTTCTTTGCAAGACGAGTTCAGATGACTTAATCCGATTTGTATCGGAGTAGTTCGCAAGGCAGGAGGGCTCCTTCAGGCAGATCTCACCATCATTTGTTTCTTCTGACGCCTCGCCTGATTTATACAATTCAGAATTCATATTAATATCTGACTGTGGGCTGTCCTCCCGAACAAGCGCATCGAGCAGCGCCTGGCCATCCTTCAGTCGCTTTGTCGGATCTGATGCAACCATCGAACGGATCACATTTACGAACCATTTCGGCAAATTCTGGGGCAGAATGTGTTCCACATCGTACTCAAGGCCGTTCATTTCCATCTTGTCTGGAGCAATGCCTGATGCCATTTCGAGACAGGTTACGCCCAGACTGAAGACGTCTGCCGCCGGTGTCGCACGCCCGTATAATTGCTCCGGCGCAAAATACCCCACTGTTCCTGCAAACGTCATGGAAGCCAGCGTCGTTTTGCTAATGGCTGCCACAACGCCAAAATCCACCAGATGCACAGACAAATCGTCCCCAACCATCAGGTTCGCCGGTTTGATATCGCGATGAATTACCGGCGGTACACGCTTACTAAGCTCTGCCAGAATCCGCGCGGCATTCTTCATGATCGTCAGGATTTCATCAAACGTGTACCGTACGTCATCGCGAAGCCGCTTTTGAAGCGACGGTGAAGACACATACTCCTCAACAAGATATATATAACGATCCGACTTAAGTGTTTCTATATACCTCGGAATGCCCTCGATATTCAGGTTGCGGATCGCTTTGATTTCGCGCTCAAACAGCTCCATGTCTTTAAGACTGCCCACGGCGCTGAGGTCGCACACCTTGATGGCCACTTTCACGCCCTGCGCATCAACGCCGCTAAGCATCGTTCCCTGTGCGCCCGTCGCAATGTGCATCAGCGAATGGTATTTGGCTGCAATCACTGGATGAGCGGCGGCAAGCTCATTTTCTTCATTATTCTGTGCTGCTTTCTCAAAACTGCTTTCTGGCTGTTCCATCACTTTATCTTCCAATTTTTCCATTAAATTCTTCCTTATGATTATCTGTTTATTGAAGGGGACATGCCGGTGGTGTAAGTGGAATTGTTCAGAATTCCTCCAGCGAACTGTTGTTCTTTGCCAAGATTCCAACCACTGTCCTCGTATTAGATAGCATACAAAGTGAACAACCTCAAGCATGTCTGAAAGTTTGTGAAAACTCCATCGACTTGTTCGTCTTCAATCGTCAAATTTAAGGTCTTGGTCATCTGTTGCTTATTGGTTTGTTGGATGCCATGAACTTCGAAAGCGTCTCAAAGCGTTCTGGCGACAATCTTTCTTTACTTGCTGTGGTGTGCATGTTATACCCCGTTAAAATCCGTTGACTGCTGTCTCGGAAAGTGAAGCAACGGCGCGGATTTTTAAACTTTCTAAATGTCTGTATACTGAATGATTTAAACACTTTAATTAACACTATTGCAGTGCTCCCATACGCCGCAACTCCCGAAGCGTCTATTGCAAGCGAAACGCCGCGTATGTTTTCGGGGGGTCCCGCAACGCTCTAACCCATGGCTGCCAACAATGTTCAAGAAATACGCACAGATCCTTGTCGTCCTGTCGTGCCTGCTGTGTGGCATGCATGCTTTTGCTCGTCAGGTTCAGCCTGTCGACGAACTCAATGCATTCTTTAATCGCATTATTGAGGCATCGTCGCAAAGCTCCTGTGAGGCGACCCAGAATGCGCTTGCGCGGATTCCCGATGCAGATTTTGAGCGAGCGCAGTCTTTGATGCAGTCTCTTGGCGCGGACGATCTCGACGCTGTGCATAAAAAGATAGATCAGATCATCGCCAAAACGGCCAGCTGCCCAAAGGCGCAGGATGCGTTTGCGAGCCGTTTGTCACGCCTTGCTTTGCAGGCTCATATTCAGCCGGGCACAGCTTCGCAGGCGCATGTCGGGACATTGCGGCAGTTTGTTACAAAATGCTCCGAAAGTATAGTTCCAGACAATTGTACAAGTTCGGCAAACCGTCTCAAATCGGCGCTTTCTGACGATTTGTGTACAAAAACAGTTGCTGCGTTCAAAGCCGCTTCGCCCGATTCGCTTTCGGATGCAGACCACGATTTCATTGCCGGCCGTCTGGCAAAGATTATAGATTTTGCTTCATCCTGTGAGGCTTACAGCCAGGTATATCGCGCGTGTCTTGGAAATATACCGACGAATCATCTGGCAGCAGATAAATTAAAACCTTTTATACAGTGGTTGTCTGAAGTGGAAAGAATCGTTTCTACTGCCAAATGTGAAGATATATATAAAACTGTGCAGACAATAGATCCAAAAATCGTCAGGAATGCCAAAAACGTTGTCAGTTCCATCTCGCTTTCACAGCTGTCGGAGCAGTCACGGCAGGATATAAAGGCCAGAATGCAGCGCATCTATCGTGCATCCGGCCATTGTGCAGATGGTGCCAAAATCGTTGATTCCATTATAGAATCTATTTTTGCTGAATAGTTGTTTTTTTTGCAGTGTTGTATGTGTGGAAATTATGTGCACAATAGCTTTGCGCTTAAGGCTTATGGTGAAAATTCTGTGTACCTCTGATTTCAGAAACATAAGCCATAAGCTACAAGCTATAAGCTATAAGCCCCTACAACATTTCGTTTTAACGGCAAGCTTTATCCATGCTGGTTCAACACAGCCTTAGTTTTTAAATGGATATTGCAGCGCCATTGTGAATGTATATCTGTCGACTGGAACACCTTCTTTTTCGTAGTAATATCGCCAGGTTGGCGATTTTGTCATGCTTTCCGACAGTGCGATGCTGCCCGAAAGCATAAATCCCAGATTGGCCGGAAGCGCAAATGTAATCTGTGGCTGGAACAGTGCGTATGCGGGTGTTGCATATTTCTCGTCCTGCCAGGGAAATGCCGAACGCGTTTTGGGGGTGCCGGCAACGACGAACATCGCGAGATCTGCAGATAGTTTGTCGTTTACATACGATGCACCAATTTTGAATCTGTGCATGGCATCTTCGGTAATTCTGGAATCGGCCAGTCTGTCCGCCGTTGAATCCTTATTGGTTTTGTCGAGTGTGCTGTACAGGAAATTATAATGTGCATACAGATTCCACTGATTAATCGTTGAATCCACGCTCACTTCAAAACCATACAAATTGGCATTGTAATCCTGGTTTGGATAGTATCTTCCCGTAATTCCGTTGAATGGATTGCCCTGCAGCGACGAATACTCGATGATGATGAGATCATTCATAAATGTCGTGAAACCGTCCAGTCTGAGCTTGAGATTGGGCAGTGGGGTAAACAGAAATGATAACTCAACATTGTGCAGCGATTCGTGTTTGAGGCTGGTGTCACCGACGTAATCGAATGTATCGACATACAGCTGGAAGAGCGATGGTTCCTTAAATGAATAACCGTATGAAATACGCATATTCATCCAGGAAGTCCATTTGGCGAGGAAAGCCAGTCGCCATGAAGGCGCCGAATCGAGATCGTAGGAAGCTTTATAGGCGTCGTATCTGGCACCGGCCGTAAGGATGATGCGGTTGTTCCAGAATCTCTGTTCGTCCTGAATAAACACCGACGGCGTGATATAGGCGAGATCCTGGGCATTGACACGCGGGCTGGAAGTCGCAATAAGGCTGGATTTGAACAGATTCGCATTGCCGTTCGAGAACTCGGGCGAATGAATGTTATGATACTCGGCAACTGCACCCGCGATCAGTTCGTTGGCTTCGTATATATTCCACTGAACCTGAGCAAGTGCATACAGTTTGTGCTGCAGCGTTTCGAAATTGACTTTGTCGTAGAATCGGGTGCCCTCGATATCATACGTTTCGCCATTGGTGGCGCCGATTGGAACCAGCGACAGATCTTCCTCGCTCGTATAACCGCCATAATGCTTGTGGTTGTATTGAATCATGCGGTACGAGAGCAGGGCGAGCAGTGATACGTCGCTGCCATATTTGTCTTCATAGAAGAAATCTGCAAAGAATTCACGGCGGTTAAAGCGGTGCGCGGCTTTGTTGCCAACCGGTACGATCTCGGGGTCGACAAATCCGTTTATCTCTTTGTCGTGCGCAGTTGGCTGTGCGTAAGGTACGCCCGGGACGATCTCGGAACCGTCTGCACCGGCATAGATATCTGTAAAGCCGGTGTTGAGCTTGAACTGTTTATAGTTCATTTTGAGGTTGATGTTGTACCAGTGCTTGTCTGAATTGTTGTCGATCCTTTCGAACCTGAAATTGTTGTGTCCCTGGCTGTTTGCAATCGATGCACCGGCCTGATCCATCAGATAGTTTTTATAAACATAGTCGCCGACCAGTCCCGGTCCCTGCGTCGTATTTGCCGAAACATGGCCCAGAATGCCAAAGCCATTTTCCGAATTGTATGCGGCAATGGCTGAGGCTTTGAATGTTAGATTGTTTTGTATAACCAGTCTGTATTCGCCAACTTTGTTGATATCTGAAGGATCTTTGGTGAAGATGTTGATGACGCCCTGAAATGCACCGGAACCATAGAGCGCGGAACCAGGGCCGAGAACGACCTCGATGCGTTTGATGAGTTCGACCGGATAGGTTTCGTCAATCCAGATACCCGAGTCTCTGACGTCATTCATGGGCACGCCATTTTGCAGCCACAGAATACGGGAGTTGTTGTCTTCGGTACCGACCAGGCCTCGGATCATCACCGAGTGGAACTGGGATTGGGTGGTTTGGGTCTGAACACCTGGAATGTGGCGCAAAATCTCCGGGAGCGAACGGTAGCCATGCAGTGCGATATCGCGATCGGTGATCACGTGAATCGTCGACGGTGCTTCGCTGATGAGCTGCCGCTTCTTTGCTGCGGAGAAAACGATTTCGGATGCATTGAGATCCCAGCTGTTCGTGCTGGTGACCTGTTTTTCGGACGTGAGCGAATAGGCATTGATGGGATGGTTTTGGGGCAGTCCGGGCGGACGCAAATTCGGGCCGATCTGGGCAAATGCAGCCGATGGTATCAGCATCATTGCGCTCAGGAGTATCGTTCTGATGCTGTTGGAATGTCTGGTGTGTGCTGTAGTGATCATTCTATCTTCTCCGGCTCGCTATTCGTCTTTGCACTCTCTTTCGGCCATGTCGCTGAGGTAGTAGGTTTTCTGTGTGCCATCGTCGCCAATCCTGTAGTATCTTCTGACAGAAAGGATGCATGCCAGTTCGGTAGGATTTAACTCGTCGTAAGTATTATCGGTGGTGATTTTGGATTCATATTCATCACATGTTTTCGTTTCACTCACCGTATTGGATGCAGCATCAATATCGTGTGAATTCTCATCTATCCTGAGATATTCCTTGATATATTCACTGATGAGCTTTTTCTGAGCAACCGTATAGGGCGGGAATTTGTATTCATCGCCGCCGTTGGCCAGATAATCCGGGACGTATAAATCGATTGTATCTTCAGAGAGACCATCGTTTGAGTACACAAACAGCTGATTGCGATCGTCTGCATACATGGTCTGAAGGGACTGCGGAGGATTTGCATTATTCACCATGAGTGTGTCTTTGATTGTCAGACTCAAAACTTTGTCATTATCATCATATCTCATGTAGTTGGCGAAGATGCATTGATCGCCGCATGCCGCAATGTTTTCTTTGTCGTTGGTTTTCGCAACCAGCAGCGGTTTGAGCAGTTTTTCGTTTTCGTCGGTGAGCCACATTTCCCTCACGACAGGTTTGGTGAGTTTATTGACGTCGTTGGGGAGTTCGACCGAAACGTGCATGCCGGCAAATGTAGGAAATCCGCCGAAATCGGAAGCGGCATTCTTTTGCTGACTCACGATGGCTGCTTCGATAATGGTTTTGAGTTCCGATGGTTTGATGCTGATGTGTACGATTTCGTTGGCAAACGGTACGAGCTCCTTGAGTACGGTTCTGTCGACGCGGGTGATATCCCTGGCTTTGATCGCGCCTGCATTGATGAGAACGACCGGTGTTTCGCCGGCAAAATGGGTGTCGGCCTGTGTTTTTCGATAGACAGAGGTCGTGGCAAGATTCGTTCTGAATGTAGAAATATTGCGATCCTGCGATTCTGTGCTGGGGGTAACGAGTGTCGAAGGAAATGCAAAATGCGGAACATCTGTAAACTTCAGATCGCCGCCGCTGTAGCACATCACGTTGATGCTTGATTCATAGATGCATTCCAGCATGTTTTGCAATTGCTGGACGTAATCGGATCTGTTCTGGGCGTGGGATTTGTTGGAGGCATGCGATTTCTGGGCAAGTGCGTCCAGACAGGCCTGGATATCTTTGGAGCCTTTGGCGTTTGGATCGTAATAGTTGATGCAGGCTTTGGGGATGAGCAGACTGTCGGTGCAATAGGTGTAATCGGCAGTGCTGTTGTCGATGGTTGGATCCAAAGCAAGCACGGGGCGCATATCAAATTTGGTCACATCTGCCGTGTATGCATTGGCGATTTTAAATTCCGAATCGTTTGTCGTGTTCTGGTGGATGTCGACACTGAGCTGAGCGGTTGCTGCACCATAGGATGGCAGCTGGATTAACCAGATCGGGTGAGCCGGGTCGTCATTCTGCGGGGAATCTGATCGCTCCAGAACGTGACATGGGTTGATATCTGAGTTCAGATAGAACTCGTCGTATTCATCCTCGCCATCGTAACATCCCGGATACGTCACATGCGGGGCCGAATCGGTGGTCTGCGGAAAATCAATCCGGTCATTTACCTTGTTGAAATAGGGCAGTTTGTTGTTGTTGATAAATGCACTTGTAAACGTCCAGTTGCCGGTTTTGTAGGCAATGGATTTGCAGCCATTGGGCTGGAACTCGATATGTTCATTAAAAGATGCGTTGTATTCGACAGGGCATTCGCTTGTATTCAACGGGCCGTTCACAGTCTTTGGCAGCTTGAATGAAACCGCTCTCGGGTACTGTGAGCCTTCGCCAAATATGCCGATGATGCCATTGAAGATCTGGCGTCTTACAGCCTTGACCAGCTGATTGTATCTGTCTGTATTTTTCTTGTTGGACAGAATTTTGTTCAGGTTGTCCTGGCCGAAATTCTCGAGCAGTATTTCGGAGGGCACTTCAATCAGGCTTTTGCAGACCTTGATTTCGCTGGCATCAAAGGGTTCCTGCGCTTTCTGGCTGTCGGAGGGCAGCAGTCGTTCGAGCTGGTGGGCATCGAAAATCTGATAGTTATCGTCTGCAAAGCTGAACAATGCATTGAGCAAAGCGCTCATGCTTTTGGAGTCGGTAAGAATATGTCCCAGAATGAAGAAGGATCTGGCGCCCTGGTTATATGCCATTTCGATGGCGTGAACGACCTCGCAGTAATCGCTGATTTCGAGCGTACCAAATCGTCCGGGAAAAACGGTTGCGTTTGCATCCATATCGATGGCGCTGATGATGGCGAGAATCGGGGGCATTGATGCCTCTGGTGCGTCGGATAACCGGATGAGGGCGTAAGGCGCAACGCCGACCAGATTTTGCGGCACGTTTTTGAAATTGCTCGAAATATACTGATAATCAGCGTATGAGACGACATTCTGAAGATAGCTGAGCTGCTGATCAAAGCTGTGATTGCCAAATGTATCGGCTGTAAACCCCATGGCGTTGAGCATCACAGCGGTTGGTATGTCTGAATAGTTCGAGGAGACAGCTGCAGAAACGCCAAAGCTGTCGCCGCTGCCCACACGGATTTGCGGCACATAGTCACGTTTGAATGTTTCCCACAGCTTCGTGATGTTTGCGCTGCCCGATGTATAGTAATGGCAGGTGTATTCGTCGTTGTTGGGATCCTGTGATTCGCTCCCTTCGGCTTTTACGCATTTGATATTCGAACGTCTGGAGCCTGCAGTTGTATTGTTTTCTGATTCTGCAAACGTTCTGAGCAGTTCACAGCTGTATTTCGTTGTTTGCGGATATTGAAGATACTGGCCATAATAACAGGGACACGATGCATAACTGTCATTCGGACAATTATTCTTGACATTTTCTCTTGTGGGAACCCGAATGCCAAATGATTTCTGTTCCGGCAGAATATGGCCTGCCCATTCGGATAACAGTGCAATATCAACAGAATAGGATGATTTATACTGATAGGGGGTATAGTTTGTGAGATATTCTGGTTCACTGCATGCGCCACAGATACCGGAAAACAAAGTCAGAGAAGCTAACGCGAATAATTGTCTGAAATGGTTGTAACTCTTCATGATTTCGTCTCGCTATGTGGAAATATCAAATGGAAGCTGGAAACTGTTCAGAACCCGCTATCTAATTGGCAGATTTTTTAAAGGGGTAGAGCAGTGAGAGCATGACAGAATATCGGCTGACCGGCACACCTTCACGTTCGTAGTAATAGCGGTAGGTTGGCGAATCGGTCATGCCTTCGGAAAACGCATAGCTTCCCTGAACCATCACACCCAGATTTGCAGGCAGTGCAACGGAAACCTGGGGTTGTAAGACGGCGTATGCCGGAATTGCAAACGGATCTTTGCGCCATACATAGCCCGAAACGGTTTCGGGGGCTCCGGCCAGAACAAAGAGGGCAAGTCCTGCTCTTATCGAATCATTTGTGTACGAAGCCGAGAGTTTCACCTGATGTGACGCATCGTCGGGGATGGCTGGATATTGATATTTGGTTAAGATACCGGTGGTCGGACTGGTACAGGTGAATGTTTCCAGTTCGGTATGCATGACGCTGTAGGAGGCATCCAGATGCCAGGCCTGGGCAATGGTGGCATTCAGAATGAGTTCTGCACCGATGATGTAGCCATCGTCACTTTGGATATAACCAAAAACCGTTCCCTGCTGGTTGGACGGATAGAGCCCCGACAGGTGATCGAAAAATGACCCGAAGCCATTGATTTGGATATGCAGGGTTTCAAGCGGATCGAACATCAGCGACAGGTTGGCATTGTGCATGCCTTCTTTGGTAATCTTTGTATTTCCAATGAGATCGGCTGTGTTTAGGAATCTTTGCTGCAGCGATATCATGTGGGTGGCGTATGCATACGACATTCTGGTCGTGAACCATCTGGCCCATTTGCCTGTGAATGAGAAATGCGCCGAAGATGCAGGTGTTAGATCTTCGGTGGCTTCCCATGCATCAAACCGGTAGCCGGCCGACAGAAAGATGCGGTTGTGATACAGCCGCTGCTCATCGTTGATGTAAACCGATGGCGTCAGAACGCCGATCGATTTTTTGGTGAGCATATTGTCTGACAAATAGTCGTAATCCATCGAAAAACCGGCAGTGAGCGTGTTTGAGCGCGCGATATGCCAGTCTGTCTGTACATTGAGATGGATCATGTTCTCGTTGATATCGTAATTGTAATAGCGCGTTTCGGTTTTTTCGCTTTCGCCTTTAACTGTTTCGGACAAGCCGTGATAGTTTTTGTGCTCGAACTGGTTAAATCGGTAGGAAACCAGGGCACTCAGATCGAGCAGTTCGCCGAAAGCATGGTTATAACTGGCACTTGTGAGCACCGAACGTCTGTTGAATTCATAGGGGGCATTGAGCGAAACGGTCTGATCGACGACCATATTCTGTGCGCCCGAAGCGGCAGATCCGGAGGAGGTTGGGATATCGTATGCGCCGAGATAATTGTGTATTTCTGAACCATCGGCATTTGCATAGATATCCTGATATCCGACTTTGAAATTGAAATCTTTATAGTTCAGTTTGAGATCGATATCGTACCAGGTTTTGGCAGAACTATTATCGATTTTGTTTTTTCGGTATGAAGTTGGCTGTTTGCTGCCGGATACAGAATTTTTGGCTTCGTCCATGACGTAATTGTTATAGACGGCATCCGCAATCAGTCCGGGTCCACGGGTGGTGCCGAAAGCCAGATGTCCCAGAATCGAGAAACCGTTGTCGGCAGTATGTGCATAGGCCGCCGAAGCCCTGAATGTCTGGTGATCTGCAAGTGCGATTTTGTACGCACCATATTTGTCCAAATCTGCGGCGGTTTTGGTGATGATATGGATGACGCCCTGATAGGCACCGGCGCCATAAGTCGATCCGGCTGGTTCCATCACGACTTCGATTCGTCTTATCAAATCAACGGGGAACGTATCATCCAGCCAGATACCGGATGTGTGTATGTTATGAATGGGGACATCATCCAGAAGCCACAATATTCTCGAATTGTTGAGATCCATGCCGGTCATGCCGCGCATGGCAACCGTCTGGAACTGGGATTCGGAGGTGATGGTCTGAATGCCGGGCACATGGCGTAAGATCTCGGCAAGCGTCCGCCATCCATAGGTGGCAATGGTTTCGTCGGTGATGATATAGGTTGTGTGCGCAGCATCCGTTGTCTGCTGGAGTCTGTGGGCCGATGTGCGGGTCACCTTTGCAGAGTTTTCTTTTTCCAGCAGCACCAGTTCTTCGGGGGTATGGTGGACATACGGTGATTCCCGAAGCATGATCACATTCGCCTTTTGTGGTTCAGACTGGCTGCTGCCTTCGATTTGCCGCGGGACGGTTGCAGTACCTTCATTATTCTGAGCCCATGCGCTTTGCTGCGATATGCAGAGCATTGCGGCAAGTACGAATAATCTTTTGGAAATACGTATTGGAGTTGTCATAATGGTCTCGTATGTGGAAAAAGATGAGGATTACCTGCAAATGGGCGGATTATTTGTTGTAATACGGGTACTGCAGCGAAAGCAGCAGGGTGTAGCGATTCACCGGCACGCCTTCTTTTTCATAATAATAGCGGTAGGCTGGTGATTCAACGCTGTAATCGGAAAACGCATAACTGGCCTGGAAGGTGAGTGCGATATCGGCCGGAAGAGACAGCGTGAGCTGGGGCTGAAGTATTGCGTAGGCAGAGATTTGATTCTTGTCTTTCCATGCAAATGCGGACTGAGTTTTGGGTGAACCTGCAACGACAAACATGGCGAGGTCTGCGGTGAGAAGCTTATTTGAATAGGTCGCACCAAGCTTGATTCTGTGCATGGCATCGTCGGGAATTTGGTCGTCTTTTGAACTGCTGTTTTTATCATGTTTAAACCGGCTGTACAGGAAGTTGTAGTGCGAATACAGATTCCAGCTCTCTCCAATGCTTGTATCCAGACTGATTTCAAAACCGCCAAGATAGGCATCTGAATCCTGTTTTGCCGTGAATTTTCCGGAAATGCCACTGAATTTTTCGTGCAGATTGTTGTCAAATCTCATCACGATGAGATTGGTCATATAGGTGAAGAAAGAATCCAGCCGGATCTTCATGAAGTATGTGGGGGTGAACAGGAATGCGAGCTCGGCATTTTCAAGCTGTTCCGGCTTTAGATTTGGATCGCCGAGATAGTCGAAGGTATCGACATAAAGCTGATATAGCGATGGCTGCTTGAAAGCATGACCATACGACAGACGCATCGTCATCCATTCGGTCCATTTGGCGAGGAAAGCAAATCGCCACGATGCAGCTGGATCGAGATCGTAGGTGGCTTTATAGGCGTCGAACCGAAGACCGGCGGTGAGGATGATCTGGTTTCTCCAAAACCGCTGCTCATCCTGAATAAAGATGGACGGCGTGAGATAGCCAATCGTCTGGGCATTGAGAAATGTCGATGATACGGGATTGTAGCCATGTATAAAGTCGGGCGAATGAATATGATGATATTCCATCACCAGTCCGCCGATGAGTTCGTTGGATTCTATGATGCGCCACTGAAACTGACCAAGTGCATAAAGTTTATGCTGCAGCGTCGTATAGTTAATCTTGCCGGTATATGCAGAATTGCATTGCATCGAACCGTCCTGCGAGACACAGGAATCGATATCGCTGAGATTGCTGTCGTCTGTATAGCCCGAATAATGCTCGTGACGATACTGGTTTAACCGGTATGACAACAGGGCAAGAATTGAGAAATTGTCGCTGATGCTGTCTTCGTAAATGAGGTCGGTATAGAACTCCCGTCTGTTGAACCGATAGTTGTCACCGGCTTTTGCATTGCTGTAAATAATGCCGGGCTGATCCTGGTTCTGATCGGAAAGAATGGATGAAGGCTGTATATATGCCACGCCGGGTACAATTTCAGAACCGTCGGCACCTGCATAGATATCGGTAAATCCCGCATTCCATTTAAACGATTTGTAGTTGAGCTTGAGATTGATGGTGTACCAGTGCTTGTCGGAATTACCGTCGACGCTGGAATATCTGAAGTTGTTTGCAGGATTGCCCTGGCTGATGGATTTTCCGGCCTGATCCATCAGATAGTTGGTATAGACGTAGTCGCCAATCAGTCCGGGGCCTTGTGTGGTATTTGCCGAGACATGGCCGAGGATGCCAAGACCATTGTCAAATGTATGCGCAGCAATTGCCGACGATTTGAACGTGAGATTGTTCTGGATGGCGATGCGGTATTCGCCGTATTTGTTGATATCGTCGGGATCTTTTGTAAAAATATTGATCACGCCCTGGAATGCGCCAGACCCGTAGAGTGCTGAACCAGGTCCCAGAACGACCTCGATGCGTTTGATGAGTTCAACCGGATAGGTTTCATCCAGCCATATACCCGAATCTCTCACGTCATTCATGGGGATGCCGTTTTGCAGCCATAGAATTCGGGAATTGTTGTTTTCGGTTCCGACCAGTCCACGAATCATTACCGACTGGAACTGCGATTGTGTGGTCTGCGTCTGGACGCCAGGGACATGGCGCAGAATCTCGGCGATGGTTCGCCATCCGTGAGAAGCGATTTCGCGATCGGTAATCACGTGAATGGTCGAAGGTGCTTCACTGATAAGCTGACGTTTTTTAGCTGCCGAAAAGACGACGTCGCCTGCGTTGAGTTCCCAGCTCGTTTGATGACGCCAGTCGGTGGCGGTTTCTTTTTGTGTCTGGATGGAGTAGGCATTGATCGGGTGATTAGCCGGAAGTCCGGGCGGACGAAGCTCGGGACCGATCTGGGCTGACGCGATGATGGGGGCCGACAGCCAAACACACGCAACGACAAACGCGGCGGCTATGTTGCTAAAAAATCGTTTCATATTTCGGAGTGATGCTCTCGCGAAGAATTACCGTGGAATAAATTCGGTGCAGAATGGCGTCTTGCCTTTGGGATTGATGCTGTGCGCTGTGTATGTCTGATGCTCGCCCCTGCCTTCCAAAAGATATTGTCTGTTTGTGCACCAAATCTTGAGGTATTCGCGGGCGATGGTGTTTGAATCGGTTCTGTTGCTGTTCGTGCTGCTGTTGTCGGTACATTCGGTAATCGGCTGCCGGTTGTCTGAAGCAGACGATGAGGTGTCGGGACTTGTAACGGTTTTGCCCGAGAGATAGGAAATAATGGTTTCGTCGATGTAATGGTTGACGATGGGCTCTTTTGAATATGTCTCCGGCAGTGTATAGCCGTCTCCGCCCGTGAACAGAAAATCGGATGATATAATTCTCAGATTATTGCTTTCACCCACGTGCTCAAGGCAATAACCCGAACCATTGCCGTTTCCGCATTTGGTGAGCAGGAATTCATCGTGATCTGAGATCGCAGACGAAAGGGACAATTTGGAAGCGTCTGACTTTATCGAAATATGGATGGCATCGCCGCTTTCGGTGCATGAATAACCGGCAATCGGAGATCTTTGTGCTTCATCACAGGTTTTAATAAACAGCGGCCGGATGAGTTCCTGCCGGTAATTGACCTGCCACAGCTCAGTCGTATAGGCACCGGCGCCAGTATCGACATAGGCAAAGACGCCGCCCGAAATCAGCGGAAATCCACCGTCGTCTGCATTGTACAGATTGGTATTGAGCAGGGTAACAAAATCTTCAATACTTGTGGCAATGGAATCGATTTTATTGCCAAAGGGCACCCAGTTGCGCACATCTGCATTGGTGATGTAGCTCAGTGATGCAGATTCCCTGAGTGTTCCGGAATTCATAAAGACGAGATCAAATGCCAGCTGCGAAACATCCGAGACGTCCAGACCTGTGTCGGTTTGGGGGGCGTTGGCATCTTCCTGAGTCGTGAGCGGAATGTTATTGTAGTAATTGTAAATTGCATCTGTGAACAGATTGCTGATAAATGTGCTGTAGTTTCTGTGCGCTTTTTTATCGTATTCCGGAATTGTAATACCGAGATACTTAAGAATTAAATTCTGGTAATTCTGTGCTGTATATTTCTTGCCTTCCATGGATTTGTTGTAACATATCATGGAATTGCCCGAATGATACAGACAAGCCAGCATTGCAGACTGGATCTGGATATTCAGTGCCGGAGTGTCGGAACGCGAAATATCTGCCAGCGTGTTCAGACAAATCTCTGCTCTGTTGGCTTCGGGGGATTTGGTGTTGATTAGCTTGTTGTTTTTATCCGAACGGAGCGTATAACTGCCGTGGTTTTCGAAGCAGTAGATGGTTTCTTCGTCGCTGACCTGCGTTTTGGTATAGACAGATTCTTCGGGATCTCCCGAATGCTGCGGCGCCTGGCATGCAAATGTGCCCAGACACGAGAATAATCCGTCTGCGTATGGGGCCGCTTTTTTGTTATATATACTGTAATTATACAGATTGTGCGCCAGTTTTATGCAATCCTGCGGTGAAAGATCACTGATGGATTTGTTCGTGTTGTCGGCTGTGACGACATCTGCTGCTGGCGCAAGTACCGGAATCATCTGGTATCGGGTCAGAGAAACGTCGTATTCGCCCGGATGGTCTGGAGATTTTGACGCGACAAACGATGCTCTCGACGATATCGTGCCTTTCGATCCAATCTGGAAATACCAGATCGGGGATTTCTCGTTTTCCTGCTCAAGATCGGCTGACGAGAGGTTGTAATATTCCAGTTTCATCGACTGGATAAGTGCAAAGGCTTCGGAGGCGACAGATGATACTTTGGTATTCGACAGATAGGACTGCAAATCTTTGCAAATAATGTTTCCACTGCCGGTATAATTGCACATTCCTTTGATTACCGCATCGTCATCCGGATCGCCGCTGTCTGTGCTTTCACCTTTTGCTATCACCTCAATCGTATCGGGGGTGACTGCATACAGAATATTATTGCCTGCTTCTGCCAAAACACCGGCAATTTCGTTAAAGATAATGCTGCGCTGCTGTTTGATGTATGCCGCGCGGTCTGTCGTATTTTCGGGCAGCTGGAGTTTGGATGGACAGGATTCCAGCCAGTTCTGAACGCTGTATGGATTATCCGGAGACGGCGTCATATCGGTTTGCGGCAATACTTCGAATTTGGGGTATTGCTTGAGTGAAGTGAGTGTCACAAGCGTTTTGTATGTACTTTCGTCGCCAATCGAGAGATGCCCGGTGATGAAGAATGCGCGCGCCCCCTGATTGTGTGCTTCTTCGAGCGTCTGCACAAGTGCGCACGGGATATCGTCTATGGCAAGTGATCCAAATCGCCCCGGAAATACGGCACGGATAATATCTTTGTCGATAATGCCTATCAGACCGATGCGCAGCGGATTGTCGGCTGGATCGTCGGGTTGTGCTTCGAGAATGACATATGGCGAAACACGGTTCAGATTCTGCGGCACATTGATGAGATTCGATGCCGTGTATGAATACTTGGCCGTGTTGATGATGTTCTGCATATAGTTGATATTATCGTTGAATGAGTGATTGCCAAATGTATCGGCATCCACACCAAGATAATTCAGCATAATTGCAGTGGCGATATCATCTGTCGAACGTGATACGGCCTGGGAAACACCATAACTGTCGCCGCTGGCTACGTAATACTGATTTTTGTCGTTTGAAAAGATATGTTCCCATACATATTGCAGCGCATTGACGCCTGTGACGTATGGTTTGCATGTAAAGAGCGCAGTCTCCGGCCGGCAGAATTTTTCTCCTGTCGAATTGCATGTGAGGGTCGTGCGGTAATTATCGGCGTCTTCGGTCAAATCTGCATAAGGCTCAATTTGTGTTGAAAATGCGACGGTTTTGCTGTCGACCGGTCCGGAACCGCCTGGTTTATAGCTTGGAATCGTCTCTTCGGGAGGCAGATAGCAGTGATTCTCTGCGACCTCATACAAAATGCCGGAATTGATGATGGCATACTTTGGCGGTTTGGTGCATCCATTGGGGAGCTGTGTGTCATCCAGGTTGCAGGTGTACAGTTCATTTCTGAGTGATGCCGGCGGCGTATCGGATTGGCACCAGTCGTCATCCATCATTTCCAGTCTGGTATATTTAAATTCCGGACAATTGGCCTGGTCAAACGACAGCCGGATGATACCGCGCTCGTTTGAAATCTCTGTGATGTTGTATTGAAGATTTCCATACTCGAAGCAGGTTTTGGATTCGGGTTTGGTTTTCAGCAATCGTCCGGCATTGTCTGAATAGATGGATACGCCCGAAGCATCTGTGAGTTCGGAATAAATACGCCCGCCCCATTCGGCCATCATGACGAAGTCAAAGGTGTAGGAGGCTGCATTTGCAACTGGAACATCTGGTTTATAGGACACCGGTTCCTGGCAGCCAGCGCCGGCAAGTACCGCACATACCCATAAGATGGCGATTGCAGTTCGATCGTACAAATGCATACCGTTTTCCGAAGCTCTCTATGGCCTGGTGTAAAAACAAGCATGACCGCAATAAGCGGTCATGCGTTACATTACATTTTTTGGGTGATTTCAAGAAGCTCTCTTGCGATTTGCTGCATTCGATCCTTCTGTGAGGATCCAATGGTATTGATTTGCTCGGCAAGCTGTGCGTTTTCGGCAGTGAGCGATTCGACGAGCGCTTCGGCGTTCTGGCATCTGGAGTTCAGCGCATCGCATTGGCTCTGCAATGCGGTGATGCGGTTGTCGCGTGCTGTAATTTCCGATTTGAGTGCGGTGATTTCGTTGTTGAGCACCGTGATTTCATCGGAAAGTCTGGCAATTTCGGCAGCCGGAATAGCTGCGTGGCTTACCGATGAAGCAGTGGACGGCATGGCAGCCGGCATTCTCGTGGTCGAGACGGAGGTTGGAGCTTTTGTCGGCGCAAGAGTTGGACGCGGTAAAGGTCCTACGGCATTCATGGACGCTCTGGATGCAGTTGCCGAAAGCGGTTTGGGCGGCAGCTTGAAATTGTTGGCCGGTGCAGAATGCGTTGGCACTGCTGCAGGTGCCGGGACTGGCTTGGGAAGCGGTGCGGGTGCGGGTGCGGGGGCAGGAGCAGGTGCCGGTGCTGGAGCCTGAGCTGGAGCTGCAGCTGCAGGTGGTTTGGTTTCGTTGTCGAAAACCCCTGCGTCCGACTGTTCAAAAGACTCGGCATCGATATCTGCAAACAGATTCATATCGTCCAGCGACAGCGCCTTGATTACCTCGCTGTCGTCATCTGCGGCGATTTCGTCGTCTTTGGTGCCGACATCGATCATTTCTTCGGGATTGGCGTCTTCTGCCTGATAATACTCAGCTGCTGCGGCGTCCATATCGGCAAAGATATTTGCCAGTTCCTCGAGCATTATGGCCATATCCAGCGGCTTGAGGAAATAGCCGTCGGCATGAATCGGCAGCGCAAGATGCTGTTCAAATGCCGTCGTCGTTTCGGCGCTGCTCGTGATAAACACTGGGATATATTTGGTCTGCTCATTGCGCTTGAGGTTGGAGCAAACGACAAATCCGTTTTGATCCGGTAATTCGACTGCAAGAATAACCAGTGATGCGTATGGCGCTTTGGCCAGACCATCCTGCGCTGTCGTCGCGGTATCCACCTGGTAACCCGCCTGTGACAATTCGTTTGAGAGTGTTTGCAACAGTTCGACATCTGCGTCGATGATTAGGATTTTTCTCATCTCTTATCCCTGTGTAATGTCAAAAAACGCGCACTTTCGTGCCGGAACTATTTTAATCCTGTTTTGATTGTTTCTCAAGTATTTATGCCGATGTATTTGGGTTATCGGGGCGTTGCGGGGGCACCCCGCACCGGGGGTAGGCGCGTATTTGCTTGCAAATAGCGCCGCAGGGGGCTTGGCCCCCTTCAAAAAACCATACAATCAGTGGGATTGTTCAGACGCATGCAGGTCTATCAGATTGTGCAGATGCAGATGGATAAACCTGTGCAATTCGGGCATATCGAGCAACACGTGAATATTTGCCGCAGACAGAGACAACGCGCAGCGCATGGCGTGGCTCACGCTCAGTGACGGGTTGGCGGCGAGTGCGAATCGAACCTCGGGGCGCGCCGACCACGACGATAGCAATATGGGCTCGAGCAAGTGGTTCTGCGTCGGCCGGCGTGAGGCCATCGTCACGATATCGCGTTGCTGAATCGATGAATTTTCGCATAAGATCTCGACGACCTGTGGCCACGGCGTATGGAGCAGGGCTTCGTGATGCGAACGGTTGTGCGATCGCGCACACGATTTCTGAATCCCCAGCGGCAGACTGATGAGGGTCTGCGCATTTTGTGCATCGGAATGGGGATCGGCCTTGCGCGTCGCCGGATAATCGGTAAAGCAAGACCGCGTGATGGCTTGCAGCGTTTCGTCTTCGTGTGTGCAGGTGTAGAAATCGGGCAGCCGCCTTACAAATTCCGGCAGCCGCAGCAAGTCCACAAAGGCTCTGGCCAGGACGATTAAATCACGGCAAGCCTGTTCGTCGTGGCCGATACGATATTGATAGATGCGGTCGGCGACATATTCAAAACCAACCTGTTCAGGCGCATCCATCAGGATGCGCTGAATTCTGGCTTTGATAAATGCAGGGTCGTCGACTGTCATAGGTCGGTCGAATCGTCTTCATCGTCTTTGCAGTTCAGATTCTTCAAATCCAGCTTTCGGACGATATATTCGACGGACTTTCGGTGCATTCCCGACAGCCGGGCGGCTTTGGAAATGTTGCCGTTTGTGTAGTCGAGCAGTTTTTTCCAATATTTGGATTCAAACTGTTCGATGATATTCTGCTTGGCGTCTTTGAAGGGCGTCTGGTTTTCGAGAATCTGGTCGACATAGGCGTCGGTATCGCCCGGCTCACTTGGGACGTTGCCCTCGATGTGGGCGAGTGATTTGGCGTTGAGGAACTTTGTTTCGATGCGGTCGTCGCTCGACAGCAGGCAGGCGCGTTCGATAAAGTTTTTCAGCTCACGCACATTGCCCGGCCACTGGTAGGCGCGCAGCTTCTGGAGCGTCGAAAACGTGATATTCGGCGCGGGTTTGTTGAACTTTTTCGATGCATTTTCGAGGAAACTCTCGACGAGCATCGGGATATCTTCGGTGCGTTTGCGAAGCGGCGGAATATCGATTTTGATCACGGCCAGACGATAGAACAAATCCTCGCGGAACGTGCCGGCTTCGACCTCTCGTGCCAGAGAACGGTTGGTTGCTGCAATCACGCGCACGTCGACGCTGTAGGTCTTTTCGGATCCCACCGGACGGACCATGTGATTTTCGAGTGCCCGCAGCAGTTTCGGCTGCAAATCGAGTGAGAGCTCGCCAATTTCGTCAAGAAACAGTGTGCCGCCGTTGGCCTGTAAAAATGCGCCTTTGCGGTCTGAGACAGCGCCTGTAAAAGCGCCTTTGACGTGTCCAAAAAGCTCCGATTCGATGAGATCTTTCGAAACCGCCGAACAATCAAAGATCACAAACGGTTTTGATGCGCGATCGGAATGCTCGCGAATGGCTGCGGCGACCAGCTCTTTACCGCATCCCGATTCACCTTCGATGAGAACCGTGGCCGAGGTCGGCGCAACTTTTTCGAGCAGACCAAAGATCTCGCGCATGGCCACCGACTGACCGAGCATATTGCCAAATCTCGACTGCTGCGAAATCGCCACTTCGATCGAGTCGGAACCAAGCTCGAAATCGATCACCACTGCACCGCATCTGAATGACATCGGTGACGACAGATAGATATCGTTGATGCGCACATCCCCGATATACGTCCCGTTTTTGCTTTCGAGATCGACCAGTCTGTAGCCCGTTTCGTCCAGCTCTATCTTTGCATGCTGACGCGAAATCGAAGGCTCAGGAATGCAAAAATCACAGTCCGGGTGCGAACCAATATAAATCAGACGCTTCTGGAAATCTTTGGCACCTGGTTTGGCGTTGTGAGCGGTCAGCCTGTACTTGCGGACCTTGAGCGCAAATGTTGTATCACCAAGAATGGTTTTGGTTTCGTCGTTAAATTCTGACATCTTAAATCATGCACAAATTATCATCAGGAAGCGCTGGGCGGCTCATAAAATACAATGCTCTTGCCATCGGGCAAAAGCACCAGCCGTGCGCTGAATTCGCGGATAGACATGGCCAGCGAAGTCTGATTCATATACCAGTAGTTGAGGGCTTTTCGTTTCGCATCGCTTCGCGTTCTCCCAGTAAAGGTAATGGGATCTTTACGTGACGTGGTGTCCTGATTTCCCATTTCTTTGTCTCCTTTATCTTATCCGTCCAAGGTTGCCTGCGCATTCCGGATAATTTGTTGGTCTGTTGGCTAAGCCTGAAATCGGCGGCGGGATCATACTCCCCCCCAAAAAGCGCTCTATTATCGTTCATTTTTTTAAATTTTGAAAGCGCCGAATCGCCATCGTTCGTTTTTTTGGTGACCATTCAGCCTTTATGCACTTTTTGACGGCTTGCGCCGTGAGCGCATGATTTGCGCGGCTACGCGCCGCAGGCGGGTAGGGGATCTTCCGCCTCTGTCTTTGGCAATCCCGCCATTTCCAGCAGCTGCAGGTGATCATTCTTATCGGCGCTTGCCCACAGCGATTCCAGTTCGTTTCTGGGCGTCCATTCGCCCACGCGTTCCTGCAGCGGCAGCTCGCGGCCCAGCGCACCCGTCGGAATATAGCGGCACAAAAATCCCATCTGACGCAGCAAAAAGTCTCTCGACCTCCGAACGCCAAAATCGTCGCTGCCAAAGGCTTCCAGCGAGTATGAGACGAGCTTTTTCAGCATTTCGAGGCGATCTTCTGCTGTGGGATCGAGTGGCTGCCCGGTTGCGATTTCCTCAAAGATCCAGGGCTTGATGAGCGCCCCGCGCGCAATTGCGAATCCGCTGCATGCCGAGGTTTTCCGCTTTTCGATCACGTCGCTGCCGTGCGCCAGATCCCCGCATCCAATCACGGGAATATCGATATTCCGCGCGACCGATTCGATCGTTTCCCAGTCGCATGGGCCGCGATATTGTGCAGCTTTGGTGCGCCCGTGAATAAAAATGGCATTGAATCCGGCGGCTTGCGCAAGCTCCGCAACCTGCTGCGCGACGTTGTCGCCTTCTTCAAATCCCTTGCGGATCTTAATCGACACCGGAATCGAAACGGCCTGCCGAATCGCATCCAGAACCATTGGCAGATTCTGCGGCCGCCGCAGCAAAATCGCGCCGCCGCCGTGCGAAACCACCGACTGATGCGGACATGCGCAATTGAAATCGATAAAATCTGCCCCGAATTCCTCGGCCATGCGGGCTGCTTTGGACAGGTGCTCCGGATTGCCGCCCACGATTTGGGCACCAAAAATCTTCTCATGCGGATCGCGTCGAATCAGCGCCAGTTCCTGCTTCTTTTTCTGTGCGACATATTTGGCAATCGCCATCTCGCCCAGGGTCGCTTCGGCACCGAGTTCGGTCACCAGCCGCCGGAACGGACGGTTGCCCACCGTCGTCACCGATCCCATAAAAATTGTCGCATTTGCAAACGGTTGCTTTGTCATGGTGCTCCTTTAAATAGGTTCTGTGTCCCAACCGACTTATGGCTTATGGCTTATGGCTTATGGCTTATGGCTTATGGCTTATGGCTTATGGCTTATGGCTTATGGCTTATGGCTTATGGCGGGGATATCATAAGCTCCAAGCTCCAAGCTCAACATGGCTTATGGCTTATGGCTTATGGCAGGATCTGACGTGATCCGGGATCAAAGCTATAAGCTATAAGCTATAAGCTATAAGCTATTACGACAATACCCTGCGGTCGAGCAGCGATCGTCCCAGCGTTGCCTTGTCGGCAAATTCAAGCTGCGCGCCCATCGGCAGTCCCGACGCAATCCGCGTCACGCGAATCCCCAGCGGCTCGATCAAGCGCTTGAGGTACATCGCAGTCGCCTCGCCTTCGATCGACGGATTCGTCGCCAGAATGACCTCGCTGAACTTCGATTCTCCAAGCCGCACAACGAGTTCCTTGATTTTCAGGTCGGCCGGGGTGACGCCTTCGAGCGGCGAAATCGCGCCATGCAGCACATGAAATCGCCCATGAAACTCGCGCGTCGCCTCGATGGCCACCAGATCCTGCGGCGATTCGACGACGCACAGCAGGTCTTCGTCGCGCACCGGCTGACTGCAGCGTTCGCATGGCGATGTCTCGCAAAGATTCTGGCAAACCTCGCAAAACCGGATGCGCCCGCGTGCGTCCAGAATCGTATTCGCCAGATTCTGCGCACTTTCGATGGGTTGCCTGACCAGATGAAACGCAATTCGCGTCGCCGATTTCCGACCGATTCCCGGCAGCTGCGCGAATGCATCAATCAGCGCCTGAAGCGCCTGTGTATGAACCGACATGTTTGCCTCGATTAATTCATGCGTCACAGTTCAGCCGGGGCTCTGCCCCGGACCCCGCCAAAGGGCTTTTCCACAGTGAGCAATATCAAATCCGCTGCGTCTCTCGCGCAATGCGCTTCGACTTGCGCATTTGATTTGCTCACTGGCCTCTCAATTCGCACCGTTCGCTGGACGGTGCGAATTGAGAGGCCCCTTTGGAATCCGCAATAATGCTTGGATTTTGCCATGCCCTAATCGTTTACCTGATACTCAGATGCGGGGGCGTCCAGATGTACGGATATCTTGTTCTGCGCATCCCGATACCATGGTGCAAACCGACCCTGGCCAAGGTGCGAACGGTTGTTGTTCAGTACGTCGATATTGGCAGTATCATCTGTATAGATATCATCCACTGTGCACGCCGTCATGCCGTTGGATGTGCTCATATTGGTCACGCCGTTTTTGACAACGCTGTTCTGCAGCTCTCCCAGCTGGTCACAGACGATAGCTCTCCTCTCTTCATTAAAAGAAGAACTGGGAATCGTTTGCGACAGATCCATGGTTGAGTGAGATGAGAAGTTCTGGATAGAGGATTGAGCGGCCGTCCCGAACAGGGCACCGTAATGGAGATTTAGCGTGGAGGTGCGGATGTTGAGGATATTGTTTGAATGCAAAGCCGCGTTGGTCACATGGCATGATGCACAGTTGCCGGCAATTTCACCGAAATAGTTTTCATCATCTCCATTAAAACCAAACCCGAAGCTGTCAAACCCAATATCCAGCTGATCTATCTGAACCGTGCCGTTCTGTGCCCAACCAATCAAACCGCCTACACTAAAGTGCGATAAGTAATGTGATCCACCATTCTTGCCTCCTGAAATCCTGATGTTTTTCATTGTAACATCCGAATCTGCATAGCCGACAATACCACCATAATAGTACATATGGCATCCGCCGAGAAAAGAGGTCGTACCGTTCTTATCAAAATTGAGATCAATATCAGATATATGCGTTGGTCCGTCGATCATGCCGATCAATCCACCAAATTGTCCATATGTACCTGATGCGGTTCCAGAGAAGTAAATATTAAGAGAATCTGCTTTGATATTCTGAATCGTTCCATGACCAAAAGCCACAAGCGCACCCATGTTAGATGTAGTGTCTATCGCTTTGATTTTACAATTATCCAGGTAGATATTTTTGATGGTTCCGCCCGATAATTGTTTAACCAATGCCGCAACTTTACGATTGTATCTGCCATCATATTCATCTACGGATAGGGTCAACTGATCTATCACACCATCTTCCGATAACTCCGAAAACAGATGTATCACTTCTACGTTTGAATAATAGGATGAGTTTAAGGCACCCGAAATGGTTTTATTGTTGCCATAGAAAATGCCGCTGAATGGATAATTCTCGCCAATTCCCTTCCAGGTTTCTGTATTGAGATTGATATCTTTCGTCAATATAAATGCTGGTTTTTTACCGGGCTGTGTGACGTAGTAATCCGGACCATGGGCATTCCAGTTATTGGATAGCGACCGCAGATCTGACATACTGGAAATATTATGCGCACAGACATCATATTGTGGAATGTATGTCTGATTTGTACCGCATGTCGTATTTTTGGTGCATGCACTCAGATTGACTGTACAATCCGTGTTGCACGATACGGTGCCGCCGGTATAGGTGGGATCGTTCTTTTGACAGGTATCGTAGTTCGAATTAAACGCGGTACCGTCGCATTGTTCACCGTCGTCGAGCGTATGGTTGCCGCAATACGAAACCGGGGCGAGCACACAATTTGACGGATCAATTTTGCAGTCGTTTGTGCACCGGAGATCTCCCGAAGCATAGATGCTGTCGTAGGCAGCGCAGGTTGTGATATTGTCTCTGAATACATTCTGATCGCATGCTTCGCTGGCCTGATTGATCAGACCGTCGCCGCAAACCTGTGTTTCCTTGAGCTGGCAGGCATCGTAATTGATGGAGCAATCGCTGTTGCACGAAACGTCCCCTCCGGAGTATGCGGTGCTGTTCCATGCGACGCATGTCGTCTTGCTGTTGCGGAATGCCGGATCATCACAGCTTTCGCTGGTTTGATTGACCACACCATCGCCGCAGAACGGTGCGACGCATTCGGATGTATCAAACGATTTGCAGTCGGATGCGCATTTAAGCGTACCGGTATAACCGGTGCCGAGTTCAGTTGCGCAGGATCGGGTCACGGGCTTGGCCGTATCGCACTTTTCCCCAATCGTGTAGCCGTTATAGCTCGAATTTACCTCGCCATTGCCGCAAAATGCCTTACATGCCGAAGTATCGATCTTGCAAGCCGATGTGCACGAGAGGGTTCCGGTTTTATAGGTATAGGGATCGTAACCATTGCATGATTTGATGCCGCCCGGGAATGCGGAAGTATCACATTCTTCACCGTTATCGAGATTACCGTCGCCGCAATAGGGCTCGGGGGTAGCCAATGTACAGGAAGAATCGTCGATGTTGCAGTCTTCGAAGCATTTGAGCGTACCGCCGCTGAACGTGGGACTCCATTCGCTGCAGGAATCTACGATGAATGTGTTTGTGTCGCAGTATTCTTCATCATCGAGCACCCCGTTTCCGCATTTGACGGATGGTTTTTCCATGCATGCATCATAATTGAGTGTGCAGTCGTTGTTGCAGCTCACTTTGCCGCTGATGTAGCGGTCGGGATCCCAGGTCGCGCAGTTTGTACGGCCATTAAGGAACTTTGTGCCGTCGCACAATTCGTCGTTATTCACGCTGCCATCGCCGCAATATGGCTTTCTTTTGCATGCATCTGTATTCACCTTGCATCCGCTGGTGCAGGACAGTTTTCCGCTTTCGTAGATTGATGAAAAATCGGAGCAATCGTTAGATCCAGTCTGGAATGTATTGGTGTCGCATTCCTCGCCGGTCACATTAATCTTGCCGTCACCGCAGTATTTGGCTTCTGTGCATCCGCTCGTGTCGAACGTTTTGCAATCTGCGGCGCATGCCAGCACACCGGTCGATCCTTCGCCAACGATTTTGGCGCAGGTTTTGTGGTTCAGGTTTGTGCCGTCGCAAACCTCGCCTTTTGACGTATTTACAGAGCCATTGCCGCAATACGTCGTGCAGCCGGATGTGTCGATCATGCAGTTGTCGGCGCACTTGAGCTTGCCCTTGCTATAGGTGTTCTCATCGTATGCGACGCAGGACGTGATATTATCGTGAAATGCGGTCTGATCGCATTCCTCGCTGTCTTCGAGCGATCCATTGCCGCATCCGCGGGATGGCGAGCAATTGGTCGTATTGAATTTGCAAGTGCTGTCACACAGCAGTGGACCGGTTGATCCAATGCCAACGATGCTCTCACATGTTGCGCCATTCAAATTGGTTGTATCACACAGCTCACCGGCATCGATATCGCCGTCGCCACAGGGATTGGCATTCGAGCATCCGGAGGCATCATAGCCATTGCATGTCGCATTGCATCTGATGGTTCCGGTCGAACCAAAGCCGACGACATTGGCGCAGACCGCAGCGCTCGCATCTTTAAACAACAAGCCGTCGCACAGTTCACCGTCGTCGAGTGCGCCGTTGCCGCAGCGAATGGCTTCACTGCAACCCGTGATGTCGTAACCCGAGCAATCGGCGTTGCATTTGACGGTTCCCGTCGAACCAAAGCCTTTCAGTGCAGAGCAGGTCGCACCGTTCAGCAGCGTGCCATCGCATGTTTCACCGGCATCCAGTTTGCTGTTGCCGCATTTGACTTCGGGGGTGCATGCAGCCGTATCGTAACCCGAGCAATTATCCTTGCATTTGAGCACGCCTCTGGAGCCGTAGCCCACGACATCTGCGCATGTGCGATCGGCCAGATTGGAGCCGTCACAGACTTCACCTGCGTTGATATTGCCATCGCCGCAGGATTCAGCTTTGCTGCAGCCGCTCGTGTCGAAATGCTTGCATCCTTCGCCGCATTTGAGCGTGCCTTCGGAACCTGCACCAACGACGCTCGCGCATGTGGCTCCGTTCAGGTTGTCTGCTTCGCAGACTTCGCCGGCATCCAGCGCGTTATTGCCGCATTGGGTGGCTGCAGAACATCCCGACAGATTCAATGATTTGCAGTCGGAAGCGCATAACACATTGCCTTTTGAACCGGCACCGACTTCGCTGGTGCACGATGTATCGCTGTTGGCGAATTTGGCACCGTCACAGATTTCGCCGGTTTCGAGAATGCCGTTGCCGCAGGTCGTTGAAGCCGTGCAGCCGTCGGTGACAAAGCCTGTGCATGTGGCATTGCATCGCAGTCTTCCGGTTGACCCATGTCCCACCTGACTTTCGCAGGTTTCGTCGTTCAGCTTGGCACCATCGCAGATTTCACCGGTTTCGATAACGCCGTTGCCGCAGGTCGAGGCTGCAGTGCAGTCAGAAATATCATAACCGCTGCAGTTATCCTTGCATCCCAGGGTGCCGGTTGATCCCATCCCGACGATATCCGCACACGTTTTTTGGTTCAAATCGGAACCATCGCAGACATCCATGCCGTCAACGATGTTGTTGCCGCAGGTGGATGCCGCACTGCAGTTGCTGCTGTCGATCTTGCATCCCGTGCAGATGAGCGATCCCTTCGAGCCAGCACCCACAATGCTTTCGCAGGTTTTATCGTTAAAATGGCTGCTGTCACAGTCTTCGCCGGCTTCGACCAGGTCGTTGCCGCATACGGCTGCAGCAGTGCACGCCGATCGATCGAAATCGGCGCAATTCGTTGTGCATTTTAAAGTACCTGTCGAGCCCGAACCAACGATGCTCTCGCAGGTTGCGCTGTTCAAAAGCTCGCCATCGCAGATTTCACCGGCATCCAGGCTGCCATTGCCGCAGGTTGTCGGTGCCGAGCATTCTGAAACATCATAGCCGCCGCAGTTGTCCAGACATCCCAGGTGCCCCGTGGATCCCGGGCCGACAATGCTTGCACAGGTCGCATCATTCAGATCGCGGCCGTCGCATTTTTCACTGCCGTCGATTCGGCCGTTGCCGCAGGTCGTCGATTTGCTGCAGTCGGATATGTCAAAACCCATGCAGTCGGCCGCACAAACGATCGAACCTTTCGAGCCGACACCCACCAGCGATTCGCAGGTTTGGTCGTTCAGACGCTTGCCGTCACAGGATTCTCCCAATTCGACGACGTCGTTGCCGCATTCTGAGATCACTTCTTTCTCGCAGCCATTCGACATGTCGCCGTCTTCATCCACCCAATTCTTTTCGCAAACGATATTGCATTCCTGGTTCTGGCAAAAACCGCTTGCGACATGCTTTAAAGCATCGGTGGTCTGACACGAATGACCACACGCACCGCAGTTGCTGACATCTGAATTCGTGTCGCGGCATGACCCATTGCAGTTTTCGAGGCCATCACTGCAAGCCATTGCGCACGATCCATTCTCGCAAACTTCACCGCTTTCGCAGGCATGCCCCACGCTGCCACAGTGATGCGCGTCTGTCCGCACATCGACACACGCATCTGCCGTACAATAAAGGTATTCGCCACTGCACGGCTGTCCCGTTCCCTCGCACAGGCAATGGCTGCCTGTGTCGCCGATCACACAAACTGTTCCGTGCGTACACACCGTATTGCCAGACTCACAGCTGTTATCTGGTTCCGTAACGACATCGTTTTTCCGATGTGCTGAATCATCCGAACAAGCCGCAACCGACAAAGCCAACATCACTGCGCTTGCCAGTAATCTTTTATTACCCATAAAACTCCTGAATCTATTGGTTAGCGAATTCTACATTCGAGTGTGCATGCCATATACACAGAAATATAAAACTTCCGAAAACACCGAATGCAGCATTCTTCAAAACCACATTATACCCAAAGCGGGTATTTGCCGGCTGCCGCATAGAATAAAATGCGAACGTGGTCAAGGATAAATAGACAAAATTCGGTTAAAATGAGCAAATATGCGGTGCTGATAAGTTTGGTGGTCCCTGCTATGCCGCAAAGCGGCATACGCATGGACTTTCGGGCTATTTCGTGTCTGCGGCTTGCGCCTGGCCACGAAATACGCCCTTTGGCCGTCGTCTATGGCACCGGCGGCCGTTCCAGGCCGCCGCGCCATACGCCGCCGGCAACGCACATGGCGATATCGTGTTGTAATGCGCAAGAACGGGGCGGCCACATTGGGGCGGGGCGGCCACACAGGGCCGGGGCGGCCACACAGGGCCGGGGCGGCCACATTGGGCCGCCCCTACGGTTCATTTGTTGTTGTGCTCACCTGGGGTGACCACATTGGGTCGCCCCTACGGTTCATTTGTTGTTGTGCTCACCTGGGGCGACCACATTGGGCCGCCCCTACGGTTCATTTGTTGTTGTGCTCACCTGGGGCGACCACATCGGGTCGCCTCTGCGATTCATTTGTTGTTGTGTTCACCTGGGGCGACCACATTGGGTCGCCCCTGCGGTTCATTTGTTGTTGTGCTCACCTGGGGCGACCACATCGGGTCGCCCCTACGATTCGTTTGATGAAATTATAAATTCTTCAATACTACATTCGTGCCTTTTGGGCGCATCCACGGCGGCATCGCGGTTGTAATTGATGCCGCACAATAATACTTTGCCTTTGTAATCGCCGAAAACATTGGGGTAACGGTGTGATTTGATCTGATCGATGGCTCCATCGGCAGATTTGTCCCATTTGAGTTCCATCACAATGGCCGGGGTGTCCGGATGCATTGGAATCATGACGATATCGGCAAAACCAGCGCCTGTGGGCAGTTCGCGGACAAATATATAATCGCTGCGACCTGCGGAACATGCATACATCACGACCAAAGCCAGATCGGATTCGCGGTTATAGGTGAGAACCGAAGATATATCATCGTGGACTCTTTGAATTTCGCGGGCGACGGTTGCGGCATCTTTCGAAATCAGGGCTTTCATCAGATTTTTGGAACGCTTGTGGGCTTCGACAAATCCATCCCAGCCGCAGTCTTCCAGGGCGAGATCAAACTCGAGCCGGATTTCCTGGTTGGGGATAAAACACTCCGATGTTTCCTCATCGAACCCGAGATATCCCAGATGAATGAGCAGCGTCAAAACATCGTGTCTGTCTTTGAGTTCATCCATTTTGTTTTTGAAATGGCCCGTGCGCACTTTGACGCGTTCACCAGAGACAAGCGCAGCCACAGCATCTTTCAGACCATCGAAATTCATGCTGATATGATTGGATATCTGTTCGTATGAGCCGGTTTTGGTCCAGTAGCTTCCAAAATCGCCATACATCATGCATTGATATACCGAACTTGGGTTATATACATGCGCCAGATGCCTGAGTTCATAGCCGTCATACCAGCGTCTGCATTCCTCAAAATCCATGTGATACTTCAAACATAAATTTTTTACTTCATCTTCGGTAAATCCTACAAATCTGGATAAATTCTTAGAGTCAATCATCGTGTATTCGCGAAACAGATTCATCGCAGACTCGGTATTATATTTAACGATTGGGAAGATGCCGGTGAGATAGGCCAGTGGACAGAATGCGCTGGTATTGCTGCTTTTGAATAATTGACGTAGAAAATTCACATACGCATCCTGATAGGATACAGGCACTTTGTGCCTGAAAAAACAGTCCCACTCATCAACGATGATCACAAATTGTTCACCAGTTACCTTATGAATCAATTCAAGGGATTCATAAAGACTCTTATTTTTCGTATCCATGGCAAAAGGCCAGATTTCCAACAGTTCTTCCTGCAAATAGTGTGTAATGGTTTCGACATATTCTTTGTCTTTTTCATCATTTCTGAAGAACGACTGTGCGTCGAAATACAGCACATTAAACTTGTTCAGGCCTTTTTCGAACGAGGGATCACGGGCAATTTCGAATGGTTCGAACAGCGTGCGAGAATCGACGGATTTGTCGTAGTAGGCTGCAATCATATCGGCGGCGATGGTTTTGCCAAACCGACGGGCGCGGCTGACGCAGACATAGCGATCTGGCGAAAACAGCCATTGATTTAAGACTTTGAGCATACCGGTCTTGTCTACATAAAATGCTGCATTTTCAACCAGCTGCTTATATTTTTCATATCCCGGATTGAGCCACCGTCCCATTGTGTTGCCCTCCACACATTTTGAGCCGCAGGCATGCGACCGTTGTTTTATACCATTCTGAGCGGGTTTGCGCAAGAACGGGGCAGTCGGGGAATATCGCAATACAAAGAAATCGCCCGGCGTATGCGCACAGGCCCCTATCCCCTAAATCCCCTTTCCCCAAAGGGGCAAGGGAACTTTTGGGGCCGAGCACATAGACGGGCGCAAAGGCGCGTATTTGCGGTAACGAAAACAGCGACGTGCATTTGGCACGTCGCTGTATATCCGTTGCCGCAAATAGCGCCGAAACGCGGGGCGTATCGGCGGAGCCGATAGCCCGCGCAATATATATAAATATTATATATAAATTATATATTAATTAGCGGCGCAGCAGTTTGCGTGTGACTTTTTTTGTAAAGCTGCGGAATTGTTCTGGAATGAGGAATCGGGCGGCAATGGCGGCGAGTATCGTACCAAGCATGCCCGAAACGCCGAGCTGGAAGAGGATCTGCCAGGTGCGGGATTCGATGGCGATGAGGTCGACGGCTTTTAGTCCGGCGTAGCTGCCTGCGGCGGTGATGGCGGCGAGTAACACGCCGATGGTGCCGGCTTTTAGAAGGTTGAGCGGTTTAAAGGTGCGGTTCTGGCGGTGGTAGAAATAGACAATGGCAGAGGATTGCATGCACATGCCGATGACGGAACCGATGGCGAGGCCGTTGAGACCGAAGGTTTTGCTGCACAGCCAGTAGATGGGGAGTGATATGAGCGTGACGATGGTCGTGATGATCATGGGGCGGAGGGTGTTTTGTGCGGCGTAGAAAGCGCGGACAGTGACCATCTGGATTGTCCAGAATACGATGGATATGGATAGAATACGAAGAATATTGGCAGTTGTCTGGGTGTCTGTCGCGGTAAATTTGCCACGTTCATAGATGAGGGCGACCATGGGTTCGGCGAGAATGACGAAGAAAGCGATGATGACGCATGCCAGGATGATGACGTTTTTAAGCGTATTGTGCAGTGTTTGAGCGGTTTTTTCGTTTTCACCCTTTGCGGCGAGCTGAGAGAGATAGGGGAGTGCGGCTTGTCCGGTGGCCTGACCGACGAGGCCGATGGGGACGAGTACGAGACGGCGTGCGTAGTTGAGCCAGCTGATGGAACCTTCTTCCATCGACGATCCGAGGAATCGCCAGATGAATTCGTCGACAGTTGTGAGGCTTGCGCCGATCATGAGCGGCAGGGTGAGGAAGATATATTTTTTGAAATCGGCATCAGTGAACTGAATAACGGGTTTGTATTTGACTTTTCCCTTGAGGAAGAGCAGCGGGATGAGGAAAGGTCCGAGGAATGCGCCAGTGAGCGCACCGAACGAGAAGCCTTTCATGCCGATGAATGGGAAGAGTACGACGCCGCCGATGATGATCATGAGATTGTAGACGAGCGGCGCGAGTGCGGATGGAAGGAATTGTCCGCGCGCCATCAGGCAGGCCATCATGAGACTGCCGATGTAGTGAAAAATTTGCGCAGGGAGAACGATGCGCGTCATTTCGACGGTGTTGGCGAGCTGTTCAGCGTTAAAACCGGGGAAAAGGAGATGTGCAAGTGGTGTGGTGAAGACCATGCAGATGACGATGCCGGTCATCATGATGAGGCCCATGGTCGTGGCAATGAGCGAAAACAGGCGGTTTGCGCGATCCGTCTGATTTTTGGTCATATAGGCGGTGAAGAGGGGGATGAAGGTGATGGACATCGTGCCGCCGGCCAGAAAATAGTTCATGATATCGGGCAGCGTGAATGCGGCATTATAGGCGTCTGTCGCAGCACCTGCGCCAGCCTGATAGGCGATGACGGCCTCGCGTACGAATCCGAGCAGGCGCGAACATAAAATGCCGAAAGAGAGCACCAATGCTGCAAGTCCGATGCGTTTGACACGGGTTTGGATGAGGGTTTGAGAGGCCGAGGGCGAATTGGGATCGGTGGATGTGGTATTTTCTGAAACAATTTGTTCAGAAATTGCTGCATCAGTTGAGGGGGCGGATTCTGGATGGGTTTGCGCGGCATCGGTATTTGGGGGCGCTGCTGCTTCGGCTTGGTTTGAAACGGGGTCTGGCATGATTTACCTCGAATGGTTGGCGATGGAATGCCAAAATGGCACACGCCTTATACACCCGATGGGAAATGGGGGTAGTTTTGGGAGCAACTTGGGAGGGAAGAGCAAAAAAAAGGCGGCACTGAAGTGCCGCCTGGATTGTGGAGATTTCTTGTGTATTAGAACACTAACGCTACATGCAGACCTGGGGTGAAGTAATGGACATAGTCGGTCTGTTCATATTTGTAATCGCCGTGTGACTGATAATCGACAAAGATCATGCCGATGGAATAGTCGAGATCGATACCGATGCCAATGAAATCGGTGATGAAATAGGTCATCTCGAAACCAATTTTGAGCGCGAAGCATGGAGAAGCATCGCCATCACCGTCGGTGATGAATGCAGGATGGTCAGTACCTTCACGCCAATCATCGCCATTGTCATACATCATACCAAGGCCGAGAGCCAGGCCGAGTTCAAGGCTGCCGACTGGGATGAGGGCTCTGAACGTCAGATAGGTACCGCCGAGGAAATAGGGATCGAGTTTATCCATTTCCTTGTTGTTGTACTTGAGCCATGCGAGGTCCTGATCGAGATAGATACCAATCACTGAGAAACGATAGCCGACGGAAAGTCTGGCATTAAAGCCGACCATCCAATCTTTGGAATGGTGGTTTTCTTCGAAGGATGACCCATAGTTGCTGCCTTCAATTTCGCTGGAGAAGCCGACAATTGGAGCCGATCCGCCTACACGGATATCTAATCCTGAATCTGGAACTGCGAAAGCATTGGTTGCAAAAAAGGCAGTGAATAAAGAAAGCAAAAAGCCCAGGGTAAGTGATCTGATTTTCATAATATCCTCCAAATGATTGGTTTAAAATTCTCTCGCGTTTGACTCGCGCAACAAATGCATAAATTTAAGCAAAATATATGCCATGTATTTTATTCCGAAAAATTTTCAGCAATTTTGACGATGTCTTTGGCTTTTGGTGTGATTTTGAAGAAGATGATCTGGACGTTTGTTTGTGCGAGTTTATGTGCGTCGATTTTGAGTTTGTCGCTGAGGACCAGGATGAGGTTTTTCGGCGCATTTTTCAGGTTTTCGAGTCTTCGGTTGAGGTAGTCCGCTCGCCAATATCCCAGGATCTCGATATGCGCGGATTTTTTGGAATTGCAGTTTGTGATTGAGAAATCTGGGATCCATACGGCCTGTGGGCCAAGGTTGAGAATCGGTGTATCGTAGTTGACGATCCATTCGGGTGCGATTTCTTGAATTCTGGCGGCCAGCGTTTCGGCTTCCTGAGGTAGTCGTTGTGCAAAGCGGATTTGCGGAGGGGTGAAATCGTCAGGTTTGAGCTGCCATGTGTATGGTTTTCCGTCGATTTCGATATTTGAAGTGGCGTGCCAATTTTGAAACATGTAAAGCGTTGGTAAAAATGCCGCAAGTGACGTTGCATATTTCTGCGGTTGTGGCAAAACTGCACTTGGTCCATCGACAGTGAATTGCCATGCGGTTTCGGTGATGGCGTGTGTTTGGAACAGGAGGTTAAAAAACTTGAGGCTCTGAAAGAGTTTTCGGAGTGAGATAGCGGAGGAATCGCCAGTCAAATCGATGGTAAACGTGAGGGTACGCGCGTACAGCAGCAAAGATTTGGCGAGAGCGAGATTGTATTCAGCGATGGCATTTTCTGAATCGATATCTTCGAATTGTGTGATTTTTCGTTCGGATTTGAGATCGGCATAGAGGAAGTCTTCGATATTTGCCATATCGAGATGGTATTCATCAGCGACTTGAGCGAGGATATCCGAGCGCCATTGCAGATTTGAGAATTGAGGTGCCTGTATTTTTGCGGCTTTTTGAAAGAGCGATTTTCGTAGTTCGATGGGATCGACTGCCAGGGATTCCTGAAACTGAAGTCGATCTTCGAGTACGTGAATGATGCCATGAATGAGTCTGTGCCGCTGGCTTGCCAGCGCGATGGATTCGAGGGCATCCTGCAGGTTGCCATAGGTATCGTCGACGCCGAATCTGAAGCAGTCGAGTATTTGCTCGACGAGCTGAGAAACGGCAGGCGTAGGCTTGATATATTGCGGTGTAACGTTTGGACCGTCGATAGAAAACCGCTGCAGATCTTTTGGAATAAGGGCCATAGCTAACCCAGTGCTTAGAAATCGAAGAGATCCGGCTGAGCGCCGACGACATTCTGCGGTTCAAGCCCGAGATGCGTATAGGCTCTTGAAGTCGCGATGCGACCACGGGGTGTTCGCTGTATAAACCCCTGCTGCAGCAGATAGGGTTCGTAGACATCCTCAAGCGTATTGCGGTGTTCACCGGTTGCAGCGGCAAGCGTGTCGACGCCGACCGGACCGCCGCCGAATTTTTCGATAATCGTATGCAGTATGCGGTGATCCATTTTATCCAGGCCGATGCTGTCGATGCCGAGCATGCCCAGACTATCTGCGGCGAGCTTTTGTGTGATGCTTTTAAGTCCCTGTACATTTGCGAAGTCACGCAGGCGCGACAAAAGCCTGTTGGCGATTCGCGGTGTACCGCGGGAACGGCGGCCGACTTCGATAACGGCATCGTCGTCGATATCGATGTTGAGCAGACGCGCAGAACGACTGACGATTTTTTCCAAATCGGATGAAGTGTAGTAATCCAGTCGAGCGATATAGCCGAATCGATCGCGCAGCGGGCTGGTGAGCAGGCCGGTTCTCGTGGTTGCGCCAATTAGCGTAAATTTGGGCAGTTCCAGTTTTATCGAGCGCGCATGCGGTCCTTCACCAATAATGACATCAAACATGAAATCTTCCATCGCCGGATAGAGATTCTCTTCGATGACCGGGTTGAGGCGGTGGATTTCGTCGATAAAGAGGACATCCCTGGGTTCCAGTGAAGTGAGCAGTCCGGCGAGATCGCCCTTTTTTTCAATCGCGGGTCCAGAGGTGGATTTGATGTTCACGCCGAGTTCGTGCGCACAGATCTGGGCAAGCGTCGTTTTTCCCAGTCCCGGAGGGCCCGAGAGCAACAGATGACATACCGGCTCCTGCCGCAGTTTCGCAGCCTGAACAAATACGCGGATGTTATCGACTTCTGCTTTTTGCCCAACATATTCATCGAATGACATCGGACGCAGTGAGTCGTACAGACGCTGTTCACCCAATCCTGCAATTTCTGGTGAAAGCGTTTGATTTTCACGGATATTTGTTGCAGGTTTAGGAGAAGATGATGGGGGAAATTGATCTTTGTTCAAATCCGTATTTTGTGATGCTTTTCGCCCTCTTGGCGGATGTTTGTCGTCCTGATCAAAAGCCATATTTTCCTCTGCTGGAGGCATCTATGTAAACAAATGGCATACAAAACGCCATCTGAATTTCTTATACAGGAAATTGAAAAAAGCGGCAATTGGTAATCGGGGAACAGCGATCGTAACTGTTCAGCCGATGGCCATAAGCAACGTTTTGCGGTGGCGGATGTTTGGGCGTTTGCTGGGATGAGGGTGAGGGTGATGGGTGAGGGATGAGGGCCTTTTAGACAACTTTTGCCCCATACTTACAAAGTATCCGACTTGGCAAGCGCATGGCACTCAATGAAACTTAAAATCAGGCAGGGCTGAATTTTTACCAGCGATCGTGCTGAAATACATTGGGCGCGCATTTCAATTGAATTTGAGTGCTCTGGTATTTACTATATGCAATATGCAGTCGATATTCACAACCGGGAAACCAAATCCAATCATCCGGATTTTTCATAACGGAGACAGCGAGTGTCAGAAACAAATCGAGAAACATTCAGCTCAAGGCTAGGTTTTATTCTGGTTGCAGTTGGTTGTGCAGTTGGTTTGGGAAATGTCTGGAAGTTTCCCTATTTGTGTGGTCAAAATGGCGGTGCAGCGTTTATTTTGATTTATCTGCTATGTCTGGCGTTTTTGGCTTTACCGATTTTAGTGTGTGAGCTCTCGGTGGGACGCGCGAGTCGCATGAGCAGTGCGAAATCATTTGCTTCGCTTGAGCCATCCGGAAAACGCTGGCATTTGGCCGGATACATGTGTATGGCAGGTACCTATTTATTGATGATGTTCTATACCTGCGTCTGTGGCTGGATGTTCTATTATTTTATGCTTTATGTGACCGGTGGTTTGGGGGAAATGACTGCAGCACCGGAAATCGCAGGAAAATTTGGAGAAATGCTGAGTTCTCCGATGCGCATGAGCTGTATCACCTTTTTTGTGATTATGCTGGCTTTTGGCATTTGTTCACTTGGTGTTCGCAAAGGTGTCGAGAAAGTTACCAAGTGGATGATGATAGGGCTTTTCGTCATTATTGTGATCCTTGCAGTGCATTCTCTGATGCTTCCTGGTGCCGAAGCGGGGGTATCCTTTTATTTGGTTCCCGATTTTGGCGCTGTATTGGATAACGGCATAGGAAAAGTCGTTTTTGCTGCGATGTCGCAGGCATTTTTCACGCTGAGCATTGGCATTGGAGCCATGTCGATTTTTGGCAGTTATCTCGATCGCAGTCGATCTCTGACCAGCGAAGGCGTGATTATTACCATATTGGATACGCTGGTGGCGCTGTTCGCTGGTTTAACGATTATTCCAGCGTGTTTTGCGTATCAGATTGAGCCGGATGCCGGACCGTCACTGATATTTATTACGATGCCGAGGGTTTTTGCCAATATGATGGGCGGCAGTTTATGGGGGATATTATTCTTTCTGTTTTTGGCCGTTGCGGCGTTAAGCACGGTTGTAGCTGTGTTTGAAAATATCATTGCTTATGCGATGGATTTGTGGGGATGGAGCCGGAGAAAAGCCGTTGTCGTCAATCTGATTTCGATGTGTGTATTATCGATTCCGTGTGTGCTTGGCTTCAATATTTTACGGGATTTCCATCCACTTGGAGGCAGCAGCAATGTGCTTGATCTGGAGGATTTTCTGGTTTCGTATAACCTTTTGCCTCTTGGAGCCATTGTTTACCTTTTGTTTTGTGTATCAAAACATGGCTGGGGTTGGGATCGATTTGTTGAAGAGGCTGATGCCGGAAAAGGCATGCGTTTTCCCCGGTTATTGCGTATTTTCATGGCATATGTTGCGCCGCTATTGATCGTGTTGATCTATTTGAAAGGGTATTACGATACTTTCTCTTCGATGGAAGGTGCGGCGTTTATTGCCTGGATGTGTTTGGCGGTATTGTTTTTGGGTTTTGTCGGATACATCGTTTTTTCGCGGCGGCGAAAAGTGGATGGGCGATGAGTTGCCGTCGTTTCGTGGTATTGATTTCCAGTGGTGGGCACCGCGTATTCGGCATAGCCGAATAGCGAGTGCCGGCGCGTGCGTATTCGGCCTGCGGCCGAATAGCAGCGCAACAAAAATGCATAGAAATCAGTACTTTAGGACCTCAAATATAATGCCGTTGGTCGTATGTTTTGTCTCGCGAAGCATGAGGTTATCGTCGGTGATGGCGAGGAAAGCTTGAATGTAGCGCTCGAAATCGTCTTTTGACATGATGGGGTCATCGGGATTGAGTTCGATGGCGAGCATGGCGTTGGCGACCCAGCGTTCGGCGACATCGCGGATGCCCTCGACGCGTTTGAGGCGTTTGCGGAGTGCGACGAGCGTGTCGGCATCGGGGAGTGGGTCGAAGATAACGACAGGCTTATTGATGATGGCAGGAAGGGCTTCGGGAGGCGTGGTTCGGACTTGAATGGGGAGTGCCAGTTGGGTAGCAATGGCTGCGGTGAGGTATTTTTGTGCGGAGGCTTTGTCGGGGGCAGATGCGGAAAGTTCGAGATTTAGCGGTGTCGAGGTGCTTCGTCCTGTTAGCAGCGTGAGCTTGGCTGTGACGTGGCATGATATGCGTTCATTTTGGGGTTGGCAGTCCCATTTGACCGTGCCATTGAGCACATTGGACGTTCCGAATAGCGAAGCCATGGTTTTGGCGTTTTTGTCTGAGAGCGGGATCTGGCTGTAAACCGTTGGGCTGAGTCGTGGTGCATCCGCGAGTTTGGCTGGTTGGATGACTTCGACACCCTGACTTTCAAACAGATCGGCCCAGGCGCCGGATAGTTCGGGATGAGACGGCCACCATGCGGTTGTCTGGCCTTCGTCAGTTTCGCTGATTGTGATTAAAGTGGGTGCGGCGTTCGCCAGACCTGGTATGGCAAGCGCAAGTAATAGCAATGCAGATTTGATAGATTTCATGGATACTCCGAATGGTTGGCCACAAAGGGCAGCTGAGTTTACGACATTGTGGAACAAATAAAAGAAGAAATTTTGATGTAACAATTAGCCGTAACAATTCAGCCACTATGCTCTATTTGACGGCTTGCGCCGTAAGCACATTTATGTGTGCGGCTACGCGCCGCAGGCGGCAAGGGGCGTTGTGTGCGCGAACGCCCCTTGCATTCCCGCGCGCCCGGGGGCCCGCCCCCGGAGCCCCGGCGGGTTCAAGTCAATCTTTAGTGCGACGCTAAAACGCCCTCCATGGCGTTGTA